>WNGJ01011959.1_pt1 | contig 10095 bp, 11 predicted proteins | sample 5400611 | NCBI WGS metagenome assembly WNGJ01 (sample SAMN13153375, study PRJNA577476) | soil metagenome | isolation source: 40 cm soil or saprolite under Garry oak tree replicate 1 | place: USA:California | collected 2016-06-15
GTTCGGCGCCTTGCTTTTCATCCTCGCCGCCGGGCTGTCGCTGATCTTCGGGATGATGGACGTCGTCAATCTGGCGCACGGCGCCTTCTACATGCTCGGCGCGTACATCACGCTCACCGTCGTGCAGCGGACCGGCCAGTTCTGGCTTGCGCTCGTGCTCGCGCCGCTGCTCATCGGTGTGCTCGGCCTCGTCATAGAGCCGCTCCTGCTCAGACGCTTGCGCGGGCGCCACCTGGATCAGGTACTGCTCACCATCGGCGTGTCTCTCGTGATCGCGGACCTCGTCGGTCTCACCTGGGGCCGCGAGATCCGCTCGATCCCGTTCCCGGCCGGACTCGACCACGCCATCTCGATCATGGGTGGCGACTATCCGTTGTACCGGCTGTTCGTGATCGCGTTCGGTGTGGCGCTCGCAGTTGTCCTCGCGGTCGTACACCGGCGCACGCGCGTGGGTGCGCTGATCCGCGCCGGCGTCGATGACGCGCCGATGCTCGCGGCGCTCGGCGTCGACATCGACCGTCTCTTCGCGATCACCTTCGCGGTGGGCGCCGCGCTCGCGGGTCTCGCCGGCGTCATCGCCGCTCCGGTGTTCGGGATCTATCCCGGTATGGACGTCGACTACCTGATCTACTCGCTCGTGCGACCAACCGGACTCCTCGGGCGCATCCGGATCGCGCGATGAGCGTTTGCTGCGAGCGGACGCGGGTCCTGTCCCGGCTCGGGGTCCTCGCTCGCTCGAAACGTGTCCCCGCCCTTGCGCGTGGCGTCTCGCCGCGCCTTGGCGGGGCCCCTCGACTCTCGCTCGCGAGGACCCTACTCGCCGTGCCACCCGCGTCCGCTCTTGGCCGACCCTCATGAGGCGAATCCTTTTGCCGCTCGGCATCCTCGTCGCAGCAGCTTTACTCGTTGGATTTCCTATTTGGTCGGCGGCGTGGGAGTCGTCGCGCTATGCGACGGGCATCCTGCGCGACATGCTCATTCTCGCGATCCTCGCGCTCTCACTCGATCTCCTCGTCGGATCGGCGGGCATGCCGTCGCTCGGTCATGCCGCGTACTTCGGCGCCGGCGCCTACGCCGCAGCGATCGCGGGACAGCGCCTCGGCAACGACGACCTGCTCCTCGGCCTCGGCGCCGCGATCCTCGTCTCCGCGCTCCTCGCGCTCGTGATCGGCGCGGTGGCCGTGCGCGCCGCGGGGATCTTCTTCCTCATGCTCACGCTCGCGTTCGCGCAGATGGTCTTCGCGATCGCGTTCCAGGCCGCGGACATCACCGGTGGGTCGAACGGCTTCTCGGGCGTGAGGCGTCCGATGCTGTTCGGTCTCGACTTCAACGGTCCCGACGCGCTGTTCCACCTCGTCGCGGTCGTCTTCCTCCTGGTCCTGCTTCTCGCGTGGCGGCTCCGGTCGTCGGCCTACGGGCGCGCGCTCGTCGGCCTGCGCGAGAACGAACGGCGCATGCGAGCGCTCGGCTACGACACCACGCGTCTCAAACTGTCGGCTTTCGTCGTGGCGGGGGCGATCGCCGGCGTCGGCGGCGCGCTGCAGGCCTACTCGATCCGCTTCGTCTCGACGAACGATGTCGGCGTCGCGCGCTCGGTCGAGGCCTTCGTTTCAGTCCTGATCGGTGGCGCGAGCACGCTGATCGGGCCCGTTGCCGGCGCCGTCGTCGTGTTGTTCATCGAGCGCGTGATGCCTTCGTACATCGCCTTCGCCGAAACGCTGCTCGGTCTCGTCTTCATCGTTTTCGTGCTCACGGCGCGTCAGGGCATCGTCGGTCTGGTGCGCGCCTCGTACGCGCGGGCGCGCGCATGATCGAGACGCGTGAGCTGCGACGCGAGTTCGGCGGGATCAAGGCGCTCGCGGGCGTCACGCTGAAGGTCGCCGAAGGCGAGCGTCGCGCGATCATCGGCCCGAACGGGGCGGGAAAGACGACACTCTTCAACGTGCTGACCGGCGAGCTCGAGCCGACAGCCGGCGAGGTGCGACTCGCGGGCGAGAACGTGACCGGTCGGCGTCCTCACGAGCTTGCGCGCCGTGGCGTCGCGCGGATGTATCAACGGAATGAGCTGTTCGACCCACTTCCGGCCCGCGACAACGTCGCGATCGGCGTGGCGGCCGCTGCCGGTCCGTATCGTCCCTTCCGCGCGCCACCCGCGAGCGAGCTCGTCGCGGCTGATGCGCTCTTGGAGCGCGTCGGTCTGGCCGGCCGCGGCTCCGTACCGGCGCGTGCGCTCTCTCACGGTGAGCGCCGACAGCTCGAGCTCGCGGTGGCGCTGGCGCGGCGCCCGCGCGTCCTGCTCCTCGACGAGCCGACCGCGGGAATGTCGCCCGCGGAGACGAGCCGCATCACCGAACTCATCGCGTCGCTCGATCGGTCGCTGACGCTCGTCATCGTGGAGCACGACATGGACGTCGTCTTCCGGATCGCGGAGCGCATCAGCGTGCTCCACGAAGGCCGCGTCATCGCGGAGGGCACACCGGCCGAGGTGCGCGGCGACACGCTGGTCAACGAGGTCTACCTCGGGAAGGTCGTCGCGTGACTCTGGCGGTGCGCGACCTCCACGCGTACTACGGCGAGAGCCACGTGCTGCAAGGCGTCTCACTCGACGTCGGCGCGGGTGAGTCCGTCGCGCTGCTCGGCCGAAACGGCGCGGGCAAGACCACGACGATCAACGCGATCGTCGGCTTCGTCCGCCCGCGCGGGGGAACGGTGCGCGTCGGCGACCGCGACATCACCGCCAATCCGCCGCACCGCGTCGCAGCAGCGGGCGTTGCGCTCGTGCCACAGGGTCGTCGCATATTCGCGGATCTCACCGTCCGCGAAAATCTCACGCTCGCGGCGCGGTCCAACGGCGGCGGCTGGGACCTCGCGCGCGTGCTCGCGCTCTTTCCGTCCCTGGAGCGGCGCCTTGCGAACCGCGGCGACGAGCTCTCCGGTGGCGAGCAGCAGATGGTCGCGATCGGACGGGCGCTGCTTCGCGACCCGGCGCTCCTTCTGCTGGATGAGCCGTCGGAGGGTCTCGCGCCGAAGCTCGTGACCGAGGTCGGCGACGCATTGGTCCGCTTGCGCGAGAGCGGCCTCTCGCTCCTGCTTGTTGAGCAGAACCTGGCACTCGCGACGCGTGTCGCGCAGCGTGTCTATGTGATGAATAAGGGGACGATCGTTTTCTCCGGCACGACCGCTGAGCTCGCTGCCGCCGGCGACGTGGAAGCCCGCTACCTGGGAGTGTGATGGAGCCGCTCCTCGACGCACGCACGCTCCCGAGCGCCGGCGACGATCCGCGGCTGATGGACGAGGCGCTGAGCGAGGCCCGGGCGGCGGCGGAGCACGATGACGTGCCGATCGGAGTGGTCATCGTCCGCGGCGGCGCCATCATTGCGCGCGGCCACAACCGTCGCGAGATCGAACACGATCCGACCGCGCACGCCGAGGTGATCGCGCTGCGCGCGGCCGGTATCGCGCTCGGACGCTGGCGCCTGGGCGATACGGCGCTCTACGTGACGGTCGAGCCGTGCGCGATGTGCGCGGGCGCGATCGTGCTCGCACGCGTGCCGCTCGTCGTATTCGGCGCGCCCGACGAGAAGGCGGGTGCGGTGGTCTCGGTCGCGCAACTGTTCGACGAGGCCAAGCTCAACCACCATCCGAAGTGGCGGCTCGGCGTGCGCCGCGCGGAGAGCGAAGCCGCGCTGCGAGAGTTCTTCGCGACACATCGCGGCGTACCATCGGCGTGATGTACGGCGGAACGCGCGCGGGTCAGCTCTGGTTCGCGATGACTCTCATCGTCATCGGCGTTGTCTTCCTGATCCAGAACTACGCCGGGATCGAGATCGGCAATTGGTGGGCGCTCTTCATCCTGATCCCGGCCTCGGCGACCCTCGCGCGCGCCTGGACGGCATGGCGCTCCGGAATGCACGCCAGCGCCGTTTCCGGGCCGCTCGTCGGCGGTCTGATCATGTTGGCCGCCGCGGCGATCTTCCTCTTCGCTCTTGAGTGGGCAAAGGTCTGGCCGGTATTCCTGATCCTCATCGGCATCGGCGCACTGGCGCCGTCGCTGCTCGCCCAACGCGAGCGAGTCCGCGAAGAGGACGTCGCCAGCCGCGTCTGACCTCGCGGGTACGCGGACTTGAGTATCCTCAGCCCATGCCGGATATCGCCGAGATCGCTCGCGCACTGGTCGCTCCGGGCAAGGGCATCCTCGCCGCAGACGAGAGCACCAGCACCATCAAGCGGCGCTTCGACGCCATCGGCGTGGAGAACACCGAGGACAATCGCCGCGCGTATCGCGAGCTGTTGTTCCGCGCACCGGGCATCTCCGACTACATCAGCGGCGTGATCCTGTACGACGAGACGATCCGCCAGAAGGCCGCGGACGGGACGCCGCTCGTGAAGATCCTGAAGGACCAGGGCATCCATCCTGGCATCAAAGTCGACATCGGCGCGAAGCCGCTGGCGTTCGCGCCCGGTGAGGTCGTGACCGAAGGGCTTGACGGTCTGCGCGACCGGCTCGCAGAATTCAAAGGACTCGGCGCGGTCTTCAGCAAGTGGCGGGCGGTCATCACGATCGGCGACGACATCCCCTCCGACCACTGCATCCGCGTCAACGCACACGCGCTCGCGCGCTACGCCGCGCTGAGCCAGGAGGCCGGCATCGTCCCGATCGTGGAGCCGGAGGTGCTGATGGACGGCACCCACTCGATAGACCGCTGCAACGAGGTCACGATCAAGACGCTGCGCACGGTGTTCATCCAGCTCGCGGCGCAGCGCGTGCGCCTCGACGGAATGCTCCTCAAACCGAACATGGTCCTCTCCGGCAAGGAGGCCTCGAAGCGCGCCGCACCGGAGGAGGTCGCGCGCCTGACGGTGGAGTGCTTCCGTGCGACGGTGCCGGCCGCGGTGCCCGGGATCGTGTTCCTCTCGGGCGGCCAATCGGACGACGAGGCCACGATCAACCTCGACGCGATCAATCGGTATGCCGCGAAAGTCCGCGCGCCGTGGACGCTGTCCTTCTCATACGGACGCGGTCTGCAGGCGGCGCCGCAGAGAGCCTGGTCGGGAAAGCGCGACAACGTCTCCAGCGCGCAGCGCGCGTTCCTGCATCGCGCGAAGCTGACGTCCGCAGCCGCGGTCGGCAGGTACTCACCGGCGATGGAGAAGGAAACCGTCGCGGTCTAGCCGCACGCACCGCTTGCACGGCCCATCCACCGAAACGTTCGCCTCTAAACTTGCGCGTGGAGAGGTGTCCGAGTGGTTGATGGTGCCGCTCTCGAAAAGCGGTAGGCGAAAGCCTCGCGGGTTCGAATCCCGCCCTCTCCGCCCGGCGCTCGGATCAGCTCGTGCCGACCACGACGAGCACCAGGAAGATGAACAAGGCCGAGGCGACCGATGCGGGGAGCCTGAGCAGCAGCCACGCTGCGAGGGGCGCAGATCCCGCCACCGGACGAACGATACGCCCGATAATCCAAGCGTTGGAGAGGTCGCATAGTGGCCGAGTGCGCCCGCTTGGAAAGCGGGTAGCCGAAAGGCTCGCGGGTTCGAATCCCGCCCTCTCCGCACGATGACTCCGACGCGCGACCGCGTGCTCGTATTCGACGTGAATGAAACGCTGCTCGATCTCGCCGCGCTCGACCCACATTTCAAGCGCGTCTTCGGGGACCCGGCCGTGCGGCGCGAGTGGTTCGCGACGATGCTGCAGTCCGCGCTGCTCCTGACCGTGACCGGGCCGTATTTCGATTTCGGCTCGCACTTCCGCGCGGCGCTCGCGCTGACCGCGGAGCGCCGTGGCGTGACGGTGTCGGAGGCGGACGAGAAAGCGATCCTCGGAGAGGTCCGCAAGCTGCCCGCGCACCCCGAGGTGCGGGAGAGCCTCACGCGATTTCGCGCCGCCGGTTTCCGCGTCGCGGCGCTCACCAACTCGACCGGCCAGGTCGAGGAGGCACAGCTCGCGAACGCCGGCATCCGCGATCTGTTCGACCAGGCGCTGAGCGCCGACGACGCGAAGCGGCTCAAGCCCGCGCCAGAGGCGTACGCCGCAGCGGCGCGCAAGCTCGGTGTCCCGCTGAGTCGCATCCGCCTCGTCGCGGCACACGCCTGGGACGTCGCCGGTGCGATGCGGGCCGGCGCGGCCGCCGCGTTCGTCGCGCGGCCCGGTGCGCTCTGGAATCCGCTGCTCGAGAAGCCCGATGTATGGGGCAAAGACCTGCGCGAAGTCGCGGACCAGATCATCGCGCGCGATGATTAGCGGGGCGCGCGCGCCTCGCGGTGCGTTGACGCTGCTCGCGCTGTTCGTCGTGTCGTCCTGCACGACCCCCCCGCTGGAGACGCGGGGCACCGAACGGCCGCGATACACCGTGATCCCGACGGCGACGTCGGCGGCACGGAGCCCCGGCACGGTACCAATCGCACGGATCGAGGGTTCCTCCTCAAGTGATGTCGAGTCTGTCGCTCTTGACGGCGGCGCGCTCACCTTCGTCTTCAGCGGGATCGACCAGCACCTGCACATCGGCCGCGTTTTTCCGCAGGGCGACCTCCAGGATCAGCGGTTGGAGCTAGCTGCACAGCACAGCCCGTGGGGTCTTGGTTTGGCTGTCAGCCGGGATGGCTCGCGTTGGATCGGTCTCTACCAGTCCGTCGTCCGCCTGCGGCCAGACCGAACGCTCGAAGAGTTGCCCATCCCCGCATCGCGGCCGCCCGGTCTTGCCGCCGAGGGAGGGCGCAACGGCGAGGTCACCACGATCGCGGTCGATGACGCCGCCCTCTACATCGGACGCGCCGGCATTCCTGCGCTCACACGGCTCGATCTTGCGTCGGGCCGTACGGTCGCGCTGGCGCTGCCTGATGACATGCCCGACGTCGCGCGCATCGCGCGCGGGCCCGGTGGAGACCTCTTCTTTGCTGCGAACCAGCACTCAAGTCCTACCGCGACAGAGTCGACGGCACACTTCCGTCGCGCCAACGGTCAGGTGGAGGCGCTGCCGTATCGCGGTCGCCGACTCGTCGCGAACTCCGCATGGGTCGCAGTTGCGACCCCCGATGTTCGTTTTCTCGATGCCACGCTGAACGAGACGCGGGCCCCGATCCCAGCCGGCCCGGTCGGCCCCTTCGACATCCTCGCGAGCGGCGAGCTCGTCACCCTTGATCCCACTGACGCCGCGGTGGTCATCTACGACCTGAGCGGCCGTGCGGCGCGGCGTGTGCCGATCCAGGTCCGGCTGATCGATGGCCGGATCGACCGGCTGCCGCAGTTCATCGTCGCCGACGGGAACGCGGTGTGGGTCGTGTGGGGTCTCGACGTCTTTTACGTGCGATGAGTACCATCACATTGGTCGTGCTAGGCGGGGAGCTAGCGGTGCCCTGTACCCGCAATCCGCTCTAGCGGGGCTGAATTCCCTCCCGAGGTTCCGGCGTCGCGGGTCCTGTGTGCGTCGCGTGGCGTTGACGATCGGGTCCTGTGCAGCGTCGGTCTGCGAACCCCGTCAGATCCGGAAGGAAGCAGCGGTAAGCGGTCGCCGCCGCGTGCCGCAGGCAAGCCTGATCCGAGCTGCGCGTGCGTGCGTGTTCGCGGTGTCCGTGATCGACGGAGGGTGCACGACCGTTCTTTCCTTTGGAATGACGCTGCCCTCGCGCCGCGGCTCGTTCCTCTCTATCCTCGACGAGTGCCCGAAAGCTCTGCCCTCTATCGCCGCTATCGCCCGCAGACCTTTGCAGCCATCGTCGGGCAGGAGCACGTCACCCGCACGCTGAAGAACGCGATCGGCTCAGGCCAGGTGGCCCACGCATATCTCCTGGCGGGGTCGCGCGGCATCGGAAAAACGACGATCGCGCGGCTCATCGCGAAGGCCGTGAACTGCACGAAGGCGAAAGACGGCGAGCCATGCGATCGCTGCGAGAACTGCGTCGCGATCCGCGACGGCACCTTCCTCGATCTCATCGAGATCGACGCCGCATCCAATCGCGGTATCGATGAGATGCGCGATCTGCGCGACAAGGTGCGCTTCGCGCCGTCGCAGGGCCAGTACAAGGTCTACGTCATCGACGAGGCGCACCAGCTCACGAGCGAGGCCTTCAACGCGCTCCTGAAGACACTCGAAGAGCCGCCGCCGCACGTGATCTTCGTGCTCGCGACGACCGAATCGGGAAAGATCCCCGCGACGATAGTGTCCCGCACGCAGCGCTTCGACCTCCGACGGATCCCGTACAAGGGCGTCGTCGCGCAGCTCGCGAAGATCTGCGAACAAGAGGGCCTGACATGCGAGCCGGCTGCCCTCGAGGCGATCGCTCGGCACGCGCAGGGCTCGCTGCGCGACGCGGAGAGCGTCCTCGACATGGTCGCCGCGTTCTCCGAGGGCGGGGTCAAGCTCGCGGACGTCGACGAGCTGCTCGGCGTGTCCGAATGGGAAGAGACCTCGGCCCTCTTCGACGCGCTGGCAGCGAACGACGGTGCGGCCGGCGTGCGTCTGGTGGGCAGGCTCGTCGACGAGGGCCGTGACCTGCGTCTGTTCGTGAAGCGCGCGATCGATCACACCCGTGCCCTCGTGCTCGTGAACGCGCAGGGCAAGCCACCGGAGACCGCGAGCGAAGGCGTCGCCGCGAAGATCGCGGAGCAAGCACCGAAGTTCCCGCTGGCGCGGCTCGCGGCGATCGCGAAACGGCTCATCGAGACCGAGCAGCACCTGAAGACGAGCGAAGGCACGCCGCTGCCGCTCGAGCTCGCGATCCTCGATCTCGTCACCCAGCCCGGTGTTACCGGTCCGGCGGCACAATCGTCGCAGCGACGCGACGCCGCGCCCGCCACGCGCCCGACGACGACGCCGGCGGATCGTGGCACCCCGACGCGCGCGCAGGCACGCACGCCGGAGCGTTCGGGCGTGATCGACCTCGCGAGCCGCCGGGCGCAGGCGAGCACCTTGACGCTTGCCGACGTGCAGAAGGCTTGGGCCGAGATGGTCGCGCACGTGAAAGAGCAAAGCGTCGGGAAGGCGTCGCAGCTGGTCAAGGCGGAGCCGGTCACGGTGGACGGCAGCACCGTCGTAATTGGTTTCGATAACGACTTCGCGCGCGCGTATTGGCAGGATCGTTATCGCACCGAGCTCGAGCAGGGACTGTCAGAGCGGCTCAGCCTCACCGTGCGCGTGCGCTGCGTGGTGCAGACGCTACCCGCCGACGCGCCGTCGCCGGCCGAGGACCCGATGCTCCGCGCCGCGCTCGAAACGTTCCGGCGTCCAGAACGGATCTTGGAGATCGAGTGATGAAGAACATGGGTGACCTTCAGAAGATGGCTCGCGAGATGCAAGCGAACATGGCGAAGGCGCAGGAGGAGCTCACGGCTGCCACCGTGGAGGGCACCGCCGGTGGCGGCGCGGTCGTCATCGTCCTCACCGGGACGCAGGACATCAAGTCCATCAGGATCCAGAAGGACGCGGTCGACCCCGAGGACGTCGAGACGCTCCAGGACCTCGTCGTCGCGGCCTTCACGGATGCGCTGAAGAAGTCGCGCGAGCTCGCCGCCCAGCGGCTCGGCGGCGTGACCGGCGGTCTCAAGATCCCCGGTATGTGATGCCGAGCGCCCTCGCGCGCCCGCTCGCGCGTCTCATCGACGAGCTTTCGAAACTCCCCGGCGTCGGGCCCAAGACCGCGCAGCGGGACGAGCGCGACGGCGGCCTCGTGTGCGTGGTCGAGGAGCCGCTCGACGTCCTCGCCATCGAACGAACCGGTCAGTACAAGGGGCGCTATCACGTGCTGCACGGCGCGATCTCGCCGGTGAACGGCGTTCGGCCGGACGATCTGAAGATCGCGCAGCTCGTCACGCGCGTGCGTGGCGGCGGGATCGAGGAGCTCATCCTCGCGACGAACCCGAATCTCGAGGGCGAGGCGACGTCGATGTACGTCGCGCAGCTGCTCGCGGGGAGCGGAGTACGGGTAACTCGTCTCGCGCGTGGTCTTCCGATGGGCGGAGACCTCGAGTACGCGGACGAGGTGACCGTCAGCCGAGCCCTGGAGGGTCGTCGGGCGCTGTAGTCGTATCCTCCATTACCTGCGTCCCTGGGTGGCGCCAGCGCGGGAGGTGCTCGGATGAGGCGTCTTGCTGCGGTCGGGATC
>WNGJ01010035.1_pt1 | contig 10093 bp, 7 predicted proteins | sample 5400611 | NCBI WGS metagenome assembly WNGJ01 (sample SAMN13153375, study PRJNA577476) | soil metagenome | isolation source: 40 cm soil or saprolite under Garry oak tree replicate 1 | place: USA:California | collected 2016-06-15
CAAGATCGCCGCGCTGGCGAAAACGCGTCCGGCTTATTTCAAGCCGATCATCGGGCTGGAGCGCGGGCTGACCGATCCGATCACCGAACTCAATATGGGGCAGACCGCCGAAGTGGTCGGGCATCTCTTCGGCATCACGCGCGCGCAGTCGGATGCCTATGCGGTCGAAAGCCACAAGCGGCTCGCCAACGCACAATCACAGGGTTGGCTGAAGGGCGAAGTTGAAACCGCCTTCGCGCGCGACGGCAAGTTCTACGATCACGATGACGGCGTCCGGCCGGATTCGTCGCCCGAGAGCCTTGCCAAACTCAGGCCGGTGTTCGAGCGGCCCTGGGGCCAGGTCACTGCCGGCAATTCCTCGCAGATCACCGACGGCGCGTCGTGGACGATCCTTGCCTCGGAAGAGGCGGTCGCCAAACATGGTCTGACGCCAAAGGCCGTCATCATCGACAGCCAGTGGTCGGCTCTCGATCCCTCGATCATGGGCCTCGGCCCGGTGCTGTCGGCGACCGAACTGCTGAAGCGCAACAATCTGTCGCTTGGGGATATCGAAACCTGGGAATTGAACGAGGCGTTCGCGACCCAGGTGCTGGGATGTCTGGCGGCCTGGAACGACAAAAAATTCTGCCGCGAGATCTTGGGTCTCGAGGGCCCCGCCGGGCAAATCGATCAAACCAAGCTCAATGTCGATGGCGGCGCGATCAGCCTCGGCCATCCCGTCGGCTGCAGCGGCAACCGCATCGTGCTGCATCTCGTCAACGCGATGAAGCGGCTCGGCGCAAGGCGCGGCATCGCCACCGAATGTATCGGCGGCGGGCAGGGCGGCGCCATGTTGATAGAGACGGTGTGATCATGGATTCGAGGATCATGGACGTTCTCGGTGATCGCGTGCTCGAGCTTGGGCCTGCGCCCGACACGAGCGGACCCTATCGTCATTTCAAACTGACCCGGGATGCCGACGGCATCGCCTGGCTGTTGTTCGATCGCGAAGGCGCCAGCGCCAACACGCTGTCGGCCGATGTCATCGAGGAACTCGACACCGTATTGGGCGCGCTGGAGAGCCAGCGCCCGACGGGGCTTGTCGTCCGCTCGGCAAAAACATCCGGCTTCATCGCCGGCGCGGACGTCAACGAATTTCGCGGCGCGGCCGATCCGCGGCCCGTGGAGACCGCGATCGGTCGGGCGCATGCCGTGATCGACCGCCTCGAAGCCCTGAAGATTCCGACCGTCGCCGTGATCCACGGTTTCTGTCTCGGCGGCGGCCTTGAAGTCGCGCTGGCCTGTCAGTCGCGGATCGCGATCGACGGTGCGCGCTTTGGTTTTCCGGAAGTGATGCTCGGCCTGCATCCCGGCCTCGGCGGCACCGCGCGCTTCACGCAACTGGTCAATCCGATGCAGGCGATGACCTTGATGCTGACTGGCAAGACCATTGACGCGCGGAAGGCAAAATCGCTCGGGCTGGTCGACGCGGTGGCGCAGGAGCGGCATGTTCGTAACGCGGCGAAGGACGCCCTATTCGGCCACCTGAAACGCGCCAGGCCGGGGCTGTTGAACACGGTTCTGAATCTGGGGCCGATCAGAGGCTTCCTTGCCTCGCGCATGCGCGCGCAAGCCGAGAAAGCCGCGCCACATGAGCATTATCCCGCGCCATACGCACTGATCGATCTCTGGGAAAAGCACGGCGACGACAAGGCCGCGATGCTGGCCGCGGAAACAACCTCGTTCGCCAATCTGATGGTGACACCGACGGCGCAGAACCTGATCCGCGTCTTCTTCCTGCGCGAACAGATGAAAAAGCTCGCAGGAAGCGGCAACAAGATTGGCCATGTACACGTCATCGGCGCCGGCGCGATGGGCGGCGACATCGCGGCCTGGTGCGCCCATCGGGACCTGCGGGTTACGCTCGCCGACATGAAGCCGGAACCGATTGCAGGCGCGGTGAAACGCGCCGCCGACCTGTTCGGCAAGATCATGCGTAAGCGCACCGAAGTGCGCGACGCGTTGGACCGATTGATCCCCGATCTCGACGGCGAGGGCGTCCGCAATGCCGACCTCATCATCGAGGCGGTGCCGGAGAAACTTGAACTGAAGCAGAAGGTCTATGCCGGGCTGGAGCCGAAGATGAAACCCGGCGCGATTCTCGCCACCAACACCTCGAGCATTCCGCTGCAGGATCTGCGCACCACGCTTGCAAAGCCCGAACGGCTGCTCGGATTGCATTTCTTCAATCCGGTGTCGCGGCTGCAACTGGTCGAGGTCGTCAGCCATGACGGCACGGACGCGCAGATGCTGAAGGAGGCGCTGGCCTTTGTCGGCGCCATCGACCGGCTGCCGTTGCCGGTCAAGAGCTCGCCGGGCTTTCTGGTCAACCGCGCGCTGACGCCTTACATGCTCGAGGCGATGGTGATGCTGGACGAGAAGATCGACAAATTGACCATCGATGCGGCAGCGGAAAAGTTCGGCATGCCGATGGGCCCGATCGAACTCGCCGATCAGGTCGGCCTCGATATCTGCCTCGCGGTCGGCGACATGCTGCGCTCAAAATTCGGCGATTCCCTGCCGCCGACGCCGGCGTGGCTGCGCGAGAAGGTCAGCAAGGGTGAATTGGGCCGCAAGACCGGCAGAGGCTTCTACGTCTGGAAGGACGGCAAGGCCGACAAGTCGCCCGGTTCTCTCAACACGATGCAGCCAACGCCTGAAATGATCGACCGGCTGATCCTGCCGATGTCGAATGTCTGCGTCGGCTGCCTGCGCGAGGGCATCGTCGACAATCCCGACGTGGTCGATGGCGCGATGATTTTCGGTACCGGCTATGCGCCGTTCCGCGGCGGCCCGCTGAACTATGCGCGCACCCGCGGCCCGGAGAATGTGGTGTCGACGCTGCGCGCGCTGGCGCAAAAGTTCGGCGACCGCTTCACGCCGGACGCCGGCTGGGAGACGTTCAAGTGACAGACGCGCCAGCCGCTCACGCCCCGCTCAGTGCCGAAACCGGGCCGTGTGGCGATCTTTGCATCCGCACCCTGGCGATGCCGGCCGACACCAACGCGAACGGCGACATCTTCGGCGGCTGGCTGCTCAGCCAGATGGATATCGGCGGCGGCGTGTTCGCCTCCAAGATCGCAAAGTCCCGCACCGTGACGGTCGCGATCGAAGCGATGAATTTCCGCAAGCCGGTGTTTGTCGGCGATCTCGTCTCCGTTCACGCCAATCTGGTCCGGATCGGCAAGACCTCGATCACGGTCCGCCTCGAAGCCTGGGTGTTGCGCCGCAAGGAGATGCTGTCGATCCTGGTGACCGACGGCAATTTCACCTATGTCTCGATCGACGATCAGGGACATCCGCAGGTGATCCAACAAGGCGAGCCGCCGATCACGACCTGATCAGCGCTCTAATTACGAGTTTTGGTGGGTGGGCAAAAGCGGGCTAACGCCGTGCCCACCTTTTGTTGAAGGTGCCGGTGGGCACGCGGAGTTTACCGTCGGGCACGCATTGGCGCGACCCGTTGGCTTTGTCCGCCCTACGCGCGTTATGTGATCCCCTCACCGTATGCGAATGTGAAACGTCGGATAGCTTGGCTCGCCTCAATGACTGCGTTTCGTGGAGATTCCGTGTCGCCGTTCCGCCGGACCATATTGATTGCCAGCGCGTTCGCGCTGTCCGGCCTTCTCGACCTCACGGCCGGGACGGGACCATTCGCCGCAGATCTGCCTCTCGTGCCCGGACACTCCAAAATTCAACACCATCCTGCGTCCAGTGGAACAGCCAAGGCTGACACTGAAATACGTCTCGAAGAGTTTGCAAACGGGCCAAACGCAGTCTGCACGGCGTGGAGCGACGGATGCCGTTCGTGCGGCAAGGGTCCTGACGGCGTTTTCTGTTCGAATGTCGGCATTGCGTGCCAGCCATCGGTGCCGCGATGCACGCGCCCGTAGCCACTTGGCCGCGCTTTGGGTGTGGAACTTTTGCTTACCTTCTCCGTTGTCGGCCCGGACTGAGGAATCACAAGGCGCTTCAGGCAATGTCGGACACCTACATCATTGAAGTCGGCTCGCAGGCGGCGGGAATCGTCGTTCGCGGTCCGGATGGCTATCGCTTTTTCGCAGCCTCCCACCGCTTCAATGCGCTGGAAGGCCAGCTGTTTCGCAACGCCCGCGAGGCCGAGCGCGCAGCCAGGCGCCTCGCAAACGGCGGTCTGACGCAGGCTGCGTGAGACTTCCCCTCTCGTCGTTGCGAGGCGCGGCTTGTCCGCCGTAGCTCAATGAGCGAAGGCGGAAGCGACGAAGCAATCCAGTCCGTCTTTTTGCGATCAGAGCTTGGTTGCCGCTCGGGACAGCAGCTTCCAGTCCGCGGCCTGTTTTTGCCAGTTCATCAGGATGTGGAGATTGGTGGCGCTTTTCTTGCCGTCGGCCACGGCCTCCTGCTCGCCCACCCAATGGAAACGCACGATCGCTGCGGGGCCGACGACACGAATTTTGGTGTCTTGGTATTCCAACGACAAAAACTTCGATTTTCCGTTGGTGGCGTTGGCGATAAAGGTCGCCTTGTCCTCGACCCGGCCGTCGCTGTGGCTGTAGCTGAGTTCCGCCGCGCAGAGCGCGGCGAGTACTTCGGCGTTGGCGGTAAACTGCGCCGTGCGGAATGCCTCGACACTCTTCGCAACCGCATCGTCATCCGCCGAAGCCGCGAAGGCCGGGACCACGCCCATCCGGACCACGCTCAGGAGCCCGAGCGCAAGCGCCGGCAAGATCAACTGGCGACGATCGATATTCATTGTTTCCTCCGTTCTTCGATTTGCGCGCAGTCTTGCAGCCGCGCTTTGTTTTGTCGAGTACTGTCGCGGACAATCCTTTTTGGCAGCCGTGGTTGTCGCGATGCAATACGATGACCGAACAAATCGCCGCAGGATCAGCTGAGGGGTTTGGAGTTCCCGTCCGCACGTCTGATATCGCGGGGCGTGCTGCCATAGATTTTCCGGAAGCAGCGACCGAAATAGGAGAGGTCGCTAAAGCCGACGTAACCGGCGATTTTTCCGATGTCCCAGTGGCGATATTGCGGCCTGCAAAGCATACGATAGGCGCACGCGACGCGGTAATCGAGAAGAAAAGTTGAAAACGTTGTGCCGTCGCTCTCAAACAGCCTCTGGACGTGGCGGTTGCTCACTCCCAGTTGCTCGGCAACGTCCGCAACCGAAAGATTCTGACGGCCGCTGTTTTCCATCACGTAGGCCTTGGCCGCATGCAGGCGGGCGGCTGGAACACCGCGACCTTCTGCGATATGAGCGGCATCCCGCGTGGCGCGAAGTGTGAGCGCGACGAGATCGGTGATTTGACTGACGATCAGGTGTCGAAGCTCGGGCGGCGATGCCAACGGGGCGTCGGTCAACAACGCGTTCGCATAGCCAAGCAGAAGTTTGAGAGTGTTCGTTTCCTCGGGGATAGGTCGCATCACGACGTCATCGATGTCGATCACAAGCGCCGACAGGATCGAGCGCGGAATTCGAATGACGGTAGAGCCCCCGAAAGTGGGACGATCTAACACGCTTACTTCCGCAGCATTCGTCAGTAGGGCCCCGCAACCATAATCGAGTTCGCGGCCAGCGGCCGACACAGTCACGGCGCCACTGGTGTTGATGCGAAGCATGAAATCGTCGTTGCCGTCGTCAGCGATAAGCCGGCGGGTGCGGATCATGCGGCCGGGCGCGTAGAGTCCTGATAGCAGTTGCAACCCGGGCAGCGAACGTGCCGCCATGTCGACCTTCACCGGTGTATTCGGAGGCGGCGGCTCGATTTCGACCTTGAACACGGAGGGTCCAAAATGCTCGCGCCAAATTGCGCCACGATCCTTCGCCGGCAGATCGTCTGTTGAAAAGCGAACGATCGAAAAATCGTTTTGATCGGTCGTCATGCGGATCGACGTTTCTTCTTTGATATGCCTCGGCCTCGCGGCTCGAGACGGCGCACGAGGGCGTCGCCACAGTGTCCGCCCCTCGCATGGGCGCATAGCAAATCAGCGCAACTCGTACAACCGTCCGCAAATTCGTAGCCGGCGATGAATTGTTGTGTAGCGGATTTGCAACGTCGCCCCGCAATCTGCGCGGATGTCGTTGTGGTCAGATGAGTGGTCGCTCTTGAACGAAGTTTGCAGAGGCGTGGCGCGTAGTTTCAACCGATCGGTGGATACCACTGTCAATCGCAATCTATCAAATGCGGGACTGACTTGATTGGGCAGCAATCGTGACACCAATCGTGACACCAGATGAAGAAATATAGAGCTGGAGAAATTGGAAATGGGTGGCGTCGTGGTGAGTGGCCGGATGGCGGGCGTCGCGCGGCGTCGGTTTGCGGTCGGCCGGTTGGCAAAGGGTTTCGTGGCAACTGCGGCCATGATGACTGCGTCAGCCATGATGTCGCAAGCATCGGCGCAATCGTTTACCCAGGCCCTCGTGTTCGGCGACAGCAGTGTCGATAGCGGTTTTTATAAAGTATTGGGGAATCCCAACGGTCCCGCCACTAACAAGTTCAACATCGCTTTTGCCGCCGCCATTGCGGCCGGCGGGACAGGCGCGCCGACTAATAGTCCGGGCCTGATGAATTCGCAGGTTCTGGCGGCCTATTTCGGGCTAACCGCCGACCCGGCCAACCAGCCGGGCGGCACGAACTTCGCGACCAGCGGCGCCAAGAACGTGCTCGTCAACACCGCAGCAAACGGCGGATTTCCAGCCGCGATTCCCACGGTGCAGCAGATCGACAATTACCTCGCCTCGGTGGGCGGTCACGCCAATGGCAACGGCCTCTATATGGTCAGTTCCGGGGGCAATGACATGAACTTCGCGTTCAGCCCTGGAGGTCCAGCCGATAAAGCTCTCTATTTGCAAAATGCCGCCGACGGACTGTCGGACGCGGTCGGCAAGCTCCATGCTGCCGGCGCGCGGACGATCGTCGTTCCGGGTCTCAACTATTCGTTCTTCGGCAATGCTGAGGAGCAGGCGGGAGCACTTGCTTACACCAAGGCGCTATGGTCGGGGTTGGCGCAACGCGGCATCAATTTCATTCCGGGGGATTTCAACGCGGTCCGGGTCGCCATCGCGGCGAATCCGTCCGCATTCGGCTTTCAGTTTGTTGGCACCAATCCAGGTCAAACGGCCTGTACGGTGCCCACCGTCGGCGGTGTTGTGCTTTCAACCGCCTACGCGTTGCTGTGTATCTCCAATCCCCATCCCGCAGACCCCGATGCGCAATCCCATCTGAAAACTGCCGACGCTGCCCAGACTCATTTGTTTGCCGATGACCAGCATCTGACCACGGCGGGACAGAAGATCCAGGCGGACTATTTCTACAGCCTGCTTGTCGCGCCGAGCGAAATTTCGTTCCTGGCGGAAAACGCAGTACAGTCCCGCACTGTCACGGTGGCGGGTGTGCAGGATCAGATCTGGATTTCCCGGCAGCGTTCGACCGCGGGCTTCAACGTCTGGATTAACGGCGACGTCTCCAGCCTGAAGATCAATAATCCCGCGCCCGGCTTTCCGGGTGATCCCAGCACGCCGCTGTCGGGCACCGTTGGGCTCGACTACAAGTCGACCACCGGCTATCTGCTCGGCGCCGCGTTCACTACGGGAACGCAGACGCCCGGCTTCGATCTTGGCGGAAAATTCAAGCAGAAAGAAATCGCGGGCAGCATTTACGGCGGCTATCTCAAAGGTCCGAGCTGGGCCAGCGTGATCGCAACCTATGGCGCGCTGGATTACGATGTGAATCGTATTGTGCCGATCGGCATCACCTTGCAGAACAACAACGGCAAGACCAGCGGCTCCAACATTTCCGTTGCGTTTCAGGGCGGGTATGATTTCGTTTACGGCGCCTTGACCCATAGCCCGGTGGCGGGATTGACTTGGCAGCACGTCAATATTGGCGGGTTCACCGAAACCGGCGGCTTCACCAGTCTCGGATTCGACGATCAGACCCGCGATTCCCTCATCAGCGGGCTCGGTTACAAGGCGACCTATGACCTCGGCCGGTTCCGCCCCTATGTGCAGGCGGTATGGAATCATGAATTCGCAGCCGACCGCACGGTGAGGGCTTCGCTGACGACGATCGAAGCGCCAAGCTACGAAATGCCAGCCGTCAAGCTCGGCAGGGATTGGGCGACCGCGACGGTAGGCACGACGATGAACATTTCCAACGCCTTCACCGGCCTTGCATCCTTTACAGCGCAAGCCGGCCAAACCGGCGTGACCACCTACGGTGGCCGTGTCGGCTTGAACTACATGATCAATTGAGACGTCTCGTTGTGCGTCGATGCAGTATCATCGCGCAAACGCCACCAGCAATCCAAGCAAGCGTTCTTATGTCGATTCTCACAGGCCGCGAACTTGAATTTATCGCCAGCTTATGGACAAACTGGCGTAGGCTCTATTTGAGCGAGGTCGCGCGTCTCCTGAAAGAGAACCACACATGCGACGACCAATCCGAAGCCCCTTCCATAGACCCAAACGTGGCCGCGCGCGGTGGCGTTTGCGCCATAGTACCGCGGCGATGCTAGTCTCAACAACGGCCGCATTGCATAGTGAAGAAAAAGGCCGATGAGCCGTCAACACATGGAAATATGAAATGACAAGATACGGATGGACGAGTTGTTTCGGAGCTGCAGCAATGCTTGCCGGCCTTGCGTGCGCCCCCGCCATGGCTGACGAGACGGTCAGTATCGGCGGTTCGCGTGCGGTGCTGATCAAGCCGAAAGCCCCACGTGCGAGTGTGATTCTGATGCCGGGCGCCGACGGCAACATCCGTCCGGGCGACCAGGGCGATATCCACGGTCTCACCGGCAACCAGCTGGTTCGGACACGGCATGCCTATGCAGCGCGCGGATTGGCGGTGCTTGTCGTCGATGCGGGCACCGATCTCAATAGCGCGGTTCAGTATATGGCCGCCATCAAGCGGCCAGTGACGGTCATCGGCACCAGCCGTGGCACGATACGCGCCGCAGAAGGAATTGCGCGGGGAGCCCGGCCGGACGCGCTGGTGCTGACGTCAGGATTTCTCAGCAGTGAGTCGGGCAGCAGTCAAAATGTCATGTCGATCCTCGGCTCACCGGCGTCGTTGCCGCGCACCCTTATCATCCATCACAGCCAGGATAGCTGCAGAGCGACATTGCCGGCGGGCGTCGACCCGTTCGTCAAGTGGTCGGCTGGTCGCGCGCGCGTGGCCTGGATAAGCGGCGGGCGGAGTGAGGGCGACCCATGCGAGGCATTTGCGCACCATGGCTTCAACGGCCAGGATGCTCAAATTGTCGGGATTGCGGCGGGTTTCCATTGAGACTTAGAGCGCGTTTCGCTTTGAAAGGGGACCCGCTTAACCGTGGTCCCATCCTCCCGCCATCGCTGGTTCCAGCCCCAATTTCCCGCGTTGACCGTCCGCCAGAACCGCCGCACCATGGGACGCATTTTCGCCCGAGGTGCTGTCATGACCGGTCTCACCCACCGCCAATCCGAGATCCTCAATATCGCCCGCGCGTTTGGCCGGGTGATGGTGGAAGACCTTGCCAGGCGTTTCGAGGTTTCCGCGCAGACCATCCGCAAGGATCTCAACGACCTCTGCGATCACCGCTCGCTGACGCGGATTCACGGCGGCGCCATCATTGCGTCCGGCGTTGAGAATCTCGCCTATGAAGCGCGGAGGTTTGTTGCCGCCGAGGAGAAGAAGGCGATCGGTGCCGCGGCGGCGCAGCTCATTCCCAACGGCTGCTCGCTGTTCATCAACATCGGCACCACCACGGAAGAAGTCGCGAGCGCCTTGACCTCGCATGAGGACCTCTTGGTCATCACCAACAACCTCAATGTCGCGATGCTGCTTTATCGTCACCCGCGCATCGAGGTGATCGTGGCCGGCGGCGCAGTGCGGCGTGCCGACGGCGCGGTGATCGGTTCGACCGCGATCAGCCTGATCGGCCAGTTCAAGGTCGATTACGCCATCATCGGCGCGTCCGCGATCGACGAGGAAGGCGCGCTGCTCGATTTCGACTATCGCGAAGTCCAGGCCGCGCAGGCCATCATCGCGAACGCGCGCAGCGTCATGCTGGTCGCGGATTCTACGAAACT
>WNGJ01010037.1_pt1 | contig 10093 bp, 12 predicted proteins | sample 5400611 | NCBI WGS metagenome assembly WNGJ01 (sample SAMN13153375, study PRJNA577476) | soil metagenome | isolation source: 40 cm soil or saprolite under Garry oak tree replicate 1 | place: USA:California | collected 2016-06-15
CAGGAAAACGATACCGGGCCGGATGGCTGCAATCATGCGCAATACGGGATGTTTATTTTAGGCGCGCCGAATTGCCCGTTGAGGGGCGAGTACGAGGGCGCGAGGTTGCTCGATATAGCTCCGACGCTGCTGGATCTGGCCGGATACGAAATTCCAGAAGCTATGCAGGGGCAATCGCTGGTTGCTGGAATGGAGAAGAAGCGCTCCAATTCAGGTGACGAAGGAGAGAAGATTCTGCACGACCGGTTGGCCGGACTGGGATACGTGTAGCTTATTCCGCTCCTGACGAGCCGCCATTACGAGCGCAATTGCGAGAGAATTTTCTTCACATCTGCAGCGCTCGAATAATTAGGATTGATCTTTAGCACGCGTTCCAGATGTTGCCGGGCTAGACCTGGCTGCTCGGTTTTTTCAAAAGCAAGTCCGAGATGATAGTGGACGGTTGGATTTTCCGGTGTTTGTTTTTCTCAGCGAGTTTGTCCGCCCCCGTGAATGAAATAGTGAGAGACGCCGGGATACTCTCGCTCGAAGAGCTTATTGAAAATGGAAATCGCATTTTCAGATTTTCCAAGGTTGTGTTAAGGTCCGGCGCCGATGCCGGCAACGAGAGCGCATGGAAAACCGACGCTTCATGATCATCAGGAGATTTTTGATCCCCATCGCCTGTGCGCAGGCTGTCGCGCGCTTCTCGTAATCCACTTCCACTGAGGAAATCCTCCTCCGGCCGTGGAGCCGTCGAGAATCGAGGCATTGCCCGACGACAAAGGCCAGCCACTCAAGTTTGACTTTGCGGGTTTCGGCCATTGTGCCTCCTTTGCTCGTCAGCAATTTCCTAGCATTCTAGACCGGCAGTTTCGCCGAGTTCAACACGCGGTCGATCCCAGGTTTGGAAGCACCCCCATACGATGCCATCGGTTGGGGCAACACCGCCGCTGCCTCTCGGATTCGGGAAACCAGTTCTAGCAGAAAGAGACTCTCTTGCATGAGACAAGTGCGGCCTCGGTCGGTCCCTTCAGGGCATTGAGTCGGGTCTTTTGCGCGCCCGGCGATTGCCCACTTAGACATGTTCACGACATTCACGATGGTCACCCACTGAACCCGCCTCAAACTTCACAACTGTGCTCATGAATACAGCCGGTCCCGTCGAGGTCTCTCGACGGGGACACAGCGTAGCGGCTGCCCATCGACACGCACCATCAGACCCAATTCCGTGCACAATGAACAAGGATATCCGCCGTAACCGCCTTCGACAGTGATCCAATGTAGGATGTCGCTGCGGTTCAGACCCAGGTCGCGAGCAAGCTCGTGGATTTGCCGGACGACTGCTTGGGTCAGCCTCAGACCACGACCCTGATTTCCCAGTTGTTCCGTGCGCAAACCAAGAGATCGAAGAATTTCCCCCACGGCGCGCGCTGCTAGGCAATAAGTCTCGCCGTTCTCAGCTAGTACAGTGGCAACGGTGCAAGCCAGATCGCCAGCGGTGATATAGCTACCCGACCGGTGGCAATCGGCGTAGAGTGCAGCCGTAACTGCCCACTCTCGCTCGCCGTATCGATTGAGCCTCGCCTCGTTGTCTTGGGTACGTAAAACAGAAAAGAGCTGCGCTTGCAGTCGAGCGTTTCCCAGCAATGGCACGGCTAGTGCCCGGGCCAGATCCTTCATCCGCGGTGTGTAGTCCGGCACTTCGCAAGCAATACTCACGGCAGCTTCCGGATAATGTCGCAGCCGATAATCAAGCAATCGGGGCTGAAACTGCGCCGCGATCTTATCCAAGATTGAATTATCGAGAGGGGGAAGCGCTTTGTGGGTTGGACGCAGAGAGACAAAGATTGCGCGACTGGCCAGCGCTGCGTCTTGTGGACCTTGACGCGAAGCAATCACCTTGGCACAAAATGTTTCATAAAGTTTGGAGCCTCGGAATACATGACCGTTGCTCGTAGTCCCGGTCCGTAGTAAACGCAGCAGGTCTCGACCGCGGGCACCGCTACCCATTTCAAATTCGTCAATGAGCAACGTTGGCCGGATCGTGCCTGGTAGCGCATAGAGTGCCGCAGGTGTGAAATCGCTGACTGTGATTCCCCGCCGGCATAAGCAGTGAAGGAGAGCGAGCAAGCTGGTTTTGCCGGCTCCGTAAGGACCGATGATCCAGAGGTAAGGAGCAATCGGGAACACATCCTGGAACCAGGTATACAGTATGAAAACGCACGTAAGCCGCAGCGGCTCCTCCGCCATATCCACATACTGGGAGAGACACGCCCAGAGTTCCTCAAACAGAACCGGTGTACTGTCGCATGGCGCGATCCCTGCAGGCAGGCGCACAGCTTCGAGCAGGCTCGCATCCAGCCGCGGAGGAATCACCTCCTTGCCACTGTGCTGAAAACTATTGTGGATCTCGGCCTCTCCGTCCTTCCAGAGCAGGAGTCTAACCTTGCGAGGATCGATTGAATCCCGCACCAGTTCTACAATTCGAGCATCCGAAAGAACACGAAATTCTAAAGCCTCCGGCTCCGGGCCGCATTCTGCCGCAGCCAGCTTTACGATTACCTCGTCAATTCCTAAATCCGTCTTCGATCCTTGCACTGTCCGCTGTGGCTGTGGCGCCAAGATGATCTCGCTCTGCGAGTCAATTGGTTTCGGGTTAGCCCGATGGCGCCCGTTTGTTCGAATCGGCATGTATCCTCCACCTCGCTCTCGGAGAAACTGTGATCTTCGGGCCATAACCCCGACCTTTCTCCCGCAAGTGCAAGTGTCGAATTCCGAATTCGTAGAGACCGCTTTTCGAACGGTCTGCAGAACCCTGCGATCCCAATTTTGCCACAAGATTCGCTAGATATACAATGCTCAAATGAACTCTAGCAACAAGGGTAGCTCTCGAACTCTAGCGCGGATTTCTCCGCAGAAAGCGAAGACCTTCCTAACCGGGTTGGCGAATCTGGAGAACCTCGAATCTGCAGCGCGGCGATTTGTGCTGCACTATGGTGCCGTATTTCGGGATGAACTCCCCACCAGCCTTATCTATAACTGGGCAATACGCGGGGAGGAAGAAGGCGTTGTGGACCTCTCCGAGGATCAGAGGATATGGAAGTATTGGCTTGTTCCCTTGCGAGATGCAATTCGATTTCTCTGGACCAGTGATCTGAGAACAAAACAGTGGGGAATATTTAGGATCTTGGAGAAATTCTTCGCGCGCGGAGATCGGGGGCTGGCGGTGGGGCCGGTCACGGATGACGTGGAATGCTTCTGGGGAAATAGTCTAGGCCCAGTGACCCCGTGCGAGCGGATTTTTATGCAACTGATGCAACACACCTCGGTTTGTGGCAATTCCGCCTGCCCAGCTCCATACTTTTTTGCACAACGACGATCGCAGAAGTATTGCTCCGAGGAGTGCGCAGCACCCGCACAACGAGAATTTAAAAGGAAGTGGTGGAGCGAGCACGGCCCCAAATGGCGGGCTTCGCGAGCCGCAGCGCAGAAACAGCGCCGAAGAAGGATCACGAGGAAATCACGAAAAATGCAGCCCCACACTGCATAAAATGAAATCGGTCAGAACTAGCCTGTTTTTCATGCCGGCTTCACGAAGATATGGTGGGCGGCGCTAGCGCAAGCATACGTGTACTAACGTGATGCGCCGAAATCCGTTGAGCCAGTTCCGTGCCTGGAAGTTACAATTTGTTTCATGCCTCGGAAAGGCGACCGTAGTAAACGCCGCAGGCCTCGCAAAGGCTTCCCACATCGGATCGTGGGGTATGTGGATCGTTCTTCCCAGGAACTAATTGCTAAAGCTGCCGATCAAGTCGGCGAAAGCATTAGCACTTTTGTAGCAAAGGCCGTGAAGGACCGCGCCGAAAGCGTACTGGGAACCGCTAGCCGAAAATAGCCGCTTTCATGCCGAAGGTGTCTGCATTGACTTTTTCTGTGTAATGTGCTCTAATAGCGTCGTAGTAGCATGTTATATGCACTGATTTTAATGAGCGTGGCATCCCGATGACGATCGAAAAGTTGGTCCGACGCAACAGACGATATGCGAGATTGCGCTGGGGATCGATTATGACGCCAGCTGCACTCGAGTTGTTGAGGAGCTATTCGGAAGAATTTCAGTTCTCTGCTGCGTCAGGTGATCTCCTGTTCCTGGATAGTGGCTGGTACGTGACTAATTCCGGTCTAACACGGCTGGCGCGTCGGAATCGGTGCGCTGGCGTTCACGTTCAACCGGTGCCGGAGTTTTCCAATCCTGCGGCGTCACGTTGGGCTTTCAAAGCCATCGTGTATAAATCCAGAAACTGTCGCGGCTTCGTTGGCTACGGCGATGCCGATCCATCCAATGTTTCTCCGCTCGTGCGTGGAGCCGAGATGCGCATGGCCGAGACTCGCGCGGTGAACCGCGCCTTGCGCAAAGCCTACGGGATCGGCATCTGCTCAATCGAAGAGATCGGTTCTGCTCCCCAGCCGGCGCAATCTCAGCGGCGAGCGAGCAAGCTCCCGCCGCAACCTGCCAGCGGAAACTACGGTGGTCCTAAGGTGCGGGATCGGCTGTGCCAGATCATCCGCCGGCATCAGCTCGATCCTAATCTGGTGAAGTCCTATGCCACTGATTTCTGCGGAGTCAAGACCCTGCGCGAGGCCACCCGCGAGCAGGTCGAGAACTTCGTTGCTCATCTCGCTGACTGGGCCGAGAAGGACCGCAATGCCCTGCTCTGCCAGCTCAACAGCTATTCGCCAGCTAAAGGAAGTGCCGCATGAGGCGCTATTTCGAAAGCCTTCGTCCTGCGGATCGGTCGGCTATCGACTCAGTTCCCGATGGATTATTCCTCGTCCGGGTTGATCGAGTGCAGTATCGCTGGCACGGGCAGAAACCGTATTACCAGATCCGCTTCGCTGTTCTTGAGCCCAAGCATCTCGCCGGGTGCTTGATCACCGGCCATCTCTACTGCACAGCTAGAGCAATGTGGAAACTCACGTGGTTTCTGCGCGACTTCGGCTACGACACCGAGCTGCTGGGAAAAAACGAGATCGACGACAAGGCCTTAGCCGGACTACAAGGTGTGGTGAAAGTGAGTCATGCCATTGTGCATGGCATCTCCGTCCTCAACCTCGAAGGATTTGCGCCGCTTAGCCACTGGAAGGAACTCTCGCCCACAGCCGCTAACGATCCTCCCGAATCGGAGGTCGCTTCATGACCTATAGCTATACCCAGATCAGCCACTATCTCGCCTGCCCGCGCCGCTACCGTCATCGCTATCTCGATGGTTGGCAAGAGAAAGACACCCGGGCAGCCATGCTCTTCGGACGCGCCTTCGAACGGGCTTTGGGCGCCTTCTTTCTGCGGCAAGACGCGGCGGTCGCCTTGTTTCAGGAATGGAAGCTCTATCAGGATCAGAAGCTCGAATACTCGCATGGCGATACTTGGGACCACATGCTCGAGCAAGGCATTCAATTGCTCAACCGCTTCTGCCAGGAGGATCGCATTCGCATTCGTCAGCCCCGCCGCAATCTGCAGATTAAGTTCGTCCGGCCGCTCTCAGGCCAGAACGAGTTCGTGGCCTATATCGATGCCATGGGTCGGCTGGACAATCAGCGCTGCTTGCTCGAGTGGAAGACGACTTCGGCCCGCTATCCGACGGAACCGGATGGATTGTTAGCTCTTGATCCGCAGCTGGTTTGCTACTCCTGGATCACCGGCGTTTCCGAAGTCGCTCAGGTGGTCTTTGTGCGCAAGCGCCTGGTCGAAATTCAATACTTGCACACCACCATCAGGGATGAGCAGCGGCGCGAGTTCGGGCAGGTGGTCGAAGCCACCATCCAGCAGATCGAGTCGGCCCAGTTCCTGCCGCACAGCGGAATCCGCTTTCCCCAGAACCCGTGCAGCAATTGCCCTTACATTGGGCTTTGTCTCGGACGCCAGGAGTTGGTCGAGGCCGCTCTCATCCGGCGGCCAGGAGCAGAACAGCTTGATTGGCTTGACGAGCTTCGCTACTAAGAATCCGCCTATGCTGCCCAAGCTCAATCGCCGGCGAGCCCAATTCGTGCTCACCAAAATCGATGAGATCTTGGCCTGGGAGCAGCGCAAGGAAGTGGAAAAGGATACCCGCTTTGTCGAGCTGGGAAGATATCTGTGCGAAGTGCGGGCTGGGCAGTACTGGCGAGTGGAGAACTTGAAATCCTTTGATGAGTTCTTGCAGCGGCGGTTCCCGGAATCAAGAAGGAAGGCGTATTACCTGATGTCGATACACGAGCATCTGCCGCCGCAGGTGAAACGCGAGCTGAAGCAGGTGGGCTGGACGAAAGGGCTGGAGTTGGCCAAGCTGGCCAGGAGCAGGGATGGGCAGGAGTTTGATTGTGCAACCTGGTTGCACAAAGCTCGCTTGCTGCCGAAAGAACAGTTCCGGCGCGAAGTGGAGAAGGAGCTTATCGGGAAAGAAACCGAGCCCTGGGAGATTATCTATTTCAAGCTCTACAAGAGCCAGATCCCGGTCATCGAGCAAGCACTGGAAACGGCGGCTTTGATGCTGGGAAGCGACCGCTCTCGCGGCTACTGCCTGGAAATGATCTGCGCGGACTTCTTGGCGGGAGCAAATTTGGACGGCGCTGATCCCGACGTACTCCTCCGCGCACTTTCCAGCACTTTCAAGTTGCTGCACAAAGAACAACGGCAGACTTTCCTTCATTCAGCAAGCGCCGACATATTGTGAATTACATACTGTTCAAATCTGCTCGTTTGCGCTTGGAGCCGGGCGCGTATGAAGCCCTGCGGAAGCAAGTGCTGCATCGGGATGCTTGGAGATGCCAATCGTGCGGCACGATGTCGAATCTCGAGGTGCACCACACACAATTTCGTAGCGGTGGCGGTGATGATCTAGAGCAGAACCTCATCACATTATGTAGTGCTTGTCACTCCCTGGCACATCGAGCTTGCACACGTTGATTCTAAAAAGAACAGAACAAATATGAGACGGGGCAGCGAGGGGCGGTGGCATCTCGGCAAGGTAACCAAAATCAATGAAGCTCAGCGCATTCCAAGAAGTCGACTCACCCCGGGGCCTCGTGACAGCAGATTCCAGCGTAGCGCGTGCGAGCGCAGCAGCACTGTCCGCTCCGGCCGTCGACGTGAAGTTATCGAACATCTCGAGTTTGCCTCAATGGCATAGTGCACGGGTTCTGTAAGCCGACAATGTGGTTACCATCTACATGGGTTTTACGGCGCTGGTGGAAAGGACTGGAATTGGCGAACGTGGCTGCTTCTCGCTTTCCTGCTTGGACTGATCCTAGGTGTGGTCATCCGATGCACGTAATGATGATGATTGCTGGATGATAAGTAGATGGTCAGAGCCCATCAAAACTGCTGTTCAGCCCGGCGATTCTAAGAAGCGCATCCTACATGATGGGGAAACTTCCTTGCCGTTGCCCATCTCCAATGGCCCAAAATCGCCGATCCACTGACAGACCAGCGCCAGATGGCCGCGACCTTGAAAATACCGAAATTTGGGGAGCCATCGCAAACCTCGAAGCTCCAGCTTACGGTGACTCACGTCGTCGGCATGCTCCAGAGCAACCAATCCCGATAGTGAGCCTCCGGGAACGGGAACCTACCCTAATTGATTACTTGTCTAATCTCCGGGCTCATAGATTGCGTGTGTTCAAAGAAGACATCTGGCAGTTTTTCAACTTCGGTGCTTGAAACTTTACTTGCTCTTCTCAAGTGCAAATTCCGGAGTTGGGGTATAAGTTGAAGTCCGCATTCTGCTCCCGCCGCTTTGCTCTCGTTTTGCGTGCTTTGTTCTGATGAGCCTGGGTTCTATCTCTGCTCAAAGCGTCGCTGTATCGCCGACAAGCTTGAGTTTTGGAAACCAGGTCCTGGGAACTATGAGCTCGGCCAAAAAAGTCACACTCACTAACAGTCAAAGAACGGCAATAACCATCAGCATCAGCACCAATTTGGCTGACTTCAAGCAAAGCAACAACTGCCCCTCGACACTATCGGCCGGAAGCAGTTGCGCTATCTCGGTGATGTTCACCCCGGCTGCCCTTGGCTTTCGGATCGGAACGCTCAATATCAATGACACTGGGGCCGGCGGCCCGCAAACCGGGGTGCTCAGTGGAACGGGAGTGGCCGTGACGGCGGCGCCCTCGAGCCTTTCATTCGGAAATCAGCCGGTCGGGCAAAAGAGCGCAGCGTCTTTGGTCACGGTAACCAATAACCAGTCCAAGAATTTGAGTATTGCGAGCATCACCACGAATCTCGCTGATTACCGGCGACTTCAACCTGCCCGCTAAGCCTGAGCGGCACCGGCATAGCGGCCCTCCCGAATCATCAGATTGCGACGTCAAAGTGGTGGGCGGCTGTCGTCACTGCGAACCATACAATGGAGAATGCGCAGGTGAAGAACTGGTGTGTCTCAACAGTGGCACAGCCGTGTCATTTCCAAAGGAGTCCGGAGATACTCGTATCAACGTTTCCGGCAACCAAGCTTCGCTTTACTTCGAGTACCACGACATTGGCGACTACGACTTACCCACCCGGTTCATAGCCCCGGATACGTTCCTGGTACCGGCATTAGTTCCCCTCTCAAGACAGGTTCCACACAGTGGGCGCTGCGCCAGCTCTGCGAACAACCCCGCTCTGGATCGTACGCCATCAAGAAAGTCGTCACGCCTGACTCTTGGGACGGAGTCCGGTGTCCACACCTACAATTGGATCAAGAACATCGAAATCATAGACGGACGGACCAAAGCCTGTCTCGAAGATCACATTCTCGTGAAAAAGACTTCGTGACTAACGCCCGTTGTCAGCTGCGCAGCTGCGACAGAATTTTCTTCACATCTGCGGCGCTCGAGTAATTGGGATTGATCTTCAGCACGCGTTCCAGATGTTGCCGGGCTAGAGCTGGCTGCTCGGTTTTTTCATAAGCAAGTCCGAGATGATAGTGCACGGTTGGATTTTCCGGCACTTTGTTCTTCTCAGCGAGCTTGAGGGCCTCCTGGAAGAGATCAATCGCAGACCTGTACGCGCCTTTCTGGTAATAGACCCACCCCAAAGTGTCAGCTACATTAGGCGAATCCGGCATGCCGCGACGCGCTGTTTGAGCAAGGGAGAGTGCCACGTCCACATTACCGCCGGTCTCGAGCATCACGTAGGCCAGGTTATTCGACGCCAGAGGGTTGTCAGGCTTGAGATCAAGCGCTTTTTGGTAGGCTTGTTTGGCGTTGCTCCAGTCCTGCTTCGACTCGTATAGCTCTCCGAGCAAAACGTAGAAGCTGGCCTCACGTGGGTTGTTTTTGATCGAGTTCTGGTAGGTCGCGATGGCTTCAGTAGTGTCGCCCTTCGCCACTTGTACCTGGCCCAGTTTAAGCAAAGCGTCGCCGTTGTTTTTGTCCAGCTCAGCGGCTTTCTTCAGCGCGACCTCGGCGCCATTCGTGTCCTTCTTGGCGTTAAACAGCGCAGTGCCGAGCAGATCGTAAAATGCGCTGCTCTCGGGGACCTTGGCGATTTGCGCTTTGGCCGCGGCGATACCCTTATCTATCTGGTTCTCGGCAAGATACGCGTTCATGAGACCGCTTAGAGCATCGGACGACTTGGGATCGTGATCCAGGGCCTGTTGATAAGCCTTTTCGGCATCGCCGAATTGCCTTTGAACCAGTCTTAGATTACCCAGCTGAACGTAGCCGGCGGGGCTTTGTGGGGCGACCTCGATGGCCCGCTTCACGTCTTCTTCGGCTCGCACGAACTGTTTCCGAGCTATATTGGAAATGGCGCGCATCGCATATCCATCCGGAGATGCCGGTTGCAAGGTGGCGACCTGAGTAGCGCTCTGCTCGAGCGCGTCCATATCGCCTTTGCGCAACGCAGCGCCGGCCAGCGCGCGATGTGCCTCGATCAGGTCCGGGCGTAAGCGCACGGTATCACGCCATTCGCTCTCGGCGCGTGCCAGGTTGCCCATTTGATCGAATGCTACCCCCAGGTGGTAATGCGCAACTCCATTATCAGGATCATTCTTAATGGCAGTTTGCAGGGTGTCCGCCGCATCGTTCAGATGGCCATCGCGAGTCTGGATCTGACCGCGGTACACCAAGGCATCAACATCGCTAGGGTTCGCCT
>WNGJ01010038.1_pt1 | contig 10092 bp, 9 predicted proteins | sample 5400611 | NCBI WGS metagenome assembly WNGJ01 (sample SAMN13153375, study PRJNA577476) | soil metagenome | isolation source: 40 cm soil or saprolite under Garry oak tree replicate 1 | place: USA:California | collected 2016-06-15
GCCGAGGAAGCCGAGTGGCAGCAGCACGACGACCGGGGTAAGTGTCGAGCCCACCAGCGCGTGGGCGATCTCCCCCATCGACGCATCCAGAACGTCTTCGCCCGCCTCGCCCAGTGCGCGGTGACGGTGGAAGTTCTCGACAACGACGATCGCGTCGTCGAGGACGAGGCCGATGCCCGCGGCGATGCCTCCGAGCGTCATCAGGTTGAACGTCATGCCGAGGCTGCGCAGCACGATGCAGCTGATCAGCACGGTGGCCGGGACCACCGCGGCCGCGACGAGCGTCGCGCGCACGTCGGCAACGAAGAGGAAGATCGTTGCGACGGCCAGAACCAGGCCGATCGCGATGCTGTCCCGCACGCTCGCGATCGAGTCGTGCACGAGATCGGCCTCGTCGTAAAAGACCGAGAACGTGTAGTCGGGATGCACGCGGGCGAGCGCCGCGATCCGCTCCCGGACACCGTCGGAGATCATGACGGCGTTCCCCGTCGGTTGGCGCGAGATTCCGATGAGCGCCGCCGGCTCCCCGTTGGCCGCCGCCCGCGTGAAGTCCTCGCGCAGGGCCGATTCGATCCGTGCGACATCGCCGAGGCGAACGGGCGCCCCGTGGTCCTCCGCGAGGACGATGTCCGTCAGCGTGTCCGTGCGGGCTCCCCCGCCGTGCACGACCGTCAGGACGAGGTGGTAGCCATCACGGACCTGGCCACCCGCGACGATCACGTTCGCCTCGCGCACGGCCTTTTCGACCGTGCCGAGCTCGAGGCGGTGCGCGACCAGGCGTTCGGGGTCGACGGTCAGCGCGTACTCGCGGACCTTCGCGCCGTTGCGCTCGACCCGATAGACGCCGGGGATCGTCCGGAGCTGCGGCGTCAACTCGTAGATGACGAAGTCCGACAGCTCCGCGAGCGTGCGCCGATGGGACGTCACGGCGACACCGACGATCGGGAATGCCGAGGTGTCGAGGAGCCGCGCCTCCATCCGAGTGTCCGCCGGTAGGTTAGGACGCACCTCCTCCATCCCCGCCTGGACGAGCTGGAGGGCGCGCAGCATGTCGCTCTTCCAACCGAACGTGAGGTCGATCTGCGTTCCGCCGAGGGTCGTCTGCGAGCGAATGATCTCCACCCCGAGCACGCCGGCAAGGACGTTCTCGAGCGGCTGCGTGAGTGCGGTCAGCGTCTGCTCGACGGGCAGGTTGCCGGCACGGGCAATGACGGTAATGCGGTGGAACGCGACCTCGGGAAAAATCGCGACCGGCATGGTCGCCGCAGCCCACGCGCCGGCCGCGACAAGCATCGTGCAGAGGCCGAGGATCGCCGTCCGGTGACGGGCGATGAACTCGCCGAGGCTCATTCTCCACCGCTTGCAACCGGCTCGATCGCCGCGCCGTCGGGCAGCCCATACTGGCCCGCGGACAAGACCTGGTCTCCGGGGGCAAGCCCCTCCAGCACTTCCACCGTGTCGCCTGTCACGATACCGAGGCGAACGTCCCGACGCTCCGCCTTGCCCTCCACGGCAACCATCACCGCGCCGCGATCGCCTGCGGTCGGCGAGATGATTGCCGTTCGGGGGACGAGCAGAGCATCGGGATGCTGGGCGACGGCAATCGCGCAGCGTACCGGGGCATGGAGGAGTGGGCGGTCGGGCATGGCATCGAGCGCGATCCGCACGGGGACGGTGAGTGCCTGCGGCTCGAGAGCCTGGACGACGGCGAGGATCTTTCCCGTGCCGGTCATCGAGCTCCCGCTTATCTCGACCGTCATGCCGGGCTGCAGGCGTGCGGCCGCATCGAGCGGTGCCTGCCCGAGGACGTAGAGGGAGGTCGGGTCGAACAACTCCAGAAGGACGTCGCCCGGCGCAACTTGCTCGCCTGCATTGCGCGGCCTCGCGGCGACCGATGCGGCGAACGGCGTGGTGAGCGGGATGTCCTGCCGCCCGAGCCGGTCGCGGAGCCCCGGCGCGGGCCCGGATGTTCGTTCCCCGCTTCCCTCGAGGACCGCGAATCCGTGGAGCGCCGCCTCGTTCGCGAGGGGGAGCACGCGCGCGCCGATATCTCCCGCCGCGAGCCGATCGCCCGGGAGCGCCGACAGGAACGTGATCCGTCCGGCCACCGGCGAAGTGAGCCGCAGCGACACGCGCGCCGCCGTCTCGCCGGGCACGTCAAGCTTCTCCGCGATCGGGCCGTAGCGGACTGCCGTCACTTGGACGCGCACCTTCGCGCCCTCGGCGTTCTCGGGCGGAGCACCCTGCTCGCCGCAAGCGCTCGCGCCGAGGGCGAGCAGGAGCGAGAGCAATCGACGCTTCACGGCTCTGCTGTCCGGCCGAGCAATTGCGACTCGGTCGCGACAGCGAGACGATAGACGCGCTTCGCGCGCGAGACCGCCAGGCGGGTTTCCACGCGCTGCATGAGGGCGTCGAGCACTTCGAGAAGCCGTACGTTTCCGCCGCCGAGGTACCGAGCGCGCACCAGCTGAAACTGCTCTGTCGCCAGCGGAACAGCACGCTCTGCGGCGGCCACGTCGGCCTCGGCTCGATCGGTCTCTGCCCGGGCGCGCTCGAGGCCGAGGAGAAGCGCGCGCCGCGATTCGTCCATCTGCGCGGCAGCCGCATTCGCCGCAGCGACGGCAGCCGCGAGGCGGTTCGCGCGCACGCCGCCATCGAAGAGCGGTACGGTGAGCCCGAAGAGAAACTGGCCGCCGCCGTGATCGCGGAACGTGGAAACGAACGGGACTCCGAGTGCGCCGGCATCCGCCGAGACCTTGAGCTGCCCGCGCTGCTCGCTCCGCACGGCGTCGGCCTCACGCCGCGCCGTCTCCACGGCCGCGCGTGCGTCGACGAGAACCGGGGCCGCGTCGACGACCTCCGCCGTCGGGGTCGGCGGCCGGGTCAGCGCGGGCTCGACGAGCGCTGCCGCATCGAAAGACGCGCCGGTGAGGGAACCCAGCTCCTGAAGAGCCGTCGCGAGCTCCGTGGCGGCACCCCGGCGCGCGGTCTCCGCGTCCTTGACCGCGAGCTGGGCACGAAGAACCTCATCGTGGGTCGCGAGGCCCATTCCCACCTGTCGTTCGAGGAGCGTCGCGTAATTTCGGACGGTGTCGATGGACTCGAGGCGCGTGCCATCCTCAGCGCGCGCGGCAAGCGCCGTGAAGTAGGCGGAGCGGGTGGCGAATGCAACCTCCGCGCGCCGCTGCTGCTCGACGGCACTCGCTGACCGCAGACGCGCGCGGGCAGCGGCAAACTCGGCGTCACGCAGTCCGCCGTCGACCAGCGTCGTCTCGACCCCAAAGAGCGCGTCGGTGATGCCGCCGTTCGTCACCGTCTTGTCGTACCCCGCCGACCGCCCCAGCTCGCCTTTTGCCGAGAACTGCGGCGAGTACGCCGCATGCGCAGCGCGCTTCCGGGCAGCCGCGGCACTGGTCTCGAATGCCGCGGCCTGGGCGGCGGGCGAACGAGCCAGGGCCCGAGCGACGCCTTCCTCGACGGTGACAGTCTCAGTCGCCGCCGCCGGCACGACACCGACGAGGAGCGCTGCCACGACCTGCGCGCGTCCACCGCCCATTACATCCGGTCGACACGGCGGTAGCGCCGGGCGACCTCCTCCCAGTCAATGTGGTCGAGGAAGCGCGACACGTAGTCCTCGCGTCGCGGGTGGTCCTTGGCCCAGGCATGCTCTGCCACGTCGCAGACGACCAGCGGGTTCGAGCCGACCCACACGCCATCGAGATCGCTGTCCATGACGGCGTTGTGCCAGCGGTCGTCGTACGGATCATAGACCAGTACCGCCCAGCTCCGTGCGGTGAGGGCACAGGTCGTAAAATCCGCCCGCCAGCTCGCGACCGAGCCCATGTGCTCGTGCATGTTGCTCTCGACGTAGCGAGGGATCTCGACGGCCTTGGGCGCCAGGCCGCGGAAGTAGAACTCGTGGAGGATGACATCGTTCGCCGAGGCGACCTGCTTCTGCCGAAGCGCGCGGTAGGTATCGGCCGCGGCGGAACTGCGATCGGCCGTCGCGAGAGACGCCTCCGTCGTCCGCAGAGTGTCGACGGCCTGCTTGTACGCCTCGTGGTTGGCGGCGAGCTGCGCCTGCGAGAGAAGGCCGGGCAGCTCCGCATGCGGAAGTGGCGCGACCGTTCGGGGCTGGAAGCCGGGCTGCCCGACCAGGAGCCCTTCACTAGAGAGGCCGGTCTCCTTCGGGGCGGCGGTCTCCTCTGCCGCCCAGAGACGCCGACTCGCCGTACTTCCCGCCGCGACGACCAACCCGGCGAGCACGCGGCGGCGCGACAATCCCGTTGCAGGCGACGTCCGTATCGTCATGCTGCTACCTCCATCACTTCTGCTGCGTATCGAGCGCAGTCTTCACGGCGCGCGCGAGGTCCTCGGCAGGTCCCTTTCCCCAGAAGTGCAGGAACATGATGCGCGGCTGCTCGTGCGTCATGTGGTTGTGGATCGCGACGATGTTGATGTTGGCGTGACGCAGCGCCTTGAGGACACCCTGCAGCTCGTCCTCGAGCATGGCGAAGTCCCCGTCGACGACGGCCGCCTTCTGGCTGCCCGCGAATGCGGCCCAGGTGTTCACACCCATCGCCTCTCCGGCCTCGGCGCCGTGCATGGACGTCTTGCGGCCCCACGAGAACTTCGCCATGCCGTCCTTCGCCTGGGCGGATGCACCGAGGATCGCCTCGAGCGGCTTCGGGTCGATGGTGCTCTTCGCGGGGATCGTCGGTCCCTCGAAGCCACCAGCAAGCTCTCCGCAGGCGCCTGCTGCGGCCGGATTTTTCGACGCTTTTCCAGCAGCCTTGATCGCATCGAGCGCCTTCTGCACACCCGTCGCCAGCTGCTCGGTGCTGCCCATACCTCCGATGTGCATGAAGAAGACATTCGGCCGGTCGTAGAAGAAGTGGTTGTGTAGAGCAGTCACTTCGAGCCCGTTGTCCAGCGCAGCACTCATCGTCGGGTTGACTTCGTTCTGCATCATCGTGAGGTCGCCCATCACGACCGTCTTGCCGCCGGCGGACTGGAACGCCGCCCAGGACGTGAGGCCCTGAAACGGTTGCATCTTCACGCCGTCGATCACGGCTGGGATGTCGGCGCGCGGCACGCTGACCTTCGCGATGCCGTTCTTCACGTCCGGCTTGAGGCCAGTGATCTTCGCGATCAGTTCCGCGTCGGGCTCTTCGGCCGCGACACTCCTCGCCGTGACCACGGCAAGGATGAGCAGCAACACAACGCGCATCGTCTTCATGACGCCTCTCCTTTCCTTCCTATCGGTCGAGTCATCGGTGTGAGATGCCGCCTCCGACCTGGCCTCCACCGAAGAGAACCCAGAGTCCGAGCAGCGTGACGAGGGTAAAAGCGATCCGCTGCCCACCACGCAGGATTCGTTCACCAGCCCACAAGCGCCAGGTGAGGCGTCCGACCGCGATGAGGGTGACGCCAAGACCGAACAGCACGTGGAGCGAGACGGTGCTTTCCAGACGCCAGAGGTGGGTCAGCCGATCGTGCAAGCCGTTCCAGAAAGGCGACTCCGGGCCGAGATCGGCACCCGCATCACGGATGCCGGTGAGGATCGTCGGCACCAGGCTCAAGACCGCCGCCCCGAGCAGCCACTTCGACAGCTGTGCTACGCGCGTGTTGGGTCGCACGAGCAGCACGCACACCAGCACTCCCTCGAGGACGAGTAACGCAATCGGGAAGTGGACCAGGGACGGATGCCACTGCGCCCACGGCGCCGGGACCAGCGCGAGAAGCGGCCGCTTCTCCCAGGGTGGATGCCGTCCGATGCCACCCTGGGGGACGGGCGCAGATCCCGGCGCGGTCGTCGCTGGCGCGCCTTCCGCGGCAATGTCCGACACGACCTGTCGGAGCTGATCGATCGGTTGATAGCCGAAGAGCGTCGTCGAGAACGTCCCGTCCGCCTTGACGAAGTACGTCGCCGGAAAGCCTTCGTACGCGAACACGTCCCGGAGCGCCGGGACCATCATCACGACCGGGAAGGGGAGCGGATTGCGCGCGAGCTGCTGGCGGGCCTCGTCGACCGTGTCGGGCGTCTCCACCGGATCGACGAGCACCTCGACGACGGATATCCCGCGTTGCCGGAGCTCCGGCTGAAGCGTCTGCAAGTCCTTCAGCTCCATGGAACAGACCGGGCACCAGCTCGCGAAGAAGTTCACGATGACGGGCTTGCCGAGGAGATCCCGCGAGGAGAAGGGCCGGCCGTCGAGTGTTTGCGACTCGAAGCTGGGAAGAGGTCGGCCCCGCAGGTCTTCCGAGACGGACGGGATGAGCGCCGACTCGGCGCCACCGACCGTCAAGCCAGTCGCGATGGTTACCGCGACGAAGAGAGCGCACCAGCGGCGACGTGCGTCGCCCGTCTCGATCATGACTGCCGTCCGTCGACGCTGCGTCCGCGGAGGGATGCGTACAGCGCCTCGTAGAGGAAGGACGCCTTCTCGACCGTTTCGTGGTCATCGCGAGCAACGAGAGGGAAGCCGTGGGAGATCGCGCGCAGTCCGGCGGATTCCGGCGTCAAATCGATCTGATCGGCAAAATCGGCGCCGCGAGCGATCCGTGCGAGCGCGCGGAGCGCCACGTCGTCGGCACAGTACTCACCAACCAAGGCCTCGAATGAGCAACGCCCGAGGTGATCCTTGTGGGGATACGTTGCACCGGGCGCATCGAATCCCGTGGCGCCCTCGCGTCGCTGGACCTCGCCGACTTCTCCAGGCTCGACGAAAAGGAATGTGGCCGCCGGATCGATGAACCGACGAATGAGCCAGGCCGTCGCGGTGCGCTTCACGCGGATGTTCCGGCGGGTCACCCACTTCACGCTTCTGTCCTCCCTGGCTACACGAGACGCGCGCCCAGCGCACCCTCGAGCCGTCGGTTGACCTCGTCCCAGTCGACGTTCTGCATGAACGCCTCGACGTACTTCGCGGCGGCGGCGCCGTAGTCCAGATGGTACGAGTGTTCGTACATGTCGAGGACGAGCAGCGGCCGCCCCATCGGCACGTTGTGCATGTGGTCCCACGCCCAGTAGTTGTGCACCTCCGCGGTGTGGAGGTTGTAGGCAAGGATCACCCAGCCGGATCCGCCGGCCAGGCCGTTCGCCATCTTCGTAAACTCCGCCTGCCACGCCTCGTATCCGCCGAACCACTCGGTGAGGAGCTTCAGGACGGGCCCGTTCGCCCGGCCATCGCCACCGAGGTTGTCGAAGTAGTGCTCGTGGAGGATCACGGACCCGGTCCGCACGAGCTCCTCGCGCTTCAGGTCCCCGTACACGTATGGCGGGAGGTCCTTGTCAGGCAGCATCGTGGTGAGTCGTCGCTCGACCGCGTTGAGTGCCTTGATCGCCCCGCCGTAGTTGTTCTCCCAGTGCGAGCGGATGAGTCGCTCCGAGAGGCCCTTCAGCTTCGCCGGATCGAACTTCAGTGGCTTCGCCTGATGGTCCCCTCGGAAAGCACGCGTCGTTGCTGCGTCCGGCGGCATGAATCAGCGCTCCTTCCTCGTCGAGCTAGTCGAGCGCTTCTGAATCAGTCTTGACTTCGTTACCCTTCATGAGCGTCACGTCCGCGACGGGATGGCCGTCCTTCAGGGCAGGGATCACGCTGACGGCCCGAAACCCTGGATTCTTCTTGACCGCGGCATCGACTGCTGGCGCGAGCGCCGTCTTGGCCTTGGCCATCGCGTCGGCCTGCGCCTTCGCTGCCGTGAGATCTTCACCGCCTTCGATTGCCTCGACCTTCGCCACCCGTCCGGACTTCGGATCGACGAGAACCTCGGAGAACTTGCCGCCCTTCGCCGTGTAGACGGACAGTTGAAGCTTCCCGTCCTCGACCTCGAACTTTCCGGAGATGGGTTTCCCTTTGGACGCGCTCGCGACCAGGCCCTGTTTCAGCGACACTTTGGCACCTTTGAGCGCTTGGGCCAGTTCGGCACTTTCCTTCTCGTCGTACTGACCGGCCCACGCCAGACCGGAACCGAGCAGGAACACCAAGCAGCGTGCCAGCGACCATCGGGCTTTCTTCATGGCTCCTCCCTCCTTTCAGGTGACCTCGGCTACACGCGACACCAACTCCGCTCCCTTCGCAGGCAAGGTGATCCGGAACGTCGATCCGCGCCCCTCGATGCTGTCCAGATCGATTCGCCCGCCGTGCACCTCGACCGCCCACCGAGCGATGGCCAGCCCGAGGCCCGCCCCACCCAAGTCGCGCGATCGCGCCTTGTCGATGCGGTAGAAGCGATCGAACACGCGGTCGCGATGCTCTGGCGGTATGCCGGGACCGGTGTCGACCACCTCGATCGTCGCCCCGGTCCGTCCGTTTCGCACGACGATCCGGACACTTCCGCTGGGCGGCGTGTACTTGACGGCGTTGTCCACCAAATTGATCAGCGCCTGCCGGAGCAGGAGGCGATCGACCCGCGCGGCGACCGGCCTCGACGCTTCGACTGCCAGCGACTGGCGCTTTTCCTCGGCTAGCACGCCGAGATGCGCCGCGACGTCGCGGGCCACATCGGCGAGATCGATCTCCTCCCGCCTGAGTGAGACGGTGCCCCCGTCGGCGCGAGAGAGCGTCAGGAGCCCTTCCACCAGCCGGCCGAGCCGGTCCGTCTCCTCCAGCATGCTGCCGATGATCTCGCGATACGTCGCAGCATCGCGATGCTCCCGCAGGCCGACTTCCCCGACGCTTCGCATCGCGGTGAGCGGGGTCCGGAGCTCGTGCGAGGCATCCGCGGTGAAGCGGCGCAGCTGCTCGAATGACCGCTCGAGCCGAGCGAACGCGTCGTTGAACACGGCGGCCAACTGCCCGAGCTCGTCCCCCGGATTCTCGACCGGAAGCCGCTCCCCGAGTCGCTCGGCCGTGATGGTCCGTGCGCGGTCGGCCATGCGGCCCACGGGGGCGAGCGCCCGTCGCGCGAGGAAGTAACCGCCCACGCCGGCAATCGCGACCGCGAGCGGAAGGCCCGCACCCATGATCACGAGCAGCTCGCGCAACTCACGACGGAGTGGCTCTTCCGAGCGAGCCACCTGGATGACGACCGGAACGCCGTCGACGGTGTACGGCGCAGTCAGCTGTCTCACGCGAACGTCGGCCGGAATCCCGGACGGCCTCGCGTACAGGAGCGTACCTTCCGGGCTCCGGACCTCGAGCCAGCGGCCGGCCGCCGCCTCATCATCATCGTCGTCCGGCTCGGCTCGCCACCCAACAGCGCCAGTAGGCGTTCGTTCGAGCATCTGCTCGGCGACTTCACGATCGTCGGCGAGCCCCCGATCCAGATCCGCGGAGAGGCTGTGGCGCAGGAAGGCGAACACACCGCCCGCATACACGGCCAGAACCGCGCTCAGGGCGGCGGCGTACCAGACGGTGAGGCGGACGCGGATACTTCGATGGCGCCACCAGCGTGTCACGGCGAGCTCTCCCGCAGGACGAATCCGACGCCGCGCACCGTGTGGATGAGCTTCGTCGGTGCGTCCTGATCGATCTTCTTCCGCAGGCGGGCGATGTGCACGTCGATCACGTTGTCGAGCGGCGTGGCCCGGGACGGCTCTTTCCAGACTTCGCGGGCTAGCATCTCACGCGACACGAGCCGTTGGTGATGACGGAGGAGGTACTCGAGGAGGTCGAACTCGCGGGACGTGAGCTCGATCGGTCTGCCTCCCCGCGTCACCCGTCGGCTGATCAGATCCATCTCGAGGTCCGCCGCCTGCAACCGCAGAACCTGATCGGCCCGACCCCGGCGCAGGAGGGCACGGACGCGGGCGAGAAGCTCGGGGAACGCGAACGGCTTGACGAGGTAGTCGTCCGCGCCGCTGTCGAGCCCGAGCACTCGGTCCTCGACCGTGTCCCTGGCCGTCAACACGAGGACCGGGGTGCCGAGGCCGCGTCGCCGCAGCGTCGCCAGGATTTCGATGCCGTCTCGGCCCGGAAGCATGAGGTCGAGCACGATCAGATCGAATGACTCGGCGTTCATCCGAAAGAAGCCGTCCTCGCCCGTCGCGGAGACGACGACCTCGTAGTGTTCCGCCTCGAGGCCTTCCTTCAGGGCCCCCGCTACCTTGGCTTCGTCTTCGACGACCAGGATCCGCACGCGGAGTTC
>WNGJ01010039.1_pt1 | contig 10092 bp, 10 predicted proteins | sample 5400611 | NCBI WGS metagenome assembly WNGJ01 (sample SAMN13153375, study PRJNA577476) | soil metagenome | isolation source: 40 cm soil or saprolite under Garry oak tree replicate 1 | place: USA:California | collected 2016-06-15
TATCACGTGGGGCGTCCGGGACGAGGATTCTGTCCGGATGGTCGGCTACTCTTACCCAAAAAGCGCTAATGGAAGAGTCGCCCGTAATCCGGGGTTAGTCGGCAAATTTCTGTCGAGCGGTGGATTCAGAACTCTCGCCTTTGCACTACGATGGTCGATGCCAGCAGCATCAAGACACCGACAGACAGGCTGGCAAGTATGCCCAACCAGGGTAAATGTGTCGAAAGTAGATACGTGGTTCTGTCGATCGAGAAATCGCCTGTGACCAAGCGCCAAACGTTGAAACGCCTCAGCCAAGCATCGAATATGATTGCGGTTAGAAGGACCACGCCAAAGGCGGTGGCTGGAGCTGTGTATTCGCCAGTGACCAATGAGGAGACCAGGATCGCCATCGTGAAATAGACCAAGCCGCCCCCGACCAGAAGCAGAACATAGAGCCCAACCTGTGTAATGAAGACGGGCAATCCGGCCAGCCGCGAAACTACAAAGACGGTAACCCAAGGCGCAACGGCCAAGGCGATTGCCTGAAGAACACCCATTCCCACGCGGACTCCCAAGAGGCGGGCCCGGCTGACAGGCAGGCTCAGAGTCAACGAGGAAGTTCCAAGCGCCCTCTCGCGGACGATTCCCCCCATCCCTAAGAGAACGACAGCCAAAACCCACATGATGACGACGTAGTTTTGAGTAACCATCAGGAGGAAATACAGGTCCGCCTGCCTCCCCGGGCGTATCAATCCTTGTGCGCAAGGGAAGGTATCAGAGCAAGAGATGTACAGTGCATGGTGGACGAAAACTCCACAGAAGATCGTGAGTGTCATTAGAGACGTCAGGAATCTCGCTCGCGTCTCAAGCCAAGCCTTGTACCAAAGCACGATTCAATTCTCCTTTACTGTCTCCAGGAATATGTCACGCAACCCCACAGGGACGACCTCAACAGAAACAGCATTCAAGTCGTGCGCCCGCTCGACTACTGCCTCTGCGTTCTTACTGGCAAACACACTCATTTGGCGTCCGGTCGTCTGGATTCTCTCAACCCCGGTTATACGAAACTCGCGCTCAGGAGGTGTGGACGAGAACACCAAATCAATGCGCCGATAGAATTGGCGCAACTGATCCAGAGACGCGTCCACTAACAAGCAGCCCTTCTCAAGAATGCAGACCTGGTCGGCTACGCGTTCCACCTCAGCAATCTGGTGTGAGGAGAAGAAAACAGAGACACCCTCAGCTGACCGTCCAACCAGGGCTTGAAGGAAGTGTTCAACGCCGACCGGATCGAGCCCTTCGCTCGGCTCATCCAAAATGAGCAACTCGGGGCGCCGAGCAAACGCCAGCAACAAGGCCAGCTTGGTTCGCATCCCCTTGGAAAGCATTTTGACTTTCCTCCGTAGTGGTAACTGATAATTTTCGAGAAGCTTCTTTTCAACGTCTGCGCGCCAGTCGCGGTAGAACGAACGAGCAAATCGAATCGTCTGCTCAACCGTCATGTACCCATATAAGGGCTTGTCCTCGGCGACGTAAGCGACTCGCCGGCGTAGTTCACGGTTCTCTTCCGCGTCAGTAATCTGCTTTCCAAGGACGGTACCGGAACCGGCGCTAGGCCGGACCATGCCGAGCAGCATTTTGATGGTCGTGCTTTTGCCAGCGCCATTCCGCCCCAGAAATGCAGTTATCCGGTTCTGTCCGACCGATAGATTCAGTCCTCGAACGGCCTCTGCGCTCCCATAGGACTTGCTGAGCGCCTGCGTGACGATTACGTTGTCGCTCATCATCGCTTTCTCGCAATTTCAGCTGGGTAAAGGAGTTCTGCCTCGAATGCCCGGCGAATCTCCTCGTCCAAAAGTCCGTCGTCCCTTAGGCGCTGAATGAGCTCTCGAATTCGCCGGCGTGCCAGGTGTACCTGATCCGTCAAGGACCGGGTCCGGCGCTTCACGCAGACAAATGCACCTGAGCCCTGACGCAGCTCGAGAAGCCCCTCATGTTCAAGTTCGGAGTACGCCTTTGCAACGGTATTTGGACTTACCACCAGTTCCTCAGCTAAAGTGCGAATGCCTGGCAGCTGGTCGCCGTCCTTTAGCGCACCGGTTTCCGCAGCGTGCCGGATTTGTTGCATCAATTGCAGATAGAGGGGCTGACCGGACGTGGGCGTAAGTTTGAAGAACATGGCGGTAACTGTACCGCTGTAAAGGTACATAGTAACAGAGAGCTAGTCAAGAACCGCTTAATCTTTGGGGGTGTGGTCGGCAACTCTTCCTTTATCGGATTACGGAAGAGTTGCCCGTCACTCGGGAGCAACGGCCGGGAATGTCACTAAATCCCCAGATGTTTGCCCAAGATTTTCCGAGGAAGAGTTGCGCGCGATCTGGGCTATTCCTTAGAAAATAGCCATAACCCCTTTATTTTCAAAGGGCACGTCGCGGCTATTTTCATGGTTCGCTTGTGGTTCGCAGAACCATGATTTATTCGTACCTCAGCGCGACCATGGGGTCTACGCGCATGGCGCGGCGCGCGGGCAGGTAAGCAGCAATCAAACCGACCGCGATCATTATTGCAGCGGCAACGACAATCGGAAGAGGGCTGGCGAATGGCAGGTCGGGGATCAGGCTGGCGGCTACGCGTTTTCCCCAGAACGCAAGGGGTGCTCCGATAGCGAGACCAGCGCAGACCATCCACAGGGCGTCGCGAAGGACTGTGCGTATAACGTCAGTCCCTGCTGCACCGAGCGCCATGCGAACGCCGATCTCATGTGTGCGCCCCGCGACCGTGTACGCGAGTAGGCCGTACAGGCCGATGGCTGCAAGCAGCGCGCCCAGCGCGCCGAACCCTGCGGAAAGCGTTGCAATCAACCGCTGTGGAACGATCGACGAATCGATCTGCTCGTTCATCGTCATACTCCGAACGATGGGAACAGTCTTCAACACAGCGGCCTCGGTTTGGCGAACCGCGCTGGCAACTCCGCCCGGATCGATTCTCGTGCGGATCGCCAGCTGAGAACCAATGAAGCCCTGTTGAAGCAGGTCCGGATAGATCGTAGGCGGCGCAGGTTGCTGGAGATCTTTGTATTTGGCGTCGCGGACGAGTCCGACCACCTCATAGGTCTTTTCGCCTTTGGTCAAGGTGATATGGCTCAGTGTGATGTGTCTTCCGATGGGGTTTTCGTTCCCGAAGCAGTCGCGAGCAGCGTCCTGGTTAATGATTGCGACAGGGGAGCCGGCCTGGTCGCGTGCGGAAAAATCGCGACCGGCGAGAAATGGTGTGCCATACGTCTCGAAGTAGTCCGGGGCAACGTAATTGATGGAGGCCTGGGTCCGCCTTTCAGGATGGTCTTCCGCAAATGCGAAGCTCGAGGCTCCAGGGCCCTCCATTGGACTCACGCCACTGAAGGTGGCTGAGCTTACGCTGGAAATGCGTCCAGCCGCATCACCAGCTCTTGAGACAGCCGCGAGAATTGCGCAGCGTCATAGCTACTGTGCGCCAAATCGAGCGTGACCAGCAGCAGATTATTGCGCTCGAATCCCAGATTCAAGTTCCGAAGATGCGACAGATATCCCACAAACAGGCCCGCCGCGCTCACCAGCACCAGGGAGAGCGCCACCTGCGAAGCGACCAGGCCCTTGCCGAACAGCCGCCGGGACTTGGATTCTCCGATGCGCGATGCCTGTTGCAGCGCGGACGCTGGTTCCGTCTTCGAGGCACTCATAGCGGGTGCCGCTCCGCACAGGAGTCCCGTGAGCAGCGCGATCGCTCCGGTGAACAACAGCACGTGTGCATCTGGGTTTGTCAGAGCCTCAAAATGCACCGGCACCCCCATGATGAACCTGCCTGATGCGAAGACCCGGATCAGCGCGTGAGCTGTGAAGTAGGCTAGGAAGATGCCGACGGCGCTTCCGACCAGCGACAGCAGCAGCGATTCGGTGAGCGTTTGGCGCAGCAAGCGAACCCGAGCCGCTCCGAGGCAGACACGCACGGCCATTTCGTGCTGGCGCGATGCTCCACGGGCCAAGAGCAGCCCCGCTAAATTCGCGCACGCGAGGAGCGGCAGCAGCCCCACCGTTGCCATCAAGACCGTCAGCGGTGTCGAGAGCATCTGGCTCAAAGGCGTCGTAACGCCGTTTCCCGCCGGCTCGATGCTGAGTTTCATTCCCCGCACGAAAGGACCGGCGTCGGGGGCGTTCACGACCGTTTGGAACAACACCGCCATTTCCGCTCGCGCTTGTTCTAGGGAAACGCCCGGTTTCAGTCGCGCTAACAGTCCGTAACCGGTAGAAGGGCCGAGCGATGTAGGCCACCAAATGTCTTGCGGCGCTTCGTCGCTGAGCCCGTAAAAGCCGCGTTGCGCCACGCCGATGATGGTCACCGGAGCGTCACCGATGACGATTTTCTTGCCGATGACTCCCGGATCCAGATCGAATCGGGACTTCCAGAATGACCAGCTCACGTAACGTTCGACCGCCACATTAGGGGCGTATGCAAACAAGAAGTAATTCGGTTCTTCCGATTTGTCCGTCCCTCGCGATTAGTCCGTTTATCGGACGAGTGCCGTACCAGGACTTGGGACGCGCGATAGCTAATCGCGCACTACAGTCAATCGGTTGTGCCGCGTTTATTGCGCCGTGAGGCTGTTCGCGCCGTGATGGCCGCAGGCAACGCACCGGAGGAAGAAACCATGCGTTTTGCCGTCAGCAGAATTGTAACGGCCGACTATGTCGCTTTGCGCGTCGATGCCGTTGCCTTCGCTGGAATATGCTCCGGGCACCGGAACTTCCACGGTGATGAAGGAGCCGTCGCGCTGAACGAAGCCGTGCTGACTGCCGCCCTGGTCAAAGTAGAAACCGACAAGGTCCCCCTCAGGGTTGATGCCGGTAACCCAGGTGAACGTGGCATTGGGAACGTCGACTGGGGTGAACTTGCCGTTCGCGAGCGAAAAACCGTGGAACTGGTTGCTGCCGTCGACGTAAGTGCCCACAATTCTTGTGGGATCGAGGGCCATGGTCGGGAAAGTTCCCGTTGCACCGGGGACGTCGATGAAGGTGAAGGTGTTGTTGCTAAAAATATAGCCTCGGCCCTGAAAGAAGTTGTCGCCGAAAAGCACGCCGACGACGTCTCCGCCATTGCTGAGGCCAAAGCCGGCAATGAAGGGCAGAGCGGGAATGGGAGAGTCGATGGTTTTGAAGGAGCCGTGGCTCAAAACGTAAGCGTGGCTGCCACGCGAGTCGTTGAAACTGCCGACCAGGTCGCCGCGCGCATTAGCCCAGGCAACGTCGGTGAAAGTTGCGCCCGGGCCGTCGACGGTGGAGAACGTCCCGTTGCGCAAGGTAAAGCCGTGCTGTACGCCGTCCTGGCTGTTGTAGCGGCCGACGATCAGGCCCGAAGGGGTAATGGCGGTCCCCTGCGTGTTGGTGGCGCCGGGGAAATCGAAAGATTTGAAATCAACGTGACGGTTCGCCGCAGGGGCGCCATTCTGCAAGCATTGCGTATTTGATGCGAGAGTAGCGCCGGACTTTGGCGTGGCGAGAAAACCGTGTCTTGCCGGATTACCTCGGACGCGGAAAATCCCTGTGATCTGGCCGGCGTTGTTGATTCCGCGCGCGCCGGAAGCTTGCGAATCGGGATAGTCGAAGTTGAGGAATTGGCACGGCGACGGAGATCCGGTCAAATTCATGGCGCCGGTAAGGACGAATCCGTGGTTTGGAAAATTCGTTGCGTATTGCCCGACGACCTGGCCGAGATCGTTAATCTGGTAGGCATCGGTGAAATCGGCAATGGGGAAATCGAAGTTGTTGAATTGCGCATTCGGAGAACGGACAAATCCGTGTTCGTTCGTGGCCGGGTCGTAAAAAAACCCGGTGACAAAGCTTTCCGAATTTATCGAAAATGCCGCGGTCTGCATGGCGGCCGCAGAGGGATCCTCGAATGAAGCGAAGAGGCCACGGGTGTCGAAAAACGCTATCGATGTGCTGGTGTTCCCGAAGTCATAGTCGCCGAGCAGGATGCCCTGCGAATTGATTGATGTGAGCTCCGAATCAACGGCGCCAGGAAAATCCGTGGTGGTGTACGAACCGAAAGAGCTGCGGGTGAAGCCGTGGAAAGCTCCGTTCGCATCTTGCCAAACTCCAACGATCGTGCCGGCATCGTTGATGCCAAACGCTTCAGAAAATACGGAGTTCGGCGGGTCGATAGTTACAAAAGAGCCGTCTGGCTGGCGCAAGTACCCGTGCACCACGCTGGATGCGTCCGTAAACCTGCCGACGCTCTGCGAGCGAATGTTGATCGCGCGAGGAACGGTGTCCACAGAACCTGGCGGATCGAAGGCCAGGAAAGAATAATTCAAGATACGAGGCCGCGCGGTGGAGCTCACGGTAACGTCTTCAGGATTTCCGCGTGAAGGCAAAGTGGCGGTCACGGTGTTCGTGGCGGTATCGATTACAGAGATGGTGTTATCGCCAAAATTTGCAGTATAGATTTTTCCGCCAGGAGTTATGGCCAAGCCCCAGGGATTCAAGCCGACCACAATGGGCGTCTGGAGATTCGATTGCGTAGTTACATCGATGACGTCCACGGTGTTGGAGAACCAGTCCGCCACATAAGCGCGCGTGCCGTCGGCCGTCAGGGCGATGCCACGGGGGTTTGGTCCGGTGGGAATGGAATTGACAATAGTGTTTGAGGCCAGACTGACCACCTTCAGCGAATTGTCGCATTGCGAGGAAACCAGGAGCTTCGAGCCGTCCAGAGTCACTTTGGAATGAAACGGGCAAGAGAAACCGAAAATGTTGGCGATTACGCTGCCTGAAGCCGTGTCGACAATACTGACCGTGCCGCTGGCCTGGTTTGAAACGTAAGCGCGGGAGCCATCCGCCGAAAAGGTAATCCAGATGGGTTCGAACCCAGTCGGGATCGTCTGCACGACCGTGTTGGTGGCCGTGGCGATGACGGTCACGGTTCCAGAGAATTGGTTGGCCACATAAACCAAGCTGCCGTCGGGAGAAATGGCCAAACCGAGATTGTCGTTACCATGGCCGACAGGAATCACCGTGATGGGTACGTTCGTGGCGGCGTCGAAAACAGTCACCTGCCCCACATCACGGTTCGAAGCGTAGATGCGCTGGCCGTCGGGCGTGACTACAACACTATTTGCGTTGGTTGGAAAAGGAGCCGTGGCAATCACGGAATTATTGGCGGTGTTGACCTCGGTGATTCCCCCCGCCGTTGCTCACGTAGACAATCGTAGGATTAAGGGAGGCGCTTCCAGCAAACTGCGCAGAGGCCCACAGGGGGCAAGCAGCGCAAATCAGCAAGACCAGAAATATGAAGGGGGCGAATCGCATTGTCCTCGGAATGTTCCTGTCGATATTGGCAACGCGCATGGTGATTCTCGCTTTCTGACTGGCCGCGCGGATTGGCACTGTGCGGTCGTCTCGATTGAGGAATCGTAGCGGCGGCTGTGCGGGACGCAAGCGACAAGAAGCGACAAAGCGGAAATGACAGGCTATGTCGCGCCAAGATTCTGCCAAAAAACGAGCAATGACCAGTATACGTGAGCCTATAGAGTGCAGGGGTAGGTGCGCAGTTCGCACGGAGGTCGCTCCGACGCCGAGATGTCGCCGACGCGGCTGGTGAAGCGGATACAATGAAAGGCCATGACACTGAGAATCCCAGGTGGGCTTGCGGCTAGTTGCCACAAGACCCCGCAGCGTGAGGCATGGCTCAACCGCCTACCCGACGTGCTGCGAAACTTGGAGCACAGATGGTCGCTGACGATAGATACCGCGTTCGATGACCACGAGGTGAGTTGCTCGTACGTGGCACCGGTCGTACGAGCAGACGGAACACCCGCGGTACTGAAGATCAGCGTGCCGCACATGGAGGGAGAGCACGAAATTCACGGGCTGCGCTTCTGGGAAGGAGACCCGACTGTGCGGCTACTCGTGGCCGACGATGATCTGGGGGCTATGCTCTTAGAGCGTTGCGAGCCGGGGACGGTCCTGCGCGCGCTACCTGAGCGCGAGCAGGACGTGGTGATCTCAGGTTTGCTGCGTCGTCTGTGGCGCGCGCCATCAGCACAGCTTCGCTTTCGCCCTTTGTCTGCTTTGGCAGAGTATTGGAGTGACGAGACCCTGCTCCACATCGAACAGTGGCCCGATACGGGACTAGTCCGCGAAGGTTTGCGCCTCTTTATGGAGTTGCCACGCACCGAACCCACACAGCTTGTGTTGGCCACCGACTTGCACGCAGGCAACGTCCTGCGAGCGAAGCGCCAGCCCTGGCTCGTCATCGACCCAAAGCCCTTCGTCGGAGATCCCGCTTACGACGCGACGCAGCATCTGTTCAATTGTTCTGCGAGATTGCGATCGGACCCGGACGGAATGATCCGGAGCTTTGCGGATCTACTTGGCGTCGATCACGAACGCGTCCGGCTATGGATGTTCGCTCGCGCAGCGGCGGGGCCGCGGGACGATTGGAGCAACGGCGATTTGGTGGCGCTCGCTCGAGCGATCGCTCCGTGAGCTACACACATTATCTAGACCTTTGCATCCGAAGGTCGCCGCGCGACTAACCCCTCACGATTGGCGAAGATGCTTGGTAGTATGCAATACGCAGGTGTCCAAGGAGCACCGCTCCCTCCCCGACCTTCCGCGAATCTACAAAACCAACATTGTTCATCAGAGTCAGAATTCGGCCCGCAGAATTATCTCTCAGCCGATGACTCGACTGAATTAATCTGGCCAACCACCCTCCTTCGTCAGCCTCCACTCCCTTGAAATCGAGCAGATGAAGTGAGCCTCCCGGCGCGAGGACGCGCCGGACTTCCCGCAGTGTCCTTTCCTTCTGCCCCGCACCGAGGTGATGGAACATGAAGGACGAAAACACCCGGTCAAACGACGCGTCGGGATAAGGCAGTTGCTCCGCAAAGCCTTGATCGAATTGGATCGAGCGACCCGTCTGATGTGGTTGGCCTCAAGACATCCCCTCACGTAAATGGGCGTTCCGCCTTTCGCCCAGAACGGCTCGCCAACGGTTAGGATCCTTGGTCCTTTCACCTCGCCGCTTTCTATGCGACGGCGGATGAGAGTCGTGTTCTTTAGCACAGACGCGAGGTCAAAGACCGTAGTAAAGCCCAGCGCGTGAGCATCTCTTGGAGTTGTGAAGTTAGCTGCTCAGACGAGAGTTTCTCTGCATGGAGCAGGTCCGGAGTAAGAATATGTACATGGCTGTTCCAGAAACCGGCAGTCACAACCAAGCCTTTGCAGTCAATGACTTCGGTATTGCGCGGGATTTTGATGGTGGCGCTGGGCCCAACGGCAAGAATGCGGCCGTCGTGAATAAGGATCGCGCCATTTTCAATTGGCCGTTCAGTCGGCGAGGGATAAATCTTTGCGGCAACCAATGCCAGGTCAGAGGCGCGGCTGACGTCACACGCAAGAAGTACCCACAGAAACAGAAGAGCTAGACTGAATCGTATTCGCACATTTGCAATATACGCTCTCACTCCCTGTAACGCGAAATGAGGTTCGGGACGAGTCGTCGGTTAACCGGACAATTTGCCGAGTCTTGCGGATACGCCGCGATTCCTGCTTTTTGGATAGGATGTGGCGCTATTCCTTAGAAAATAGCCTTAAACCGTTTATTTTCGATTTCGATGTTGTGGCTATTGTCATTGTTCGTTGTGACGCCCAGGCGGCATGAGTTATTCATACCGCAAGGACACAACTGGATCGACACGCGACGCCCGGCGCGCAGGAATGTACGTGGCGGCAAAGGCGACTCCGACGAGCAGCAAGGCCACGGACGTCATCGCAATTGGGTCTCTCGGCGTGACGCCGTAGAGCAGGCTTGCCATCAGGCGCGTCAGGCCAGAGGCTGCTGCAACTCCGATGAGTACTCCAGCAAAGGCGAGCGCCATGCCTTGTCTCACGACCATCTTCAGTACGTCCTGCGCATTGGCTCCCAGGGCCATGCGGATTCCAATTTCCTGGGTCCGTTGCTGCACCGAGTACGCCATTAGCCCATAGATGCCGATCGCCGCCAGCAGCAGCGCCACACCTGCGAAGATCACCAGCAGCGTCATGTTAAAGTCCGTCCGTGAGGTCGATTCTC
>WNGJ01022950.1_pt1 | contig 10092 bp, 10 predicted proteins | sample 5400611 | NCBI WGS metagenome assembly WNGJ01 (sample SAMN13153375, study PRJNA577476) | soil metagenome | isolation source: 40 cm soil or saprolite under Garry oak tree replicate 1 | place: USA:California | collected 2016-06-15
GCCCGCGGGTGGACTCCTTCGCTCATGGCCTCATCACCTCGGCTGCTGCCTCACCGCACACGCGAGCCGCTCCACTCGTCGTGATGTAAGCCTCCGCGCCTGTTGGACGGCATAGCGGCAGCCCCATCTCGACCATCACCGCGTCCGGCCGTCGCGCCAGCAAGGCGTCCGCCAGCTTGGATTGCCACGCGTGCCGGTGAAGGTCGCGCACGACGAGAACAAGACTTTTTCGGTAGGCCCGAGCCATCAGATCGCCGACGTCAACGGACCCTTCGTGCACCTCGATCGGGGTGACGCGGACGCCACGCTGGGTCAGGGGCTTGGCCATGCCCCACGACACCTTGCCGGCGGCGATCGATCTCATCCAGCTGACCTGCACGACCGTCGCATCATCCCCGATGCGTACGGGGCCATCAGCCTTGATGGCACGTCGGGCGGCGACAAGACCGACACTGGGATCGGCGATCGCACCCCCTACCTGGTGCGAGCGCCAGGCCGCGAGGTCATCGACCCTCCCGGCGGCTTGGTTCAGCCGGTGTTCGCTCAAGCGGCCGGCGTTCACCGCCGCGACGATTGCTGCGCTGACCTCGGTGACGACATCTTCATCCGCCAGGCCCCCACCGATGCACAGCGCGTCACATCCGGCGACGAGGGCACGTACCGCGCCTTCAGCCACGCCGAATCCATCGCTCAGGCCTCGCATCTCGAGCCCGTCCGTGATGGCGAGGCCCTGGAATCGAAGCTCATCGCGGAGCAGGGCGGTCATGATCCTGGGGCTGATGGTGGCCGGCACGTCATCGATCGCGGGCACCAGGATGTGCGCACTCATGATCGCCTTCACGCCTGAGGCGATTGCCGCCGTGAATGGGGCGAGTGCGCGCTGGTGTGGATCTTCTGTCACGACCGGAAGGGCGAGGTGGGAGTCAACCGATGTGTCGCCGTGACCTGGAAAGTGCTTGGCGCAGGCAGCAACGCCGGCGCTTTGCAGACCCTCCACCCACGCCGACGTGTGCGTGGCGACCAGGGACGCCTCGGAGCCAAATGCCCGGGTGCCGATCACCGGGTTGGATGGGTTGCTGTTCACGTCGGCATCGGGCGCCAGGTCAAGGTCGATTCCGGCTGCCGCGAGCTCCGCGCCCATCGCGGCGGCCACGTCATGCGTCAGCTGCGGATCGCCCGCCGCGCCCAGCGCGAGGTTGCCGGGATATGAGCTTCCGGTCTTCGCCTCCAGTCGCGTGACGTCGCCGCCTTCTTCGTCGATGGCGACGAGCATCTGTGGACGCTCGGCATGCAAGGCGGCGGTCAGGTTTGCCAGCTGGTCGGGATCAACGACATTTCGCCCGTAAAGAACGACGCCGCCAAGACCCGCGGCTGCTGCCCGCGTCACCCAGTCGGGCGGGACCGTGCCGGTGAAACCAGGCAGAAGGCAGCGCAGAGCGAGCCGCTCGATCGACGTCATCCTTTCACGGCTCCGGCGGTCAGACCGCCGGCCAGGTAGCGCTGCACGATGAGAAAGAACGCGACAACCGGGAGCCCGGTCAGCGTGGCGGCCGCCATCAGAGGACCCCATTCAGGCCCATGGTTGGTTGTGAACGACGCGAGCCAGACCGTGAGCGTTTGGTTGCCCGGGCTGGATAGAAGGACGTACGCGATGATGTACTCGTTCCAGGCCTGGATGAACCCGAAGACCGCTGTCGCGACCAGGCCTGGGCCGACGAGCGGAAAAGTGATCCGGAAGAAGGCTCCAACCCGGGTGCAGCCGTCGATCATCGCCGCTTCCTCGAGCTCGACCGGGATGTTGGCCACGAACCCGCGCAGGGTCCACACCATGAAAGGAAGGACAACCGCAAGGTAGACCGCGATGACGCCGGGAAGCGTGTCGGTCTGGCCGACCCCATCCAGCATCAGATAGAGCGGGATGATGAGCGCGGTCAGCGGCACCATCTGGACGCCGATGATCATGATCAGGAAACCGGTTCGGCCCTTGAACTCGAATCGAGCGACGCCGACTGCGGCGAGGAATGCGACCGCGAGCGAGATCGCGAGCATCGCCGCGACGACGACGAGGCTGTTCTTGACGTCCTCGAGAAAATACGGGCGCGCGATCGCGCTCTGGAAGTTCTGCAGCGTGAAAGGATCTGGAAACCATTTCGGGGTCAAGCTCAGGATGTCGCGGCCGGGCTTGAAGGCAGTCGCGACCATCCAGTAGATCGGGAAGAGCATCACCGCCGCCACGGCAACTCCAGTCGCATCGAACGCGAGCTGTCCCGCTCGCAGTCGTGTTTGGAACCGGGGCCGCTTGCGTTCGCCGGTGGCGATGCGATCCAGTCGAATTTCCTGATGCGCGGTGCCGGGGGCGATCACGTGGCGGCCTCACTCTTCACTTCTGCCACCTTGAGCGTCTCTTTCACATAGAAGAATGTGACGGCGACCAGGATCAGCACCATGATCACCGCGATGGTCGCGCCCAGGCCGTACTTCGTCACGCCGAACGACTCGCGGTAAGAGTAGATCGCGATCGTGTAGTAATCGGAGCTTGGCCGCTGGTTCAGCAGCACGTAGATCTGGTTGAAGACGCCGAAGTCCCAGATCGTGGAGAGGCAGGTGACGATCAAGAAGATCGGCTTGAGGATTGGAACGGTGACGTGCCAGAAGGCCTGCCACGCGTTCGCCCCGTCGACTCTGGCGGCGTCGATGATGTCGCCCGGCACCTGAAGGAGGCCGGCAAAGAGCGTGATGGTGACGAAGGGAATTGCCCCCCACACCACGATGAGCGCGATCACACCCAGGCCCTGCACAGGGTTGTCAAACCAGTTGTGATGTATGTAGTTGCCGATGTGCAGCTGCGTCAGCAGATAGTTGATCACGCCAAATTCGTAGTCGAACATCCACTGCCAGACGTCAACGGTGACGATCACCGGCGTCGCCCAAACGAAGATGAGCGCGCTCGCGACCAGCACCCGGATCGCCTGGCGAACCCTGAGCAGCAGCAGGGAGATGAGCGTGCTCAGCACGAGGGTCAGTGCGACGCAAGTGAGGGTGAAAAGGAGAGTTCGAATCACCACCTGGTGGAAGAGCGGATCGCTGAGGATCGCCCTGTAGTTGTCGAGCCAAACCCACTGACCCTGGTGCGCGATCAGCTCGCGCAGCCCGTAGTTCTGCAGCGAAAGCCACACGAGCATGCCGAGGGGAAAAGCGAGGATGCCGGCTATCGCCGCGACGCTTGGCGCGATCAGCGCATAGGGGAGAAGGTCGACGCGATGGCGCCAGTGACGGCGCGGGGCCGGTTCGAGGTCGGGCGCCGCGATTGCCACTCCCATCGAACCAGCCCCCTTGTATTCGTTCTTGTTAACTGAGCTGCTACGAGCTGCCGTTCAAAAGACTTGTGATCTTGTCGCTGGCGGCCTTAGTCGCGTCCGGTATTGCCATCTGCTTGGTGAATATCTTGACGAGCATGTCGGGAAGCACGTTGGCATTCTCTACGCTCGCCCAGTTCTGCGAGTTGGGTACGAACTTGCTGTTCTTGGCCGCTCCATAGAACACGGCGTTGAGCCCGGTGCCGAGGTTGAGCATCGAGGTGTTGTTCGGAATGACGCCGCCCACGGTCGCCATCTCGCTCATGTGCTTGTTTCCGGTCAAAAGGGCGACCCAGGCGTTGGCCAGGTTCTGGTGCTTGCTCTTTTGCGCTACGCCGAGGTCAGAGCCGCCGAGAAATACTGGAGCCGTCTGACCCGCCTTGCTGCTGGGGATCGGGAATGCGCCGAGCTTGTCGGCGAGCTTCGGGTCGCCTGCCTTGGGGTCGGTGATGACGCCGACTTCCCAGCCGTTGGCGATGATCATGGCGATGTGGCCCTGCGCGAAGGCCGCATCCTGCTTCGCCTCGTCACCGGTCTTGTCGGCTTTGGAAAGGGAGCTGACCAGCTTGCTCAAGGTGGTCAGGCCTTGCTGAGAGCTGGAGCTGTTGAGCGATCCCTGCCACTTGCCTCCCGATTCGGTTGCGATGTCGCCGCCGCTGTCCCAGATGAAGGGAAGCGCCGCGTACCAGTACTTGCCAGGAAAGTACAGGGCCGAGAAGTTCGGGTCGGAGCTGTGCGCCGCCATGAGCTTTTGTCCGACGGTAAGCAGGCCGTCGAGGCTGTCGGGCGGCTGGACGCCGGCTGACTCAAAGAAGTCCTTGCGGTAGATGATGGCTCGGCTGCCGGCGTAGTAAGGCACGCAGTACAGCTTTCCGCCCACGGTGCATGAGTCCGTCAGGGACTGGAGCCACGTGCCGGAGTTGTCGAAGCTGGACTTCTTACCGCTGATGTTCGCAAGCGCCCCGGCCGCGGCGTACTTGGCCACCAGCGTGTTTCCCAGCTCCATCACGTCAGGTGGATTGCTGCCGGCAAAGCCGGTGTCGAGCTTGGTCCCGACGTCACCCCATTGCTGGATCTCGACGTTGACCGTGACTTTTGGATACTTCGCCTTGAAATCGGAGTTGACCGCGTCGATCACGCTGGAGGGCGCACTGCCGTTCATCAGCCAGACGGTCAGCGTCCCCGTTTCATCGGCTGCGTTGCTGCTGGTGCCTCCTCCACATGCCGCTGCGACGATCGCAGTGGCCAGCACCATGGTGCCTAGCCAGACTTTCCTAACTCTCATTCGTTCGAATTCCCCCTATAGGTGAATGCGGCGTTGGTTCGCCATCCGGATGGTCGCCCTCTCTTTCCTGTGCCGCAGACGACCGGCCGCGGGGGACGCCGGCCGAGCGTCCATTGCGGCCCCTCTGCAGCACGAGGTCGGCGACCAGGCGGTAACGGTCGCCGCGATAGATGGAGCGGACGAACTCGACGATCCGCCCTGACTCGGAGACGGTCGTCCGCTCGAAAAGAAATGCCGGCGAGTGCAGAGGCACGCCGAGCACCTCCGACTCTTCCTCGTTGGTGACTGTCGGCTCGATGCTCTGCGTCCCGGACGCGATGACGATCCCATAGCGTTCCGCCAGCAGGTCGTAAAAGGAGTGGTCCTCGAAGTCGGACCGGGTGAGCCCTGGGACCAGCGCTTCGTGAACATGAAGAACTTCCATCGCCATGGGCTTGGAATCGGCGAGCCGCAGCCGCTTGACCCGCACGATCCGGGCGTCGGGCGAGACCGCCAGCTTGTGGGCCAGGCGAGCGCCCGCCAGGATGGTGGCCAGCTCGAGGGTCCGGTTCCCGGGCACCATGCCGCGGCGCCGCATGTCGTTGCTGAACGAGGTGAGGGTCAGCGGCTGGGCGATCTTGGGTTCGGTGACGTAGGTGCCGCTGCCGTGCCGGCGCTCCAGATAGCCGTCGCGAACCAGGTCATCCAGAGCCGCCCGTACAGTCAGCCGCGAGACGCCAAGATCACCAGTCAGCTGTCGTTCGGAGGGGATCGAGTGGCCCACGTCGAGGCCTTCGATCAAGTCCAGGATCCGATCTCGGGTGTCTTCCTGCTTGTTCATTCAGGAAGCCGTCCAGCTCAAGTGGTACTGTCCTGCCAGGGCCATAACGAGCGGCATTAAAGCACAAAACGGCTAAGTGGTCAATACCACTTGTAATTAGGGCGACAATATGGGTTCTTGCATCTCCTCCATGCCGGCTACGCCTCGAGGAAGGCGAGGGTGGCTGCGGCGAACAGTGGCGAGCTGAAGATGTTGTAGTGGGTCAGGCCCGGGAGGATCGCGAGCGCATGACCACCTTTCGGCCGCCCCTCTCCCATCCAGCCGCCGTCGCGGAGACCGCCGTCGAGCAGCTTGAACACTTCGACGTAGTGGCTCGGCGGGGCCATGTCACCGTCGGCGGCCATCACGAGCGTCGGCATCTGGAGACCGCGGACCTCCTCGGTGAAGTCGAAGTCCTTGGACATCGATTCGCCGATCTTGGTCAGCAGCCGGGGGAAGTCCTCGGGCCGTGGTGCGACCCGCTGGTACAGCTGATACATCGGCGTCTCCTTCATGAAGTCGGCGGCCGCCGCGTTGACCTGCCCCTGCTGGGCCCGCATCTCCGCATAGATCGCGTCGGGCCTTAGGTTCGCCGAGACCATCACGAGGCGCCGGACCTTGGCCGGGTACTGAGCTGCCGTCTGGAGCGCCACCCCGCCGCCCAGCGAGTAGCCCACCACGTCCGGCTTGTCCAGCCCGAGGTGGTCGATGAGCGCTGCGATGTCGCCCGCCATGAGCCGCACGTCGATCGGCCGCTCGATGTCAGCGGTGCGGCCGTGTCCTTGCAGGTCGACGGCGACGACCTGGTGGCGCTCCGCGAGCATAGGCAGAACAGGTCCGAACATCTCGCCCGACCCGAGCCCGCCATGCAGCAGGATGAGCGGCCGCCCGGTCCCGTGAGTCTCGTAGTAGAGGTTGATGCCGTTGACCTCGGCGTACTTGCCGGTGCCCTTCGTCTGTGTTGTCCAGTCGCTGGTCATGGTCATGCTCCCTTCGTGAACAAGAAGTTACGTTCCGAAGATAAAGACTCAGCGGGCGCCCGAAATTCATCGGTGCCCCAGGAGTAGTTCTGCGCTGAATGGTGGGTTGCGCCGGCGTCAGGGCGTGGGCGACGGAGCCGGCAAGTTGCCCATAGCAGCCAAGAGCGCCGTAAGCCCGCCAAAAACAATGATCCAAAAAATGGTGATGAGCACGATCGCGACCAGGTGGAGATATCCGAGGACGAGACCTGCGATTGCCATGCCACCACCGCCTTCTCCGGTGCGTTGAATCTGGCCACGGGCACCCGAAGACCAAGGACGCTACCGCAAGGCTATTGGTTCGCGGTCCGTAGACAAATACGGCTGGGGGATAAGCGCCCGCAACCGGTTGAGCGGGCGTCTGTAATTGTTGTGGCTGGCCTGACGGAACCAAGGAATTGGCCGGCATGGGATTCCACCGGGAGCCGTCCCACCACCACTTTCCATCTGGCGAAATTTGAGTCCGAGTTGGAGGTCCAGATCCCACGCGAGGAGAACTTAACAGGCTGGGTTCCCGTATGAGCTCGCGGCTACTAGCTTGGCGGCATGCGCAACCTCATCCGCCAACCGCTGACGTGGATGGTGATCGCCGAATGCGTGGTGGTCGCCGTTTTGCTGGTGTTCGTGTGGAGCCTGGTCGCCACCAGCGCCTCACGTGCGGGCGGTGCTCAGATCCAGGCCGCCGTCCCGCCGGCAGAAGATTCGATCTCGCCGCCGCCCGACCTGCCTGAGCCGGCGCCGCCGTCAGCGGTTGCTCAGCTGCCTGGGCTCAACTTGGACCCGAGCTTCTGGCGCCAACGACTTGGCCAGCTGAACCGGGAGCAGGTGGGCCTGGAGCAGATCGAGTGGCGCATCGTGCACGGCGCCATGGACGCAGCGCAGCACTACCTGGAAACGGTGGTTCTACCGGCGGTCGTCCGGGCCGAGCGAGGTGGGGGTTAGCCTTTCTCCGACTGCATGGTGACGTTGCCGTTCAGCGTGGCCCCGTCCTCGACGGTGAGCCGCGCGACTTTGACGTCGCCGTTCAGGTGGCCCGAACCGCCCAGCGTCAGGCGCTTCTTGGCCGTCACGTTGCCGTTGACCTGACCGCGAACGCTCACGTTCGCGCCCTCGATCGAGGCCTGGATGGTGGAGCCTTCGCCGACGGTCACATCTCCGCTGGCCTTGAGCTCCCCCTCGACGTGGCCCGCGACTTTGAGATCGCCCTGGATCTCAAGGCGTCCGTTCAGGCTGTCGCGAGGGCCGAGGTTGACGACGTTCGTGCCGCCGTTTGGGGTCGTCGCCGCGGTGTGAGTCGCAGATTTTTCGGCTTGGGCCATCTGGGAATCCTCCACTGAGTTGATCGTGCCTTCCATACTCTGTGTTCAACTCTGAGCGCCGAGCGGACTTGCGCTTAGCGATGAGCAGAGCCTAGGAATTTGAGCGAGCTTGCATGGTAACAGGGTGCCCCCAGACGTAGAAGCAGAGAAGGATCAGGGCGTAGATAGCCCGCGATCCTGGTTTTTTGGAGCGCTGCAGCAGCCTTGATGGACCCGGATACCTCGGATGAGATGGTCGACCACCTGGTCGACTTCTTCGATCGCATCGCTCCTTCGTATGACAGCTGGGCTGGTGGCCAGCACGAGCGGGTCGCCGCGAGGCTGGTCGACGTGGCCGTGCCGCAGAAAGGCGAGCACGTGCTGGACGTGGGCACCGGGACGGGTCTGGTGGCGCATCTGGTCGCGCCTCGGGTCAGCCCCGGCAGCGTCCTCGGTATCGACCTTTCGGACCAGATGCTCGCGCTGGCCCGCTCGAAGCGAGCCAAGAACGTCCAGTTCCTTGGCATGGCCGCCGAGCGACTCGTCTTCAAACCCAACACGTTCGACCTGGTCACCATGGGCGAGGCGCTCGCCTACCTGGCCGACCCGACTGATGCTCTGGCTGAAGCGAATCGCGTCTTACGCTCAGGCGGGCGACTCGCGGTTTCGTGCCAGCGCCGCAGCCTCAGCACGCGCGCACAGGATCTTTTCTTCCAGGGCCTCGCGCCGCTCGCGCGGCGGCACTACCTGAGCCTGCCGCGCTTCAGCTCGGACCGTGCGCGTTTCGGTGAGCCGAACGCGCTGCCTGAGATCCTGTCGAGCGCCGGCTTCGAGGTCACGCGCATGACCGAGATGGTGACCGGTGGCAAGTCGCGCGATGCGCGCGAATGGATCGACCTCATGTCCGGCGCCGGTCCTCTTCCCTTTACTCTGATCCGCGCGCTGGGGCCTCGATACCGCGATGAGATGGAGGCGGAGGTCGAGTCAGCGATGCAAAGCCTTGGCGATCCTGACGACGCCTTTCGCTACCACCACTCTTACTTGATCGCGGTCGCCCTCAAGCGCTGATCGATCGTCAGCAGCATTACCACCGCGGCGATGGCGCACAGCGCGGCCGCGATGCTGAAAATCTCGCGATACTCCTGCAGGAATGCCGCGGCGACCAACCGCGCCAGGTGATCGACGCGCGCCCTGAGGTCGGGGTCGGTGAGGACCGGCGTGCCGAGGATCTGATGAAACCGGTGCAGGCCGAACGCGGTCAGCGCTGACAGCCCGACCAGCATGCCCATGGTCCGCGCGAGCACGACGAGGCTGGTCGCGAGGCCGTGGCTCTGGTCGCGGGTCAGTTCCAGGACCGCCGCGGTCAGCGGCGCGATGACGATGCCAAAGCCCAGGCCGCACACGGCTAGGGCGATGTCCGAATGGCGGATGGGGCCGAAGTAAAGGCTCAGCTCGTTTGCCGGCCAGGTGGACATTTGCAGGAAAGCGCCGGTCGAAAGCGCCATGCCGGCGACCGCGGCCGCGCGTCCTCCGATTCGCCCAGCGAGCCACCCACCAAGCAGCGCTCCAACGGGTATCCCCACCAGAAAGCGCGAGAGGAGCAAACCGGAGCCGAGCTGGTCGAGGTTGAACACCAGCCGGCCCAGGACCGGAACGTCGACCAGAGCGACCATGAGCGCGACCCCGATCAAGAGGTTTGCGACGGCAGCGCCGATGAACGTTCTGCTCCGCAGAAGCTCGCGGGGTACAAGAGGTTCTAGCTGGCGGACCTGCCGCCAGCCGTACAGCGCGAGAAACACCACGCTGGCGATGCCGGCGGGAATGAGCAGCGCGCTGGTGGCTCGACGGTCCGGGTCATCGGGGTAGAGCGCGACCACCAGCAGCCCGAGCCCCAGGCCCAGCAGCGCGGCGCTGATCCAATCGACTGAGGAGATGGTGCGGCTGGGTTGCGCTGGGGCGCTTCGTGTGGCGATCACGAGGCCGGTTGCACAGATCGCCGCCAGCGGCAGGTTGAGCCAGAAAACAAATCGCCACCCGCCATTGGATGCCGCGAGGGCCGCGAGCGTCGCGCCGTAAAGAGGACCGAACACGCTGCCAGCCTCCTGCAGGCCCGCGACCGACCCAAGGGCGATATTGCGGGCGCTGCCTCGGTACAGGTCCGCCGCGAGCGCCAGTGAAAGAGGGACCAGGCCGCCGCCTCCCAGGCCCTGGAGCACCCGGCCTACGACCAGCCAAGGGAGGCCGGCGAAGCTCCACAGGCCGGCGGTCGCGGTGATCGCCGACCCGATCGCGAACGCGAGCATGCATGCGGCATAGACCGGCGCACGCCCGCGCG
>WNGJ01028165.1_pt1 | contig 10092 bp, 7 predicted proteins | sample 5400611 | NCBI WGS metagenome assembly WNGJ01 (sample SAMN13153375, study PRJNA577476) | soil metagenome | isolation source: 40 cm soil or saprolite under Garry oak tree replicate 1 | place: USA:California | collected 2016-06-15
TCCAACCTTCCGCAAGGCGGCCGCTTGTTAAAAGCGCGTGCGCATAGTTGAAATGACCGGCCATCGAGGGCCATTGTGGAAGGCTGCGCTCATAAAGAGCGAGCGCAGCCTGAAGATAACCTGCATCTTTAAATGTTTCGCCGAGGATAGCCAGATCGCCAAGTTCCGCGCCGATCGTACCTTCGAGTCCCTCGGCGCGCGCAATTGCTCCGCGGGCGTCCTGGATGCGACCTTGTCGACAAACCGCTACGGCGAGATTGACCCAGACGTCCGCTCGATCTCCATTAACGGCAATCGCGCGTCGAAAGAACGCTTCCGCTGCACCGGGGTTCTCTTGGTTCAGCTTACATCCCCCCAAAAGCACCGCAGTCTCAAAGTGATTGGGGTTTCGTTCAAGCCCTGCCTCAAGACTGGCGACCGCCTCGTCTAGACGGCCCGCTGCCTGAAGCGCCGCCCCGAGACCAAAGTGTGCTTCCCATCCGTCAGGTTCTGCCAGCACGGCCTTGCGCATCCATGTTTCACCTTCGGCACTGTTACCAAGAGATAAACATGTCCATCCCAACTGCAAATAAAGCGAAGTAATGTTTAAGGCCGAGGCCTCGGCGCGTAACAGAACATCACGCGCCTCCCGAAAGCGACCCCACTCGTATAATGTCGAGCCTTTCGCAAACAGCAATTCGGGGTCATCCGGCGCCATCATTAGCGCATGGCCGATAACGGCTAGCGAATCGCCATAACGCCCTTCTGCGTTCAGCGAACTGACCTCTGCAACAAGCCGACTCGGCGCATTCGCTGACGATAACAACGAGGATGGCAACGCTTCGGCGATCCCCAATCCGCGTTTGTCGCGGACGAACCCGGAACGTGACTTCCTGGATGATGAAAACAATTTCCGCAGCAGTCCCAAGGCCCGGTTCCCTTCACTCAATCGATTGGTTAGATCGATAGTGTCCGAGAGATCAAAGGTTATCGGCTAGAAAGCTAGCACTGGCGCGGAGCGTTGCCAACTTTAGTAATAGTTGGGCCATCTCGGGCAGCGCAAAGCCCGTTGTCCCTTGATTTCCGTCATCGCAGGATTAACGTCTTTCTATAGTTTACGTTCCGTGGAGCCTCGATGGCTCCAAGCCATTGCCACCCCTGACCGGTCAAACCGCTCCACCCGGCGCCGCCAGAGGCGGCAGCTTAGCAATTGGAGTTATATTTAGATCGATCTTGCGATACTGTCATTGGGTGCATATACTCGCATTTTGCGCGCATAAACGAGTTTCTAAACGCCGCGCGATGCCGATACACTCTCCAGACACGGCACCATCCCTGAGTAGCGTATGCGGACGGCTTCGTTGCGCCGCGCGCGCTCTGACACAGCGCTACGACGATCTCATCGCACCGTCGGGTCTGCGTGCCACGCAGTTCTCGCTGTTGATAACCCTCGCGCGCACCGGCACTTTGCGTGTGTCCGAACTCGCCGAACAATTGCGAAACACTCGCCGAGGTCGAAGCGCTTCATCCCGACTCCGGCAACCGTTCGCGCTGAATCCACTTCGTTAAAGGAAGTTTCATGTTCGCCAGCGGTTCGCGCGCCGATTGGCGTACCCCCACCCTGGTGCTCATCTGCGGCGGATTGATTCTCACGCTGGCGATGGGCATACGTCACGGCTTCGGGTTGTTCCTGCAGCCAATGAGCGCGGATCTGCACTGGGGGCGCGAGACCTTTGCCTTGGCGCTCGCGGTGCAGAACCTGGTGTGGGGCATAACGCAGCCGTTCGCGGGCATGATTGCCGACAAGTACGGCGCTGGCCGCGTGCTGATCGGCGGCACCATCCTTTACGGTCTGGGCCTGATGACGATGGCGCATGCCACGACGCCGTTGATGATGGTGCTCACCGCGGGCGCCCTCATCGGCACCGGGCTCTCCGGCGTCACCTTTTCCGTTGTTTCAGGTGTACTCGGACGCGCGTTTCCTCCGGAGAAACGCAGCATGGCGCTCGGCATCTCCGCCGCTGCGGGCTCGTTCGGCCAGTTCGCGGTACTGCCGTTGACGCAATACCTGCTGACGCACATCGGCTGGTACGGCGCGCTCCTGACGCTCGCGGGCGTGAGTCTGCTGATGGTGCCGCTGGCCGCGGCGATGGTCGAGCGAAACCTGGGCGCGCATGCCAACCTGTTCAAACAGTCGGCCGGCGAAGCGATGCGCGAGGCGCTCGGCCATCGCGGCTACGTGCTGCTTACGCTCGGCTTCTTCGTCTGCGGTTTTCAGGTCGTCTTCATCGGCGTGCATCTGCCGTCGTACCTGCTCGACAAAGGCTTGCCGGCGAACGTCGGCGTTACCGCGCTGGCGCTGATCGGCCTTTTCAACATTGTCGGGACCTACACCGCGGGGTGGCTGGGCGGCAAGATCAGCAAGAAGTACATCCTGTCGGCGATCTATTTCGGCCGCGCCATCGTGATCGCGCTATTCCTGCTGCTGCCGCTTTCCGCGCTGACGGTCTATGCGTTCGCCATCGGCCTCGGACTGCTGTGGCTTTCGACCGTGCCGCCCACCAACGGCATCGTCGCCCAGATCTTCGGCGTGCGATATCTCGCCATGCTCTCGGGTTTCACTTTTCTCAGCCATCAGATCGGCAGCTTCCTCGGCGCGTGGCTTGGAGGCCTGATGTTCGACCGTACTGGCAGCTACAACGTCGTGTGGTATCTGGCGATCGCTCTGGGCGTCGTTGCAGGATTGTTGAACCTGCCTATCGACGAGCGCGAGCTGAAACGGGGCACCGCGGCACGCGTGACGGCCTGAGCTTGCGACTCCCCGGGCGTCGAGAAGGTGAAGTTGCAACTACGTGAGTTGCTGGCCCAGTTCGTATAATTTGAGTGCGAGGCGTCTTCTGATCGCCGCATCATGACCATGCCGGTCTTCCGGCGACTTGCGCAAGCGCTGCTATGACTCGCCTCAAGTTGAACATCTCCCACATCGTTCCCGCCCCGGCCGATCGTAGCTTGATGCACGGCCTCTATGGCTACAAGGAAGTCATCGAAACGATCCGGTGGGGTCTGATTGACATCGGTTGCGACGTCACGGTTTCGGATAACACCGTTCTAACTGAAAGCGTCAACATAATTCTTGGCGCACAGATGTTGACAGAGGACGATCTGAGGAGACTGCCCGCCGATACGATCATCTACAATTTCGAGCAGATCGGCGGTATGAATTTGACCGGATTGAAGCCGGAATTCAAGTTCGTGGCGGAGCACTTTCGAGTCTGGGAGTACAGCGAAAGAAATCTCGCGGCCTGGAAAGAGGTCGGTGCCGCAACCCGAGCAGTCCACGTGCCGGTAGGGTGGGCGCCGATATTGAATCGAATCAAGAAATGCGATCCGCAAGATATCGACATCCTCTTCTACGCGTCTCCTGCACAATTAAGGTTGCAGATATTCCAGGAGTTGTGTGACTGCGGGATGAAGTCCATGTTCGTCTGTGGTGTATACGGTAAAGCGAGAGACGATCTGATCAGTAGAGCAAAATTGATTTTAAACATCAACCGCTATGATCGATCGCGAATTTTTGAGATAGTGCGCGTATCCTATCTTCTGGCGAATGCAAAGGCGGTCGTCGCGGATATCCAAGAGCAAACGTTTATTGAGCCTGGCATCGAAAACGCTGTTGCTTTCGCAAAGCCGGAAGACATTCGGCAAACTTGCATATCTCTCTTGGATAATGATCAAGCGCGAGCTGAGCTCGAGAATCGCGGCCGGGAGATTATCGAGAGTCGCCATATTTCCCTGATTCTAAAGTCCGCGCTGGAGCAGAGTGGCCTGAGATGACCGGCGCGAGCTTGTCCGGGTCGCGGACGCGAGCTAAAGGAGGAAGCGCAGTTCGCGCGACGGCACGAGTGGAGATCCGGCACCCTTGATTGCGTACCGATTTCGTTCCCGCACACGCATGTTCCCAAGCTGGACTCGAACCATCAATCAAGGATAGGTTCGACGTCGAAGGAGCGAGGTTCCTCTCCGCGTTTGTACATCTCCCACATAGTCGTATACGCAGCCTCGAGGTGCCTCCGATAGCGATCCGTATGAAACAGCGGAGCGTTAACAATGGCGCGCGTCAGCTTTTGCTTGATGCCTTGTAGAACGGCGGGATTCGTCGCGCGCGGCAAACGATTTGCCGGGGTATGTCACCACCGGCAATCCCGCTCTGAGCGCATAACCGGCCGTGGTATGCGCGTTGTACGGCAGCGTATCGAGAAACAGATCGGCTACGCGATGTTGCATCTGGTATTGATCCATCGGCACCATCGGAGCAAACACCAGTCGGTCCGGCGCGACGCCGCGCTTTTGCGCCTCTCGGCGAAGATTGCGCTCGGCCGAAGCGTTGCTCCGCAATAGCCAAAGGACGCTCCCGTCAACGCGGCGCATTAGGCGCATCCAGAGATCGAACATCCCGGGCGCGAGCTTGAGGCTGCTATTGAAACAGCAGAATACGAAACCTCGCTCCGGCAACCCTAGCTGCGCTCGCTTCGGTGTTTGTTCGGCAACCGGGCTCGTTGAGTTGGTCACCTGGAAGCATTCCGGCAATCGAACGACGCGCTCGGAGTAATGCTCATCGTCGCCAGCGGGGACGACGAAATGGTCGGCGATAATGTAGTCGATGAACGACGCCCCGGTCGTGCCGGTGTAACCAAGGTAGTTGACCTGGATCGGCGCCGGGCGATACGCAAAGATGTCGATCCTGGCATCGAGCGTGTGTCCCATCATATCGATCGCGATGTCGATCTCGAGATCGCGCAACAAAGTCGCGACATCGGCGTCGCTCATCGCGCGGACATCGATGAAGCGGTCGGGGCTTGCCCGCGGACGCGATCGCGTCACCCCCCGACTTTCCGGGCCGAAGGAAATGGCGGTGATCTCAAATCGCGTCCGATCGTGCGATTCGAACAGCTCCGAGATCAGATAGGTTGCGGCATGATCGTGAAAATTGCCCGAAAGGTAAGCTAGCCGGATCCGGTGGTGCGCGCGCTGTCTCCCACTCGAGACTTGTCGCCGCACCTTTGAATGCTCGGTCCGCATGAAAGAAGTCGCGCAGAGGAGTTGCGCGGCCGGATCGTCGGAGAATAGAAGGAACGCGAAGGGGACGCACACCGGGCGGCCGGATCGAGTGCCCTCCACAATACGGTGCACGGTTCCTTCGTAATCCGACCAATCGCAAACATGAGCCCGGGCGTTCGCCAAATAGCCAATCAGGAAGGGCACACTCGGATCATGCGAATACGCTTGCGAGTAGCTCTCTGCGGCATCGCTATAACGTTTGACGTCTATACATGCATGGCCGCGTGCAACCAGAGCCTTAACATAATCCGGCTTGATCGTCAGAGCCTTGTCGAAATCTTCGATCGCCCGTTCAGCGAGGTTCAAGGCAAGTCGCATGGCTCCGCGGTTGTAGTACAGAGCGGGGTCCTCGGGGCTCACCAGGATTGCCGCGTCATACGACGCAATCGCCGCGTCGTGCCGACCCATTGCCCGGAACGCGTTGCCGCGATCATTGAGCGCGTCGTAGGCATTCGGATGGAACGCCAACACGCCATCAAAGCAGACGATAGCCTCGTCGTAGCGCTGTTGAGCTGCCAACGCGCGGCCAAGGTCATGGAGCGCCTCTACGAAATCCGGCCTTATTACGAGCGCCCGTTCAAGGTTCGCGATCGCCTCGTCGACACGATTCAGCGCAAGGGCAGCCTTGCCGCGATTCGCTAGCGCGTCGGCAAAATCGGGCTTGAGGGCAATCGACCTATCGTAGTCTGTGAGTGCCTCGTCGAATCGGCCCAGCGCCGCCAAGGCGTTGCCACGCTGAAAGCGCGCATCGATATCATCGGATTGGATTGCAAGCGCCTTGCCGTAATGCTGGATGGCTTCGTCCATCCGGCGCGCGAGCAGAAACGCGAATCCCGCATCGCAAAGCGCATGGAAGGAATCCGGGCGGGTCTGCAGAGCTCCTGAAATCAGAACAATTGCTTCGTCGAACTGTCCTCTTTGAAGCATGACGGCACCGAGCATGTGGCGCGCCTCGAAGTGGCTCGCATCCATTCCTAGGATCGTCTGGTACAAGCGCGCGGCCTTATTGAGGTCACCCTGCTTGTGAAACACAAGGGCTTGCTGCATGAGCTTGCTTGCGTCGCTTCCGTTCGAGGCGGCGTACGTGGACTGCTCTGGAATCATTTCCCGATCCGTAGTGCCGATGTGGATTGGCACGAAGTATACTTGTTCAGCCTAAGCGGACCGGCAGTACCCTCATGGCACATGCTAAGGTGTCCATGCGGGATCGCACAAACCCCATCTTATCGATTTTCTGGGGTCAATAGATCGCCAACGTAACAGTCCCGCATTGGATGAAGGATCTTTCCATTGCCACTGACAAAGACACCTACATCTACCGAGGATCTCGCGATTAATGGTGCGCCCCCGATGTTCGCGGAGCCGCTCCATGTGGGGCGACCCAACATCGGCAATCGAGACCGATTCCTGAGGCGGGCGAACGAAATCCTGGACCGTGGTTGGCTATCGAACAACGGTCCCGTCGTACAGGAGCTCGAGCGCAAGATCGCCGACTATCTCGGCGTCACGCATTGCGTGGCAATGTGCAACGGTACGATCGCGTTGGAGATTGCGACACGCGCGCTGGAACTCAAGGGGGAGGTCATCGTTCCCTCCTACACCTTCATCGCGACCGCACACGCACTGCAATGGCAAGAGATCACACCTATTTTCGCCGACATCGATCCGTCTACGCACAATCTCGATCCGCAATCCGTGCGGCGCATGATTACGCCAAGGACCACCGGAATCATCGGTGTCCATCTGTGGGGCCGCGCGTCGCCAGCAGAGGAGCTTCAAGCGCTCGCCGATCAACACCATCTAAGGCTCCTGTTTGACGCTTCGCACGGGTTTGGCTGTTCCCTCGACGGCGCAATGTTAGGGAGATTCGGTGAATGCGAGGTTTTCAGCTTCCACGCGACGAAGTTCTTCAACACGTTTGAAGGCGGAGCGATTGTTACCGGCAATGGCGTCCTCGCCGAGAAGATGCGCCTGATGCGCAACTTCGGATTTGCTGGCTACGATAAAGTGATTTACCCAGGAACGAACGGCAAGATGACCGAAATGGCCGCCGCAATGGGGCTGACCAACCTAGAGGATCTGGATTCGTTTGTCGCGATCAATCGGCGGAATTACGATCTCTACCGCCACAGCATCGAGGATATTAACGGCCTCAGCATCTTGAAGTACGACGAGTCCGAAACCAACAACTATCAATACATCGTTGCCGAAATCGGTTCCGAATATCCTGTTTCGCGCGACGTGATCGTAGAGGTGCTTCATGCGGAAAACGTTCTGGCGCGCAAGTATTTCTGGCCAGGTTGTCACAATATGGAACCGTATCGCTCGTACTATCCGAACGCGGGGCTTGTGCTGCCGAACACCAAACGCGTCGCCGAGCGTGTTGTCGTCCTCCCGAGCGGATCAACTATAAGCGAGGATGATATTCGTGCCGTCGTGGCAGTACTGAAGGTGCTCGGCGAGGCGAAACCGGATCTCTTGAGGCAGTCAGACCCAACGCCGAAACAGCATGCGTAGTGATCTTTGTTCACCGTTAACGAGGGAAAATCGACTCGCCATCTTCGGTGCTGGAGGCTCGGGTCGCGAGGTGGCGTGGCTCGCGCAACAGTGCTGGGGCGAAGAAGTAAAGCTAGCATTCGTGATCGACGAAGAAACCCCGCCAGAGGGCATCTTGAATGGCATCCCCATATTGCAGCTGAGGGAATTCGCCGAGCGTTATCCCGGTACGCCCACCGTGATCGCAATCGGCGACTCGGTTCTCAGAGAGCGGTGTGTGCAGAAATGCGCCGCGGCGGGCCTCACCTTTGCATCATTGGTGCATCCGCGCGTGGAAGTGTCACGGTGGGTGACTCTGGGAGAGGGCACGATCATTTGCGCCGGCAGCATCGTGACAACCAACATCGCGCTCGGTCGACATGTGGCCGTTAACATCGACTGCACCATCTCCCACGACACTAGTATCGGGGATTTCACTACCTTGTCCCCGGGTGTTCACCTTGCCGGATGGGTGACCCTCGGGCGTCGGGTCTCTCTCGGTACAGCAGCGGTAGTCAAAAATGGTGCGCGTGGCCGCCCCATAGTCATTGGTGATGATGCCATCATCGGAGCGGGCGCCTGTGTCATTGGCGACATCGAGCCAAATGCAAAGGTCGCCGGAGTCCCCGCCCGACCGATATGACGATCGTCGGGCCAGACGTCGCGGCGGGCGCGTCTACTCAGGCCGAACGACGTCGATCGCGTCGGTGATGATGCCATCGACGTTCCACGCCGCGAGCCGGCTGACGACCGAGGGATCGTTGGCGGTGTAGGTCAGGACCTTGTAGCCGGCCTCATGAGCGGCCGCAACGATGGCGGCATCGAGCTCGCGATAATCGGTGTCGAGCGCGATGCATTCCAGCCGCGAAAGGCGCTCCTTCCAGTCCGCGGGAATGTGCTCATAGAGCATTGCGCGCGGCAACTCGGGAACGGCGCCTCTCGCGGCAGCCAGCGCTTCTTCCGAAAACGACGAAAGCAGCGGCTGAACGCGCGACCCTCGCCACAGCGAGAGCGCGTCGAGCGCGACGGCGGCGCCGGTGGCGCGTTCACGGCCCGGCATCGGCTTGATCTCGACATTGCAGGCGACGTCGTTGGCGATCGCCCAATGCGCAACCTGTTCGAGCATCGGCAAGGGTTCGCCGGCGAACGCGGGCGAATGCCAGCGTCCGGCATCGAGCTTCGAGAGCTCGGCCCAAGTCAAGGCGTCGGCGCGCCCGTGGCCCGACGTAGTCCTGTCCAGCGTGTCGTCGTGGAGCAGAAAGGGCACACCGTCCCCCGATAGCTTCACGTCGAATTCGACCATGCGGTAGCCGAGTGCATAGCCTGCGCGCATGGCGGCAAGGGTATTCTCCGGCGCAAGCTTTCCGGCTCCGCGATGCGCGATGTAGCGCGGGTAAGGCCAGGCGATCATGAAGCCGCCCTAGGCAACGACCCGCGCGCCGGTCCCCGCGTCGAAAAGGTAGATGCGATCGCGCGTTGCGGCGAGCGCGATAGGCTCACCGATTTCCGCCGAGGTACCGTTGGGCAGCCGCGCAATAGCGGTACGTCCGGCGACCGAAACGTGGACGAGCGTATCCGCGCCGAGGGCTTCGACCACCTCGACGCTGCCGACCAGGTTCGCTTCGCTCGGTTTGCACGGCGTCAGATGCTCGGGTCGGATCCCGACGGTGAGCTCGCGTCCCGCCGCGAGCTTCGCGGCGATGGGCACGCTGCCGCCGCCGTCGAGCGCCACCCGGCCGTTGCCATCGCTCTTTCCTTCGAGGAAATTCATCGCCGGCGAGCCGATGAATCCGGCGACGAAGACGGTGGCCGGATTCTCGTAGACTTCCATGGGCGTGCCGATCTGCTCCGCCCGGCCCGCGTTCATCACGATCATGCGTTGCGCCAGCGTCATCGCCTCGACCTGGTCATGCGTCACGTACATGCTGGTCGTTCCCAGGCGGCGATGAAGCTTCTGGATCTCGAAGCGCATCTGAACGCGAAGCTTCGCGTCCAGGTTCGACAGCGGCTCATCGAACAGAAATACCGCCGGCTCGCGCACGATCGCGCGGCCCATCGCGACCCGCTGCCGCTGTCCGCCCGAGAGCTGCCTGGGCTTGCGCTCGAGCAGGGGCGCGAGCTCGAGTATTCCCGCGGCGCGCTTCACCCGTGCCTCGATCTCGGATTTCGCGAGACCGCGGATCTTCAACCCATAAGCCATGTTGTCGTACACGCTCATGTGCGGATAGAGCGCGTAATTCTGAAACACCATGGCGATGTCGCGATCCTTCGGCTCGAGCGTATTCACGACGCGGTCGCCGATGACGATTTCGCCGGCGGTGATCGCCTCGAGCCCGGCGACCATGCGCAGCAGCGTCGACTTGCCGCAGCCGGAGGGCCCGACGATGACGATGAACTCACCGTCGGCAACGTCGATCGACACGCCGTGGATTACCTCGTCGGTCAGGTAGCTCTTGCGAA
>WNGJ01010041.1_pt1 | contig 10091 bp, 8 predicted proteins | sample 5400611 | NCBI WGS metagenome assembly WNGJ01 (sample SAMN13153375, study PRJNA577476) | soil metagenome | isolation source: 40 cm soil or saprolite under Garry oak tree replicate 1 | place: USA:California | collected 2016-06-15
GCCCGACCGACGGCACGTTGTTGTAGGCGTCCAGGTAGGCCTGCCCGTCCGCGTCGTACAGGTGCACGCCCTCGCCGCGGACGATCCGCACCGGGTTGGCGTAGAACAGCTTGTAGGCCGGGCCGAGCAGGCTGGCCCGGCGTTTGACGATCTGGCGCAGCTCGGGGTCGAGGGCGTCGACGGAGCTCATGTCGAAGCCGTTGACCATGGTCGCGGTGTCACGCACGGGTTGCCTCCTGGATGCGCGCGGCGGTCTGCTCACCAGGGATGCTAAGCAACCGGTGCAGGTGCTCCCACGCCCTGGGGGTGTTGCGCAGGACGTAGGCGCGGTTGTCAGGGAACCGTTCGGCCCGCCATTCGCTGATGATGATCCGGGCCACGATACGGCCCAGGGTCAGGTCCGGGAGCAGGCTCAGCTCGGCCGCGGTGAGCGGGGTGACGGCGTGGTAGCCGGCGATCAGGTCAAGCCCGGGACCGAACGGGTCGGGTCCCTCGCCCAGCATATTGGCGACGGCGATCGCGAGGTCATTGACCAGCGCGGTCACCGTGACATCGCCGAAGTCGATGATCCCGCCCACGCGGGCGCCGTCCGGCGAGATCAGCGTGTTGTCCGGGCTGCAGTCGTTGTGGACGAGCTGGGTTCGCTGGCCGGCCAGGCGTGGCGGCAGGGTCGCGGCGAGCCTGCCGAATTGCTCCTCGATCGCCGAACCCGGGGGGCGTCCGGCGAGCAGGGGGCGCAGCTGGGGCAGCTGGGCGAGGTCCCACAGCAGCGGCCGGTGCACCAGCGGGTCGTCGAAGCCGCGCAGCGCCTGGCCGAGCTCGGCCAGGGTGCCGCCGAGGGCGCGGCGCAGCGGCCGGCCGGTGGTGACCGACCGGAGCAGGCGGCCGTCGAGGTAGCTGAGCGCGTGCACGATGCGCCCGCGCAGCGGCCCGTTCGGCACCGTGGTCCGCAACTCCCCGTCGACGGCGGGCAGCACCCGCGGCACCGGCAGCCCGGGCGCGGCCGACTCGATGTGCCGCAGCACCCGGACCTGGACGTCGACCACCGCCGGGTCGGCGCGCAGGTGCGCGAACTTCACCACATAGCGCTGCTGGCCGCCCGGGTCGAGCAGGAAGTTATCGTCGGCCTCGCCGGGCAGCCGGGCGAGCTCGCCGGACAGGCCGAAGCAGGCCTCGATGGCGTCGGCGGCCTGGGCCTCGGCGACCGGCTCGGAGGGCGTCAGCCGGGCCACGTCCAGGTCAGCGTCTGGGGTCACGGCAGGGCCTTTCCGGTCGGGATAGCGGGCGGGCGGAGCGGGGGGCGGGAAACCAGGCCCGTTCGGATCAAATCAATGAGCGGGGCCGAGCAGGCGGCCGACCGCGGTGGTGACCGTCTCCTCCAGCGGGGGCCAGGGAAACTTGGAGCGGGAGATGCGCAGGCTGACGATGCCGTGCAGCTGCTGCCAGATGAGCTGGGCGGTGAAGAACGCCTGCGGATCTTCTGGGTCTGTGCCGATGCACGCGGCCACCCGCCCGATCAGCTGCTGGAACGCCTTCCAGCCGGGAAAGTGCTCCGGCGTGTACTCGGGTAGCGGCAGCGGGGTGGCGAACATCAGCTGATAGTGCCCCGGGGAGGCTAGCCCGAACTCGCAGTAGACCAGGGCCCCGGCCAGGACCCGCTGGCGCGGGTCGGTTTCTGTGATCTCGTCCTGCCGCCTGGTGAGCTCGCCGAAGAGGTGGTTGACCGTCGCCAGGGTCAGCGACTCGATGTCGTCGAAGTGCAGGTACACCGAGGTCGCGGCGACGCCGACCTCGCGGGCGACCGCGCGCAGCGTCAGCGGCGGCGCGGCCGGGTCGGCCAGCAGCCGGCTGGCCGCCTCGATGATGTCGTCGCGGAGCCGCTCGCCCTGGCCGCGCGGGTTCCGCTGGCGGGTCTTGGTCATCGGCATCGTGACCTCCTCGTTCTTTAAGACTACACCTGTTGCGCTACGCGTGAACTTTTTCCGTGCTTCATGGGCTGCCGCTGCGGCTGTTCCGCAACCCGCGCTTCACCGGGGCGGGCCTGTCCATCACCGTGCTGTTCTTCGCCCTGTCCGGCGTGGTCTTCCTGAGCTCGCAGATCTACCAGTTCGTGCTGGGTTACAGCCCGCTGGCGGCCGGGGTGCGGGCGCTGCCCTCGGCGGCCGCGCTGGCCGTCTTCAGCCCGGTCGGGGCCGTGCTGGCCGGGGCGATCGTGGTGGCGGCCGGCCTGGTGGTCGCGTTCCGCGCCTTCCGCCCGGCGCGGGTTACCGCTGAGGTGCCTGCCTCGGTGCCTGCCTCGGTGCCGGCGGAGGTGCCGGCGGAGGCCCGGGTGCTGGAGGCGGCGCGCGGCTGACGGTCTGGCTCCCCGAGTACTACGCCATCTGGAAATAGGTGGTGTAGTACTCGTGTGTGACCCGGCCGATCGGGAGCAGCGTGGCGGGCTTGTGGTTGACGACGCCCTCGAACGTCATCGGCTGGGCGGCGGTCCGGTGGATCGAGGCCATCTCGAGCTGCGGCGTCAGCAAGCCGGGGTCACTGCCGTGCACGCCGCTCAGCACGACCGGGCCGTAGGTCAGCGCCTGCACCGCCGGGTGGTCCGGCGTCGGCTCGACGGCCAGCTGCATGGGCAGCGTCACCTGGAGCACGTCACCTTGTCGCCAATGCCGCCGGAGCGCGACCCACCCCCCGCCCACCTCCCCTTCCCCCTGCACCTGGGCTCCGGGCAGGTTGCGCAGCGGCGCGCCGTTCAGCTCGACCACCGGGGGGCCCGCCACCCACTTGGGCACCCGGACCCGCAGCGTCAAGGTGGCGGCGCCGGACACCACGGACAGGCGGATGGCCGGGTCGTCGGGGAACCCGGTGTCCTGCCTCAGGACCAGGCCTGCGATCGTCACCTGGGACGGGATGTACAGGTTGACGTACAGGCCGTGCGCGTCGCGGCTGTAGATGGTGTCGGCGAACTTCGCCTGGGTCTCCAGGCCGGTGGCGGTATCGCAGGTGAAGGTGTCCCAGTCGGTGGCGTAGACGTCGGGGTTGCCCTGGGGGAAGTAGTTGAGCGGCTGGCGCTTGAACGCGGCGGCCGACAGGCCGGTGTAGTAGCAGTTGAAGCCGTGCGGCGAGCCCGGATCCTGCTCCCCCAGCATCTGGTTGAGCAGCGTGCGCTCGTAGTAGTCGAGCAGGTCGACCCGGCGCGGCTGATGGAAGTGGAGCAGCCTGGTCAGCTTGAGCATGTTGTAGCTGACACAGTTCTCGCAGGTGAAGTTGGACAGCTGCGCGGCCACGGTGTCGGGCTGCTGGAAGTGCTCGTAGTTGCCGACGCCCCCGATCACGTACACGTGGTGGCCGGTCACGATGTCCCAGAAGTTCCTGGCGATGTCGCGGTACTTGGAGTTGCCGGTCTCCTCCCCCATCCGCAGGCAGGCGATGATCTTCGGCGTGGTCACGTTCGCCTGCAGGCCGGGCAGGTTGTCCATCCCTTCGGCCAGCGGGTCGAGGACGATGGCGTGGTAGAAGCGCTGTGCGGCGGCCAGGTACCGCTCCCGGCCGGTGATCGTGTAGAGGTTAGCCAGCGCCTCCGCCAGCCCGCCGAACTCGGTCTGCAGGATCATCTGCATCTGGTCGTACGAAAGCCTGTGTGTCCGCCAGTCCACCCAGTCGCCCAGCTTCTTCGCCACGTCGAGCGCCTGGTCGTCGCCTGCCAGCTGGTACTGGTCGATCATCCCGGCCAGGTACTTGTGGATCATGTAATACGGCGCCCATACCGTCTTCCCCTGCTCCAGGACGTCGAAGTAACCCTCGGGGAACGCGGACAGGTAGCCGGCGTGGAAACCGCGGCTGGAGTCCTTCGCCTGGAACGCGGCGAGCTGGCTGACCAGGTACCGGCCCCGGCTCTTCGCGGCTGGATCGCCGGTGTTGGCGTAGGTGAGCGCGAGAGCGGACAGCAGGTGGCCGGTCATGTGGCCGCGGATCTGCGAGTCGGGCTTCTCCCAGCCGCCCAGCGGCTCGGCGGTCGTGGGCTCGCCGTAGTTGAGGCGGAAGGAGCGGAGCATCCGTTCGGGGTCGAGGAAGAGCAGGTACGTAGTGTTTCGCGCCTGGTTCTGGCGGAACGGGCTGTCGAGCAGCTCCACCGCATCGAGGGGCACGGCCGCGGCCCGGCCCGCGGTGCCGTTGGGGGCATAGCCACTGGGTTCGGGCGGCGCAGCCCCGGCCTCGGCCGCCGGGAACCCTGATCCGGCCGTCGGGGGGATCCCGTCGGCGACCAGGGCCTGTTCGGCGATCAGGGCGCCGGCGCCGACGCCGAACACGGTGAGCGCCCGGCGCCTGCTCAGGCCCTTGCGGGCTTTCGGTGGTGCCTGCTCGTCTTGGGGAGCCGGGATCTCGTCGACGGCCTCGGGCTCGCCGGGGGTTTCCGGCTTGCCGGGGGTTTCCGGCTTGCCGGGGGTTTCCGGCTCGTCGGCGGGCTCGGGTTCAGCTGCGGCCCTGGGCTCGTCCGGGGTTTCCGGATCCGGGGTTTCCTGGGTCTGCGGGGCCAGGCTTTCCCCGTTACCGTCCACCTTCGTCAAGTCCGAGATCCTTTGCCCGGTCAGCACATCGCGGAAGATCGTATCTAGGGCTACCTGTCCATGTAACCGTCCCCGGCCGGGCGCCGGTTCAAGTCCGCGGGCAGAAATTCTTACCGACTGCTTACACAGGGTCCGGCGGTTGAGCCACCGGGGACGGCCGCCCGTAGTCATGGGTAGTGGTGGTCAGTGCCCCGGCGGCCGAGATCATTGAGCCAACTACAAACGCTCCCAGGCTCGGTGGTCGCTCGTCTCCCCTATCCGTGCAGGCGGTCGGGTGCACTGGCCACCTTCTGCTATCAGCCGTCCTACCGGCTCAGGACGAGGGCGGTCAGGGCGGCCAGAACGAACGTCACCGCGGCCGCGCTGCCGTGCAGGATGACGAGACGGCTGCCGAACGACGGCGCGGGCTCGCTCCCGGGTTCGGGTGAGTCTTTTCTCCTGACCGCGCGCGCGTTGGCCGCGTACCAGGTCAGTCCCAGGCATACGGTGGCTGTCACCAGCCCGAACGCGATCCAGCCCAGCGCCCGGTCGTGCACCAGCGTGAAGCCCAGCCAGAACCCGAGGCCGACGACTGCGAACGCCGGATGGGCGAACTCCAGCAGCGACCGCAGCCCCGGCACCACCGGCGCCTTCTTGGCCGCGGTCAGCGAAGGCGGGTCGAACCGGTCGCGCGCCGCCCGCCGCATCTCGCGCTTCGAGGCAGGCGGCGCCGTGCCGACGGCGGCCTCCGCCGCGGAAGCGGACTGCGCCACGGGGGCGGCAGCCGCGGCAGGGGCGGCGACCGAGGCGGCGGATGCTGCGGTCGCGGCGGTCGGGGCGGCCGAAACCGTGGCCGACTCGGCGGGGGCTGGCTCGGCCGCCGGGGTCGCGACCGCGGGGCGGGCGCGGCCGAGATTGCTGGTCACCAGCAGGTAGAACCCCACCCCGGCGGTGAACAGCCAGAGCACCAGCACCACGATGGCCATCGCCCCTCCTTTCGCAGGCCCGAATGTACCCGAGCAATCTGCACGCGCTCGCGGGGCGTTCAGCAATCATCGGTGTCGCTGGACCCCTCATGGGGGTGCAGCGACACCCGATCATGATGTTGGGCTTCGCCCTGGCCCGGGGAAGTGGCGCGAGTGGCGTTTGGTGCGCACGGTGAGCGGGAGCGGGGAGCAGGGGCGCCGGAAGGGGTGGCGGTCACCGCGCGGCAACGATCGTGGACACGTACCCCGCGGAATCCGGGGGGTACGTGTCCACGATGAGCGGGGCTGGCCAGGGGCGGGGCGGGCAGTGCGGCGTGAGCGGGTGGCGGGGCGTGGCGGGGTGGGCTGGCGGGTTAGGCGGGGGCGTGGTGACGTTTGGTGACGTGGGTGATGGCCAGGGCGACGCCGACGATGGCCAAGGCGGCCAGGGCGAGGAAGGTGATCGCCTCGGCGTGGGCAGACACGTGCCGGAACGCGCTGAGGCCGGCATGGCCAGGCAGAGCGCCGGGCAGTGCTCCAGGTAGGCGCCCGGCCAGGTTCAGGTACAGGGTGCCGAACGTGGCCACGCCGACGAGCAGGCCGAGCTGGTTCACCGTGACCACGACGCCGGTCGCGTCCGCGGCCAGCTCCACCGGGACGCGCAGCAGCACGCGGGTCATCAGCGGGCTGAACGCGGCCGCCATCCCGGCGCCGCCGAGCGCGCCGATCACGTAGAGGCTCGCTCCCCCGGTCCCGCCGGAGCGCAGCACCCAGGCCAGGCCGGCCATGGCCGCCGCGAACAGGACGAAGCCGCTGACGATCAAGGTGCCGTGCCAGCGAGCCGGCAGGCGCCGCCAATTGAGGCTGACCAGGGCGAAGGCCGCCGCGGTCGGGGCGAAGGTCAGGCCCGCCCGCAGCGGGGTGTAGCCCAGGCCGTCCTGCAGGTGCAGCGCGAGGGTGAAGAAGAACCCGCTGAAGATGGTCATCACCGTGAACAGGGCGGCGATCGCGACCGGGATGCCGGGGACCCGCAGCACCCGGCCGGGGATCAGCGGCGTACCGCCAGCCCTGGCGAGGCGGCGCTCGGCCACGGCGAAGGCGGCCGCCAGCGGCACGCTCGCGGCCATCAGGACCCAGCCCCAGAGCGGCCAGTGTTCGGGCTGGCCGAGCACGAGCGGGAGGACGAACGCGAGCACGGCCGGGGTGAGCAGGGCCAGGCCGGGCAGGTCGAGAGTGCGGCCGGGCTCGCCCTTGCCGTGCGGCAGCGCCCGGGCGCCGATGGCGAGCAGGGCCACGCCCACTGGCACGTTGACCAGGAACACCGGCCGCCAGCTCGAGCCGAACAGGTTCGCGCTGATCAGCAGCCCGCCGACCAGCTGGCCGACCACCGCGCCGCCGGCTATCACCGCGGAGTAGGAGCTCATCGCGCGGACCCGGGCCGGGCCGGTGTGGGTGCGCTGGATCAGGCTGAGCACCTGCGGGATCATCAGCGCGGCGCCCGCCCCCTGGACGAGGCGCAGCGCGATCAGCTCACCGGCCGTGCCGGCCAGGCCGCAGCCGAGCGAGGTGAGCGTGAACAGGACGAGCCCGCCCAGGAAGACCCGCCGGTGGCCGAGGATGTCGCCCAGCCGGGCGCCGGTCACCAGCAGGACCGCGTAGGTGATGATGTAGCCGGCCACCACCAGCTGCAGGCTCGCGCCGGAGGCGTGCAAGACGGCGTGGATCGAGGGCGCGGCGACGTTGACGATGGACGCGTCAAGCACGGCCATGAACTGGCCGATGAGGACGACGGCCAGGACGAGACCGGGACGCACCGGGCGGTCAGGGCCGACCAGCAGGCTCCGCCGGGCGTCACGGGTCAGGATGTTGGTCATGACTCAAGCCTGCCGTCTGTGTTATCCAGGTACCAAGACACTACTTATCCTGGTACTAACGCCACCTGGCTGGGCGCCGGGTTGGCAGGCAGGATGGTAATAGCTAGCCAAAGGGCCGCGCCGGCGACTGGACTGAGGAGCGACGGAGGAGCGACGAGGGAAGGAGCCGGCTCAAGAGCGGCCCGGAGGCAAGCGGGGAGGCAGAGCAACATGAGCAATACGGCGCTCAGGCGGCATGAGCTGGCGGCGTTCTTGCGCAGCCGGCGCGAGCGGATCGCGCCGGAGGACGCCGGGCTGCCCAGCGGGCACCGGCGCCGGACGGCCGGGCTGCGGCGCGAGGAGGTCGCGCAGCTGTCCGGCGTGGGCGTGACCTGGTACACCTGGCTGGAACAGGGCCGCCCGATCCGGGCCAGCGTCCAGGTGCTCGAGGCGGTGGCCAGGACGCTCCAGCTGGACACGATCGAGCGGCAGCACCTGTTCCGGCTGGCCGAGGTACCGGACCCGGCGCACCCCGACGAGAGCGGCCCGGTGCTGATGCCGCAGATCCAGGTCATCCTGGACGGGCTGAGCCCGATTCCGGCCAGCGTGGCGACCGAGCGGTTCGACATCCTGGCCTGGAACGCCGCCTACGAGGTGCTGCTGCCGCATGTCGTCCAGGCTGAGCCGTCGGAGCGCAACTCGCTGCTGTCCATCTTCACCCGGCCGGAGTGCTGCAGCGCGATCGAGAACCGGGGCGACCAGCGGGCGGCGCTGGTCGCCCAGTTGCGCGCGGCCTACGGGCACCACATCGGGGATCCGGCCTGGGCCGGCTTCATCCGGCGGATGGAGGCGATCAGCCCGGAGTTCGCGGCGATGTGGGCCACCCAGGACGTGGCCCATCCGCACTATTACGCCAAGGTGTTCCGGCACCCGCTCTACCCGCGGCTGGAGATGACGTCCACCAGCTTCGCGGTGCAGGCCGCGCCCGGCGCCCGGATGGTCGCCTACACCCCGGATAACGAGGCTACCCGCGCGGCCATGGAACGGCTCGTCGCGGACCCGGTCCAGCATCGCTTCCCCTGCTGGCCCGCTCACCAGGCCCGGAACCGGGAGCTTCTTACGATCTAGGAACGTCCCAGCCAGTAGACCCGCAGATCGTGACAAGACCGTCCAAACTAACTGTGAGTCACCGATTTCCTCGTTCGCCACGCGAACCGGCGATCACGGATCTACAATGAATAAACCTGCAGGCACAGGTTGTTACTTAAATCATGTTTCGGACACCGGACCCAATACTGCTAACCTGAATCGCAACACCGCCACCAGTAATACCGTCAGTCACGCGAAACGCGAACACGGTAGGTCAGCGGTAGCACGGAGGGTAAGCAGGAACCACGGTCCGTTCGGAATGATCCTGATCGTGATTTTCCTGTGTTCTCTGGGGTAGCGGGGCCTGCGGAGGAGCAGTTCAAAGGGGAACTATGACGCCGGTTATTGGCATAACCACATACGAGGACCAAGCGTCCTGGCGGGGCTGGTCGGCCCGGGCGGCGATGCTTCCTTACGTCTACGTGGACGCCGTGCGCCGCAGTGGCGGCCGCGCGGTCCTGCTGCCGCCGGGCGGCGACGACGAGGAGGCCAGCGCCACCGTCGCCAGCCTGGACGGGCTGGTGGTCGCGGGCGGCCCTGACGTCGACCCGGTCAGGTACGGCGCGCCGCGGCACCCGCGCACGCAGGCTCCCGTGACGCTACGCGACGCCTGGGACCTGTCCGTTACCGGGCATGCGCTGCGACTCGGCGTTCCGCTGCTCGCGATCTGCCGCGGCATGCAGGTCCTCAACGTCAGCCGGGGCGGCACGCTGCACCAGCACCTGCCCGACCTGGTCGGGCACGGGCGGCACGACGGGCCGCCGAACGGGTTCGGCCTGCACCAGGTGCGGATCAGCCCGGACAGCACGCTGGCCACGATCTTGCCCGAGGACGACTTCATCGAGGTGCCCACGCACCACCACCAGGCGGTCAACCTGCTCGGAGACGGGCTCAAGGCGGTGGCCTGGGAAGAGGACGGCACCGTCGAGGCGGTCGAGGCCGGCCCGTCCGAACTCGGCGGCTTCTCCGGCTTCGTGCTCGGCGTGCAGTGGCACCCCGAGCAGGGCAGCGACCCCCGCCTGTTCACCGCGCTCGTCGAGGCGGCCGCGGAGCGAATGGCGGCCGAACGAGCCGCCGAGGGTACGGTACTTGCGCCTATGATCTAGTCTTTCTGCATTACCGTTGCCTTATCGTGGCAACATCGGGTTATCAGGAGATAAGAACCGTGCCGGGAGGGTCGCCCGCCATCACCGCGGCGGTGTTCCGCGCGGTGCGCACGGGCAACGCCTTCGAGGAGACCGTCGAGCGACTGCTGGAGGGCGTCAAACTGGGCGTGTACGCGCCCGGTGACCGGCTGCCGCCCGAGCGGGAACTCACCCGCAGGCTCGGCATCAGCCGTATCACGTTGCGAGAAGCGCTGCGCGAACTGGCCGCCGCCGGGTATGTCGAGACCAAGCGCGGCCGGTTCGGCGGCACCTTCATCCTGCGCCAGCCCGAGCCGATGGTGCACGACGAGCTCACCAGGACCGCGCGGAACATGGGCGCCCAGCTCGACGACGCGCTGACGTTCCGCCGGGTGGTGGAGACCGGCGCGGCCGAGATGGCGGCCCGGGCCAGCCTGACCATGCAGCAGCGGGAGAACC
>WNGJ01060813.1_pt1 | contig 10091 bp, 8 predicted proteins | sample 5400611 | NCBI WGS metagenome assembly WNGJ01 (sample SAMN13153375, study PRJNA577476) | soil metagenome | isolation source: 40 cm soil or saprolite under Garry oak tree replicate 1 | place: USA:California | collected 2016-06-15
AGCTCTCGCGCGTGGCTGGGGCGGCCGCGATTCGCGCTCGGTGATGCTGCTCCAGCAGGAACGCGCGGGTGTCAAGATCGCGGTGGATCCCGAGCGGTTGGGCGAAGCGCTCGCGCCTGCCATCCCAGGCTCCCGCTAAAAACCGCCTCAATAAAAAAGGGGATGCCAATGCTGCTCGCCCGCTGCCAAAGCGCTCGGCCTGGAGGTGCCACCGACGCTGCTCGCCCGCGCCGACGAGGTGATCGAGTAACCGGGCCACAGCGAACTTTTGGCAAAAGCGCATTTTTGTGATCGCTTCACATCGTCAGCGCAATGGACGGGGGCGCAATCGGCAGGGCCAGAGCGCCTCGGAGGCGCCTTGAGCAAAAGGGTGAAATATTGTCTCCGAAGGATGAAACTCCGAGGGAGCGGTGCTACGTAGTTACCAACGGAGAATTTAGCGATGGGTCTGATCGAATTGATCGTGACTGTCTGCGCATTGTCGGCATCTAGTCAGTGCGAAGATCAGCATTTTTCGTTCCCGGCGGATATGTCGCTCCATCAGTGCGTGATGAATGCGCAGCCCTACATCGCGCAGTGGATCAACGAGCATCCAAAGTGGGTTGTCGTGCGGTGGCGGTGCGACTATGGCGGCTCCAAGGAGAAAACCTAATTCGTCATCGAAGACCTCATCCATAGGCTCCATTTTTTCCTCTTCCTACGACGCAGTGAGTGAAGTATGTTTGTTAGCTGCCCTTTTCAAACGGAAGTGCCGAAGCGACAATGGGCAGCAAGCCTGCCATCGGCAGGCTTGCACCGAAATTATCCGACATCTCTTTTTGTTCGGTCTTTCAGCATTCTAAAAAGTTAACGAGCATGCACGCGAGACCTTGCATGTGGCATCTGCGCTTGATCCGATCGACAGCAGCAGACGCCTATCAAAGTCATTCGCGTCTAGAGCGTGATCAGCAGTCTGGCCGAACAGCTCGCAGGCTCCCCGGTCCCAACTGCTAGTCCAAGCTCGAGAGCGGCGGTCCTCACCGAAATGTGCTGTGCAGCATCGTCTGGTATGGCGCACCAAGTCGATTTGCTGCGGTACGAGGATCGATGGTGAGCGATTGGAGATATCATGGCACTGGATGTCGTTTCTCAGTCACGTTGCTTCGACGGGACACAGTTCACTTACCGGCACCGGTCGTCCGAAACAGGAACCGCGATGCGATTTGCGGCCTTCATCCCACGGCAGGCCGATCAAGGTGCGGTTCCGGTCGTGTGGTATCTGTCCGGTCTGACCTGCACCGAGGAAAACTTCACCGTGAAGGCAGGTGCACAGCGGATCGCGGCAGAACTCGGGCTTCTGCTGGTTGCGCCCGACACAAGCCCGCGCGGAGATGGAGTACCGGGCGACCCGGCGGGCTCATACGACTTCGGCCTGGGCGCCGGATTTTACGTTGATGCAACGCAAGAGCCGTGGTCCCGGAACTACAGAATGGCGAGTTACGTTGCGCGCGAACTTCCTGCACTAATAAAGTCTGAACTGCCGGCCGATATCGCGCGCCAGAGCATCATGGGCCACTCAATGGGTGGACATGGCGCCCTCACCATCGCCCTGCGTAATCAAGATCGCTACGCATCAGTATCGGCCTTCTCGCCGATCTGCTCGCCGATGAACTGCCCGTGGGGCGAGAAGGCGCTGAGTGGATATCTCGGCAGCAACAAGGAGAGTTGGCGAAGATACGATGCCTGTGCTCTGCTTGAGGATGGTGCGCGATTGAGGGAACTACTTGTCGATCAAGGCGCGGCAGACCAATTCCTGGAAACCCAGCTCAAGCCTCAGCTTCTGGAAAGTGCCTGCGCCCAAGTCGGTGTGCCACTAACGCTGCGCATGCACGAAGGCTATGATCACTCTTACTTCTTCATTTCCACGTTTATCGAGGACCATCTCCGCTGGCACGCGCAGCGGTTAGGCATCGCAACCGCTCGATAGACGGGACGTGTGAGCGGGCTGAGCCCCGCGACAAAACGATGCCCGCCATCCGCCGTCAGCCCTCAGGAGGAACAACGACGCAGAACACCACACCTTTATTCGGGCCTACTTGCCTCGGAGCGCAGACATGAGCGCCACCATCCGGCGCGATCACATTGTTGATCTTGTCATTGGGAACTGGCGTCCATTCGCCATCCACCTTGACCTCGTAATGGTCGCCGACCATGCGGCTTTGCGTCGGGCGACAGTCCATGAGGTTACAGCAGCTGCCTCTGCCGTCGTTTCTGTTCAGCTTTGAGTAAAAGTCCCTATGCCACCGCTCGTGGTCGACCCCGTAATATCCTTCTTGCGCAACCGTGCGCATACAGAGGCAACCGGACACCAAGCAGATTATCGCTACCCTTCCCATGATCTCAGGGACCATCAGAGCTTCCCTCAATGGGACAAGAGGACGCCCCTGCGACGGCTAACTTAACAAGATGGCCGCCGCCGGCAGGATCGAATTGGTTCTCCCGCCATAATGATACGCCACAATGATACGCCACTCGGCGCGGCGGCGGGAGTCGCACGGGAACTTTCTGACTATGCGGCGTCTGTGCTCCCTCGCGGGTGGTTGCGGGGCTTGCGTGCCGGCCCCCCATACTTTACTTTGATCTTGTTCAGAAACTCTCTAAGGAAGACGATCAATGGCCTGGACAACCCCGATCCTCGTTGAGATCTGCATGGGCCTCGAGATCAACGGGTATTTGCCGGCCGAGTTCTGATCCGGCCCCTCTCGTCGATCCTGAATGGGACAATTGACCGCCCGTGCCCTAAGCTCGGGGGGAGGCTTTCCGCAGTGGAATTGTCGCTGCCCGACATGCCGTTTGGCATGAGTGGGTGATGCCACCGGCGAGGTCACTTTCGGCGAACTCGTCGATGACCTTGCGAAAAGCTACGCGGCCCCGCGCGACGGAACTATCGCGGATGTCGGCACGCTGTGCGCGGCTTGGCCGACACCGGAATTGTGATACAAGCCACCGGGGGCCTCGGGATCCGCCGGCATGCGGCCTTCTGAGGTTCCGCAATGCATAAACCGCTTGGGCTCCTCGCCGAGCTGACCCATCGCTGTCCGCTCGGCTGCCCCTATTGCTCGAACCCCCTCGCGCTCGACGCGAGAGAGGACGAGCTCGACACCGCGACATGGGCGCGGGTGTTTCACGAGGCGGCGGAGCTTGGCGTCCTGCAGGTGCATTTGTCGGGCGGCGAGCCCGGTGCGCGGCGCGATCTCGTGGACATCACCGCCGGCGCCCATGCGGCCGGCCTTTACACCAATCTCATCACCTCCGCGGTCGGGATCACCGACAAGACCCTCGGCGCACTGGCTGAGGCCGGGCTCGACCATGTGCAGATTTCGATTCAAGACAGCGGCGCTCAATCCGCCGATCACATCGCCGGTTACGAGGGCGCGTTTGCCAAGAAACGGGCACTCGCTGCCGAGGTCGTGCGACGCAAGCTCCCGCTCACGGTGAATGCGGTCGTGCATCGTGCGAACATCGATAGGATCGTCGACATGGTCGATCTCGCGCGCGCGCTTGGCGCGAGCCGGATCGAGATTGCGCACGTGCAATATTATGGCTGGGCGCTCAAGAACCGCGCCGCGCTGATGCCGTCCCGGGAGCAGGTCGAGCGGGCGGCGACAACGGTCGCGGAATTGCGCGCGCGTCACCACGGCCGCATCGTCATCGATGCGGTGGTGCCCGACTACTACGCACGTTATCCAAAGCCGTGCGTCGGCGGCTGGGGTCGGCGCTCCCTCAACGTCACGCCGGCGGGCAAGGTGCTGCCCTGTCACGCCGCCGAATCGATTACCGGGCTTGAATTCTGGAACGTACGCGAGCGTTCGCTCGCGAACATCTGGGCGAATTCCCCGGCCTTCAACGCCTTCCGCGGCACCGAATGGATGAAGGAGCCGTGCGCAAGCTGCCCGCGTCGAGAGCTGGATTTCGGCGGCTCTCCCGACCACGCAGAAGTCGCCCGGCTTGCGGCCATCCAGACCGACGCCGCCTATGATTACCGGCGCATGCGATCGTTCAGTACACAACGACGCTCCTGATGCTTTTGCGATTTCCCAAAGACGTTTTGTCACACACGTGACGTGGAAGCAGGGTCCCCATCTGTCCTCACCGGTCACGGCACTTGCATCCGCCGTTAGCTATGGCATCGTCTGCACATGGTGCCCATGCTGGGTTTTGCGTTTGCGGCCATGATCACGCTTGCCGCTCAAACGAGCGCGACAGCCGCCGATCGCATCCGGTTGGCGGTGCAGAGGACGGGCACGCTAGCGTGGGAGCTCGACGTCATCAGGGCGCATAGTCTCGATCGCAAGTTTGATCTTGCAATCGAAACCATCGAGCTCGCCTCGACCGAAGCCGGCAAGATCGCGCTCAAGGGCGGCTCAGCCGACCTCATGCTCTCGGATTGGCTATGGGTCGCGCGCGAGCGTTCGCTCGGCGATAATCTCGTCTTTTATCCCTCGTCGAGTACGCTCGGCGCGGTGATGGTGCCGGCGCAATCGCCGATCCGGGAGATCATCGGTCTCCGAGGCAAGAAGCTCGCCGTTGCCGGCGGTCCGCTCGACAAAAGCTGGTTGCTCCTGCAGGCGCTAGCGCGCCGCGAGGGCGTGGATCTCAAAAAACAGGCAACGATCGTCTACGGCGCGCCGCCGCTGTTGTCGGAGAAGGCACTGCAAGGCGAGATGGACGCCACGCTGACGTTCTGGAATTTCTGCGCCGACCTCGAAAGCAAGGGCCACAAACGTGCCATTGCTATGGACGACGTCATGAAAGGCCTCGGAGCGAGGGGGCCGGTCGCGCTCGTCGGCTACACCTTCGACAGCACATGGGCCGCGCGCAACGGATCAACCGTCGAGCGCTTCCTCGCCGCCGCCCGTCAGGCCAAGGACATTCTTGCCTCGTCGGAGGCCGAATGGCAGCGCCTGGCACACCGCATCCGTGTTACCGATGCGACCGCGCTTGCGATTTACTCTGTATCTCGTGCTCGCCGAGATCGGCGGCGCGGAGCTCGTCGGGCCGGCACGCGAACTCGCCGCTGGAACCTTCTACCGGCCGGCCGCTGCGGAGTGAGCGTGGGCGCCAGGCTCGCCTCGCTCGCACTGCTCATCGCGGCCTGGTATGCCGGCTCGCAACTGGCTGGTGCGCGCCTGCTTCCGGATCCGCAGGCGGTGGCGCTGGCCATTGTCGATGAAGCGCGTTCGGGCGCACTCGCCTTCAATCTCGGCGCGACGCTCGCGCGCGTCGCGGTAGCGTTCATCATCGCCATGGCACTCGGGTCGGTGATCGGCCTTATCATGGGTCGGTCGCGGATCGCTGACCGACTCGGAGATCCCTGGTTGATCGTGCTGCTCAACCTGCCGGCCCTGGTGATTATCGTGCTCGCCTATGTCTGGGCGGGGCTCACGGAAACCGCAGCGATCGCGGCCGTGGCGCTAAACAAGCTTCCGATCGCGACTGTGACCGTGCGCGAAGGCGCTCGCTCGCTCGATCACGCTCTCGACGACATGGCGCAGGTGTTTCGCATGGGGGCATGGACGCGCCTGCGCCACGTCATATTGCCGCAGCTCGCGCCCTATCTCGCCGCGGCCGCCCGTTCCGGCCTGTCGCTGGTTTGGAAGATCGTCCTCATTGTCGAGCTGCTCGGGCGCCCGAACGGCGTTGGCTTCGAGATCGGGGTTGCGTTCCAATTGTTCGACGTCACGCGCATCCTGGCCTATGCTCTCGCCTTCATCGCCGTCATGCTGGCAATCGAAACGTTTCTGGTGCAGCCGCTTGAACGACATGTCGCCCGCTGGCGCCCGAGGCCAGCTTGACCTCAACATCAAGCAAAAGTCTTTTCGCACTGCCTCGGGCGGAAAGTTCCAGGTCCTCGGCGAGCTTGCGTTCACCCTCGGCAGCGGGGAGGTCGCCGCTCTGGTCGGGCCGTCCGGCTGCGGCAAAACCACGCTGCTGCGGATCGTCGCGGGGCTCGACCGCGATTTCGAGGGCGGCGTTGCGCTTCCCGCACACGGCACGCTAGGCATGGTATTCCAGGAGCCGCGGCTGTTACCGTGGCGCACGGTCGAGCAGAACGTGCGGCTCGCCGCCCCGCGGGCGACCGACGCCGGGCTTGACACGCTGTTCCAGGTGCTTGGCCTCAAGGCCCATCGTGATCACTATCCCGGCGAGCTTTCGCTCGGGCTCGCCCGGCGGGTGGCGCTAGCGCGCGCCTTCGCGGTCGAGCCCGATCTACTTCTCCTCGACGAGCCGTTCGTGTCGCTCGACGACGCACTTGCAGCACGACTGCGCGAAGAGCTCGCCGAGCTCGTCAACCGCCGGCCCGTCACCACGCTGCTGGTGACGCACAACGTCGAGGAGGCCGTCGGACTCGCCGACCGACTGCTGCTGCTATCGGTCAGTCCTGCACGGATTCTCGCCGAGGTTCCGGTCGTGCGCCCCCGCGCGGCGCACACTGCGGCGGAGCTCGCAGCACTGCGTGACAAGATCGCGCAGCGGCTCAGTCAGACCTGTCTATGACTGTTATGCTCACGAAGGCGGGCATGCAGAGCGCGATGGTTCTGCCACACTGGGGATGGTAGCCCCTCACTCGACCTGATGCTCGTACCCTCGTGCATCAGCTCGAACCCTTTGTTGACATCCGTCAGCGGCAGGGTGTGCGTGATCATCGGATCGATCTCGATCTTGCCTTCCATGTACCAGTCGACGATTTTGGGCACGTCGGTTCGGCCGCGCGCACCGCCGAATGCCGTGCCCTTCCAGACGCGGCCAGTGACCAGCTGGAATGGGCGCGTCGCGATTTCCGCGCCGGCAGGGGCGACGCCGATGATGATGGACTGGCCCCAACCGCGATGGCAGGCTTCCAATGCCTGGCGCATCACAGTGACGTTGCCGGTGCAGTCGAAGCTATAATCGGCGCCGCCGATCTGGTCGGCGCCGCGCTTGGTCATGTTGACGAGGTGAGCGACCAGATCACTGCCGACCTCTTTCGGATTGACGAAATGGGTCATACCGAAGCGCTCACCCCATTGCTTTTTGCCGTTGTTGACGTCGACGCCGATGATCATGTCGGCGCCGGCGAGCCGCAGCCCCTGAATGACATTGAGGCCGATGCCGCCGAGCCCAAACACGACGCACTTCGCACCAGGCTCCACCTTGGCGGTATTGAGGACAGCGCCGATGCCGGTGGTGACGCCGCAGCCGATGTAGCAGACCTTGTCGAACGGAGCGTCCTCGCGAATCTTGGCGACGGCGATCTCGGGCAGCACGGTGAAATTCGAAAATGTGGAAGTGCCCATGTAATGGTGCAACTTCTTGCCCTCGAGCGAGAAGCGCGAGGTGCCATCGGGCATGACGCCCTGGCCCTGCGTCGCACGGATGGCGGTGCACAGATTGGTCTTGCGGGACAGACACGACGGGCATTGCCGGCATTCCGGCGTGTAGAGCGGAATGACGTGGTCCCCCTTTTTCACGCTGGTCACTCCTGGTCCGACATCGACCACGATCCCGGCACCTTCGTGGCCCAGGATGGCCGGGAATAGACCTTCCGGGTCTGCGCCGGACAACGTGAAGTCGTCGGTGTGGCAGATGCCCGTGGCTTTCACCTCGACCAGCACCTCGCCAGCTTTGGGCCCGTCCAGTTCGACCTCCGCGACCGTGAGCGGCTTGGCCTTATCGAATGCAACGGCGGCACGGGTTTTCATGGCACTTTTCCTCCTCTGCATCTTGGCCGGCAGGGCAAAGATCGCCTCCGGGAGCGTATCCCCGCAAATGTTGCAATGGCGGCGAAGGCAATAACCTCAAGCGGATTCCCACTCACCCGTCCCACGATAGCGGTTGCTCGGTCGTTCCGACTTCCGGGACGATGCGAGTACCCAGTTCGAGAAAAAAAACTTCAAGTATTCATTGAAAAGCATTACACAAAGAAATCTGACTGAAAGTAAGCCTTGTCGCAAGAGCGCGGCCGCTTAGAAGGCCCGGTCTAATATCGGAGCGACCGGCTCAGCAGAACTGATCCGTCCTGCGGCGCGGCAACGCGTCGTTACCGAGTAACTTTGGGAGGACAAGCTATGGCGAACATCTCAATTCACCCGGCAGTCGACGATGGCGTGAAGCCCGGCTCGCCGAATTTCACTGGTGGGTCACTCGTGTGCAAATGCGCGAGCAATCCGGTCGAAGTGAGCATTACGTCCCAATGCGCCTATAATCACGTATGCGGATGCACCAAATGTTGGAAGCCCGCAGGCGCGCTGTTCTCGCAAGTCGCCGTTGTGCCGCGCGACAAGCTGCGTGTCTCCAAGAATGCCGAAAAGCTCAAAGTCGCGGATGCCAATGCGGCGATCCAGCGGTACGCCTGCACCGGTTGCGGAGTGCACATGTATGGTCGCATCGAGAACACGAAGCATCCGTTCTACGGGTTCGATTTTATCCACACCGAGCTTTCAAAGGACGAGGGCTGGGCACCTCCCGAGTTCGCAGCATTCGTCTCCTCGATCATCGAGTCCGGCACTCCGCCCGACCAGATGGGCGCGGTCCGGTCTCGATTGAAGGAGTTGCGTCTCGAACCCTACGACTGCCTGTCACCGGCCTTGATGGATGCGATCGCCACCCACGTTGCCAAGGCGTCGGGGAAGCTTGCAGCCTGATCGCAATTGGCTGCGCCCTAAGAATCGACTGTCTGACAGCGCATCCGCAGCGCGAAAATTGGCGGCCGGTTCCTTTGCCCCGGCCGCAAGTGGAGCGTTTTTCGAAGGAGAGAGGCATCACCTCCCGCATTCCGTCAGTTGCCTTTCCTCGATCGAGAATATCGCACCCTCCTTCACATCGACGTTCTTTGCGATGCAGACGCGGTTCCGCGCCTCCCATACATGGGTGCAAGCAAGCGGCGCTTACTCGCGCAGAGCCGGTCGATATTGTGCGCCTTGTCGAAATTCTTGGCGAACGTCAAGTCCAGTTGGCTCAACAAATGCCGAAAATGATTGTTGCGGTCGATTAGTCGCGGGAATAGGCTCTTCGCGGCTTCCGGCTTCAAGAACGTCGGCCCCGGGAAACCTGACGTTCCTCGTAAGCTAGGCGGGGCTTAGGTATCAAAAGTGACGTGCCCTTACGCCTCCGTTGCGCTGTGACACGCTGCCGGAAGTCTTCCCATCGAATGGGTGCCCCCGCGGCCCAGCGTGTGCGCGTGCGTCGGTCACCCGCGGTACTGTCGCAGGGAGGATACCGATGCGCAATTTCCTGCTCACCACCTGCATGGGCGCTCTAGCGGTCTTCGCTACGGGCACCGCTCATGCCAACGACGAACTCATCAGAATGTCGCAGAACCCGAAGGATTGGGTGATGCCGACCGGAAATTATGCCAACCATCGCTACTCTCAGCTCAAGCAGATCACGGCCGATAATGTCGGCAAGCTGCAGGTGGCATGGACGTTTTCGACGGGCGTTCTACGCGGCCATGAAGGCGGTCCGCTCGTGATCGGCGACGTCATGTATGTCCATGGGCCGTTCCCGAATCCGGTTTTTGCGCTCGATCTGAAGAATGACGCGAAGATCCTTTGGAAATACGAGCCCAAGCAGGATCCAGACGTCATTCCCGTCATGTGTTGCGACACGGTCAATCGCGGCCTCGCATATGCCGACGGCAAGATCTTCCTGCATCAAGCCGATACGACGCTGGTGGCGGTCGATGCCAAGGACGGGAAGGTGGTCTGGCAGGCGAAGAACGGCGATCCGTCGAAAGGCGAGACCGGCACGTCGGCCCCGATGGTGATCAAGGATAAGGTGCTGATCGGCATCTCGGGCGGCGAATTCGGCGTCGACTGCCACGTGACAGCCTATGACTTGAAGAGCGGCCGGCAGGTATGGCGGGCCCATTCGCAAGGGCCGGACGACCATCTGCTGGTTGATCCCGAAAAAACCACTGCGCTCGGTAAGCCGATCGGCAAGGACTCGAGCCTCAAGACCTGGCAAGGCGACCAGTGGAAGACCGGGGGCGGCTGCACCTGGGGTTGGACCTCCTACGATCCTCAGCTGAATCTCATCTACTACGGTTCGGGCAACCCCTCGACGTGGAATCC
>WNGJ01010045.1_pt1 | contig 10089 bp, 8 predicted proteins | sample 5400611 | NCBI WGS metagenome assembly WNGJ01 (sample SAMN13153375, study PRJNA577476) | soil metagenome | isolation source: 40 cm soil or saprolite under Garry oak tree replicate 1 | place: USA:California | collected 2016-06-15
GGCGACGTCGAGAAGACGGTCTCGGGCGACAAGATCGCCGTGGCGGTGGTGGCTGGCGTGTGGCTCCTGAAGCGCGGCTACCGCGCGGCGCCCACGCTGCTCCGTCGCTCTGCCATTCGCTGGTGGCTCGTGCTGCTCGCGCTCACCACGGTGTCGGCGCTCGGCCACGGAGCGTCGAAGAGCGAGCTGTGGGGCCTGACGGGGGCGTTCCTCTACTTCGCCGTCTTCGCGCTCGCGCTCGATCTCTTCGATCGCGACGCGCGCGCTCGCCGGCACGTGCTGATTGCCGCGGCGCTCACCGCGGGCGGCGTCGCCGCGCTCGGTCTCGTGGAGAGGCTGGTGTTCCCTGGCACGCCGTTCTACTTCAAGGACGGCGTCATGCCGGTGTATTACTCGATCGGCTCCACGATCGGGCACACGAACTTCCTCGCCGCCTATCTCGCGCTCGTCCTCGGCCCACTGGCGGCCCTGGTCTGCCTGGGCGCGATGCGGCAGCGAGCGCCATTGCGGCCGTGGCTCATCACGAGCGGGGCGGTGATGGTATTGACGCTCGTGCTGGCTCGATCGATCGGGGCGCTGGCCGGTGTCGCCGTCGCCGCCCTGGTCGTGCTCGCCGTCGGCCTGACGCGCGTCCGGTCTCGCGCGATCCGAGCTGGGCTCGTTGTCGTTGCGATTTTCGCGGTCGTCGTCACCGCCGCCATCGCGGCAGCCAAGCTGAGTGGCAACGACGCCTCCATCATGGTCCGGGCCGCCACGCTGCGCATCGGCCTCGCCGCGGTGCAGGAGCGGCCGTGGCTCGGCTTCGGCGCCAACGGCTTCCCGCACGAGTCCGCGCGCATCGAGCGCGCCCTGTTCGGCCACGAATTGCTCGAGCTCCATCCTGCGAATCAACCGTTCTCGGCCCACGACGCCTACATGAACGTCGCCGTCGAGCGAGGCCTCGGCGCCCTGATCGCGTTTCTCGGGCTGCTGGGCGTGATCGTGATGTCCGGCCTTCGCCGTTCGGCGCGCGCCGGCGACGTCGATCGCGACGTGATCGTGGTGGGCCTCCTGGCCGGGCTCGTCGCGTTCGCGGCCCAGGCGCTGACCGAGAACCTGTTCAGCTACTCGAAGGTCAGCACGATCTTCTGGATCCTGGCGGCGGCCCTCGTGAGCTTCGGTGGACGCACCGACGAGCCGCAGGCTCGCTGATGCTGCGACGCATGCGAAGCGAGATCGCCCAGGGTGTGCTCAGGATGTTCCCGCGCGTGGTGCCGCCCGCGTTCACCCTGCCGATCTATTTCGAGCGGCGCCGAACGCCCCGCAACCGCATCGCGCGATTGCTGTACAGCGCGGTGGCCTTCAACTACGACCTGGTCGTCGTCGAGCGCGTGGTGGAGATTCCCTTCGTGCTGCAGAATCTCCCGCCGGTCGCGCACGCCCGGATCCTCGACTTCGGCTGCACCGAGTCGCCGCTTCCCATCCACCTGGCCAGCCTGGGGCACCGGGTCACCGGCGTCGATCTGCGTCCGTATCCCTACGCGCATCCCGGATTCAAATTCGTCCACGGCGATTTCATCCAGGCCGGTTTCCCGAGCGGCGAGTTCGACGCCGTGGTGGCCGTCTCGGCCATCGAGCACTGCGGCCTCGGCCAGTACGGAGAGACGGAGAGCGTTCACGACGACGCGGCGATCGTCCGCGAGATCCACCGCGTGCTCGAGCCGGGTGGGCGACTGCTCCTCACCGTTCCGTTCGGCCAGCCCGGGCAGACGTCGTGGTATCGCGTCTACGACAAGGCGCGCCTCGACAGGCTGCTGGCCTCGTTCGCCGTGAAGAAGATCGAGTACTACGTCGGTGAAAACCGGCGGGACTGGCGGCCGGCCGACGAGGCGGAGATCGCGCGCGTGGACTCCGTTTCGCCGGGGTTCACGCAAGGCGTCGCCTGCGTGGTGGCGGTGAAGGGGAGCTGACGTGCCACCGCTGCGGCATGTCGAAGCGCTCGCCGGCACCATCGAGGGGTGGCTCTCCGAGCCGGAAGGACGCCTGCTGTACGAGCTCGCCCGGAATTGCACCGGCCGGGGCGTGATCGTGGAGATCGGCTCGTGGAAGGGCCGCTCGACCATCTGGCTCGCCAGCGGCTCGAAGGCCGGCTCGGCCGTGCCGGTCCATGCGATCGACCCTCACACCGGATCGCCCGAGCATCGGCCGGGCGGCGCGCGCGTGGCGACGTTCGAGGAGTTCCGCGCCAACGTCGCGCGGGCCGGCGTCGACGACCTGGTGGTGCCGATGGTCCAGCCGTCGCTCGAGGCCGCCGTCGCCATCACGCTGCCGGTCGAGCTGGTCTTCATCGACGGCGATCACGCATACGAGGCGGTGCTGGCCGACTTTCACGCGTGGTTTCCCAAGGTCGTCGACGGCGGCGTGATCGCCTTCCACGACACGATCGGCTGGGAGGGACCGGAGCGCGTGGCCGAGGAGCACCTCTACCGCTCGTCGCGCTTCCGCGGCGTTCGTCTGTGCGGCTCCATCGCCTACGGGATCAAGACGGCGCACGCGACCGCGGCCCAGCAGGCGCGCAACCGCTACGCGCTCGGCCTCAAGCGCGCCGTGCAGACCGCGCGCCGGCTGCCGATGCCCCGAGCGCTCCGCGCGGCCGCGGCGACGGTCGTGCGGCGGGTGCACTAGCCGGCGCGATGCGCTGCCCGGTGTGCTCCACGGGCGGCTCGTTTTCTGCTGTCGAGCGGCACGGCCGCTTCACCGTGCTCCATTGCCCGGCCTGCGACGTCCAGTTCTCGGAGCCGATGGAAGCCGCCGGTGACGCGTTCTACGACTCCCACGAGCTCTACGCCGGCCCCGAGATCTGGTACACGTCGACGAAGACGCTGCAGTGGGATCAGCGGATGTTCCTGCGCGATCGGCCTCACCCCGGCGGCCGGCTACTCGACGTCGGATGCGGCACCGGCTATTTCATCGCGGCGGCGCGCGCCGACGGTTACCACGTCTCGGGGATCGATCTGAGCCACGGGCAGCTCGAGGTGGCCCGGCGGCGATTCGGGCTCACCGACGTCCACGCGCTGACCCTCGACGAGTATGCCGGTCGTGTCGCTCCCATGTCGTTCGACCTCGTGACGGCGTTCCAGGTGCTCGAGCACGTCGCCGATCCGGCGGCGTTCCTTCGGAAGATCCGCACGCTCGTGGCGCCGGAGGGCTTCGTCGCGATCGGCGTCCCGAACTGGCGCGTCTGGTCGTGGCTGCGCGAGCCGCTCGATCGCCCGCCGAATCACCTGACGCGCTGGAGCGCGCGGAGCCTGCGCGACGCACTGACGCGCGCCGACTTCGAGGTGGTGCGAATCCGAGAGCACCGGAGCGCCTATGGCGTGATGATGCGGGGACTGCGGCTCGGCGTGCTTCGTCGCGCAATGCAAGCCAGGTCGGGCATGCAGGAAAAGCCCGCCGTGCCGGTGGCGCCAGGGGAGACTGGCGCCGAAGGAACGACGGCGACTCGCACCAGCGCCGCGGTCCTGACGCTCGCCGTGGCGAAGGCGCGACTCCTGACGATGGTGGACGTGCCGGTCGGCATGGCGCTCGGCGCAATCCGGGCTCCGGGGTGCCTGGTGTACGCACTGGCGCAGGCTCGACGCTGATGTCACGCCGGCTGGTGCTGAGCGCGGTCGTGGCCGTCACGCTCCTCGGTCAGGCCGTGGCGCTGCTGTACGAGATCGTCGTGGCCGCCAGCTTCGGCACGGGGCGGGGCGCCGATGCGCTGGCGCTCGCGCTGGGACTGGCGCTCGTGATCGCCAACGAGGTCGGAACCTGGGTGCCGATCCTGTTCCAGCCCGAGTACATCGAAGCGCGCACGACGGCCGGTGACTCACGGGCCGCCGCGTTCTTCGTGCGAACCGCGACGCTGCTGACCGGGATCGGCGCGGCCATCGCAGTGTTGCTCATCGTCACCGCCCCGGGGTTGCTGTCGCTCGTAGCCGGTGGCGCCGGGCCCTCGCGCGACGCCGTGCCGCTGCTCCGATGGCTGGCGCCGATCGTCGTGCTCGGGCCCCTCAGCGCGTTGCTCACGGCGCTCCTGCAGGCGCACGGACGGTTCACGCTGCCGGCGCTGCGCCAGGTCTGCTGGTACGTCGTTGCGGTCGGCATCGTCGCCGCGCTCGCCGGCCGCATCGGCCCGCTGGCCGTGCCGCTCGGCCTGCTCGCTGGCCTCGCGTTGTTCTGTGTCGTGTTGATGGCCGCGCTGCCGGCGGGGACGATCGCCGCGCTCCCGTCAGGGACCATGGCAATTACGGCGATGCGTGACGACAGTCGCCTGACGCGACTGGTGATCGCGGCGATGCCGCTGGTCCTGGCGTCCTGCGCCAACTACGTGAACCTCGGGATGGAGCGCGCGATGGCGGCGAGGCTCGGCCCCGGAGCGCTGGCCGCGCTGACGTACGCCTTCCGGCTCCTGAACGTCCCGATGACGCTGGTGCTCGCGAACGCCGCGGCCATTCTCGCTCCGTCGCTCGCGGTGCACGCCGCCACGCGCGAGACGGCCGTGTTCGAGACGCTCCTTCGTCGCGCGCTGAGGCTCACGCTGGTCTTCGCCGTCCCGGTGGCGGCGCTGTGCGCGGCCCTCGCCGAGCCGATCATCCGCCTCGTGCTCGAGCGCGGCACGTTCACCGCGGACTCCACCGCGCTCACGGCCCGGGCGCTCGTCTGGTACGCTCCAAGTCTGGTCGGGATGGCTGGCGTTCAGGTCCTCGTGCGCGCCTATCAGGCGCTGCGCGCGATCCGTCTGATGGTCGCGATCGGCATCGGGGTGGTGGCGCTCAATCTCGTGCTCATGCCGCTCGGCACGACGCTCATCGGGTTCCGTGGCCTGCCGCTGGCCATTTCGATCAGCACCGTGACGCTTTTCGTGACCATGCTGGTGGCCGTCGGCCCGCGCTTGCCCGGGCTCGACCCCGTCGGGATCCTGGCCGGTGGCGCGCGGGTGGCTCTCGCGGGAGTCGTCGCGCTCGGCGTCGCCCAGGCTGCGGCCGCAGTGGCTCCCGGTGGCGCCGTCGGCATCCTGATCGTGGCAGGCACGTGCGGCGCGGTGGCGTACGCCGTCGCGCTCATGCTCGTCTCACGCGACGACGCGCGCCTGGCACTCGATTTCGTGGCGCCCTGGCTCGGGCGGCCTCGCCCGGCGAGCGCGTGATGCGCATCCTCATCTGCGCCACGTCGAGCATGCCGGACGCCATCGGGGGCAGCGACCGCGTGGTCTGGCAGCTCTCGCGAGGCCTGGCCGTTCGTGGCCACGACGTCCAGCTCGTCATCCGGCGCCTGGCGCCGGACCTTCCGGCCACGTCGATCATCGACGGCGTGACCATCCACCGCTACGCCGATCCATGGCACACCTTCGCGACGCTCTACATGCCGAGCGTGGCGTGCGCCGTCCGCGCTCTCAGGGCGGCGGCGCACGACCGTACGCCCCACGTCGTCCACGCGCATCACGGCATCAGCGGCCTGGCAGCCGCGAGAGCGGCGATCGGGCCGCCGATGTACACGTTCTACGGGCCGTGGCACCAGGAGTTCCTCCACGAGGTCCAGCACCGGACCGAGATGCCGTCGCTCAAGCGCTGGACGCGCCGGCTGTGGGCCCCGGCGAAGGCCACGCTGGCTCGTCGCATCGAGCGCGCCGCGGTCCGACACGCCCGGCGTGTGGTGGTGCTCTCGCGCTACAGCCAATCACAGCTCGCCGAGGTCCACGCGGTGAGTGGGGCTCGCGTGAGCATCGTTCCCGGTGGCGTCGATCTCCAGCAGTTCGTGCCCAGGCTCGAGCGCCGCGAGGCGCGCTCGCGGCTCGGCCTCGCGGGCGAAGGCCCGTTACTCTTCACCGTGCGCCGTCTGGTGCCGCGCATGGGCCTCGAGCCGCTGCTGCACGCGCTCGTCCGCCTCCCGGACGCGCGGCTGGTCATCGGTGGCAGCGGGTGGCTCCGGCCACGGCTCGAGGCGAGTGCGTCCGCGCTCGGCGTGGCCAGCCGCGTGCGCTTCGCCGGCCGCATCGACGATGCGGACTTGCCCGTCTTCTACCAGGCGGCCGATCTCGTCGTGCTCCCGAGCGTCGCGCTCGAGGGCTTCGGCCTCATCACGCTCGAGGCGCTCGCGTGCGGTACGCCCGTCGTGGCGACCGCGAACAGCGGCGCCACCGACGTCGTCGGACCGCTCGAGCCCTCGTGGATCGCGCCCGACGCCTCGCCGGCCGCGCTCGCGACCACCATCGCCGGCGCGCTGTCCGCCTCGTGCGCGCCGGAGGTGAACAAGCGCTGTCGTCTCCACGCCGAGCAGTATTCGTGGGAGCGGATGGTCGCGCGCCACGAAGACCTCTACCGTGAGCTCGTGAGCGCCCGCGTGTGAAGCTGTGGGTCGTCGGGCACGCCTACGTGGCGGAGCTCGCTCACGGCAAGCTTCAAGCGCTCGCCGCGCTGCCCGACATCGATCTGACGCTGCTCGTGCCCACGGCCTGGCGGACGGCGCTCGGCCTCGTGCCGCTCTCTGCCCCACCGGCGCCGCCCTACCGGATCGTCCCCTCGCGGCTCTTCCGGAATGGCCGGATCGGCGCCCACGTCTATCGCGACGGCATGCGCGCGCTGCGCCGGGCCCGGCCGGACATCGTCCAGGCTGAAGTCGAGCCGTGGAGCCTGGCCGCGCTGCAGTGCGCGCTGGCCGCTCCGGCCGCAAGGCTCGTCATCTTCACGTGGGAGAACCTCGAAGCGCCGCTGCGCCGGGCCTCGCGCGCCGTCGAGCGCTTCGTGCTCCGCCGCGCGGCGCTCGTCATCGCCGGCAGCGAGGCCGCACGCCGTCGCATCGCGCGACGCGGAGTCGGCGCCGACCGGATCGCGGTCCTGCCCCAGCTCGGCGTCGATCCCGGCCGCTACGCCAAGCGCGACCGTGCCGCCGCGCGCTCGCGGCTGGGCCTGACGCCTCCGGTCATCGGGTATATCGGGCGGCTGGTCCCCGAAAAGGGCGTGGACGTCCTCGTCGAGGCGGCCGCGCCGCTCGATGCTCGCGTGCTCCTGGTCGGCGACGGCGCCTCACGCGGTGCGCTCGAGGCCCGGGTCTCGGCGTGGCCGCGCGGAAAGGCACGCTTCGTGGGAGCGGTGACGGACACCGACGTTCCCGAATACCTGGCCGCCCTCGACGCTCTCGTCCTGCCATCGCGGACGACCGCCACCTGGGCCGAGCAGTTCGGCCACGTCCTCATCGAGGCGATGGCCGCCGGCGTGCCGGTCGTCGGCTCGTCGTCGGGAGCGATTCCCGACGTCGTCGGCAACGCCGGGATCATCGTCCCCGAGGGCGACGCGGCGGCGTTGCGCCGAGCGCTGGAAACCCTGCTCGCCGACCCGGCCCTCCGCGCGCGGCTCTCGGAGCGCGGTCAGGATCGAGTCCAGGCGCACTACGCACACGCCGTCGTCGCGCGTGAGCTGGCCGCGCTCTATCGGCGCCTCGCGCCAGCGTGACCGTATAATCAGCCCAGTGCCACGCACGATCGCGATCAACGCGGCGATCGTCGGCGAGCGGCCGACCGGGCTCGGAGTCTTCGCCCTCAGCGTGATCCAGGCGCTGGCCGGCCTGGGCGAGCGCCTCGTCGTCTTCACCTCGCGGCCCGATCTCGTCACGGCGCCCAACGTCGGCGTGCTCTCGGCGCCGAGGATGGTCCGGCCCGAGCGCGGCGCCGTCGGCCACGTGGCGCGCCTGCTCTGGGCCCAGTCCGGACTGCGCCTGCGCGTGCGGGCGACGCGTCCGTCGCTACTGCTGAACCTCATGCCCGAGGGGTTGCTCCGGCCGGCCGTGCCCCAGATCACGACGGTCCTCGATCTCCTGCCGCTGCGCTACCCCGAGGAGTACCCGCGCCAGCAGTATTACTTCCGTCACTACGTCCCCGCCGTGCTCCGCCACTCGCGCAAGGTCATCGTCATCTCGGAGAGCACGCGACGGGACGTGCTGCGCTTCTACCCCGGTGTGGCGCCCGAGCAGATCCACGTCGTCCTCTGCGGCTACGACCGTGAGCGGTTCTGCGCGGGCGGGCCGGTCGTCTCGGACGGCGGTGAGCCGTACGCGCTCTACGTCGGCAACGTGATGCCCCACAAGAATCTGCTGAGGCTCGTCGATGCCGTGGCGCGGGCCCGCGCTCACGCTCCGTTCCGTCTCGTGATGCGAGGGTCGGGCCACGCCCGTCACGTCGCCGAGCTACGCGCCGCCATCGACGCGCGTGGCCTGGCGCCGTTCGTCGACTGGCAGCCCTACGCCGCGGCCGACACGCTGCCCGCGCTCTATCGGGGCGCGCGCGTGCTGGTCTTGCCGTCGCTCTACGAGGGCTTCGGGCTGACCGCGCTCGAGGCGATGGCGTGTGGCACGCCGGTGGTGACGACGAGCACGTCGTCGCTGCCCGAGGTCGTCGGCGACGCGGCGCTCCTCGTCGATCCCCACGACATCGGGGCCCTGGCCGACGCGCTGGTGCGGGTGATCACCGACGACGCGCTGGCCAAGACGCTCGGCGCTCGCGGCCTGGCCCGCGCTCCGTTCTTTTCGTGGGAGCGGACGGCGCGGGCGGTGCAGGGAGCCATCACGTCGGCACTCGACGGCACGCGCTTATAATTGACGCGGCGGAAAGACGACAACGCTTCGTCGGTTCGGCGAGGTCGACGGTTGGGAGGCACGTGGCGCAGCCACCGCTTCGGTTGCTGCATTCTGACGCTATCCTGAGCAAAGTGAAGCTTGACCAGTTCCGTCGACTATCGACCGCTGAGCTTATCGCGTCACTGCGGCCAGGTTTGCCGGGCGCGCTGAAGACGAGGCCAGACGGCACTGTGCTCGACGGACACCACCGAATCGTGGTCTTGCGCGAACGGGACGTCGGAGTGGACGCGCTTCCTCGACAAGTGTTGCCTCAAGAGCCAAAGGACTGAAGGAGATGGCAGCAAAGGTTTTCTGGATCGCGGGGCCGTGGCGAGGACGACTTGGCATTGTCCCTCGGCCCCGCGGCGCAGAATGGCTCGATGATGAGACGCGGGGTTGGCGTGAGGCTGGTATCGAGGTTATCGTCTCGCTTCTGGAGCCCGCCGAAGAGACGGAACTCGCCCTGGCTCGCGAATCGGCTGCTTCTACGGCAAGCGGCCTCGAATTTCACTCGTTTCCCATTCCCGATCGTAGTGTTCCGAGCTCTCGCGAGGCAGTGGCCCAGCTAGTAGATCAAATCGTCAAGGCGCTGGACGCGGGCAAGAACGTCGCGCTCCATTGCCGCCAGGGCATAGGCCGATCGGCGCTCATCGCTGCAGCTGCTCTCATCTCAGGCGGCCAGGATGCGGAGGGTGCCATCACCACGATCCGGCGATCACGGGGACTCGAAGTCCCGGAAACACGTGCCCAACGGCAGTGGATCTCGGATTTCTCCTCATGGCTTGCCGAAAAACGTGGCCACGCACGCCGGCATGCAGCTGACGGTGCTCCGCGCCTCGGGTAATCGGAGATCAATGGGCAGCGGCGTGCGCGTCGCCCTGGTCCACGACTGGCTCACCGGCATGCGGGGCGGCGAGCGCTGTCTCGAGGTCTTCGCCGAGCTCTTCCCGGCGGCCGATCTCTTCACGCTGCTGCACGTTCCCGGCAGCGTGGCGCCGGCCATCGAGCGCCGTCGGATCACGACGTCGTTCATCCAGCGGCTGCCGGCGGCGGCCACGCGTTACCGCCAGTACCTGCCACTCTTTCCCGCGGCGATCGCGCGCTTCGACCTCCGCGGCTACGACCTGGTGCTCTCGTCGAGCCACTGCGTGGCCAAGGGCGTGCGGGTTGGCCCCGGGGCGCTCCACGTCAGCTACTGCTACACGCCGATGCGCTACGTCTGGGATCTCTACGACGACTACTTCGGCCCGCGTTCCGGCAGCGGCCCGCTCGTGCGCACGGCCATGCCGGCCGTGGCGGCCGCGCTCCGGCGGTGGGACCGGCGCACGAGCGCGGGTGTGCACCACTTCGTCGCGATCTCGGAGCACGTGGCCCGTCGGATCCGTCGCTGTTATGGCCGCGAGGCGGACGTGATCCATCCCCCGGTGGACGTCGCGCGCTTCGACGTCGCCGACGAGA
>WNGJ01034089.1_pt1 | contig 10089 bp, 6 predicted proteins | sample 5400611 | NCBI WGS metagenome assembly WNGJ01 (sample SAMN13153375, study PRJNA577476) | soil metagenome | isolation source: 40 cm soil or saprolite under Garry oak tree replicate 1 | place: USA:California | collected 2016-06-15
AACGTGGAGTGATGCGGAACTTCCTCATCGAAACCGAGACCTGTGAACCAGCGCCAGGCGAGATGCATGCGCAGCTCCTCGACAAGCTTGCGCTCGCTGCTGATCCCGTACAAATAGCCAATCAGCAAAATGCGCAACAAGAGCTCCGGATCGATGGATGGGCGACCAGTTTCGCTATAGCTGTCCTTCAGTCGCTCGCGCACGAAGCCGAAGTCAATATGTTTATCAACTAACCGCAACAGATGATTCTCCGGTACCTGATCATCCAGTCGGAAGTAGTAGAACAGGGATTCAGAGCGCGCGTGCTGACCCATCATGAGTGGGTGTTAGTCCTCCGACAATGGCAATGCAAAACAGCATGGTCAAACTATGCCGCTAAACATCTCGCATTGCCATACCGACCTCATGAAAATCAGTTGATTCGTACCGACTTTTTCAACACCCACCCCTGTTAGCAACAACTGATGCTGTCAATCTCCGGATGCCGGACTCCATAGCAACTAGGAGGCATTTGTCCTGGCTATCCTTTTTGGCGCCATTTCCATTGCCTGAGAGAGCAAGAATGTCCGGAAGATACCGACGATACCTGTTGGTTCTGGCCCGGCAGGATATGCCATCGAGAATCGCCTCGACAGCTTTAACCCGTGTACTCTAGCGATCTTTAGCGTTCCAAGAGAGAGCTGATTTCGGACTGCCCACCTCGAGACGAAGGTGATTCCAAGGCCGGCTTCCACCGCACTCAGCAGACCTTCGGTCGAGTCGAGCTCCATGCTGATCGTCAGATCTTTCGTCTTCACTCCGGCCTTCGAGAGCGCTTGCTCCACCACTCTTCTTGAGCCGGAGCCAAATTCGCGCATGAGCAAAGGTTCGCTCTTCAGATCCTCTACCTTAAGATCGTGATTGGCCCATTCATGAGTTGCGGGGACAACCAGTACCATGTGATCCTCCATGAACGGTTCAATATGGAGGTCTTTCCGCTGTTCCGGACCTTCGATGAGCGCCAACTGAATCTCTCGCGCGAGGAGGGCTTCGAGCATCTCATCTGTATTCCCGCCGCGAGCCGTGACTCTGACCTTAGGGTTTGTCCTCCGAAATCCAGCTACGAACGTTGGTAGGAGGTATTGACCGATGGTCTGGGAGGCTCCCAGAGCGAGTTCGCCTGCATGTTGTCCAAATGCCTCCGCCACCGCGGCAAAGGCTTCGTCGGAGAGCTCCTTCATCCTCTCTGCAAAGGGCAGCAGAGCCTTTCCGCCGGCTGTCAGCGCGATATGTCCACCGCCGCGATCGAATAGAGGTACGCCGAACTCATCTTCAAGCGCCTTGATTTGCTGGGTGATTGCGGGTTGCGTGAGCAACAGTTCTTCTGCGGCCCGGCTGAAGTTCAAATGCTGTGCCACCGCCCTGAATACTCGAATGCGGAAATTCTCTATCATGACCCTATCCGTCTCCTGTCTCCCTTGAAAGTCCAAAGGTCGACGCCTGTTTGATGATCACAGTCTTGTATGTCGAAACCTATCTTTCATTGCGCTGGCTCCGGACTGGCAATGGCGTATAGGGACTCACGCGAGATTGTACGAGCAATCAACGAGGCGAGCAGATTGCATGGCAGAATGATCGGCAGAAGATGCCATTGCCCGGTAAGTTCTACCGCCATCAGAGCTGCCATTACAGGAGCGTGCGTCACAGCAGCCATCAGTAGTGCCATGCCGCAGATAGCCAGTATTGACGGCTCCGGATTGTGCAGTAAGTGACCTGTCGCGAGACCGAGGGCAGCACCGGCGAACAGTGTAGGCGTGAAAACTCCTCCCACCGTGCCTGTTCCCACGCAGAAGGTTGTAGCGACCAGGCGAAAGGTAAACACGCTGAAGATTCCAAGGAGCATCGTTTTGTTCTGCAAAATTCCCAGGAGAGCGGCGTCGCCGTTTCCCCAGACCTTAGGCTCGATCAGAGCGAGAACACCCACTGCGAGGCCACTCCACAGCAGTGCGAAGGGCAGACGCTTCGCTGCTCCGGAGAAACCGGAGAAATGAAGAAGCTTCTGATAGGCCGGGCCAACTGCGCCCAGAACAAGAGCCAGTGGGAGAATCCAAAGCAGATCGTGCGTAATCAGCAATGATCCCCTTACCGGGAAGAGAGGGCCAGCGCCCAGCAAAAGACGGCTAATGAGCCAACCAGTGCTTGAGGCCAAGAGCAGTTGAGGAATGTCGCTCCAGGCCCACTCACCCAGGACGATCTCCGTGGCGAAGAACACTCCGGCGATCGGTGCCTGATAAGCTGCCGCTACCGCGGCTGCAGCGCCATAGGCTACCTGCCGCGACAACGACAGATTCCGCAGGGGAGATCGCTCTCCTACCCATGAGGAGATAGCAGCGGCAAATTGGATCATCGATCCTTCCCGCCCGATTGCCGCGCCGGTGGCTACGGAAAAGGCAGAGGAAGCAGTCCGCCAAACCGTCGAAAGAAGAGGAATTCGGCCATTTCTGAAATGAACGGCTTCCACATATTCTTCAAAGTGCAAATCCGGTGCCGACCTCCGCATCATCCAGAGCACAAGGGTCGCTAACGCTGCTCCGATGATCGGGGTCAAGATACGACGCGCGGGCGGCAACGTTGCTGCCGCGATGGGTAACATTCCCGTCTGCTGAACAAAGACCCACTGAAGAAGGCGAAAGAAGAGCCGTACTGCGACACAGGCCGAGCCGCTGGCTGCTCCGAGAACAATAGCCCAACCAGTGGATGCCAGCCACGATGCCACCGCCCGCTTGGTGCCTCTGACGTTGGTGACCGTTGCGGTGGTCATGCTGCTACCCACTCTCCGGTTAACTCCGGTGTTGCAGATCCTGTCACCGTCTTTTCAGGGAGTACGTATTGCGACCTCATGCGATCAGCGAGTGTCGAGGCAAGCTCAGCGGCCTGCTGACGGATTTCAGGAACCGCGATGGACTCAAGAAGGTCGCCGAGGCGGCCCGGGCCAAGGTTGAAGATGATCTCTGAAGCGTGACCACCGGCGTCGATGACCGCTCCATCCTGCGAGCAATGAAATCCAGTACCTAAAGGACCGGAGGTTACGAGTCCTCTGTTGAACATGTTTTGGAGAAGAGTTGAAGGGATGCGGCGGTAGTTCATGCTCGGTCCAGTGCAGTTGATGACTCGATCCGCATAGAAGCTCTCACTGTCATCATGTGCGCGAAGAGTTATGTGCGCGCCTGCAGGAGAGGCATCGACGGTCTTCAGATGGCCTTCGCGGATCTCCAGAGTGCCGTTCCGAAGCTCGGATTCGATGACGTCGGCAATCGGCGGCGCCATGCGGTGGCGTACAACATCCCATCTGCGCTGCAGGTGGCGGCGAAAGCGCTTCTTTTCCTCGATCGGCAGACGAAGCCACAGTTCGTTGGTCGTCTCACGGAGGCTATCGATAGCGGCTCTCCACTCCGCACCTCCACGAATTGCAGCGCGCAATGCGCGGAGATACGCGACACAGGTCGCCGGTGTATCTGATGGGATTGCAGTTGAACTCAGCGGTATGTAATCGTCGTGCCGATTCGGGAAGATGCCGTGACGAGACAGGGCAATGATCCTTCCGCGATGTCCGAGTTCACGCAGCCTCAGCACGACATCGACCCCGGTCAGACCTGTTCCGATAAGAGCAACAGGCGCGTCGGGATCCAATCCCTCGTAGGTTTCCGCCGCCCATGCATTGTGGCGATACAAACCCGAATCGGCCGCGGCCTTCGTGATTCCCGGAAGAGAAGCTGGATCGAAGTTTCCGGTTGCAAGAACGATCAGGTCGGCCCGTAGCTCGCATCCGTTATCCAACGTGAGCACGGCCCCGGAGTCTTGCCTACGGAGATCAACGACTGTTGCGATCTCCTGTTCGAGCGGGCTCGTCGATGTCAGGAGAGACTGGATGTACCGTCCAAATACCGCTCGGGGAGCGAAGGTTGTCTCCGTTGCAGCCGGATCATGATTCTTGCGAAGCCAATTGAGGAAGTGATCTGGTCGATCGGGCAGTGCGCTGATCTTCCCTGCGGGAACATTCAACAGGTGGCGGAGGCTCGGAGTTGAATACGCGAGGCCAAGCCCGAAATCAGGTCGCTGGTCGATGAGAATCACGCGCGCCGGCGTTCGCTGCCGAACCAGGTGAAACGCCGTGAGGGTTCCACTTACCCCTCCACCGATGATTGCGATTGTCGTAGTTGGTTCTTTCCGTCTAGTCATGTTTCGACATTAGGACGAAACCTGCGCCAACGGAATTCGCAAATTCTTATGCCATATAAGCAGGTGCCCTCGTATCAAAACGAAGAGCTCCTCGCTTATACGGCATCACTTTTACTACTTGGACCTAATGGCCTCTGTGGATCGAAACTTAATTTCGAAAAGGAGAAACACCATGAACAACACCATAAAATCCACACTCGCACTTGGCTTGGTTGTCGCAGCAGCGGTTCTAACATCAACAGCAGAGGCGGAAATCCACTCCCGGTCGAAGGAGTTGGTAGTCATGGAAGCTCGTGATCTTCCGGAGCAGGCGCAGACACCGGGTAACTCACTCTTTCTTCACTCCGACAATGCAGGAGGCACCTATCTTTATGTCGAGCAGCAGCAAGGCGCTCGTCTATCAGTCTTTGATGTTACGGATCCGGCTCGCATCAAGCTGGTAGTGAGCACGCCGTTGGCAGCAGAGGGCGCTTTTGATTTCGTTCGTCCTCTCGGCGACTATGCTGAGCTCGTGTACTTTCGTTACAGTCAGAAGGAAGCCGTGCTCGATCTACGCAAGACCAAGAGGCCTGTGCTTCGGATGATCTCGACTGTGACAGACCTCGGTCCGGCTGAGGCCTTGGGAGGGAGCGGTTTTCTCGTCACGAGCCAAGCCCATAAGTACACCCCCGCAGTTGCGCGCGACTACCAGGTGATTGATGTCGCCGCTTCTATTCCCACTCAACTCGCTACAGTCAACGACGTGAAACATCGAGTGACTAACGATTACACAGGGACCACCTTTCTACTTGGCAGCAATGGACTTACGGTTGTTAGACGCCTCAGTGTCGAGAACGACTACAAGGTGCATCAAATGCAAATGCAGGGAAACTAAGTCGATTGGCTGAGAGCAATACCTCAAGAAAGGCCGTACTGTCGATCATGACGTGCGGCTTTCGGCATTTACTGGCTCTCTGCCAAGAGACTCCGTGGCTCGGAATCTTGAGGTGTCGAGGCTCCATAAGGGACCAATAACAGGAAATATCTCCAACTGGACCCGACCGGTACCGAGCTTCAGAAAAGCTCACTAACAGTGCGAATAGAAACCCAGTAGAGAACAACATGCTAATTGCGGTGAAAACTACTTTGCTTTGCGATAGGTGATCCATGCGGCTCGAAGTCGTTCGATCCCGAGGCGCAACGTATCTGGTTCACTTAGATACGGCAGGCGCACAGATCTTGATTGCATCCCGCGCACAGATCTTGATTGCATCCCCGCCGCGGACATAGTATTTCCCGGCATTATCGCTACTCCATGTCGCAGCGCTACCTGAGAAAATTCGCGTGCATCTCCTTCTGGTAATTGGACCCAAAGAAAGAAACTTCCGGCAGGAGTTCGGAACTTCCAGTCTGGAAGATGTTTTTTCAAGAGATCGACGAGCGCTTTGCGACGAGGAATAAGCTGAATCCGTCGTAGTCTTCGCGCTTCCGGAATTGCTGCGATGAGCTGAACGGCTATCGCTTGCGTCGACAGCGGCGAACCTAATTCAAATGCCGTCTTCACACGGGCCAGGCGTTCGATAACATTCTCCGCAGCGCGTATCCACCCAACTCGCAAGCCAGGCCACATTAGCTTGCTAAGCCCCCCGACCGTGATCAATGTCTCCGGATCGCCGTAAAATGCAAGGGGTGGTGGCACTTCGCCGTCGAGCACCACATCCGAAAGACAGCAATCGTCTATCACCGGCGTACCCAGCTCAGTCGCAATCTTTGCAATAGCTTTTCGTGCCAGAACGGGCATCACTGAGCCAGTGGGATTCTGAAATGTCGGAGTGAGGTATACGAGTCTTGCGGCCGTGGAGGAAATCCTTTCTCGCAATATTGTTGGAGACACACCCTCTTTGCCGACTGGTAAAGATGAAAAACGTGCTCCTGCCGCGCGAAACGCATCGACGGCTCCGTAGTATGTGGGATCTTCAATCAGAACTGTATCGCCTCGTTGTAGATATAAAGACCCCAACAAACTGAGGGCCTGCTGTGCTCCATTTGTCACAAGGATCTGCCTGGCTGAGGTGACAAGATTTATTCCGTTGTAGTGCTCCGCTATGGCTTCCCGCAGCGCCAGAAGTCCCCTCGGATAGTACAAGCGGTCCATGATCAAAGCATCGTGTTCGTCGGCAGGAAGTCGAAACAGGCTCTTGGGAAGGTCGGTGAGAGGAAATGCACAACCGATCGTCATATCGATTACGTCAGAGGTTTCGTTCTGGAGTAGATCGAAAGCAGAACTGGACGCGTCGATTCCGTCACGACGTATCGCATTTGCTCCAAGTGAACGCACACATGCGAAAGTGCCACTGCCGCGGCGGCTCTCAACCCAAGCCGCTTGCTGCAGCGCCGTGTATGCAGTGACGACCGTGGTCCTGCTGCGGCTAAAGCCTTCGCCAGTTCGCGCTCCGCTGGCAACCGGCTGCCTGGCATGATCAGCCCACGCTGGATCGCCGACTGAATCGCGCGCGACAGCCTGGCATGGAGAGGACCTGATCCAATCGACCAGTTTCCGAGATGTGAAAGGAATTTTCGCACCGGTATCAGTCCAATATTTGTACTATTGGACCTTTTTTTCAAGTCCAATATCGAAGACACTAGGCGCTAACCGCATGTCTTTACCCGACCAGTTCTCCGAAACGCTATCCGAGACAGCAAAACGAGCCGCCAACCACCTGGGAGGGATTGGCGAACGTCGTGTTGCTCCCACCACAGATACCATAGGTGGCCTTAAGGCTCTCGCGGGCCCCCTCCCAGACTCGGGTGTGAGCCCGGACGAAATTCTTGCGTTGCTCGACAATGTCGCCGCGCCGGCCACGATTGCCAGCACTGCCGGACGGTATTTCGGATTCGTCGTAGGTGGCACTGTACCGGGGGCACTGGTCGCCAGTTGGTTGAACAGTACCTGGGATCAATGCTGTGGACTCAACGTTATGTCCCCGGCAGGAGCGCAACTGGAATCCGTCGCGTTGGAGTTGGTGATCGAAGTCCTTGGCTTGCCCTCCGGATGTGGGGGCGGTGTCGTCACTGGCTGCACCATGGCCAATTTTTCAGCGATCACAGCGGCTCGCTATGCGTTGCTTGAGAGAGCTGGTTGGGATGTCGTGAGCAAGGGGCTATACGGTGCGCCTGAAATAAAGGTCGTAGTGAGCGCCGAAGTCCATGCGTCGGTCCTCAAGGCGCTGTCGCTCGTAGGCTTCGGTCGTGACCGCGTTCACAGGGTACCCGTAGACGGCCAGGGCAGAATGCGGTCGGACGCGCTTCCTCCGCTGGATAAAATGACCCTCGTCTGCATCCAGGCCGGCAATGTGAACACCGGCTCGTTCGACCCTGCTTCTGAAATCTGCCGGGAGGCACGCCAAGCCGGCGCGTGGGTTCACGTTGACGGAGCATTTGGTCTTTGGGCGCATGTGTCTCCCAGTTATCAACACCTGACACACGGCTTTGAACAAGCTGATTCGTGGGCAACCGACGGACACAAATGGCCGAATGTTGGATACGATTGCGGGATCGTGCTTGTGCGCGAGCCAAAGCACCTTTGGGCGGCAATGAATGTGTCGGCAGCTTACTTCCCTGACGACAAAGGCCGAGAACCATTTCAATACACTCCTGAACTTTCACGCAGAGCCCGCGGTGTCGAGCTATGGGCCGCCCTTCGCTCGTTAGGAAGAGAAGGCCTGGTCGATCTCATAGAGCGAACCTGTCGCTATGCAAGACGAATGGCAGACGATCTTCAATCCGTCGGATACGAAATCCTTAATGAAGTCGTCATCAATCAGGTCCTGGTCTCTTTCGGTTCGCCCGAAAAGACGAAGGCCGTAATAAGTCGAATTCAGGAAGAAAGTATTTGCTGGTGCGGAGGAACTGAGTGGCAAGGCAAGGCAGCCATGAGGATCAGCATCCCCTCCTGGGCTACAGACGAGCGCGACATTGAAATCAGTCTCGACGCCATCAAGCGTGCTGCAAAGGCAGTGTGCGGCTAATAGAGGGCGCCTCAGAAACGGATCATGGAGTACGTTTACGCTGAATTGATTCAATGCTTTCAACGATTTAAGGCTTAGCGCCGAAAATGTCCTTCGGATTGAATAAAGTGCAACGGGCGTTCCACTTCTATCCTATTGAGTTCAAGCAGGTTAGGTGAATCACCCAAACCACTGGCGTGCTTTATGATCCGTTTTCTGAGGCGACCCCACTCAACGACAACTTAGAGTAATCCACGTGGCTAATAAGTCGCCATTTCGGACAAGTGGTTCCTGTAGTTCCTTGAAACGGGGTTTTCGGCAACTTCGAACTTGCCGAAAACACGTTCAGGCAATGCGATCACTTTCCAGTGAGCGGGCTTGATCACGATATCTTTCCAACCTTCCTGGTGGCAGGTTGTCCCGTGCTGATAAAGAGATTTTCGCGCACGTGCGGTCATCCTGTGGCCATCGTCGCCATCAAGGAAGCAGTTTAGGTCCGGGCTCAACCAAAGAAACCGCAACCATTGGAAGAACACAGCCTCGCACGATCAAGGAAGGCGCCACGGAATTGTCGGATGCTTGGAACCTTCGCAACTGTCTCCGACTCGTTGTAACGATTTGACAACCATTGTCACCATCTAAACACGAAAAACCGTCTCACAACGCATCCGGCCAGGCTCTAGGGGCACAAGACAAGAGCTAAGGAGAATACGAAATGAAAAGCAAATGGTTTGTCCAAAAGGTTGCTTGGTGGCGTCGCCTTGCCGGCGCGTGTGCTTTCTCTTGCGGTCCCTGGTCCTGATATTCGCAGTTTCGGGATTCGACAAGATGTACGAGGCGCCCAATAGCTTCGCATTGAAAGACAAGTCGCAGGAACAGGCTGAGCGCAAGATTCTGCCGAAGATCGACGCCGAGCGGCTGCTAGCCGATGACTTTGCTCGCTCGTCGCCCGCGTGATCGGCAAACCGGAAACTGGTTGAACGCTACGGACCGCAGTGCAACACCTGCCCGACGCCCGGGCACGGCACGTCGGGGGTATAAGATGCCCCAGGATTTAGAACCGAGGAACTATATGTATCAGAAACCATCTATGTCGTCCGCTCAATTACATCCGGGAAGACTGCCGGCGAGGCTTCTGGCAAAGTGCCTGCTGGTGTTCGTTTCAGCCTTCCTCGTTGCAACGCCACTGGCGAGCGCGACTGACCCGCTCGGCGCGACCCTGCACAACGACGGAACCACCACATTTCGCGTTTGGGCTCCGTTCGTTGACAATGTCGCCGTCAAGATCAATGGAGGCGCGGTGGTGCCGCTGACGCAGGAGCCGGGTCACACCGATCCCGCGGATACCACTTGGACAGTCACGGTGCCCGGCACTAAGGCGGGAGACAAATATCGTTATGTCATTGGGCTCGGCGGCGTCACGCGCGAATTCAACGATCCGCGGGCTCAACAACTGAGCGGATTTGACCTGCCCAACGGCTTTGGCTTGCCGGGCAATGACAGTAAGCCCAAATCAGTCCTCGTGGAACGGAACTTCAGTATGCCAGCCTTTACCGAGCCCACTTTCAATTCCATGGTGATTTACGAGATGCACCTAGGTACATTCAGCAACACATTCACCGGTGCTATGCAAAAACTCGACTACCTGAAGAATCTCGGCATCAATGCGGTGGAAGTGCTACCGATCACTCAGAATCCCCTGTTCTCCGACCACACTCCGGCAGACCACGATTGGGGCTACGATCCCGTGCAGATCTTCGCGGTAAAGTCCAAATACGGCACGCCGCAAGAGTTCAAGGAATTCGTCAAACAATGCCATCAGCGGCAGATCGCCGTGATCGTGGACGTGGTCTATAACCATCTAGTCGACAACAGTCTGCTGAAA
>WNGJ01010051.1_pt1 | contig 10088 bp, 10 predicted proteins | sample 5400611 | NCBI WGS metagenome assembly WNGJ01 (sample SAMN13153375, study PRJNA577476) | soil metagenome | isolation source: 40 cm soil or saprolite under Garry oak tree replicate 1 | place: USA:California | collected 2016-06-15
TCCTCCGGACCCGGCGGCCCGTGGCCTTCAAGACGCTGGGCAGGGTTTTCATGCCGGTCGACGGATAACCAGCAGCCTTACTAGTAGGCCGTTTCCACGTTTGCGCGGCTGCCATAGGCACACAGCCCGTACAGTGCCACCACGTCCATGGCGATGATGGTCAAAGACCAGAACGGGTAGGCGGGGAGGAAGAGCATCTGGTCGATGGCGTTGAGCCCGATCACGGCCACGGCGAACCAGCGTGCCAGCTGGTTGCCCGCCAGGACCCCGAGCCCGGCGATCAACTGCAGGACGGCGAGGATGAGAGTGATCCAGCCCCAGGTACGCTGGTTGGCGAAGACATAGTGTGCGTTGGCCACGAACACGTGTGAGTTGGCAATCGCCGCGATGCCGTAAATCAGGTTGAAGCAGCCGATCACCAGCAGGAGCACGGACGCGAAGAGGACCAGGCCGTATCCTCGCCCCTCTGCCTGGAGGCTGCCCGTCCTCCCGTCTGGCCGCATTGCTGCCGACGTCATTTTGTGTGCCTCCTTTGCCAGGCGCCGGACTCTCCGGCTATCAGAACGATGCACGATGGTCGCGTTTCATGGCTCACCCACAATGGGTGACCAGGGTGGATTCGCTCCGGTGTCCGAGCCGGAATCCGGTACGTCCCCACCAGCCGTTATAGGTCAATGCCGGTCAGCTTGTCCGATCGCAGGATGCCAGGCGTGCCCTTTCCCGCGGCAACCTGGTAAGCGCCAGGCATGTTCTGCTGCCAGACAGCAGATTTCGAATTATTGTGTGTCATTACATCCCTTATAAGGGCTGTAATGACACACAATGACGATTAACCTCTGGTTCCAGGCCCGCAGCCGTCATCACCCACGGTGGATGATTGCGGAGCAGATCGCCGGGACCGATCAGGCGAGTACCTTCGCCTTCTCACGGTCGAATTCCGCAGCCGAGATGACTTGGCGGTCGCGAAGGTCAGCCAGCTTCGCCAGCTGGTCGGCCGTGCTTACCGGTGACTCCGCCGCTGCCTGCTGGATATATCGGCGCGCTTCTTCGTCCGCCTGCTGCGCCTGCCGCGCTGACCGCTCGTGCATGGAGCCGCCGCGGGCGATCAGGTAGACCAGCACGCCGATCAGCGGGATGAACAGTACGAACAGGAACCACAGAGCCTTGGCCCAGCCGGACAGATCAGCGCTGCGGAAGATGTCGATGAATACCGTGATGAGGATCCAGAACCAGATCACCCACAGGAAGACCTCGAGAATCGTCCAGAAAATGTTCAAGAGCGGATAAGAAGATGACGCAGCTGCGAGGGACATTCCTTCTCCTTCACGCCGGGGAGTCGCAGTTAGCGACCTGGCTCCGGGTCCGTGGTCCTGGGGCATGCTCAGCATGCGCTCGCATCGGATCGGCAGCATCACCCGTCGCGGGTGGGACGACACCCGTGTGCCCGCTCCGCCGTCAGCTCAGGTACGGCCTGGGTCATGGCTAAGACTCCAGGTACCTGATGGCGGCGATGACCCGGCGATTGTCGCTGTCGGAGGGGGCCAGGCCGAGCTTGTCGAAGATGCTCGCGACGTGCTTCTCCACCACCTTGGCGGAGATGAACAGCGCGCCGGCGATGGCCGCGTTCGACCGGCCCTGGGCGATGAGCGAGAGCACCTCCCGCTCCCGGGGCGTCAGCGCGGCCAGGGTGGGGCGGCTGGCGCTGAGCAGCTGGCGGACCACCTCGGGATCGAGCACCGTGCCGCCCTGCGCCACCCGGGTGATCGCGCCGAGCCGCTGCCGCATGCCGCGGCAGGAAAAACGCTACGGACGGAGCGCGCCGGGCGGCAGCGGCCTGCCACCCATCTTCAGCTGGGGGATATCCCCTGCCCGGCGCCGCCAGCGCAGCGGCCAGGGCGATCACGGCGGCGGCCAGCAGGGCCCAGCCGCAGAACGCCAGGACCGCGAGCACCGCCAGCACCGCGACGGCGGCGGCGGCCCGGGCCTTCCCGGTCAGGATGCGCGCCGCGGCTGCGGTGCAGCTGAGGTAGACGCACAGGAACATTGCGGTCGGCACGCTGACCAGGACGGCGGTGTCGGCCAGCCGGAGCGCGGACAGGGCGATGAGCACCAGGCCGGCCAAGGCGATGAAGCCGAGGAAAGCGTGGGAGGAGAGCCGGGGCGGGCGACCCGGTTCGTTCGGAATGATTGGACTGGGTACGGCGGTGAGCTCGCGCAGCATCTCGGTCGCCCCCGAGAGGTAGGCGTTGACCGCGCCCGCGGTGAGGACCAGCGCGGCCGCCGCGGCCACCGCCCGGCCGGCCGGGCCAATGGCCAGCTGCAGCAGGTCGGCCAGCGGCACGGCCATGTTCGCGCCGCGGCCCAGGCAGCTGACCGTGGCGACGGCCAGGCCCAGGTAGAGCACCGCGGTCACGGCGAACGCGATGCCGATGACCCGGGACAGCTGGCCCGCGCGCAGCCGTCCGGTCAGCGGCGCCACCGCCTCCCAGCCGACGAACGAGAGCATCAGGGTGGAGGCCGCTCGGCCGACGGACAGCCACCCGTGCGGGGCGAACGGGGTCCAGTCGGCCGACCGGGCCGCGGGCGCCGAGCCGGCCACCGCGGTCACCACCACGACGATCAGCAGGGCGACGAGCACCAACTGGGCCAGCGCGCTCGCGCGGACCCCGCCGAGGGCCAGGCCGAGCACCGCGAGCAGCAGCCCGGCCGCGATGGCCGCGCGGACCAGCGGGCCGCCTCCGGTCAGCGCGGTCACGTAGCTGGCGCCGATGAGGCAGACGATCGGTGCCCCGGCGATAACGCCGGCCAGGAACCACCACCGGGTCATCGCCGCGGCCCGGCGGCCCAGCCCGGCCGCGGCGTATCCGGCTGCGCCGGCCGCGCTCGGCACCGCCTTGCCGAGCGCGGCGAACACCACGGCGAAGATGGCGGACAGGCCGAGCAGCGCCAGCCAGGCGATGATCGAAGCCGGCCCGGCCTGTTCGGCGGCCAGGCCGGGCAGCAGCAGGAGTCCCGGGCCGAACAGCGCTCCGATGTACAGCGCGGTGGCCCGCGGCACCGACAGCGCGTCTCCGGCGGGGGTTCGTGCAGGTGAGGTGCTCATGCGTCAAGCATCGGCGAAAATGACCCGCACGCGATGGCAAAGATTGCGCTGCTGACCGCCTTCTGCGCAATGCTGTGCGATGAATTTGGCGATATTCTAATTTTTATGCCACCTGCGCCGGCCGACCGCATCGATCGTGCCATCCTCGCCACGCTGCAGCGGGACGGCCGCATCGCCAACATCGATCTCGCCGACGCGGTCTCGCTTTCCCCCTCGGCCTGCCTGCGCCGGGTCAAGGCACTGGAAGCCAGCGGCATCATCGAGGGCTACCGCGCCGAGATCAGCCGGACCAAGGCCGGGCTGGGCCTGACCGCCTTCATCGGCCTGCGGGTCGAGGGCCACTCCCGCGCCACCTCGCAGCAGATCGAGCAGGCCCTGACCGCCATCCCGGCCGTGGTCGGCTGCTACGTGACCTCGGGCGGGGACGACTTCATGGTCGAGGTGGCGGCACAGGACCTGGCCGACTACGAGCGGGTGCTGCTCGACCAGATCCTGGCCATCCCGTCGGTCACCCAGGCCCGCACCACGTTCGCCATCCGCACCGTGCTGAGCCGCGGCCCGGTGCCCCTGACCCACTGGCGCTGACCCGCGCGTGGACGGCAGTAGCTGATGGAGGGCTGGACGTGAACCAAATGGAGAGCCGGCAGACCAGGTAGCCAAGGGTAGCGGCTACTGCGGCTGGTGCGGCGACGACGGCCTCGTGACCGCCTCTCCGCAGTCATCACAGAAAGTAATCATGACGATGCGCTTACGGATGTCTCGCCTACCTGTCCCGCGACAGTACCCGACGGAAAAATCGTCACATCTCGTGTTCTTACGGGCACACGGGGCAACTGAGGCTTATGTGACTGCGGTAGAGACCTGGGGACATCATGACGGCACAGGCAAACGACACCATCACCGCTGCCCGGACGGCGCGCCGCGCTGATGCCGGGGCGATCCGGCTGAGCCAGCGCGACATCGACGGGCTGCTGCTGTGCGGGGAGCATTACGGCGCCCCGTACGATCTCCTCGCCCTGGCGCTGCGGTTGCCCCAGGACCGGCTGCCTGCGATCGTGGCGCGGTGGCGCCGTGCCGGGTACGCGGCGACCGGGAGGCTAGGCCCGGGGCCGGGCTGGTGCTGGCTGACCCGGGCCGGGATGACCGGGATCGGGCTCGGGTTCCCCGCCGTCCGTCCCGCGCTGGGCCGGCTGGCGCACGTCCGCGCGGTGCTCGCCGCCCGGTTGTGGATGACGGCCGGCCCGGCCTGGAGCCAGGGCCAGGCCTGGTGGCATTCCGAGCGGCGGCTGCGCGCCGACCATCCCGCCACCGGGCGCCGCGAGCATGTGCCCGATGCGGAGATCCACTGGCCCAGCATCGCCGGAAGCCCCTACGCCGGGCAGGTGTGGGCGATCGAGGTGGAACTGACGCCCAAGCCGATCGCGCGGACCACGCGGATCATGACCGGGCTGCTGTCGCCGATGCGGTACGCGCAGGTGATCTACCTGACCGCCCCGGCCGCGCGGCCTGTGGTGACGCGCGCCGCGGCCTCGTTTCCCGCCGGGCAGGCGCGGGCCGTGGTCCGGGAGCTGCCCGCCGCCGCGTTCACCCCGGAGCCGCTGCGATGAGCGTGTGGTCGTGGCTGAAGCTGACCGTGTGCCTGTGGCTGCTCCGCAAGATGATCAAGGCGGCCGGGTGGCTGCTGCTAGCCGCCGTGGCTGTCGCCGCCTGGCCGGTCACGCTAGTGGCGGCCGCCGGGTACGGGGTGGCGTGGCTGCGCGGCTGGCCGGCGGCGCGGCTGAGGCGCGCCGCAGCCTGGGCGCTGCCCCCGGCCGGGGTCTGGCTCGCCATCCAGGCCGCACGGCTGCACAGGTGGCGGCCGGTCGCGGCCGCGCCGGTTCATTCCTGGGCACGCGGTTGGTCCCACCTGGCCGCCGCTGAGGCGGCCCGGATATTCCTGCTGCTGGCCCCGTTCGCGGTCCCGGCCGGGCTCGCCCTGGCCGCGCTGGCGTGGGCGTGGCGGAACTACGCGATCACCACCGGCCTGGGCGGGATCATGGCCTCCGCGCCGATCACCTTCGACGCCCGCCAGTGGCGGCGGCAGGTCCGCACCGCCCGCGGCCTGACCGAGGCGCCCGGCGCGGTCCCGCTGCTGGGGCGGGGCGGGCGGATCCCGGTCGGCGGCACCATCCGCGCCATCGGCCACCGCTGGCACCCCGTCTTCACCATCCCCGCCGCCGCCTGCACCCGGCATATGGTCATCGTCGGCGCCACCGGGTCCGGGAAAACCAACTTGATGATCCGGCTGTGGGCGGGCTGGTTCACCGCCACCCTGGCCGCGGCCCGGGCCGGGCGCGGTCACCGGCCGCTGCTGGTGGTGCTGGACTGCAAGGGCGGCCGGGACGCCCGGGTCAAGGCCGACCGCACCCGCCGCCTGCTTTACGGGGCCGGAGCCCGCCGCGTCGCCGTCTGGCCGGACGAGGCCCGGCTGTCCCTGTGGGACCTCCCGCCGAACGACCTGGCCGTGCTGCTGTACCAGATGATCGATAGCGGCACCGGCGCCGCGGCCTACTACGCCGACATCCTGCAAGCTGCCCTGACCCTGGCGGTGATGGCGCCGTGTGGCCCGCCGCTGAGCACGGCCGGGTTCCTGGACCGGCTGGACGCCCGGTGGCTGGGCATGGCGTGGGATCCGGCCCGGTATCCCGCCGAGGCCGCCCGGGTCCGGGCGGCGGCCCGGCAGCTGCCCGACATCCAGCTCCGCTACGCCACCCTGCTGAACCGGCTCGGCCCGGCGCTGGACGGCCCCGGCACCCTCGCGGACGCGGACGCCTGGTACTGCATCCTGGAGGGCACCCGCGAACCGTCGGTGGCCGAGGCGCAGGCGATGGCGCTGACCGAGCTGACCGCCCACGCCGCCACCGACCGGGACAGCGAGCCGCGGGCGATGCTGCTGGCCGCCGACGACTACTCCGCCGTGTCGGGGCGGGTGCCTTTGTCGAACCTGTATGAGCGGGGCCGGTCGCTGGGCATCGGGGTGCAGGTCTCGGCGCAGTCCTGGCAGGGCCTGGGCGCCAGCGAAGATGAGCGGTACAAGATCGCGGGCACCGCCGACGGCGGCATCTTCGTCCTGCACACCCCCTACCCCGAGGCGCTGGCCGCCGCGGCCGGGAAAAGGCGGGTGCTGGAAACCGCGCACAAGCTCATCGGCGGCGCCTGGGGCGATGAGGGCACCACCCGCGAGCAGCGCGCCTGGGTCGCTGACCCGGATATCGTCCGCCGCCTGGAGGTCGGGCAGGCGTGCTACATCCAGCGGGGCGCGGCCACCTTCGTCCAGGTCGCACGGCCCAGGCCCTCCCCGCTCACCCTCCTGCCCCCGCCCGCTACTGCCGGACCAGCGGCCCGGGTGCCCGAGCCCCGGCATGAACCCGCCCCTGCCGCCTGGCCGGAGGCGGCCAGCCTCGACGACGTCTTCGGACCCGGAGCCCCCCGATGAACCCCGACCAGTTCGCCGCACTCGGCCTGCCCGCCCGCCCCGACCTGCCCGATGAGCAGGTCCGCGCCGCCTGGCGGGCCATCGCCGCGGCGACCCACCCCGACCGGCCCGATGGCGGGGACCTGGCCCGCTACACCGCCGCCTCGGCCGCCTACGCCGAACTGCGTACCCCGTGGGGGCGCAGCGAGGCCTACGCCGACCTCGCCGGGCGGGCCGGGCTGGCCGCCGAGCCAGTCACCGCGCCGCTGCCCGCCGTCCCCGCCGGAGGCCCGCCACCGGGCTCCCTTCCGCGGCATCCGCTGGCTGCTGTCTGGGAGTTCCCGGCCCGAATCCTCCGGGGCCGTCCCCGCCGCCTGCTCATCCGCGCCGCTATCGCGGCGGTGCTGTCCCTGGCCGTGCTGCAGCTGATTCCCGGCACCGCCGCCGCCCCGGCCGACGTCACCGGCCTGGTCACCTGGTTCGTGCTGACTGGACGCAGGGACCTGGCGCCCCCGCCGGAACGGTGAGGAAAGAACAATGCCTCCGGCGGGGCGCGTGGGGCTCATGGGGCGTTGCTCGCCAGGCTACGGCAAAGTCCAGGTTTCAGGGCGTTACCGGAGGGCAGCCTATCTCGCACACGGCTAAGGGCTGTTGCGTAGGGGACCTCCGGCCCTTCGGCGCGGTTTAACACCGCCATAAGTCACATGACGCGACGTTCCGTGGCTTGGTAGCGCTAACCACCGGCGATAGCGTGCCGCGGGTCGCCTGCGGCTAGACCGGATTGTCATCTTTACGCGCGTACCGGGGCGACGTAGCGTCGGAGGGGTTCCCTGCGTAGCGCCACACCCGGGAGGGCATGGAAATGACCGCACAGGAGACGGCGTGGCAGGCCGCGGAATCGGCCGCGTCGGTACTCGCCCCGGATGCCGACGTGCTCGCCTCGGTGGATGCGGCGGGGCTGGGCGCCTCCACCTTCGCTGTGCTGCGGCGCGCCGCCGCCAAGCCTGCCGCCACGACGTCCGCGGCGATGCGCTACTGGACCAGCGTGGCGATGGCCGGGCCGGTCGCCGCGGCCCGCTGGTTGGGGCTGGACGCGCCGCCGCCGGTTCCGGTCCCCGAGGGCGATAAGCGGTTCGCGGACCGGACATGGGCTGACAATCCGGCCTTCTTCGCCGTCCGGCAGGCGCACCTGGCCATGTCACGGCTGATGAGCGACCTGCTCGAGGCCGGATCAGGGAACACCGTGGACGACGCCAAGGCCGCGCTCGCGACCGGCTTCCTGGTGGACGCGCTCGCGCCGACGAATTTCCTGCTGACCAACCCGGCCGCGCTCAAGCGGATGTTCGAGACCGGCGGGGCCAGCCTGGTCGCCGGGGCCAGCCACTTCGTCGACGACATGCTCAACAACGGCGGCCGGCCGCGCCAGGTCGACACCCGGCCGTTCCGGGTCGGCGAGAGTCTCGCTGCCACCCCGGGCAAGATCGTGTTCAAGAACGACCTGATGGAGCTCATCCAGTACGCGCCGCAGACGCCCAAGGTCCGCGCGGTCCCGGTGCTGGCCAGCCCGCCGTGGATCAACAAGTACTACGTCATGGACCTGGCGCCCGACCGCAGCTTCCTGGAGTGGGCGGTCAAGCACGAGCGCACCGTGTTCGCGATCTCCTACCGCAACCCGGACTCCTCCATGGGCGGCATCACCCTGGATGACTACCTCATCCACGGCCCGCGGGAAGCGCTCGACGTCATCGCCGAGATCACCGGCGCGCCCAAGATCGACATCATCGGCCTGTGCCTCGGCGGCGCGCTGACCGCCATGCTGGCGGCCTACCTCACCGAGAAGGGCGACGACAGGATCGGCTCGATCACGCTGCTGAACACGCTGCTCGACTACAGCGAGCCCGGCGTCCTCGGCGCCTTCACCGACGAGAAGACGGTGCGGCGGCTGGAGAAGCAGATGGCGGAGAAGGGCGTCCTAGAGGGAAGCCAGATGGCGGGCACCTTCGACATGCTGCGCGCCAACGACCTGATCTTCAACTACGTGGTCTCCAACTGGCTGATGGGCCAGGGTCCGCCGGCGTTCGACATCCTGGCCTGGAACGGCGACAGCACCCGCATGCCGGCCGCCATGCACTCGTTTTACCTGCGCTCGCTGTACATGCGCAACGAACTGGCCCGGGGTGAGCTCGAGCTGGTCGGCCAGGAGCTGTCCCTGTCCTCAGTGAGGAACGACACGTACGTGGTCGGCGCGATCAACGATCACATCGTGCCCTGGCACGGGTCGTACAAGACCGGCGGACTGATGGGCGGCAACGTCCGTTACGTGCTGTCCAGCGGCGGGCATATCGCCGGCATCGTCAACCCTCCCGGCCCGAAGGCCTGGTATGAGGCGGCCGACTACGCCGGCCGCGACCCGGAGGCCTGGCGCCGCACCAACAGCAAGCACCGCGGCTCGTGGTGGGAGGACTGGACCGCCTGGTCCGACTCCCGCGCGGGCGCGCACATCAAGCCGCCGCATATGGGCAGCAGGCAGCACCCGGCCATCGCGGACGCTCCAGGAGAGTACGTGTTGGGTTGACGCGGCCTGCTACGACACCGAACGGAGGTAGCACCGTGGCAGAGATGAACGGGCAGGTCGCACTGGTGACCGGAGGGATCCGCGGGATCGGGCTGGCCATCTGCGAGCGGCTGATGAACCGCGGCATCACGGTCGCGGCCGGGTTTTCGAGCAACCACGACGCCGCTCAGCAGTTCATGGACAAGTACGCCGACCACGGCGTGAGCATCCACCAGGGCAACATCGGCTCCAACGACGACTGCGTGCGGGTCATCGGCGAGGTCCTGGACCGGCACGGGCACCTGGACATCCTGGTCAACAACGCCGGCATCACGGTGGACAAGACCGTGCGGAAGATGACCCCGGCCGAGTGGGACCACGTCATCCACGTCAACCTGTCCGGCTCGTTCTACCTGTCCCGGGCGATCCTGCAGCACATGCTCGACCGCGGCTACGGCCGGATCGTCAACATCTCCTCGGTCATCGGCTCGGCCGGCGGGTTCGGCCAGGCCAACTACGCCGCGGCCAAGTCCGGCCTGTTCGGCCTGACGATGAGCCTGGCCCTGGAGACCGCCAGCAAGGGCATCACCGTCAACACCGTCACCCCCGGGTACATCACCACCGAGATGACCGCGGCGGTACCCGCCAACGTGATGGACAAGCTGGTCGAGCGGATCCCGGTGGGCCGGCTCGGCGAGGCCAACGAGGTCGCCCGGGTGGTGGAGTTCCTCGCCGACCCCGAGTCGGGGTACATCACCGGACAGGTCTACCCGGTCAACGGCGGCCTGTACATGTAGGCCCGCCGGCCTCGACTACCTTGACCTAGACCCAGAAGGCACTCGAAGGGCAGGTCAGGATGACGGAGGCAGGGGCTAGGGGCTCGAAAGAATTCGCTGAGCGGATGCTCGGCACGATGAACGAAGCCGCGCTGGCGCTGATGGTGAGCGTTGGCCACCGCACCGGGCTGTTCGACGTCA
>WNGJ01010052.1_pt1 | contig 10087 bp, 3 predicted proteins | sample 5400611 | NCBI WGS metagenome assembly WNGJ01 (sample SAMN13153375, study PRJNA577476) | soil metagenome | isolation source: 40 cm soil or saprolite under Garry oak tree replicate 1 | place: USA:California | collected 2016-06-15
TTGCGGCGAACTGCCAAAGATGGGAGTTCCAGAGCACCGCGCTCCGACCGTATCGAGTGCGAAACACTGGTACGGCAGTAGCGTTGACCAACCGAAAATTCAGTGCGTACTGTCAGGATAGCGCGCCCGGGTGTCGGCGGATGCATTTCCGCTGATGAAAACCAGGAAATTGACGATGGAAGGTCTGGGAGTGTTGTCAGGTTCCCCTCCCTCTAGAACTGAAACCCGATTCGCCCAAATGCGGTTTGTATTGCGGGTGCCGCGTTCGGTGGGCGACAGATCGATAGAACGATGCCAACAGTAACAAAAGCCGGAAGATACGAAATCGTTGGTGAACTGGGCCGCGGCGCGATGGGTGTTGTTTACAAGGCTATGGACCCGGTGATCGGGCGCGCCGTGGCGGTCAAAACCATCCGGTTGAGCGAAGAAGGCACAGGACTTTCGCGCCCCGAACTCCTGACGCGGTTCCAAACCGAAGCGCGCGCCGCGGGTTTGCTGACGCATCCGAACATCGTGGTGGTTTTTGACGCCGGCGAAGAAGACGGCCTGTACTACATCACCATGGAACTGGTGGAAGGAAAGAGCCTGCAAGCGCTGCTTGACGGCGGCCACGCGTTTCCCCTGCCGCGCACGCTGCGCATCATGGAGCAGACTTGTAGTGCGCTGCAATTCGCGCATGAACGCAATGTCGTCCACCGAGACATCAAGCCGGCAAACCTCATGCTTACCGCCGACGATACCGTCAAGGTCACGGACTTCGGCACGGCGAAGATTCTGCAGTTCGGCACCGTCCAACAAACCGCGCACGTCATGGGCACGCCCAGCTACATGTCGCCGGAACAAGTGAAGGGCCGCGCGGTCGATGGCCGGAGCGACATCTTTTCGCTGGGCGTTATGCTCTACGAAATGGTGACCGGCGAAAAGCCTTTCCCGGGCCAGAGCATCACCACGGTGATCTATAAGATCGTCAATGAAGAGCCCGTCCCACCACGACAGATTGATCCCTCGATTCATCCCGGGATCAGCGCGATCGTCATGAAGGCGCTGGTGAAAGAGCCCGACCAGAGATACCAGAATTGCCGCGAAATGCTCGAGGACCTTCGGAATTACCGGTCACTCGCGCCAGGCAGCGGCAACCCGCAATCGACCATGGTCATGGGTGGAGGTTCGCCCGCGGCGACGTTGATATCCGGGAATGCGGCGGGCCGTGGCTTCACCGGCGAAGATCAAACCGTCATCGCGACGGCACGCTCACTGAACGCGCGGGCATCGGCTCCCAGCCAAACTCCGCTCGTGCGGCGAACGGGAGCGATCGCGCGCGCGCCGGAACCGCCAAAAAAGAAAAATGTCCTCGGGACGTTTTTCGCGGCGTTGCTGCTTCTAGGCGTCATTGTTTACGGAGCGTACAGGATCAAACCGGTCTTCGAAGCCGCACGCGAACTTCATGACGAACAGAACAAGGGCAGCAGCTTGCCCGCGGCGGCGCCGGCGGCGTCAGAAGCGACTTCCGACAACTCGACGGCAAGCGCCGCTGGGACCGCGGCTTCTCCGCAACCGACGGATCCTGCGCCAGGAGCTGGAGCGGCGACAAAACCAGCCGAGCCCAAGCCCGCGGAAATCGCCGTTGAAAAAGTGGCACCCAAGAAAGCGGAGAATTCACTTAGCCCCAAAGCGGCGGAATACAAAGGCCGGATTGAAGCGGCTATTTCCGAAAGAAGGTTGAGCGGCCACGTGAAAGTTCAAGCCGCCGGCAACACCCTCACGCTCGCGGGAAGGCTGCGGCCAACGGAACACGGCGCACTCTTGAAATTATTGCGGAACGCCCCATCTGACGTACGCGTGATCGATCACCTCGAGTACGACGACACACCAGCGGCTACAGGCAGTCCTGAGGAGGGGTCGCACCCCGTTCCCACGGCAGGGCGCGGAGCGATTCATGTCGTTACCGACGTGATCGGCGCTACTGCCGTGCTGCGCGGACCTGCGGGCCACATCCTGAACAAGTGCGAAACGCCCTGTAGCTTCAACAATTTGTCTCCTTCGCGCTACAGCCTCGAGGTACAAAAGGAAGGTTATCAATCCGTTCAAACCGCAATGCAAGTAAAGAGTGGCGACGCTCAGGACCAGAAGATCAAACTCGAATCGCTCGCCAAAGGCATCTACATCAGCAGTCAGCCGCCGGGAGCCGATGTCTTCATCAACGGAGCGAAACAATCAGGTCAGACGCCCGTAACACTGCCGCTCGCACCAGGCCAGTACAACCTCATCTTGCGGCTGCAGGGTTACGAGCCGTACGCGGGAGGCATTCAAGTCAAGGACAATATCCAGACGCTGCTCAACGTGCCGCTGAGTGAAAAATCCGCAAGCCGCGTCGCATGGGCGCAAGTGAACTCTGTTCCAATGGGCGCGGAAATCATCGTGGACGGAACCTCCACAGGAAAGTTCACACCGGCTCGCGTGCAGGTTCCTAGCGGGGTCCACACAATTACGCTCCAGCTCAATGGATTTCAGCCGGCCAAGAGGACGTTCCAGGTAAGCGAAGGTGGCACCGTACCGATTGACGAGGCGCTCCACCAAAAATAGGCCGTTCATTCGTCCCAGATAGCGCGATGGTAGTCTGTAGGTTTGCTTCAACGAGCCTAAGGAATCTACGCAAAACGTAACATTTTGTTACCTGAAACCACAGTGAGCTCTAGGACTTTCGATTTATCTATTCATAACAAAAGACTTAGAGTCATCTACGTCAGGCCGGAAGCGTGCTTGCTATATAGGAAGGGACAACCTGCCCTGACGCGAAATCCTCGCGAGACTGCCGGCGGACTCCCTCGCTGCCCGAAGTGACGTGAACGAACTGTAAGCAAACAAGGGGAGACTCCTTTGGTCCTCAGGGCCACACTACCGGTCTATGAAGCGAAGCGCGGGACATCGTCACCGGCACCGCCAACGAAGCCGGATTCCACTCCACGTACGTCGCTGCGCCAGCTCGCGAGTGCAGTCTCCCGAGTCCCCGCAGGCCCAACGGACCACAAAGCCATCGAAGTTCATCGTGCACTGCGAAACCTGCACCTGCTCTTGCGGTCGGAGCGCCTTTACGAAAAAGATCATCCGCGCAGGCTGGACAGTTTGGACAGCGCTTACGATTCCATCCGCAACGCCACTGAAATGCTAGGGGGGCTGGAGATTCGAGTGGAACGCGGCGGGCTGGTGGCGCCGCGGGTCAGTGACGCCCACCTGGCGGACGCGCGAGGAGAAATGCAGGCGCTGGCGATCGACCTGCAGCGTGCCGGAATTCAGGCGCTGGTATTCTCGAATAAATTTCATGTAGGCGAACTGGACACCCTCGCGCGACTCGTGAAGGCATCGTTGCTAAGATCGGAAGAGCCGGCGGACGATGAGGGCAATGCCTGGTGGCCGGCGCGACTTCTGGAGAACCGCGTGGAAGGCATCTCCATCAATACGCGAACGGAGCGCAGGGTGGACACGATCCTGGCAAGTCTCATCGCCGCGCTCGTAGCCTACGGTGGACATTCACCGCGCGAGACGGCCGATGCGCCCATTCAGGCGCCGGACTTCGACGATCTCGTGGCGAGCCTGCGGCTCCTTGCGCGGCTGACCCCGCCTCTAGAAAGCGCGCGCGGTCTTTCCCCTGAAGAAGCAGCCCGGGCGATCCACGGCGCGATGGAAGAAGCCAGCCGCGACAGCGTGTGCATGATGCTCAGTTCCGTCTCCCAGTATGGACCGCGCGAAGGCGAACGGCCGCAACCCTACTTGTTGCGCCTCTCGGAAAACATCGCCTTTGAGTTTCTCAATGCGGAGTTTTCCAGCGGCTCCCTTACCGCCTCATCTGTACGGCCGACGATCTATAGATTGAGCGATGTCATCGTCGAGGCCGGCGGGTACTCAGGGCCCCACTCTTCGCAGCATCTCTCGTCGCTCGCGGTCACCTGGGCGACGGACACGCACCGCGAACAGCTGATCGATCGATTCTGGCTGGAACTTTCTCCTCGAGAAAAATCGGCTGTCTTGCGCGGCCCGGACGTCTGGTGCGTGCCTGTTGCGGCGCTGCGCAATACTCTCGGGCAACTTGCTGATGCCGGCGCCGACGCTCCCCGCCGCGAGGCGCGCAACATCGTCCTGAATTATGCGCGCCGCATCGAACATGCGGATCCTTCGGCGAGGCGCTCCGTCGTCGCGGGACTCAATGAACTGTCTCCGATTATCGAATCCCTCTGGCCGAATCAGTTGCCAGAAGACCTGAGCCGCGGAGCCATGAAAGCTCTGGACGCAGAGAAGGCCCCCGAAACCGCCGCCCTGCTCGCGGCATTTGTCGAATCACTCGGCCGCATCGCCGTGAATCGCGCCGACTATTCCGGTTTCGAATCCATCCTGACCGGTCTGGAGCGCGCGCCACAGGACAACGAACACGATCACATGGCGGCGCTGGCAAACCGCCTGGTTGCCCAGGATCGCTGGCTCCTGCTGGTGGACGCTGCGCTGGCCAACCGCGCTCTGGATCCAGTTCTTCCCCGGCTTCTACAGCGCGATCCCGAGCGGCTGCTGGACCGCCTGACATTGCTGCTCACCGAACCACGGGGCGCGGAAATGGTGCCGGCGATGGCGCGGCTCCTGCGGACGATCGGCGTGCCCGTTCTAAACCTTCTTGAAACGCGGCTCTACGAAGCCCGCCGCCAGCGCGTCACCGCGGCCATCAAGCTCCTGGCTGCGGCGGACCCGGAGCGGCTGTTGCGAGGACTCGCACGCGCCATGGCAAGTTGGGAATGGAACCTTCAGGATTTGGCGGTCAGCGAACTCATGCGCCCAAACAATTCCGCATCGGCGATAAGCACCGCTTTCGTATTCTCCGCCATCCTCGCCGACGCTCATCCCATGGTCGTTCCCATGATGATTGACCAGCTCGGCCTGGCGCAGGAAACCACCGCCGTGCCACAGCTGATGGAAATCGCTGCCGGTGAACATGAATCTTTGCGTGACCAGTTTGTGCGCATTAAAGCCATCGAAGCGCTCGGCCGCATGCACACCTCCGAAGCCGCCGAGCTTCTTCGCAACTTGGCGGAGAGACGTGAGGGCCTCACTTACGCGGAACCTGCGGGTTTGCGCGCCGCAGCGGGAGATGCGCTGGCACTGATCGAGAATCGTCCTTCGTTTAAGCAGGCGCTGGCGGCGTTTGGAGCGCCAGCACAGTCGAGTTCCAGCTATATCAACCCGCGCCGGTACGTTCGAGTTCCCCTTGAGTCGCCGCTTCGTGCGCACATCGAGGGCGCACCAGCGGGGCTTGCTCGTGTAAAGACAATCAGCCTGGGCGGCGCCTACCTAGAATCACCAAGGAAACTCAGTGTCGGCGACTCGATCAAGCTGGAGGTCCGCGCCGGACTTCGCAAGATCAATTTCACCGCCGTGGTCCGCAATATCGGCCCAGACGGGAGCGGCGTGGAATTCGTCCACATGCGTGACGAAGACCGGGAAAAACTCCGCAAACTCGTCCAGCGTCATCTCCAGTTATAAAGCGCGAATCGCGCGCGACTAGCGGCCCTTCGGTCTCTTCCCCAGGAATTCTGCAAGATAGGTCGTTGCTCTAGAATCGGCTAAGGCAGCTGCTGCTTAAGCAGGTATCCCCACGCATCCGCGGAGGTATCGGTTTGAATGACCAGGGTCTGCGAGGCGCTGGCTTGATAGTAGGAAACCTGAAACGTAGAAACCGCTGGCGTAATGAATGGAAACAAGGCAATCGCGGGGTCTGTCCCGAGCGTGAAGGAACCTGTAAAGTGACCCGGGTTGACGCTGTCGGCGGCGAACGTGCCGGAGAGGGTGTTGCCCTTGACAACGTTCGGATAGTAGGCGCCGTTCTGACCATAATCGGCTGTTCCAGTGAAATTGGCGGCGCCATCGCTCGAAAGTCTGCCCACGAGATGCACTTCATTCACATTAACCATATTCGCGGGGTCCACGGAGTTGACCAGGTTCAGCCCGTGGTTCTGCGAGAAGCTCGGAGTAGCTGAAACTACCTGCGGAATCAAGATACCAGTGCCGACGACGCTGGCATCCGTGTGAAGAAGCAGCGCACCGCCGCCTCCGCTGGAGTTGCTGGGGTCAAGGATGTTGAGAGCAGGATCAACCAAGTAAAGGTTGAATGTGGAGGTTCCCGCTGCGTCCGAGAGAGTGAGTGTGCCGCTGGGACTGCCGGAGATCAGATACGTCCCGGTGACGGACTTTCCCATGTTGACTATGGTTGGCGATCCGCCGAAATTTGAATCCGACACTCCCGCCGTGATTCTTCCGGTGCCGTCCGCGCTGAATTGGCCTGCGGTGACCGTACGCCCCGGGGAGCTCCAGCCGTGATGCTGGTAAACGAATTTGCCAGAAAGTGCGGCGATAGTCGAGCCGGCAGAGCCTCGTGCATAGGCGCTTCCGCCGACGAAACTTATATTGTCCCCTTCAAAGACACGCAGCACTTTCGACGAAATGATGTAATAGACGAAAGATCTTCCCGTGTTCACGTGCATCGTTCCGCGCCCGTTGGAATCCGGTGCAGTGAAGCTTCCCGTGAATGATGTGGTTGAAAAAGCTCCGCCGTTATTTGTGTCCAGGGTGCCGGCCGTCAAACTTCCAATCCCATCCGCGGCAAAACTGCCGGCAAGGGACAAATATTTAAACGCGCCTGAATTATCGACTCCTTCCATCGCGAAGGAGTAGTTGCCCGAAATCTGTCCAGCGGTAAAGCTGGCCCCGGCGGGCTGCTGCAAGTCCATAGTCCCGCTCGCGGGATCTCCATCGGCTTCAACGATAAGGGCGTGAGAAGCGGAAGTGAGAACGAAGCTGAAAACGAGAGTTTCGAGGTTTGCGGTGTGAAGCCTCATCGTGCCGTGACCGCTGGCGTCGATCGAGTAGGTGCCGTCCGAGATGACATCCACGAGATCATAGAACCCGGGAGCGGTCAGCTCCTCCACACCGCCCGTGATGCTCCCTTTTCCGTCGGCAATAATGCTGGCGGCGCACACACTGGTTCCCTGGTTGCCCGTAGCCGCAGTCAAGAACAAGGCATACCGTCCGTTCAAGCCGGTATTCGATGGCGTTCCGGTGATCATGACGGACGCATTGGCGCTCTTCGCGTTGTCCGTCATGGAACTAGCCATGATGACAACTTTTCCACCCGCAGGCACCGCTGAGGGCGCCGTATAGGTCGTGCTTGCGCCGCTTGCTGTGGAAACTGGATTGAACGAGCCGCAGGCAGAACTAGGGGTGCAACTCCAGCTCACGCCCGCGCCGGCCGTGTCATTGGAGACCGTGGCGGCCACACTTGCTGTTCCCCCGGGCGGAAGTGAAGAGGGCGGTGGGGTCATCATGGTGACCATGATGGATGACCCGGACTGCTGAGCGACTACGCCGCAACCGGAAAGGGCGATAATGGCAACTAAGAGAACACTGGCAACCAAGAGGAGGACAGGAGCGTTCCTCTTCATAAAACCTCCGCTACGAGTCTCTAGACTGAAAGGGATTCATCCAAGTAGTAGAACTACTCTAGCGAATCGTGACGCCGGGGTGAAGCCTCGAACTTGCGGTTGATTTCCAGGATGGCAATAGTACCCCATTTGTTTTCCGTCCGCACCTTGCATGATGCAGTGGCCTTGCAACCTCTAAAGAAGAAGGTTTACGCGTATCAATCTCGAATCTGACTGCCTGCCGTGCCCCACGCCCTGCCTGAATTGCAGTTTTGAACACCAGGAAGGTCTGGGGTAGTTTCTGCCATGCGTGAGTTCATCGCGGTACCTGTCTGGAAAGTGTTTCGTTACTGATATTGCTGGAGGGTTTCTCCGAGCATGACAAGAGACGACATCGCACTTTCCACCGGGCATTTCGTACCTTGTCTCTTGCCAGTCCCCCCGCTTTCGTGGATTCTGCGCTGGTCCCGGGTGCGCTAGGCGCAGTTAAGTCAGTCCAAAAAGAGCCAAAGGGGCTGCCGCCTCCCTCACGGTTCGTCCTGGGCGACGGCGTGGAAATTTTCAGTTGAAAGCGACGATATATTGCAGTAAAAGCCGTGTAATCAATTATATCATCCGGAAACGGCGGGATAGCCCGCCACCGCTAGGGGTAGGGGAAGATCAGTTGGTGCCAAAACAGGAGGACTCATGCAACGCAGGCAGGGGGTGGGTGTGTCAACTTCGATTCGGACGGGGTCGCAGCTTCCGTCGACCGCTTGGAGATGGCTGACAACAGTAATGAGGCTGTGCTTGTTGTTCCTGGGTTGGGCCTCGATGGCCTCGGCACAGGTGAATACCGCAACTTTGTCGGGGACGGTATCCGACCCTCAAGGTTTGCCGGTCAAGGGCGCAATGGTCACCATGACCAACGCTGGTACCGGCGCGCAGCGTACCTCCATCACGGATGACGGCGGACGCTACAACCTCGTCGGACTTCCACCGGGCCAGTACAGAATGGCAGTCGATGGCGGCGCCAACTTCTCGGTTTATGAGAATGCTTCTATTGTCCTCACCGTCGGCGAGACGGCAACATCCGATCTGCGCCTGGACCTCAAAGGCATGCAGCAGACGGTGACCGTTTCGACGGAAACTTCGCCGATCGAGACAACCAAGACCGAGGTCTCCGATACCGTCACGCAGCGCCGCATCGACAACCTGCCCATCAACGGCCGCAATTACATCAACTTTACACTCACCAATTCGCAAACTACTCGCGACGTTTCTCCCACGATCGGCCCCGCGCCAAACAGCGGGCTGAACGTCGGTGGAGCTCGTGCTCGCTCTAACATGGTCAGCGTGGACGGCGCCGACGCCGTGGACAACTCTATTAACGGCATCCGCTCGACGGTTTCTCAGGAGGCAGTGCAGGAATTCCAGCTCATCTTGAGCAACTACAACGCCGAGTATGGCCGCGCTACCGGCGGGGTCATCAACATCGTCACGAAGAGCGGCGGCAACGAATTTCACGGCGATGCTTTCGGCTTCTTCCGCAACAAGTCCTTCCAGGCGCGCAATGCTTTTTCCGGCGCGGTCGATTCGAACGGCGTTCTCCAGCCCACCAAACAGGCCTACACGCGCACGCAGAGCGGCCTCACCTTCGGCGGCCCGCTCAAGAAAGACAAGACTTTTTTCTTTTTCTCCTACGAATACACGCAGCGCGAAGAGGCCGGCTTTTCAAGTATTGGCATCGGAAATTTCGGACTCACCACGGGACTCGTGCCGTGCATCCCCGTTCCCCTCAGCTTGACGGGCGCCCAGCTGGCTTTTTACCAGGGCGCCCTCACCCAAGCCTCAGGAAACGGAGCTTCCTGTTCGAATCCTGTGGCTGCCCAGCTCGAGCAGGCCGTGGCTCTCACTGCAGCCGGATCCAACGTAGCGGTAAATGGTGACATCAACAAGAACTTCGACGGAACCCCAGTCCCACTGACGTCGGTGCTTGGGTATCCAAGCATCCCGGGTGTGTTGGATTCCAAGATCTTCCCTGTCCCCATGGCTTGTCCGCTGGGAACGCAGGTGAACAATGTCGTGTGCCTCCCCAAATCAGGCAACCCGCCGGGTGTCGGCATTGGCTTTGCGGAACTGCCGCTCTCCTTCGTAGGGATGAATTCCCTGCGTGGGAATTTCCCGGTCATGGAAAAGACCAGCCTCTGGTCCGCGCGCCTCGACCAGCGCTGGAGCAATCACAATGCTTCTTTTCTTCGTGTCGGCGTTTCTCCGTCGCTCGTGACCGGCGTCGAAGCCACATCTCAGAACCAGGTCTTCGGTCAGAATGCCGGTTCGCGCACCGGCTTGAACCAGTCACGCGACCTGAACTTCACCTTTCAACACGACACCTTCGCCAGCGACACGGCCTTCAATGAATTCCGCATGCAGGTCGCTCGCCGCGGTCTGCACTTCGGCTTCTCGCAACTTCCGGGTGGTGATCGGATCGCCGTCAATATGCCCGGGTTTGCCTATTTCGGCCGGGAACCCTACTCCACTGTCGATCGCATCGAGCGGCGATTCGAATTCACGGACAACGTCACCCTCGTCCGCGGCAAGCACACCTTCAAGATGGGCGGTGACGGTAACGTCATTCAGCTCCGGTCGGC
>WNGJ01044699.1_pt1 | contig 10087 bp, 6 predicted proteins | sample 5400611 | NCBI WGS metagenome assembly WNGJ01 (sample SAMN13153375, study PRJNA577476) | soil metagenome | isolation source: 40 cm soil or saprolite under Garry oak tree replicate 1 | place: USA:California | collected 2016-06-15
CACACCGCGTCCGGATCCTGGCGGACATCGTCGGCGGGCAACGAGCGGGATTTAGACCATCGGTGCAGCAGCGCCGGCAGATTTTCCTGCGTGACGGCTGAACCGTCGGGTTGCACTTTCCACATGCCTTCGGCGAGTTCGATCATCTCGCCGTAGGTGAGAGCCTGCACGAGCATCGCGATCTCATCGAGAGGTTGACGATCCAACTGTTCCTGAAGCTTTCGCAGGTTGACATTTGTCCCAGTGTTCATCGCAACCTCATAATGGTTTCTCATATCGAATCGATTTCTTGCGCCGTCCTCGGATGCGAGCTGCCGAACCGGCGCCCCCTCCCTACCCTCCCCCGCTCGCGGGGGAGGGTAGGGAGGGGGCGAACGATGATCATCGGCCAAGAGTCGCCAGTCGTCTTGTCCTGGCGCCGGGGTCCTTTTCGGGAATTCAACCTCAACCACGTCGCGCTCCCCCCTCGCGATTGCAGGCCGCTCTGGACTGCTTCACGCACAACATCCCAATTGGCGAAGCAATGCGGTGATTGTGGCGGTTATATGATTGGTGGCGGTATGGATTCACCGCCACGGAAGCTCCCGGGATCGGATACATCGTCGTAGTCTCATATCAGATTCAAACAGCCGATGCTCGCTCACATCGCAGTTCAGTTAATGGAACGACCGTGGCGCAACGCGGAGTGAAAACTCGGCGGAAGCTTACTGGATCAAACTACCGGTGAAACATAGTTACCGGTTATCCTAGGTTGCACGAAATTCAAATGTCGAATTCCACAGTTTCATTTTAGTCTCAAATATGACATGAGATAGTCATTATGTGGACGCCTCGTAGCCGTTCTGTAACGTCGGAAACGACGCCTCGTAGCCGTTCTGTAACGTCGGAAACGAAGTCGCCGGACTTCGCGATAGGCTTTGGTGCTGCATTGAATAGATGGAGAAATTTGTTACTGCGCTTAATTTTGATGCGGCGCCATCAGTGCATTACGAGTGATTAGACTGATCTGGCTTCCGGGCTGAGTCTGGTCTTTGTATTGTTTGCCGACTCCCGGCATCGTCACGTCTGCCGTGAGCGGCTACCGCGCGAACGCCAATGGCCGACCGGCCCCTCCGGTGGCATTTGTGTTTGCTGCTCCGATAGAAGATAATTTGCTGGCTGACTTGATCAAAGGTGTTGTCGGATGGAGGGGTCGGTCTCGCGGCGTCAAGCTGACGAGCTGCATGATAGCCAGGTCGCATCGCCGACATTTCGAGCTATCGTCTACGGCGGCGCGTTTATTACCGGCGCGATCGTTATGAGCTTCGAGATGCTGGGCTCGCGCTATCTCAACCCCTACTTCGGCAGCGGCATCTATACGTGGGCTGCGCTGATCTCGACCGTGCTGGCCGCTCTCACCGCCGGGTATTTCGCCGGCGGCCGGGTCGCCGACCGATTTCCGTCGGCGCGCGTGCTCGGCGCCGCGGTGCTGATCGGCTCGGCCTTCATTCTTGCGCTGCCGTCGTTTTCGACCCTGCTGCTCGAGGCGCTGCTTGAGGCCATCGACGACATCAAGGCGGGCAGTCTTGCCTCAGCCTTCGTGCTCATGTTCTTTCCGGTCGCCTTTTACGGGGCCTACTCGCCGTTCGCGATAAGGCTGCTGTTGCGCTCGACGCACGCCTCGGGCGGCGTATCGGGCGGCGTCTATGCGATTTCCACAGCCGGCAGCATCGTGGGCACGCTCGGCACTACATTTTTTCTCATTCCGGCCATCGGTACGCGCGCCATCACGTTCACGCTCGGTGCGGCCGGGGTGGCTTGCGGCGTCGCGCTGATGGCCTATCCGGCGCGCCGGCGCCCCGCCCGGTTGTCGGTGCTCCTCGGAACCTCGCTTCTGGGATTAGGAACATTTGTGGCGACAGCGGCGCCGCCCTCGGCGGCGCGATCGGCCGAGATTTTTGATCGCGCCATGCTGCTGGCGCGCGAGGACGGCCAGCTCGCCCACGTCGAGGGCCAATACAACGACATCTATGTGGTCAAGCGCGGCAATGAACTCCTGATGACGGCGCGCCTCAAGGGCTGGAACTACACGGAGTCGCGCATCAGCCTGGCGGACCCCGACGTCATTCCGGCCAATTACCTGCGCGTGATGACGACCGCGCTTGCTTATGTACCGCGGGTCGACCAGGTCCTCCTGGTCGGCTTGGGCGGCGGCGTGCTGACCAGCTATCTGGGGCGCTTCCTTCCGGACGCACGTATAGACTCGGTCGAAATCGACCCCGGCGTCATCGACACTGCCAAGACTTGGTTCAGTGTCAAAGAAACTGACCGGATGCGCGTCATCGGCAGCGACGGACGCGTCTTCCTCAATCGCAACCGCAATCTCTACGATGTCGCACTGATCGACGCCTACATAGGCGGCTCGGTGCCGTTTCATCTCATGACCAAGGAGTTCTACACGCTGCTCAAGCGGCGGCTGGCGCCGGGCGGGGCCGCAGTGGAAGAAAGGCGACGACCGGTAGGGGCGACCCTTGTGGTCGCCCGGTTTCCGCACCGCGTACCCCTGACGCCGCCAATGGGGCGACCACAAGGGTCGCCCCTACATCACCATACCGTAGAGCGGCGCGCGGCTCAGCTTCAGGAAAAATATGGATTCCGCCACTCCCTGCCGGAACTGCTCGCGCAGCGCTCGGAACTTGACCCCGGCGCCGGAGAGGTACTCACCGACGACTTCGCCCCTGTCGATGTGTACGTCGCCGACGGGCCGCAGTGGAAGAAAGGCGACGACCGGTAGGGGCGACCCTTGTGGTCGCCCGGTTTCCGCACCGCGTACCCCTGACGCCGCCAATGGGGCGACCACAAGGGTCGCCCCTACATCACCATACCTCGGAACGAACCCGCTGCTATCGCTTTTCACGTCGCTGCCTTCCCTTCAGATTGGCTGAAGCGAACGACTAGGCTATGCTCGGTGCATCGGGAAAGCGATGCCTTGCGGCATTCGCCTTTTGTCCCGATCAACAACCAAGTTTCACCACTCGAATTCGAGCCTCGTTTCTCAAGGTCTTCAATTCCAGTCGTGAGAGGGACGCTCATGGCCAAGCTTAACATCAATGGACGCGTGCATAACGTGCAGGTCGAGCCCGAGACACCGCTCTTGTGGGTGATCCGGGAGCAGGTCGGCCTGACCGGCACGAAATATGGTTGCGGCGTCGCCCAGTGCGGCGCCTGTTCGGTGCACGTCAACGGCGAGGTAATGCGATCGTGCTCGATTCCTGTCGGCGACCTCAAGGCCGGCGACAAGATCGTCACCATCGAGGGCCTGTCGCCCACAAGCTCGCATCCGGTGCAGAAGGCATGGGCGGCGATCGACGTGCCGCAATGCGGCTACTGTCAGTCCGGGCAGATCATGGCGGCGGCGGCGCTGCTGCGGAAGAATCCGAAGCCGACCGACAAGGACATCGATGAAGCGATGACCAACATCTGTCGCTGCGGCACCTATCAGCGCATCCGCGCAGCAGTGCACATCGCGGCCGGGATGCCGGCCGGCGGCAAATCCGCTGCGGTCAACGGTCACAAAGCTTGAGGGAGGTCTGCCATGAAAGACATTTCCAGCAAGACGAAGCTCTCTCGCCGCGCCTTTGTGGTCGGCACGACTGCCGCTGCCGGCGGCGGGCTTTCGCTCGGCTTCCACATGCCGGCCAATGCTGCGAGTGCGCGAGCTGCAGCCGCAAATGAAGGAGTGGAGGTCAACGCCTGGGTGGTCATCAAACCTGACGACACCTGTGTGATCCGCATCGCCCGCACCGAAATGGGCCAGGGCACCCGTACGGGTCTTGCCCAGCTCGTCGCCGAGGAACTCGAGTGCGACTGGAAGAAGGTGACGACCGAGTCCATCACGCCGGGACAGAACCTTGCTCGCAAGCGGATATGGCGTGAAATGGGCACCGGGGGCAGCCGCGGCATCCGAACCTCGCATGATTACGTGCGCCAAGGCGGCGCGGCAGTGCGCATGATGCTGCTGCAGGCAGCGGCGGATCAATGGAATGTGCCGGTCGGCGAACTCACCGTATCCGACGGCATCATCTCTCATGCGGCGTCGAAGCGCACCATCAGCTACGGCAAGGTAGCGGCCGCCGCCGCCAAGGTGCCGGCGCCCGACCCGAAGAGCATCACGCTCAAGGATCCGCGCAACTGGAAGATCGCCGGCAAGGCGGTCAAGCGGCTCGACACCGCGGATAAACTCAATGGCAGCAAGATCTACGCAATCGACGTGAAGTTGCCCGGCATGCTGTGCGCCGCCATCAGGGATTGCCCGGTCTTCGGCAGCAAGGTGAAAAGCTACGAGGAAGCAAAGATCGCCGGCCGTCCGGGCATCAAGGGCGTCTTCAAGGTGAGGGAGACCGCGGTCGCCGTCGTAGCCGACACCTGGTATCGCGCTAAGTCCGCCCTCGAAGCTTTGCCGATCGCGTGGGACGACGCTGCCAACGCCGGCCAGTCCGACGCCACCATCGCGGCGCATCTGCGCGAGGGGTTCGACGCCGCCACCAACAACGGCGACCGCCGCAACGGCGACGCCGTCAAGACGATCGAGGGCGCGGCCAAGAAGGTCGAGGCGATCTATTCGACCCCGTTCCTCGCCCATGCCACCATGGAGCCGATGAACTGCATCGCCAAGCTCTCTGCTGACAAGGCGGAGGCCTGGGTGCCGTCGCAGAACTCCGAAGCCTCCTTGGCGGCGCTGTCGGAGGCCTCCGGCCTGCCGCTCGACAAGTGCGAAGTGTACCGCTCCGACCCCGGCGGCGGCTTCGGCCGGCGCGGCGGCTCGCAGGACTACGTGCACCAGGCAGTTGCCATTGCCAAGAACTTCCCGAACACCCCGGTCAAGCTCATCTGGTCCCGCGAAGAGGACATGGCGCACGACTTCTATCGGCCGATCTCGCAGGCCAAGATGGCGGCCGGGCTTGACGAGCAGGGCAACCTGGTCGGCTTGCACGTGCGCATCTCGGGGCAGTCGATCAACGCCTTTGCCAACCCGGCGGCGGTCGCCGGCGGCAGAGATATGCGCCAACTGCAGGGATATGACGTGAATCCGGGCGAGGCCCAGCTCGGCTATGCGGCGCCGAACATGCTCATCGAGTATGTGATGCGCAACACCCACGTCCCGGTCGGCCCGTGGCGCGGCGTCAACACCAACCAGAACGCCGTCTACATGGAATGCTTCATGGACGAAGTGGCGAAGGCTGCGGGGAAGGACCCGCTCGAATTTCGCCGCTCGCTCATGGGCAACTTCCCGACGCACCTGGCGGTCCTCAATGCAGTCGCGGAGAAGGCCGGTTGGGGCCAGCCGCTGCCTCCCGGCGTTCATCGCGGCATCGCCCAGTTCCACGGCTACGCCACCTATTCGGCCGCGGTTGCCGAAGTGTCAGTGAGCGACGCCGGGAAGCTGAAGGTGCATCGCGTGGTGATCGGTGTGAATTGCGGACATCCGGTCAATCTCGACCAGATCGTCCCGTCAAGGACGGCCGCATGGCGTCGCTCAACTTCGACACCTATCAGATCATGCGGCTGGCCGAGATGCCGAAGGTCGAGACCGTCATCGTGCCGACCTACGACTTCTGGGGCGGCATCGGCGAGCCCACCATCGCGGTGGTGTCTCCCGCCGTCATGAACGCGATCCACGCCGCCACCGGCAAGCCGGTGCGCAGCCTGCCGCTGAAGAACGTCAAGCTGGTGTGAGTAGATTTAAGCCTGCTTGAACCAATTCCGCCGCGTCGTCGTCCACGGGTATGACGCGGCGGCCCAAAAAAACGAAAGCGGCCCGATGCATATGCATGCGGGCCGTTTGGTTTTTTTGGCCACGAGGACGAACAACATTGCAAAAGCAGTTCTGATCGTCCTCTCCTTCCAGGCCAGTTTCTAAGCTACAGATCACCTCGCCGCACGCTGCTCATCCAGCCACGCATACATGCGGCGAACGCCGCGGATCTCGGCGCCGGGTCCGGTGATTTGCGGAAAGTCCTTGGCGTGCGCGGTGAGATCGACGCGCTTTGCGGCGTCATCCGGCGAAACGCCTTCGTTTTTGAGCTTGGTCACCTGATTGACCAGATCGGTCAGATAAGCCTGGTATGCCGTGATCAAGCTCTTGTTGGTGAAGGGCACGCCATGCCCCGGCAGATCCACCGCGAAGTCGAGCCTCTTCAGCTCTTCCAGCGTCGTGATCCACTCGCTGAAGAAGGCGTCGCCCATGTAAGCGAGCCGGCTTTGCATCAGGTCGCCGGTGCAGACGATGCGCTCTTTCGGAAGATAGACAACGGTGTCGCCGCCCGTGTGGCCGCGGCCCAAGAACAGCAGGTCGATCTCCCGACCGCCCCTGTTGAGCACCATCTTCGTGGAATAATGGATGGTCGGAGGGGTTACCTTGATCTCGCTGTTATTCTGCTGAAGGCGCTGGGTATCGGCCAAATCCTGCTGCAGGGCCGCCTTTTGCTGCGCATTTCCCTCGGCGGCAATCTGTTTGTTCAGGGTATCGATCCGCGCCGACAATCCGGTCACCTGTGACGTTAAGAACGGCTCGCGGTGGAGCACATCGGTCGTCGCAAGCATTTGATACAGATAATCGGTCGCGATGATCTGCACTTCCGGCCCGAAGATCTGGTTGCCAGCCGTGTGATCGTAATGCCAGTGCGTGTTGACGACGTATCGTATCGGCTTGTCGGTGAGCTTCTTGACATCTTCAACGAAGGCCCGCGCCGCCGCCGGCGAGGTGCCGCTATCCACGATCAGAACGTCCGTATCGTTGACGACGACGACGTTGTTGCTGCCGAGCCCGGGCCTGGCGACCGTCGCGTAATAGACGCCATCGGCGATCTGCTCAAACTTGTACGCGTTCCCTTGCACCACGGGGTAGTTTTGCGTCACGGGTTGTGCCTGTGCTGTAAGACAGGGCGCGGCGCAAAGGCCCGCGATCGATGCAAGAATGCGTAGCCTCATGACAACCTCCTTCGTTTTCGTCAGCAATGTGCGGGCCGATGTCGAGCATTTCTACCAGGAACGCCGCTTCGGGCATATCGGGTCTCGGGCGGTTTCATGAATTTCGGGGCTGTAAGTTGCGTCCGGCCAGCCTACCATGCGGTTGTCTGGCCGACGAAGAGTGGCTAGCCCCCCGAGTGAACCATGACGATCCGTCGCGCCGCATGCAATTGTGGCCAACTGCACCTCACCTGTGACGGTGAACCTGTACGGATTTCAATGTGCCACTGTCTTGAGTGTCAGCGGCGAACCGGAGCCGTCTTCAGCAATCAGGCTTGGTTCGAGCGGAGGCAAGTGACTTCCATCACCGGCAGCTCAACGCAATTCAGACGCGTGGCCGACAGCGGCAAGTCGCTGACCTTCCAGTTCTGCCCGGTTTGCGGCTCGACCGTTTATTTTGAGGCAGAACTATTTCCTGGGCTGCTTGCGGTCACTGTGGGATCGTTTGCAGATCCTGATTTTCCGGCTCCGAAACACTCCGTCTGGGAAAAGAGGCGGCACAGTTGGGCGGAGGCATTTGGCGAGCTGCCCATCAAACGCTCAAACTGAGAGACGACCCGCGCCCCTTAAGGCGCAAGGTCGGCCACCACGGCATCAAGAATCGGAAATCCTGCTGCCGTGACACGCAAGCGACCCGCGTCCGTCGTTTCAACAAGGCCATGCTGCGCAAGATACGGGATCTGCTCGGCGGAAAGCTGGCTACCCGCCAGCATCTCGAAACGGTTGAGATCGATGCCCTCCGCGAGTCGCAAGCCCATCAGCAGGTACTCGTCGGCCACTTCGGCACGCGACAGCGGCTCATCGGTTACGAGACCATGGCCTTGTGACTCGACCAGTCCGAGCCAGGCTTCCGGCGACCGTTCGGTCGCCGTTGCCCTCCGGACCCGGTCGATATCGAGACGACCATGCGCACCCGGGCCAATGCCGGCATATTCGTGGCAGCGCCAATATACGAGATTGTGCCGGCACTCGGCGCCCGGTCGGGCGTGATTGGAGACCTCGTAAGCCGGCAGGCCGGCCGCAGCGCAAACCTCCTGGGTGACATCGTAAAGGTTTCGGGCGTGATTAGGGTCCGGAATGACCAGCCTGCCGGCCGCGTGCAGGGCCGCGAAAGGAGTCTCGGGCTCAATCGTGAGCTGATAGAGCGACAGGTGTCCGGCCGCCTGCGAAATGGCACGCATAAGCTCGGCGCGCCACTCCGCCGCCGTCTGGCCCGGGCGCGCGTAAATCAGATCGAAGGAATAGCGTTCGAAAATGCGTCGTGCGATCGCGACCGCACCGAGCGCCTCGCGTGCCGTATGGGTGCGCCCCAATGCGACAAGCGCGGCGTCATCGAGGGCCTGAACCCCGAGCGAGACCCGGTTGACGCCGGCCGCCCGGTAACCGGTGAAACGCCGGGCTTCTACGCTGGTCGGATTGGCCTCCAGCGTCACCTCGACATCATCGGCGACGCGCCAGTTGCTCGCCACCGCATCGAGGATCGCGGCGACCGTTGCCGGCTCCATCAGCGATGGCGTTCCGCCGCCAAAGAAGATCGTGGAGACGGTGCGGCCCGCCGCCCGCGCGGCCATTGCGGCAATCTCCGCCGTGAAGGCGCGAACGAAGCGCGGCTGGTCGATGAGGCCGTGCCTGACATGGCTGTTGAAATCGCAATAGGGGCATTTTGACCGGCAAAACGGCCAATGAACATAGATGCCGAATGTCGGATCCCCCTCCCTACCCTCCTCCGCCTCCTTGCCTAGCCCTCCCCCGCTTGCGGGGGAGGAAAGGGTGGGGGAAGCGGGAGGGTAGGAAGGGGGATGTGTGCGTTCGCCAAGGCGATCAGCCGCTGCCAAGACAGGCCTCCGCGAGCTTCAGAAATGCGCGCGCCCGATGTGACAGGCCGAGCCCCCTGGGTGGCAGGCTGTGTTTCTCCACACTGGTCATCTCCCCGAAGGTCAGATCATATCCACAGGGAAGAAAAATGGGATCGTAACCAAATCCCTGGTCGCCGCGCGGCGGCCAAACCAGCGTGCCATCGACACGGCCTTCAAACTCCTCCAAGTGGCCGTCTGGCCAGGCGATGCACAACGCCGATACAAAGTGCGCTGTTCGGGCTTGTGGCGTTGTCGCACCGCGGTCATGCAACTCTTGATTGATTTTTTCCATGGCTGCGCGAAAATCTTTGTTCGGGCCTGCCCATCGGGCCGATTGGATGCCGGGCGCACCGCCCAGCGTATCGACGGCAAGCCCGGAGTCATCGGAAAAGGCGGGCAGGCGCGTCCCGTCAGCGGCCGCCGTGGCCTTTATACGGGCATTCTCCCGAAAGGTGGCGCCGGTCTCGCCGGGCTCAATGAGGCCAAGGTCGCCGGCTGCAACCGCCTCGACGCCGAACGGTTCAAGCAATTCGCGCATTTCCCGCAGCTTGCCGGGATTGTGAGTCGCAATCACCAGCCGCCCAGCGAGTCTGCGATGTTGATGTCTGTGCGTCAAAGCTACATCACCGCAATCTTTTGCAGTTCGATCAGCTTGCCGACCCCCTTGCGGGCAAGGGCGAGCAGCGTCAGCAGCTGGGTTTCCGTGAAAGGCGTTTTTTCCGCCGTAGTCTGGATTTCCACAATGCCGCCACTTCCGGTGAGGACGAAATTTGCGTCGGTATCGGCGCTGGAATCCTCCGCATAGTCGAGATCAAGCACTGCCGTCCCTGAGCAGATGCCACATGAAATGGCCGCGACATGCTCGCGCAGGGGTGAAGTGCGAATGATATCCCTGGTTTTCATCCAGACGAGGCAATCATGCAGCGCGACCCAGGCACCCGTTATGGCGGCCGTTCGGGTGCCGCCGTCGGCCTGGATCACATCGCAATCGATGGTGATCTGCCGCTCACCGAGCGCGTCGAGGTCCACCACGGCGCGCAGGCTGCGGCCAATGAGGCGTTGGATTTCGATGGTGCGGCCGTTCTGCTTGCCTGCGGACGCCTCGCGGCGCGTCCGTTCCAGAGTGGCGCGCGGCAACATGCCGTATTCGGCGGTGATCCAGCCACGGGCTTGGCCCTTGAGCCAAGGCGGCAGGCGATCCTCGAGCGTCGCCGTCACCAGGA
>WNGJ01010053.1_pt1 | contig 10086 bp, 16 predicted proteins | sample 5400611 | NCBI WGS metagenome assembly WNGJ01 (sample SAMN13153375, study PRJNA577476) | soil metagenome | isolation source: 40 cm soil or saprolite under Garry oak tree replicate 1 | place: USA:California | collected 2016-06-15
GCCCGCCATCGGGATTATGCCCACCGTCGAGCCAGACTTCGCTGTCGGGAGGTGCCAGATCGGCAAGCCTGCCGTGCGAAAGCCGCTGCATGCGCGCCGGCCAATCGACGCGGACCATGGCCGCTTCGTAAGCGGCGGCGGGAAGTTTGAGCCCGCTCGCCCGCAGCGCCGCAATAGCGGCGCCGGCATTCTCGAACTGATGTCGGCCATAGAGCCTAGGCGCCGGCAGATCGAGTAGCCCATCTTCGTCTTGATAGACCAGCCGCCCTCGCTCCTCGGTCGCGGTCCAATTTTCGCCGGCGATTCTAAGCGGCGCGCGTAGTCGCGCCGCCTGCCGCTCGATCACGGCGAGCGCTTGGCGCGACTGACCCGCGATAATTGCCGGCACGTGCGGCTTGATAATGCCGGCCTTCTCAGCCGCGATCTCGGCAAGCGAGTCGCCGAGAAATTCACGATGGTCGAGCGACACGCGGGTGATGACGCTGGCTAGCGGGCGTTCAATGACATTGGTGGCGTCGAGCCGCCCGCCGAGTCCGACTTCGAGCAGGGTCAAATCGGCCGGATGGCGGGAGAACAGCAGGAACGCAGCGGCGGTCTCCATTTCGAACACTGTGATCGGCGCGCCGCCGTTTTTAGCTTCGCATTCGGCAAGCGCTTCACCGAGTTCGGCGTCTCCGACCAGCTGGCCGCCACCGTCTTGGCCGATCCGGAAACGCTCATTGAGACGGACTAGATTGGGCGAGGTGTAGACATGAACCTTCGTGCCCGCCGCTTCGAGGGCCGCGCGCATGAACGCGATTGCGGAACCTTTGCCGTTCGTCCCTGCAACATGGATCGCCGGCGGCAGGCGCCGCTGCGGATTGCCGAGCGCAGCAAGGAGCCGCTCGATACGCTCGAGCGAAAGATCGATCCGCTTGGGATGGAGCGCCAATAATCGCGCCAGCGTGGCATCGATCGGCACGGCTTGGGCGTTGCGGGCGCTCACGCGGTCGTTGCAGCCATAGCTGCCGCGGGCGCCAAAAGCCGCGACTGTGGCGCACTGGCGGGCGCCTTCAGGAACAACCGGCATAACTTCGCAACGGTGCCGCGTAACTCGTGTCGGTGCACCACCATGTCGACCATGCCGTGATCGCGCAGATATTCGGACTTCTGAAAGCCTTCCGGCAACTTCTCGCGAATGGTTTGCTCGATGACGCGTGGACCGGCAAAGCCGATCAGCGCGCCCGGCTCGGCGATATGGACATCGCCGAGCATGCCATATGACGCGGTGACGCCGCCGGTCGTCGGGTTTGTCAGCACGACGATATAAGGCTTGCGCGCCTCGCGCATGCGCTGCACCGCGATCGTGGTGCGCGGCAACTGCATCAGCGAGAGAATGCCCTCCTGCATCCGTGCGCCGCCGGAGGCTGCGAACATCACGAACGGACAGCCTTTCTCGACCGCGGTGTCGAGACCTTTGATCACAGCCTCACCTGCGGCCATGCCGAGCGAGCCGCCCATGAAATCAAAGTCCTGCGCTGCGATCACTGTGGCAAAGCCATCAAGCTTTCCGTAGCCGAGCTTCACGGCATCGTTGAGGCCAGTCTTGCTGCGCGCATCTTTAAGCCGATCGACGTAGCGTCGCTCGTCGCGGAACCTCAGCGGATCGAGCGGCACCTCAGGTACCGCGATATCGAACCAGGTCTGATTGTCGAACATCGATTTGAGGCGCGCCGTTGCGCTCATCCGCATGTGGTAGTTCGAGCCGGGGATGACGAATTGATTGGCCTCGACATCTTTATAGAAAACGAGCTGGCCGGTTTCTGGGCACTTGATCCATAAATTTTCCGGAACCTCGCGGCGCTGCAGGAGGTTGCGGATTTTCGGCCGTACGTTGGAAATCCAGTTCATTGCACCATGACTCTCACGGCAGGCTTAATCACTGATCCACTATACCATTCCCAAGACAGGCGCTTTGGCAATCAGAATCGGGGGCGCAGGCGCCCTTGTTGCCGCCCGTCGGCCGGCACAATTTTGCCTTTGTCCTCAATCATGTACCCGGGCCGGAGACCCCGGCGGACGCGGCCGACTGTTAAGCCAGAGTAAAGCCAAGGGTAACCAAGTGGGATTACGGTCACCGCTACATATATGTCTAAATGGCGGGTCTGAATTAGAGTGCGGGTCGCAGGAAAGAACGGCGTGAAGAAAGCTGTTGCCACAATTTTCGTTCTCAGCACGCTCGTTGCGGCGCAATGCGCCTTCGCGGCCGATCTATCCGTTGCGCCCCTCTACAAGGCACCACCGGCGCAAGTGGCGCCCGTCTATAACTGGACCGGTTTCTATATCGGCGCTAATGGCGGCGGTGGTTGGGGTCGCTCCTGGTGGCAATCGCAATCGACCGCAATCAATCTTTCCGGCGCTCAAGTGGGCGGCACAGCCGGCTACAATTTGCAGTTCGGCAATACCGTGCTTGGTCTCGAAGGCGATCTCGATTGGTCGAACCTGAAAGGTACAAGCAGTGCTGTGCTCTGCCCCGGCTGCAGCACGAGCGATAGTTGGCTCTCGACCGTACGTGGGCGTGCCGGTTACGCTTTCGGCGGCGTCCTGCCGTACGTCACCGGCGGGCTAGCGCTGGGCGACATCCGCGCTGCGGCGCCCGGCTTCGCCGGAGCGAGTACGACCAATGCGGGCTGGACCGTCGGCGGCGGCATCGAGATCGCGCTACCGGGCAATTGGACCGCGAAAGCCGAATATCTTCATGTCGACCTCGGCAAGTTCAATTGCGGCACCAGTTGCGGTATCTCACCGACCGATAATGTCTCAATGCGTGACGATGTCGTCCGCGCCGGGCTGAACTATCATTTCGGCTGGGGCAAATAAGCGGGCTACGGCACACTTTCCGGTCGATCGCGCCTTAATCTTCGAGCGTCATACTGAAAATAACTGTGCAGGCCGCAATATACTGCGGCGCGCGACGCGCGTGGGAGTATGCTTGCTGCTATGATGGCGGCTTGAGCCGGAGGGGTTCACATGACCACGCCTCGTCTTGCTTTCGCGCTCGTCCTGGCGTTGCTCGGTTCGAAGGCGGATGCCGGACCGTCCGCCACCGCACGCGTTTTCAGCGCCGATTTTTATTTGGGCGGCTGCAAAGACTTCATTGCCGGAAAGTCGAATTTCTTCGCCGGTCGTTGCGTCGGCGCGATCGAAGTCCTCGATGCTTTGAATTCGGACACTAAACTATTTTGTCCGCCCGACAGCGCCGATAACCTGCAGCGGGTTCGGACAATTGTTTCCTATATCGAATCTCGACCGGATCGAAAAAATGAGGATTTTCGGCTGCTCGCCAATGAGGCGATGGCGAAAGCCTGGCCGTGCAAGAGCTAAGTCGAATAATATCGGTTCGTGCGATTTGGTCGCGTCCTCAAATTTCAATCGTGTTCAGCCAATATACTAATACATCACCTAGTTCGTTTATGACCTCGGCGTCGGTCCGGCCTGACTTTGCTGCGACGTGGAAAGAATGGTCAGCGGCTTCAACAAAATGAAGCGTCGCCCTGGCGCCGAGATTTTCACTAGTAGTTCTCATAAGCGAAGGTTCCGCCAACTTGTCTCTCGTGCCTTGCAGGAACAGCATCGGGATGTGCACTTGAGTTAAGTGTGCCGCTCGATCAAGCGAAGGCCTGCCCGCCGGGTGAAGCGGGAAGCCCAAGAAGACGAGGCCGTCGACGCCTGGCAATGGCGCTGATGCTTGAGCTTGCGACGTCACGCGGCCACCGAACGATTTACCCCCGGCAATGAGCTTCAACTTCGGATGACGCTTTCGGGCGGCGGTGACCGCGGCGCGGACGGTCGCTTGCGCGATGGCTGCGGGATCCGGACGTTTGGCTCGTGCCTCCATGTAGGGAAATTGATAGCGCAACGTGGCGATGTCGCGCTCGAGCAGCCGCCGTGCGACTCTCTCCATAAATGGATGGGTCATTCCGGCCCCTGCCCCATGGGCAAAGACGAAACAGGCCGCCGGCTGTGACGGACTTAACAGCAGCGCCGAGACGGTGCGCTCGGCGTCGACCTCGATGTGGAAACGATCCATTTTCCATTCTGAAACGATCGCCTAATGCTTTCTTCTGCTGCCGGTTCCATAGCCATACCCCCGGGCCGCCACCGCAGCCGCCCCACGGTCCAGATGTAAGCGGCTGATTTGGTCTCGGCTTGAGGTTTTACTTCATCTCTACGGCGATAGAGTTCTCCCGCTTGACGTTGCCGCGGCGCGGATTGCCGGCGAGTTGTCGGATATTGCCCGCAGCAAAGGCCTAGCTTCCAGTTGGCTGACATTGTGATTGGAGCCACGGCTCGCAGTCGTCAATTGATAACTCTGACTCGGATCATTCGACAGTTCGAACCGAACGCGACGAATGGCCTGGAGCGCGCGACGACGCGGCCGATCCGCTAGCCGCCCAAACCCAGAAAAATAAGGATGGCTTGATCGACGCGCTCTATATCTTTGACATCGAGATGCCCGATGCGGTGTCCGAGTTTATTTTTTGGTACTGTGGTGATCTTATCAACCATGAGTCGCGAAAGAGTATTGAGGCCGTTGCGTTCGTTCGGCGCAATCGGAACGCGAAACAACGGCGCCTCAGCTGGATCGGTTGTCATGACGCAGATCGTGATGGATTCGGTGGCATCGAAGCGGTCATCCTGTAGAATGACTGCAGGCCGCGGCTTACCGGCGTAATCCTTAGCCCCGGCGACCGTCCATATTTCTCCACGTTTCAATCAGTCACCCGATTGCAGTGAAATCGCATCGATAAAATCCTGGTCCCGTCGCGCATGCGGGCTTTGCGCAACTATCTGCGACTGACGATGGGCTTCAACCTTAAACGCCGCCGTGCGCGTGTCGGGTACCCAAACCTGGATCGGGCGTAGCCCTCGCGCGCGCAACCGCTTACGATGGGCTCGGACCTTGTCGCGAGACGATAAACGCTTTGGTGCTGAGCGGCGCTTCGAACGAGATGTCATCGGCGACTCCCGGAGTGGTTACATGTAACCTGCCCGAAGACGCAGCAAAGTGCAATACCACCGGTAATGCTCTAAAATTCTAAGCGTCTCGACGCTTTCCGCTGCTCATTCCCGATTTGGTTGTCAGCGAACTTGATCAAGCGGCGTTCGCACTGCATCGCAGTGCGAGCGCTTGAGCCAACGAGCGTGAATCCGATTCCATCGTGTGTTGTGGCTTGCGAAATCGTACACCCTCGCCCGTCCCGTTCACCTCAATGAATTCGACTGGACGTGCTCCAGGGGTCCGGGTGGTGCTATCGAGCAAATTGGGTTCGTTTCGTATTTTCGGCTATGCCCTTTTCTTCTGCGGTCGCTTCTTGAGCCGCACGCCCGGGCCTCCGCCATTCTCGTCGATGAACGCGATCGGACCGAGCCGCTTGATGCGCGATCATCGCATATCTACATTGTAGATACTCCGGAGAGGATCATGAAAGTCGAGTTTTTAAAATGGGGCAACAGCCTGGCGCTACGAGTCCCTAAGGCCTTCGCGCAAGAGATTGGGGCTCGTGTCGGCAAGGCTGCCAATATGGAAGTGCGTGACGGCAAGCTAGTTGTCGAGATCGCCAAGCCAAAACGACGTCGACGCCGCTACACTTTGGAGCAACTGATTACCAGCATAACGCCGGAAAACCGCCATCGCGAGCTCGAATGGGGACCGCCTGTTGGCAACGAAGTCTGGTGACTATTGCCCGGATGCCGGCGATCTAGTCTGGATCGATCTAAATCCCACGGTCGGCCACGAGCAGAGCGGTCATCGTCCAGCGATTGTGCTGACACCGCGGCAATACAATGCACCATCCGGTCTTTGTATCATTTGTCCAATTACAAGCCGCCCCCAAGGTTATCCTTTTGAAGTTGCCATTCCACATGGGCAGGCTATTTCTGGCATCATTTTGGTGGACCAGGTGCGCAGTGTCTCCTGGGAGAAGCGGTACGTCAAAATGGCTAGCATCGCTCCCGCCGAATTGCTTGATGAAGTCCGCCAACGCCTCGCCGCACTGTTGCAGATCGACTAACGCGCAGCAGAGGCGCGTTCTGCGGATCGGGCGGGGCAATTCCGTGCCTCAGTGACACTTAATTGCGGCTACGGCCATGGTTCCTCGGTGCGTGAGGTGGTTGAGATGGTCAAAAGCGTATCCGATGTGGACTTCAAGGTCGAGATCGCACCGCGCCGATCGGGCGATCCGGCACAGATCGTAGCAGCTTCCGATCGTGCCCACGCGATGCTCGGGTGGAAACCACAGTACGATAATCTCGCCACCATCATTGCTCACGCTTTCGCCTGGGAGCAGAAGTAGCGAGACAAGTGATTATAGCGTCGTCTCTTTTTGCATCTAATTCCGCGATGTAATCTGTACGTCCAACGCGGAGTGCCCTGGTGCTCATGCGCACGATCTGCCGTTGCAACCAGCCGGCGGCCTCGCTTTGCCGGTCTTCCGCTGAGCATGCGGAATATGCAGTTTTTGCAGTGTGAAACATGATAGGTCGGCGGTCTCTCCTCGCAGGAATGGCAGGCGCCTCCTTCATAGCTAGGTTGCCAAAAGCCAAGGCTGCCGGATTTGATCTTTATGATTCGCTGTTGTTTATCGCCAAACCGGACCTTTCTCCCCACGGTCTCAAGCGTGCTCGTACCGTCTATGAACATGAGCTGTGGCCGCCAAAACGCTCTGCAACCCCGAACGAGGTCGCCGTTCGAGCCAAAGCCGATGCTGTACTGGCAGAAGGGGTTACTGCTGCAGTGCCGGTAATGTTAGACGTGGAGCAGTATTCGGTCGATGTTCGGTTGGATGCATTTCATATCAACCCCGACACAATCGCGTTTTTGGAGGTCATTGAAGGGCGCCGGTTTCATGGCGGCACCCGGCAAGACCTGCTGGCTTATGAGCTTGAGCAATGATGGCTCTCGAGCGCTCGCTTGCTCTCGGCACCAAAATGACCATAATGACTAGTGTGACTAATGGAGGCCAACCGGTGAAAGGAAATACATGGACCATTGCCGAGGCGAAAGCAAAATTTAGTGAAGTTATCGATCGGGCTAGATCCGGCGAACCGCAAACGATCACGCGTCACCGTCGCGCCGCCGTGGTTGTCGTGTCAGCGGAAGAGTGGGAGCGCAAGGTTCGCCGGAAAGGGAGTCTGGTAGACTTTTTCTCCGCTTCACCGCTTCCAGCATCCGGCCTGAAGGTCAAACGACTGAAAGACCGGCCGCGCGAAATAGACCTATGAGGTTCCTCCTTGATACAAACGTTGTTTCGGAATGGGTCAAAGTGTACCCAGATTCTGGCGTCGTAACCTGGATGAATGAAGTCGACGAGGATCGCGTTTTTCTCAGTGTCATATCCTTGGCTGAACTGCGCCGAGGGATCGAACGCATGCCCGCTGGAAATCGCCGGAACCGACTCGATGAATGGCTGCGCGAAGAGTTGCCTCAGCGATTTGACGGGCGAATCTTACTGGTCGATCGTAACATTGCTGAGGCTTGGGGAATGATTGTAGCACACTGCCAAACGGTGGGTCGTCCTATAAGCACAATGGACGGATTCATTTCCGCTACCGCGGAAGCTTACGGGATGACGCTCGTCACTCGCAATGTATCTGACTTTGAGATCTCGGTGAAGGAACTAGTGAACCCGTGGACCAAAAGCTGAGCGTCGAGCCCCCAAATTGCAGCCCGGCGGTGGCTTGGCTCGGCCCTACTGCGGAGACGGGCGCACGGTTAGCGATGAGTTCACCGTGCCGCTGTGCCGTGGTCATCACCGGGAGCTCCATCGTTGTGGTGATGAAGCTGAATGGTGGAAAAAGGTCGGTATCGATGCGATCGTCCCCGCTCGGGCATTATGGCCGGAGACCCATTCGCTGCCGATCACGACCGAGCCAGCGCCGGGTCCAGCATCCGGTCATCCGCTATGCGGCGGCCCACCCTCGACGGCATGGTCTTTCTCCGGCATGGATTTCTCGGAAACGCAAATCATTGGGAGCCCAGATTTTGCGGCTTCGACCGCAACTTGAGAGCCGACATGTTGAGGTTGCTGCCAGCGCCTCACGTTGAATCAGAAGACAGCAGTATCAAACTCATGGTCCAGCTGCCGACGATATCCATGGCCAGCTGGCGTTGCAACACCCGTGGGCGCGTGAGCCAAATTGTCATCGAACCAAACCTGCCCGACACTAGGCAAGGGTCGGCCTGCGCTGTCGGTTTCGAGCTCAATCACCGGCCGAAGCGGTTACGTCTGTTGACCGGTGTCCTCGTTGTGCTCGAGAAGTACCGCGCTTGTGGAATTTCGACGTCGCGTAATACGATATTTCATTTATAATTTTGCGGCTTCGATCAACGAAATTGCTCTGTCGCGAAGTGTATGTTGTCGGCGCTGATGCAGCTTACGCAGAAAGCGTTCGTCTGCTGTAACAAACTGGCATTTTTTCTCAACAGCTAGGACAAGATACAAGCAATCATAAGCGGGATGATCGATCTCGATCGATATTCGCGTCGCGGTTTCAAATAAAGACCGCGTGGGCAGCAGTTCGATTTCGGCGCCCTGAAGCAGACGGGCGGCGAGCAGCGCTTCCGCCTTCAAAAGCTCACCCCTTTGGACTTTTTTCCCAAAGATGTTCGCGCACTCGGCGACCAGCAAATCGGGCGCAATCAACTTGGCTTTTTGACGGAGTACCAACGCCTCCGACGTACCGTCCTCCTCGACCACCCATTTGATGGCGATGCTGGCATCGATGACGAGCGTGTTCACCGCTCCTCACGTCCTTCACGAAGCAGAACCTCCGAGGGCGTCTGTTTTCGCCGTTTTGTCAGCTTCCGTAGGTCGGCGGCTAACGTGTCAAAAGAAGGCTCGACGTCGCCGCTAAGAGCCTGGCGGAGGATTTCCCGATGCTCGGCTTCGGTGGAGCGGCCGTGCCGCGCCGCACGACGCTTCAATCGAGCGATCAGATCGTCGTCCAAATTACGCACATGCAGGTTCCCAGCCATTGAGCGCCCTATGAGATCATTGATCTCAACGATCCCACATTGCGCCATGTTGGTCAAGATCTGCCGTGGCACCAGCCCGGAGTTTTGGATCAACCTACAGGCCATGCACGATCTGACAAAAGCGCGGATGGAAAGCGGAGAAGCAATCGCACGAGATGTGCGGCCCCGCGCGGCCTGAATTCACGGCTGGGTTCGTTTTAACAATTAGGCACCGTAACGAGCATCTATTTGTCACGGGTGCCTTGTCTTTTTGATTTGCTTGCGAGAGCAATCTCGATGAGGCGGCGAATTGCCTGTGAGTGGAACGGCATGTGCGGGTCCGGCTTTAGCCTTTTGACACCATACAGCGGAATATAAAGCGCACGCGCTCGAGTAAATGGTAACGTCTTGCTCAGAAATCCATAAGTCCAGATTCGCAATTGTGAGAGCCCTTGATCGCCAGCGTGTTGAAGTGGTGCCCAGCCAACCCGGACATGGGGGAATGAGACTTATGGATGATTAGGATTAATCTCGCCTGACATCGTCGAACTTGGAGGTTCTCGTCACTCCAAACGCGCCACCACGGCGAGTCGCTTGACCTCGTGATTCCTATAGGCCTGCAGGAAAGCGTCATAGTTCTTAAACGACACGCAGCCATTTGAATCGCCATTCGGCCCAAGCAGAAAGCTGTGAGCGAGCAGACCAGCCCGGCCAAAGACTTTCCGTTCGTCTTGGGGAATCAGCCGCAGCGCACGTACCCCGTGGAAGAGCTCTTCCCTCAGTTCAAGATCATAGACATTTGGTGGGGTGACGCCGCGCATTTTTTCATCGGCGTGATTTGGGTCATCGAGCCAGCTGCCAAGGCCTGAATGCGCTTCGAGCTGAGTGCCGTCTGGCATGTAAACGGTATGTGCTGATATGTCATAAACCGCAGTCCATCGGTCGTAACGGGCTGCTCCGATCTGGCCGATGCCAAGACCACCGTCATCGGTGGCAGCGTAAGCGAGCTTGACTGGGGCAGGCTTGCCGAAGAGCTTCTCGAAAATCGTCGCGAAAATAGACGGTTTAGCTGGCGGCGTATCCGAAGCCAT
>WNGJ01043071.1_pt1 | contig 10086 bp, 11 predicted proteins | sample 5400611 | NCBI WGS metagenome assembly WNGJ01 (sample SAMN13153375, study PRJNA577476) | soil metagenome | isolation source: 40 cm soil or saprolite under Garry oak tree replicate 1 | place: USA:California | collected 2016-06-15
CTCGCGCTGAGCTGGGTGGGATTCGCGATCTGGGGAGGTCGGTGGCACGGCGCGATACTAGGCGCGAGGGCCGTCAGCGCGTCCGACGACCCCAGGCCCAAATGAGAGCGACCACTGGGAGCGCGAGCACCGAGGCCGTGAGCGCGACCGCGACAAGGAACGGCAAGCCGCGCGTGGCGCCCGCCGCCGTCGAGAGAAGCGCGAAGAAGACCATCGGTGCAAGCCAGATCCCGACCGCGATCACGAGGGCATACACGAGGAGCTTCTGGACAACGCGCGATGCGATCCGATCGATGTCATCGTCGCTGAGCCGCGGATCCACGCCGCAGTTCTACCACTCGTCGTGCGACCGACCGAGCCGTCCAACGGGTGGCCTGCCGCGGCTCAAGCGCGAAGCGCTCGCGCGACGCGTCCAGGGAGGTCTCGGCCGAGCTGCTGAGACATCCACGCGCTCGTGGCCGCGAGACGCTCGACGCGAAGACCGGTCTCGATGCCGAGGCCGTCGCACATCCACACCAGGTCCTCGGTCGCGAGGTTACCCGCAGCCATCTTCGCGAAGGGCGAGCCACCGATGCCACCGACGCTCGCGTCGAACGTCGTGATCCCCATCTCGATCGCCAGGTATGCGTTCGCGAGCGCCTGACCATACGTGTCGTGCAGATGCAGCGCGATCTTGTCCTTTGCGATGCCGGCGTCCTCGACCGCGTTCAACAGCGTGCGGATCTCGCCAGGCGTGCCGACACCGCTGGTGTCACCGAGCGAGAGCTCGTCGCAGCCCATCGCGAGCAGCCGCTTCGCGCAGTCCACGACCACCTCCGGCTTCGTCGGGCCGTCCCAGGGATCGGCGATGACCATCGAGAGGTAGCCCCGCACACGGAGGCGTTCATCTTTGGCGCGGCGCACCACCTCGCGGTAGCCGTCGATCGCCTCGTCGCGCGAGCGGTTCAGGTTCTTGCGCGAGTAGCTCTCCGACGCCGACGCGAACACGGCGATGTCCTCCGCGCCCGCCGCGAGCGCGCGATCCAGTCCCTTCTCGTTCGGCACGAGGACTGGGTAGCGCACGCCGGGTCGGCGTTTGAGCGCGCGCAGCAGCTCCTCCGCGTCGGCGAGCTGCGGCACGGCCTTCGGGTTCACGAACGATGTCGCTTCGATCACGGTGTGGCCGGCCTCCGCGAGACGCGTAATGAGCTCGAGCTTCGTCTCCGTCGGGAGCGTGCGCGTTTCGGCCTGCAGCCCGTCGCGCGGGCTGACCTCGACGATCTGGACGCGTGTCACGGGAGCGCGGCGATCCGTCGACGTGCCGCGCGGACACCGACGAGGCTGCCGGCGGCGAAGCCGGCGAACACGAGCGCGATCGCCGCGGCGAGCTCGGCGCTGTCGGCCCGTTCGAGCCCGAGCGCTTGCGTAACGATCGCGAGCGCAACGACCCCTACGCCCGCGCCGGCGAGGCCGTAGACGAGCACGAGGTTGAGGTAGTTCGCACCGGGCGTCAGGCGGTGGAGCTCGAGCTCGGGTGCGAGGAACATGATCGCGCCCCGCAGGGCCGCGAGGCTCGACGTCGCGAGGAAGAAGATCGGGATCGCGCGCCCGCGCCGCCGGACCGCCTCGCGGATCGTGGCGTCGATCGCCACCTAGAAGCGATCGCCGAGGAAGAGGCGACTCGCCGCCGCGACGGCGGGGAGCAGGAAGGAAACGACGAGGCTTCGTAGCGTCCGCGTGTCGTACGGCCACTCCGAGACGTCGACGATGCGACGCTCGAGCGCAAGTCCGGCCGTCACCGACGCCGTGAGGCCGTCGGTGTACGCCTCGGTGAGAAGCTTGCGCACGCGAGCGAGCTCCTTCTGCTTGAGCGTGCGTATCGCGATGTGGCTATCCCACATCACGTAGAAGAAGAGCGCGGTCGCCATGATCAGGATCGCGACGTATGCGATCGCGAGACGGATGACGAGGTCGACCGGCACGCCCGGAGCGAGGAGGAACAGCTCGCTCACGGCGATGGCGATCATGAACGCGGCCGCGACGGCGTACGCGAACCGCGCGACCGGTCGCAGCGGCGAGAGGTCGAAGATCGAGAGCTTCAGCGGATAGCGGTGGAGCTGCGAGAGCGCGCGCGTCCGGCGCACGATCTCGTAGAAAACGATGCCGAGCAGGGCGAACACGAGACCGACCGCGGCGACGCGATACGCGCCGATCCAGCCGAACGTGTCCGCCACCGTCCACGGCTGGATCGTGACGAAGCCGAGCACGGTCGCGAGCACGGCGGCGATCCACTCGTCGTAGCGACCGCGGCGCGTCGCGAGCTCGACGCGGTGGTCGAAGTCACGGCCGTCCACGAGGAGCGCGCGGAACGCGCCGATCGCGTGCGCGTACGAGCGGCGCAGGATCCACCGCGCGACGAGCCAGTACGCGACGAGGACCGCCGGCAGCAGACCGGTGCGCCAGAGCGTGGTGTTGAGCGGTCGGTCGAATTCGCCGTCGAGGTAGCCGGCGGCGAGCAGCGCGAGCGCGAACGCCGCCACGACGAGGATGACCGCGCGCGGACCGTGCGCATGGAGATGCTCGGCGATCGCGTCCACCAGCGATCCGTCGTGCGCGACCGCGGTCGTCCGGTCGGCCATGGCGTCCGTATTCTCCGTCAGCTAGGTCGCCCGGCGTACAGTCTGGACGTGCTCAAGAAGGGGAACGAACGCCGGATCGAGGAGTTCGAGGGCCCCGCGGAGCTGGCGCGCTTCTTCAAGGCCGGACATCTCGAAACGATCCCCTCGTCGCGAGCCGACCGCATCGCCGTGCTCCGTCACCTGGCTCAACGCTTCGAGCCCGGGCGCGAATATCAGGAATCCGAGGTCAATCGCATCCTGCAGGGCGTCCACGCCGACCACGCGATGCTGAGGCGTTACCTGGTGGACGAGAAGCTGCTGCGACGCGCGTCAGGCCGTTACCGCAGGGCCTGATGGAGTTCCAGGACGTCGTCCGCAAACGGAAGATGGTCCGCAGCTTCGAAGATCGGCCCATCCCGCGCGATATCGTCGACCGGCTCCTGGCCAACGCGCAGCGGGCGCCCTCGGCCGGGTTCAGCCAGGGCTGGGCCTTCCTCGCGCTCGAAGGCCCGGAACAGACCGCGCGCTACTGGGACGCCCTCTGGCCGCCGGAGCGGCGGGCCAGGTTCGGCTGGGACGACATGTTCAAGGCGCCACTGCTGGTCGCCTGCTTGAGCAACAAGAGCCAGTACGTTGCACGCTACGCGGAGCCGGACAAAAACTGGACCGACAGGGACGAGAAGCGCTGGCCGGTGCCCTATTGGGACATCGACACCGGCATGGCCGCGCTGCTCGTGCTCCTGACCGCCGTGGACGCCGGCCTCGGCGCGGTGTTCTTCGGCGTCCCGGATCAGGCCAAGTTCCGTGCGACCTTCGGCGTTCCCGACGAACTCACGGCCATCGGCACGATCGCGATCGGGTACGCCAAGCCACACGACCGCCCGTCGCCTTCGCTGAAACGCGGGCATCGTCCTGCGGAGCAGGTGATCCACAAAGGAAACTGGTAGTCACCCGCGAGGGTGGTGCTCGCACCGCGCGCGCGATATCTTCGAGGCTGAGATGGGAAGTGGCCTGGGGAAGCTGCGCCTCGCGATCCCGCTTTCGGCTGCGTGGCTTGGTCAGCCCATGCGCTGCGCGACCCCGATCATGTTGCCCTCGCTGTCCTTGAACCAGGCGCCTTTGAAGTCAGGGCGTTCGGCGATGCTGTTCACCGTCTTCAGCGTGGGTAGGTCGTATTCCTCGAAGACCACGCCTTTCGCCTTGAGCTGCTTCACGACCGCCGCGACGTCGGTGACGAGGAATGACATCTGCGTGTGGCCCGCGGGTTTGACGCTCATGGACGCGAGCACGAACGCCGTGCCCCCGCCACACTGGAAGACATCCCCGTCAGGCTCGGACGGCGTGAGCCCGAGCTTGTCCTTGTAGAAGGTCCGCGCCCGCGCGAAGTCCGTGACAGGGAGAGTCGCGAAGACCGAGTAGTTCTTCATCGTGCGCCTCCTTAAGCAGTCGTGGTCGGTTCGCGTTCCTGACGGATCTGCCGCAGCGCCGCCGCGAATCCCGCGGCGCCGACGGCCATCAGCCCCAATCCCGAGCCCGCGATGATCGCGACCGGGCTCACGAGCGTGGCGAGCGTACCAGTCACGGCCAGCGAGATCGGCGTCGTGAGATTCATCGTCGTGAAGAACGTCGCGAACGTGCGACCGCGCAGCTCCGACGGCACGGTGAGCTGGAGCCGGGCGCTGTTCGCCGCGTTGAGCACACCGTTCGCGACACCCAGCGCGAAGAACGCCAGCGTGGCAAGCGCGAGCGTCCAGGTGAACGCGAACGCCGCCCAGATGACGCCCTGCACGAACACGCCGCCGATGACGATCGCGACGAGCGGGAGACGCGTCCGCACGAAGCTCATCGTGAGGTTCGCGACGAGCAGACCCGCCGCAAGTCCGCTCATGATGACGCCGTACTCGACGACGCCACCGCCGAGCTGCACGCTGACCCAGAGCGGGATGATCGTGCGGAACGGACCGCTCGCGAAGAGCTGATTGCCGGCGGCGACGAGCGTCACGAGCCGGCTCGGCGGATGGTTCGCGATGAAACGCAGCCCGTCGCCCGCCTCTTGCAGCAGCGGGCGCCGCGGCGCGGGCCCGGGCAGCGCGGGACCGGGCGTGAGACGAGCGACGAGGAAGGCCGACCAGAGGAACGACGCACCGTCGATGAGAAAGAGTCCCGTCGGTCCGATCGCGGCGAAGAGCAGCGCGCCGATCCCCGGCGTGAGCAGCGATGCGGCTTGCCGCGACGTCGAGAGCATCGCGTTCGCCTGCACGATCTGATCGCTCGCGACGTATGCGGGCAGCACGGCGCCCTGTGCCGGACCGAAGAACTGGCTCGCCAGGATCATGCCGATCCCGGCGGCGATCACGACGGGTAGCGATACGACACCGGCGAACACGCTCAGCGCGAGGAGTCCGGTGATGGCGGCGCGCGCGAGGTCCGCATACACCATCACGCGGCGGCGATCCCAGCGATCCACCAGCGTCCCCGACAGGATCCCGAGCGCGAGGTTGGGGATGACGAGCGCGATGCCGAGCGCGGCCAGCCCCGGCGCTCCCGCGCCCAATGTGCTGTACGTGAGCCAGGTGATCGCGACCGAGTGCAGGCCGTCGCCGACGACCGAACCGGTGTGCGCGGTCCAGAGCAGGCGGTAGTCGCGCTGGCGGAGAAGCGCGGGGACGAGACGCTGGCGCATCTAGCTCTGCGGCTCGAACTCCGCGAGCCGCTGGCCGCGCTCGACCTGCTGCCCGACCGACGCGAGCACCTTCCGCACCACGCCGTCCGCCGGCGCCTCGACGCGCAGCTCCATCTTCATCGCCTCGACGACGAAGAGAAGATCGCCGCGCCGCACCTTCTGGTCCGCCTTCGTCTGCGCCGCGATGACGACGCCGGGCATCGGCGCCGCGACCTCCGAGCCGATCGTGAGCTCGACGTTCCGCGGCCGCATCGACGTGTCGAGCTCGTACGTCTCGCCCTGCAGCCCGACCCAACACATCGTGCCCTCGCGCGCGGCGGCAGCGGGATACGCGTCGATCGTCCATTCGTGGGGCTCGGCCTGCGAGCGCACCGCGACGTGCCCGTCGAGCTCGTACGGCCCGCGTCCGGTGAGCCGCACCATGCGCTCGGCGTCGCCCTCGCGCAGCGTCACCGTCGACGCGTAGCCCTCGCCGAGACGCCACGGCCCCAGTGAGGTCCACGGATCGCGGGGGTCGCGCGCTCCCGCGATGACGGTCGCCGCGGCGAGGACGTACGCCTCGTCGGGCGCGGCGGGACGCTCCGGCACGAGCTCCTCGAACGAGCGCTTCACGAATTCGGTGTCGGACTTCCCCTTCTGGATCCCGTCGTGCGCGGTGAGCGCGCGCAGGAAGCGCAGGTTGGTGCGCACGCCGAGCACCTCCATCTGCGCGAGCGCCTCGCAGAGCTTCGCGAGCGCCAGCTTGCGGTGCGGTCCGTGCGCGATGAGCTTCGCGATGAGCGGGTCGTAGTGCCGCGTGACCGTCGAGCCTTCCTCGTATCCGGCATCGACGCGGATCCCCTCGGGCCAGCGGATATGCGCGATGCGACCCGTCGCGGGGAGGAATCCGCCCTCGACGTCCTCGGCGTAGAGACGCACCTCGATCGCGTGCCCACGCGGTGCGGGCTCGCGCAGCGACAGCCGCTCGCCCATTGCGACACGCAGCTGCTGTTCCACCAGGTCGATGTCCCACACCAGCTCGGTCACCGGATGCTCGACCTGCAGGCGCGCGTTCACCTCGAGAAACGCGAAGCGGCCCTTCGCGTCGACGATGAACTCGGCCGTTCCGGCGTTCGTGTATTTCGCCTCGCGCGCGATCGCGATCGCCGCTTCCGCGAGCGCCTTGCGCTGCGCGTCCTCGAGCGACGGCGCGGGCGTCTCCTCGAGGATCTTCTGGTGACGCCGCTGGATGGAGCAGTCGCGCTCGCCGAGCGCGAAGATCTGACCGTGCGTGTCGGCGAGAAGCTGCACCTCGACGTGCCGCGGTCTCTCGACGAGCTTCTCGAGCATGAGCCGTTCGTCGCCGAACGACGCCGACGCGATGCGTCGCGACTTCGCGAGCGCGTCCTGCAACGCCGACGGCTCGCGCACGCGCAGCATGCCGATGCCGCCGCCACCCGCGACGGGCTTCACCATCACCGGGTACCCGATCCGCGTCGCGGCGGCGATGAAGGCCTCGTCGCGCTGGTCCGCGTCCATGTAGCCGGGCAAGACCGGCACATGCGCGCGCTGCGCGAGCGCCTTCGCCCGCACCTTGTCGCCGAGCGACGCGAGCACCTCGGCGCTCGGGCCGACGAAGCGCATGCCCGCGTCGGCGACGGCCCTCGCGAAATGCGGCGACTCCGCGAGGAAGCCGTATCCCGGATGAACGAGATCCGCTTCGGCCTCGCGCGCGGCCGTGATCACGCGCTCGATGTCGAGGTACGACTCGGCCGCGGGTGGGGGACCGATGCGAAGTGCGACGTCGGCCTCGCGCACGAACGGCTCGTTCGCGTCGGCGTCGGAGTACACGGCGACGGTCCGCATGTTCATGCGCCGCGCCGTGCGGAAGATGCGGCGCGCGATCTCTCCGCGGTTCGCGACGAGGAGCGTCGTCACCACTTCGGCTTGCGGCGCTCGAGGAACGACCGCATGCCCTCCTGGCCTTCGTCACTCACGCGGATGCCCGCGATGCGCTCGACGGTCTTCTCGCGCACCTCGGCGACCGGGCGCCCCGCGACCTCGCGCACCAGTCGCTTCGCGGCGTTCACCGCGTGCGGACCGCCCGCGACGATCGCGTCGAGGTAGAAATCGATCTTCCCGTCGAGCTTCGCGGGTTCCTCGACCGCTTCGACCAGACCGACCTCGTACGCGCGTCGCGAATCGAATCGGATGCCGGTCGTGAAGAGCGTGGTCGCGTGAGCGAAACCGATCTTGCGCACGACGTACGGCGACACGACCGCCGGCAGGATGCCGAGACGCACCTCGGTGAACGCGAACACCGCCTCGGTCGAGGCGACCGCGATGTCCGCGACCGCGACGAGCCCGCAGCCACCGCCGATCGCCGCTCCCTGCACCCGCGCGAGCAGCGGCATCGGGAGCTCGTCCAGCCCGCGGAACATCTGCGCCAGCGCGCGGGAGTCGGCGACGTTCTCGGCGAGGCTGAAATCGGCCATGCCGCGCATCCAGTTGAGGTCCGCGCCGGCGCAGAAGGCGTCGCCCTCGCTGCGAAGGACGACGGCGCGCGAAGTGGGATCGATGCGGCCGAGGAGGTCGCTCAGCTGCGCGATGAGGTCCGCGTCGAACGCGTTGCGCACGTCCGGGCGCGCGAGCGTGATCCAGGTGATCCCACGGTCATCGACCTCGAGCCGGACAACGTCGGTCACGGTGGGACGATAGCGAGGACGAGCGCGGGGCGAGTTCTAGCGGGCGGGAGCGGGGCGCTTGGACTGGGCCGGCGCGTACGGCGAGCGGCGATTCTCCTCGAGCTGCACGTGCGTGTAGGCGTGGACGCTCACTTCATGCTGCGATCGGAGCGCGATCGCGGCGAGTAGTGCGGGCATCGATGTCTGATCGGAGACCNNNNAGACCGTGAAGCACTCATCGCAACCACCGAATCGGCAGGGAAAGCCGCCTGACCTCATGGAGGTTTGACCTTTCCGGCCGCTCTCTCGGCCCGCGGGGACTCGCGAAGCATAGCAGTGATCTAACGCGCGACGCGACGTTCCCATCACGAGCCCCCAACGCCGCCGCGCCTCGGCGCCGTTGACGGTAGGGCTAACGTTCTCGCGAAGTGACACAGGTTGCGTGCGCCCACATCCCGAAAGCGATCGCCGCTCCGCGCGCTCAGCTCTGCGAGGCGTGCGGCGCCACGTCCAGCCTTCGGCTCTGCACCGAATGCGGCCACGTCGGGTGCTGCGAGTCGCAGCAGTCGCATGGCCGCCGCCACGCCCTCGGGGAGGGCCATCCCGTGATCAAGTCGCTGCCGCTAGCGAAGAGCTCCTTCACGTGGTGCTACACGTGCGACCGGTACGTGTGAGATACACCTGCTCAGCCGCGCTCGGCGCGCCGAGCCGCCAGCGCGACCATGCGCTCCGCACCTTTGATCATGGCGCGGTCGACGAATTGTCCGCTCGCGAGGACGACGACACCGTGCTCGGCCGTATTTGCCTGCGCGAGAGCGTCCAGCAGCTCGCGCGCCGCGCTGATCTCGGCCCCGGTCGGCATGAAGCACTCGGCGATGACCGGTAGCTGCCGCGGGTGGATCGCGGCGCGACCGACGAACCCGAGCGAGCGGCCACGGCGGCACGACGCCGCGAGCCCCTCCAGGTCATCGATCTTCGTGTAGACCGACATCGCCGGCGCCGGCAGGTCCGCGGCCCGCGCGGCCACGACGATGCGGCTCCTCGCCCAGAGAAGCCCTTCCTCGTCATTCACGCCGAGGTCGCTCCGCAGATCGGCCTCCCCCAGGGCGATGCCCGCGACATTCGGATCGGCGCTGGCGATCTCGAACGCGGCCTCGACGCCGCGGGCGCTCTCGATCAGGCAGGTGAGCGGCAACACGCGCGACCCGAGCGCGGTCCGCACCGCGCGGACGTCTTCGGCACTCTCGACCTTCGGTACGCGGATGCCCGCCAGGCTCGGGGCGTCACGCAGCCTCGCGAGATCCGCCGCTCCCCACGCCGAGCGGATGTCGTTGATGCGCACGACGACCGGCTTGGGGGTCGGCTGGCTCAGAAGCGCGTGCGCGCTCTCGCGCGCGGCGTCCTTGTGGCCGGGGGCGACCGCATCTTCGAGGTCGACAATGACCACGTCGGCCTCGCTGGCGATCGCCTTCGCGAAGCGCTCGGGCCGATCGCCCGGGGCGTAGAGCCCGCGAGCACTGCCGCGGTGTCGTGACCGTGTGGCCGACCCGGCCAGCGGATGCGACCAGGCGTCTCGCTCATGCGAAAGAGCTGGTTCTGCATCTTGATGCCGCCGAGCTCGTCGTCGTCCACCGACGCAACAGTACCGAGCGCCGCGTACTGAGGATCGGTGAAGATGTCGCGCACGTCGTAGATCGGTGCGATCGCGGCCTGCGCCTCTTCGAACGCGGCGCTCACCTCGGCGGCGCTGCGTTTCGCGATCCAGCCGCCGACGACCTCGTCGAGCTCGTCGGCGTGCTCCGGAACGGTTCCCGGTGCGCGGCTGCACCTCGCCGAGCTGGTCGTACGCGGTGATCTGCGGACCGAGCAGCCACAGCAGCGGCTCGATGAGCGCGAGGTCGACGACCTGTCCGCGCCCGCTCGCACGCCGCGCGTGGAGCGCGGCCATCACGCCGTACGCGAGCGCGAGCGCCGCGACGCCGTCGGCCAGGCCGAACGGCGGCAGCGTCGGCGGGCCATCGGGCTCGCCGGTGAGCGCGGCGAAGCCGCTCATCGCCTCGGCGATCGTGCCGAAGCCGGCGCGCTTCGCGTACGGGCCGAACTGACCGAACCCGGTCACGCGCGCGAGGATGAGCCCGGAGTT
>WNGJ01022979.1_pt1 | contig 10085 bp, 6 predicted proteins | sample 5400611 | NCBI WGS metagenome assembly WNGJ01 (sample SAMN13153375, study PRJNA577476) | soil metagenome | isolation source: 40 cm soil or saprolite under Garry oak tree replicate 1 | place: USA:California | collected 2016-06-15
GTCGTTGGAGCGCCTGCTGGACCGGTTCGCCGAGCTGCGCGCCGGGAGTCTGCGGACGCTGCAGGGCTGGCACCTGAGACCCGAGCAGCTGACGCTGCGCGGCCGCCATCCCGAGTTCGGCCCGGTGACCCTCTCGCAGCTATTGGCTTGCTGGGTGGTGCACGACCTGGGGCACGTGGCCCAGATCTCGCGCGTCATGGCAAAGCAGTACGCGGACGCCGTCGGGCCCTGGAAAGCGTATCTCCCGGTGCTCACGCGCTAACGATCCGACAGCCCGAGCCCCAGCTCGAGCCGCGCGCCAGGCGAACCAGAGATCGCGACACTCCTCGCGCGCGCGAGACGACTAGAACACCGTGGATGGTCTACGGCAGCGGCACCTGCAGGTACGCGGGTGTGGAGCGGGCGCAGCCGCTACGTTTGCGGGGAGGGCTCTCGGCGGCGGCCAGGCGCCGGGCGCTCGAGATGATCGACGCCCGTTTGGATGCGCGGTTGACGGTCGACATGCTGGCTCGCGAGGTCGGTCTGTCGCCAGCGCACTTTGCGCGCGCGTTCAGGGAGACGATTGGCCGGGCGCCGCACCAATATCTGTTGTGGCTTCGGCTCGAGCGCGCACGGCGGCTGCTCGAAATACCCGGTGCCAATCTCTCGGACATCGCCCAGCGCACGGGCTTCGCGGACCAGGCTCACTTCACCCGCCTCTTCAAGCGGGCCTACGGCGTCACCCCGGGCGCCGTCACGCGCCAGCGGCAGCGCTAATCCTCACGTTTCGCTCTGTTTGACACGACGCCCTGATCGCGGGGTTATGGGATGGCGTCGCTCCGAGCGGGCGCGCTCCTCGGCATCGAAGGCGCTCAGCGTGCTGCCGGCGGTTCGGCAGGGTGGTAGGTCGCGATCACGACGCCGGCGGTGGTCGTCTTGGTGTCGACAAGTCGGAGTGCGATCTTCGGACTGTCCTCCCGGAACAGCCGCCGTCCCGTCCCCAGCACCAGCGGGTGTATGAGGAGCACGTACGTGTCGACCAAGTTGCGACGCATCAGCGACTGGGCCAGCTCGCCGCTGCCGAGAAGCACGAGATCTTTGCCCGGCTGGTCCCTCAGCCTGGCCACGGCAGTGGCGGCGTCGCCCTTGAGGAGCGTGGAGTTGCTCCACGGGAGCGGCTCCTTCAGCGTCCTCGATGCTACGTACTTCTGGGCGTTATTGAGCACGTCGGTGAAGGGGTTGGGCTTCGGCCGGTTGGGCCAGACGGAGAAGAAGTCCTCGTAGGTCCGTCGCCCCAGCAACAGGGCACCGCTCGTGGCCATCGATTCTCCGGCCACGCTTCCCATGACTGAATCGGCGTAGGGCGTCGCCCAGCCGCCGTGCTCGAAGCCGCCACGGCGGTCCTCGTCAGGCCGGCCGGGTGCCTGCATGACCCCGTCGAGCGTCAGAGACGTGAACAGAACGACCTTGCTCATTGAGCTCTCCGCTTCGGGTGAGTGGACCTGGCGTGGTGAAGACGGCGATTCGCGTCGTTTCTTGAACGCGAGGTCTCCATGGTGGCTCTTCGATCACCGGTTACGGCCCCGTCTCACCGCGTGGGCGCGCGACGGGTCGCGGCGATGCTGGCCCTCTTGGGCGCCGTCTCCGCCTGCGCCCGCTCGGCGCAGTCGCCCGGCGCGGTCAGCTACGAGCCGCGCACCCGCGAGCTCACGGTCACGACCGTGCCGATGCTCGTGAAGGAAGGTCGCACGGTCTACCCGTTCCTCGCCACGGATTTCGCGAGCGGGGGCGTGCTGGAAGGGAAAGAGGTCTACGCCTTCTCGCCGAGCACGCTCACGGTGGTCGAGGGGGACACGGTGCACTTCACGTTCGTCAACCCCGAGGACGACGAGCACTGGTTCTTCCTCCCCGATTGCACCGAGGAGGACAAGGAATCGTTCGTGCTTCCGGACTGCGCCGTGCGGTTGCCCGGACAGACCCGGACCCACGCGACCTACGTCGCGCGGCATGCCGGGATCTATCCGTTCATGTGCACCGTGGTGAGGCACGTGCCCATGATGCAAGGTCAGCTCGTGGTGCTCTCGCCGGCCGCGGTGGCGGGCCGAACCGGCCGCGGGGAATGAGTCACCGGGTCCACCGCACGTTGCCTCAGCTCGCAATGGGACCTCGGAACCCCCGCTGTTTCGAACCACTCCAGGCCGGAATGCAGGTTGGTCGCCGCGTACTCCGGGAAGCAATCTGGACCAAGGGCAGCGGTGGCGGCTCCCCGAACGGACTCGTGCAGCGCCAGCACGCGAATCTCAGGGACGCGTTCGAAGAGCGCACGGGCACCACCACGCATCGTCTCCGTGACCGCGTCGGTGGTCTTCTGAAGCGCCGTGAGAAGACTCGCAACCTCAGGACGCTCGAGCGCTTGTGAAACGATGGTAAACCCGTGGCTCTCTATGCTCGTCGCGACCTGATCTGTGACCACTGTTGCAGCCATGGTTTCGGTCCGTTGGCGGGCCCGAGAACCCGCAGGTGAATATCCATGAGCAAGGCGTTCGCCGCCGTCTCATCCGGTCTAGGAGGCAACGGGGACCGGGCGCGCGCCTCCTCAATCCGCCCGAAGAGCTGCTCAGCTTGCTCCTTTACTTGATCCAACGTCCACCCGCCCCGCTTGATTCGTTTCAACTCATCCGCATCGGAGGTCCGAAAGACCTTGAGCTGCCCGGTCTCGAGAAACTCGATCCCCATTCTGAGCAGACGGATGAGATGAGCCGCGTTCTTTACGTCGTACTGGTACTTCCGCACCATCGCTTTGCGCTTCTCTCCCATGTAGCCACTGAAGTGCTCGTGGTGGAGCTTGCGAAAGCGGTTCAGGGTTTCAAGAGGCAGAGTCCAGTGACGAGCGATGTGCTCGAGCTTTGCCTTGTCGGCCTCAAGCACCTCGGCCAGCGGTCCGCGGCCACGGATCTCTTTCGTGAGCGCCTCGTATTCGGCCATCCGTTCGAGGTCGAAAGCCTCCATACGCTTAAGCTGATCGTACGCGTAACCCGCGAACGAGTCGGCGGCTGCCTGCGAAGAGAAGATGGCCCGTTGGCCCTGCAAAAGGTCGAACGCCTCGTGACGGTGGACGTACTCGTTGTCCCGAAGCCAGAGGAGACCCACGATGTTTGGGTTGCTCTTGAGCAGCAAGCGGACAGCTTTGTCGAGGCTGTAAGTCACGACGTCGAGCTCATCCGCTTGCAGCCGCCAATGCTCCCACCGAGGCAGGCCGATGTGAAACGGAAGCGGGGGGACGACGAATCCCATGAGATCGACGTCGTCCACGGCGTCCGGCTCTTCGGGCGGCAAGTATGTGCCGTGGCTATGCGACCCCATCAATGCGAGGACGATGAGGTGCGGCTCCAGTGGGAAGCCGTTGTCGCTCTCGAACGCGCTGGCGATGCGTGGGTCGATGCTCATCGCCGGTGAGTCGTCGTCAGTTCGAGCAACATCTCACTCGTCGCCGTCCCAATCCGGTTCCGCCTTCCGCTCTGCTTCGATCAACCGCGTGCGCACGCGCACTCGCGCGCCCGTGAGATCCACAAACATGATCCACTGGGGCGCCGGCGTCTGGTTGAGCGATGCCTCGATGGCCTGCGCCATCTCGCGGCTGACGTACCATTCCTCGAAGTGTGCCGCGACGAGGAAGTAGTCTACCGGCAGCTCGGGCTGGCCCGGTCTCTCGAACCGCTCCTTAGTGTTCTCCATAGTCCGCTGGCCGCCACTCAAGGCGGCCCCTCAAATGCAATCGCCCCGTCCGGCAGCACGCGCGGACGGGGCGACCGAGCAGCGGACTCAGGTTCCGCTCAGGTCAATTCCCGTTCGCGCCAGGTGCGTGGGCGAGAAAGTGTTTGGCAACCCCGCGCGCGGTCGCCCGAGGGCGGCTGGCGCGGTGCCTGGGATCAGTCTTCGATCGCTCGAGACGGCACGCATATCGTCTATCTCAAACCCAGGAGCACGGGAACCAGCATTCCACAGTCGCGCCAAAGCTAACAAGGTTGCAGGGTAGGCTCAACGGGAGGTCGAGGTAGCCCCAGCCCACGAGGCGCCTGCAAGCAGGGCGGCGGCGAAGGCCGCCATGACGGTCAGCCAGAACAGACGAGCCATTGCGGATTCCGGGTTGGGAGCATTGCGCTAACTGATAGCGCCGCAACCCCGGTCGCACAACCGTGCATCGCCCGGCACGTCGGGATCTATCCGTTCATGTGCACCGTGGTGAGGCACGTGCCCATGATGCAAGGTCAGCTCGTCGCCTCAGCTCGAGCGTTTATCCCTTAATTTTGATCTGCCCACCTTCCGAGCGATGTCATGCGTTCTCTGCACGCCGCCGTGCTGTTCCTCTCCGCGTCCACGACGTCCGGTCCGGAGCCCCTGAAAATCCTCCGCACGGCGCCCGCCGACGAGGCGACGCCGACGAGCGTGGTCACCGTCACCTTCGACCGGCCGGTCGCAGGCTCGCTCGACCGAACCGTGGACCCGAAGGCGATCTTCACGATCGCCCCCGCCGTGAAGGGCCGGCTCGAGTGGCGTGATCCGGTGACGATCCGATTCACGCCCGCCGCGCCGCTCGCCTCGAGCGTCGAGTACACCGTTACCGTCGCCAGCACATTCGCCGCGATGGACGGGAGCCGGCTCGAAGCTCCGTATCGCTTTACGTTCCGCGTTCGCGGGCCGCGCCTGCTCACCGGCTCGCCCGTGAGCGGCACCCGGCACCCGAAATTCGTGACGCCCACAACCCGCTTCGAGTTGGTGTATAGCACGCCCACCGACCTCGAGCGACTCGCCGCGACCACCCACCTCGAATTCAACGGATCGTGCGCCGGGCGCGGTTCGATCCGCTTGAAGCCCCTGGACCAGCGGCCGATCACCTCGAAGGACTCCTGGGATTACAAGGAAGCGGGCGGCTACCAGCGGGACCGGTCGGCCGACAGCCTGCGGCGCGTCGTGTCGCTCACTCCGGACGCGCCCCTCCCCGGGGCCTGCACGGGCGAGCTCGTGGCTCAGTCGATTCTGGACCGAGAGGGCACGAGCGCCTACGTGCGCTGGGACTTTCAGACGTACGGCCCGTTGCGGCTGCTGAACGCCGGGTGTCCCTCGCGGCCGGGCGTCCCCCCCCATTGCCCCACCGGACCGATCGCGCTGGAGTTCAGTACGCCCGTGCGCGGCGCGAGCGTGCTGCGGCGCGTCAGCACCAAGCCCGCGCTGTCGTTTGCAGTCAGGGATACCTCGGAGGAGTCTGCGACGTGGGTCCTCGAGGCGGCCCTCAAACCGCGCACGGAATACACGGTCGCGGTGGACACGACCATTACCGATATCTTCGGGCAGCGCTTCACCGGCAACGGCGTGGCCACTTTCACGACGACCGGCTACGCCCCCGCCGTTGAGTACGCTTACGGTCGGATGCTCGTCGAGCGCACGGGGTATCGCACGCTCGCCGTGCGGCATGTCAACGTGGATACGCTGGTCGTCAGCTTCGCGCCGGTGCCGGACAGCCTCGAGGGCGCGGTGCTTCGCTCATACGGGTGGAACTTCGAAGAATTGTGGGCGAAGCTCGCCCCCGGCGCCGCGACGCGCACGGTACCGGTGAAGGGCGACGCCGACCGGCCGATGGTGACCGGGGTCCGCGTGCCGGCCTATAACGCGGCCCGGGCCGGCAACCCGACGCTGACCGCGATCCGCATTACGAGCCCGCGGGCCGACACCGCGCACCGAGAGCCATGGGCGGCGCGCCGGCCAACAGCGATCGTGCAGGTCACAGATCTCGGGGTGCACGCGCGGATCGGTGTGGAAGAGGGCGTGGTGTGGGTCACGGGCGTGAGCGACGGCCAACCGCGAGCCGGGGCGCGCGTCACCCTGTACGATAGCCACGGCCGGCCCCGCGCGACGGCGACCACGGACGCCGAGGGACTGGCACGCCTGACGGGGCTCAAGCCCGACACGGCCGCCGCCGGCGACGAGCGCCGCTACTACGGCGGGTTCGACGGCTACGTCGGCGCGGCGCTCGGGACCGACCGTGCCGTCGTTCCCGTGAGCGCGTACGACGCGGATCTCTCCACGTGGCGCTTCCACGTCTCGAGCGCTTGGGGCGACCAGCGCTTCCCCGCCGCCGGGGCGGTATTCACCGAGCGCGGCATTTACCGCCCGGGCGAAACGGTGTACGCCAAAGCGCTGGTACGCGACGGCCCGCTCGGCGCGCTGACGCTTCCCGCGGCGGGCGACTCGCTTCGCTGGGTGTTCGCCGACCGGGAGAACGGCACCCTGCGCGACTCAACGGTCGCCGTCTCGCCCTTCGGGACGGCGGACCAGGCATTTCCGCTGCCGGCCAGCTTGGCGCTCGGGCAATACGAAATCGCGATCCGCATCCGGCGCCAGGGGCGCTGGATCGACCTCGACCGAACGAGCTATCGCGTCGCCGAGTACCGGCCTCCCGAGTTCCTGGTGGATGTCACATCCGACACCGCGCCGCGCTTCGCCGGCGACTCGCTCCGGGCCACGGTTGAGGCTCGCTATCTGTTTGGGGCGCCGATGGCCCGCGCGGCCGTGAGCTGGGTGGCGCGGCAGCAGCCGATCAGCCCCTGGGCGCTCCGCATCCCCGGCACCGAGGGCTACTATTTCGGGGAAACTGGCTGGTGGTGGGAAGAGGATTGGGAAGAGAGCACGCCTCAGGCGAACGTGACGGTTATCGCGAGCGGCACGGACACGCTCGACGCCACCGGCCATGTCACGTTGCGCGTCGCCGTCGCGCCGCCCGTGAAGGGCCTCCCAGCCCGCGCGACTCTGCAGGCGACAGTCACCGACGTCAATCGGCAGAGCGTATCCGGGGCAGCCTCCGTCACCGTTCACCCGGGGGCATTCTACCTGGCCGCGAAGCCGCTCGGAAAGAGCTACTTCTGGACGGCCGGGACCCCGCAGGAAGTCGCGGTCATCGCCGTGCGCCCGGACGGCCGCCGCGTGGCAGGCGTGGCGATCCGCGGCACAGTCGTGCGCCGCGAGTGGCATCAGGTCGTGCGCGAGCGTGCAGGCCTGTCCGAGGAAGTGGGCGAGTGGGTCTCGGACACCGTGGCGCGCTGCGATCTCACCAGCGCCGCGGACTCGGTGCCCTGCCGGTTCACGCCCGCGGCGGGTGGGAGCTACATCGTGAGCTTCTCCGCCAGCGATCCCGCCGGGCGCCCCGCCGCCACGAGCCTCTCTCGCTGGGTGACGGGCAAGGATTGGGTCCCGTGGAACGACGAGAGCCGCTTCAAGATGGAGGTGATCCCGGACAAGCGGCGCTATAGCGTCGGCGACACTGCGACGGTGCTCTTCGCTTCGCCGTTTACCAACGCCGAGGCGTGGGTGACGGTGGAGCGCGAAGGCCTGATCGAGGAGCGCCGGCTGCGCATCGCCAGCGGGGCGACGACGCTGAAGTTCCCCGTCCGCGAGGCGTACGCGCCGAACGCGTTCGTGTCGATTATCGTGGCACGGGGCCGGAGCGCCGCGCCCGGCACGCTCGCGGACCCCGGTCGACCCACGATTCGCGTCGGCTACGCCGAGCTGCGGGTGACGCCCGAGGTGAAGCGCTTGCAGGTCGATGTTCAGTCGCTCAAGTCCGAATACAGGCCGGGCGACACGGCGCGGGTCCGGCTGCGCGTCCGCGACGGGCACGGCGCGGGCCAGCGGAGCGAGGTGACGCTCTGGGCGGTGGACGAAGGGGTGTTGGCGCTCACCGGGTATAAGATCCCGGACCCGATCGACCTGATCTACAAGCCGCGCGGGCTGGGCATGCACCTCGCGAGTGACGTCGCGACGGTGGCGCCGCAGGTCTTGGCGGAGGCGGTGACGATCAAGGGCGACGAGACGCCCGGCGGAGGCGGCGGACTCGGCGCGGCAGAGGTGCTCCGCTCGCGGTTCAAGTCGACCGCATTCTTTCTCGCTTCTGTCGTAACCGATGCGGAGGGGCGCGCGGTGGCGGCGGCGAAGCTCCCGGACAACCTCACGACGTTTCGAGTGATGGCCGTGGCGGTCACCGTGGGCGATCGCTACGGGAACGGGCAGTCGGCGCTCCTCGTGACACGCCCGCTCCTCGCCCGGCCGGCGCTGCCTCGGTTCCTGCGGCGCAACGACGAGTTCACCGCCGGGATCGTGGTGAACCAGCGCGCCGGCGGTACGCCTACGGTGAAAGTCCAGGCCGCCGCCAGCGGCGTCGTGCTCAACGAGGAGGCCGCGCGGACGGTCACCCTCGCGGCAGGCAGGGGGAGTGAAGTCCGCTTCGCCTTCCGCGACACGACCGACGACACGGCGACGTTCCGGTTCCGCGTGGCGAGCGGCAGCGACGCCGACGCGGTCGAGAACAAGCTTCCGGTGCGGCCCGCGTACCACCTGCGGGCCTCCACGGCGGCGGGCGTGCTGCGCGACACCGCGACGATCGAGTTTGCGCTACCGGGCGACATTGACCCAGCACGCTCGCGCGTGGAGCTGAGCCTCGGCACGTCGGTGCTGGCTGTGGTCCAGGGGGCCTACCAGTACCTGCAGGTCTATCCGTACGACTGCAGCGAGCAGGTGGCGAGCGAAGCGCTGCCGCTCATCGCGCTCTACCAGGCACGCCTCGTGCTGGGAGCGGGCGTCACGCTGCCCCCCGACGCGAAGGATCAAATCGCAGATGCGGTGGGCGTGCTGTCTCGGCGTCAGCGACCGGACGGCGGCATCGGGCTGTGGGACGCGACCGACTGGACGACCCCCTGGCTGAGTGCTTACGCCGGCGAGGCGCTGATCGCGGCGCGAACGGCCGGGATCGCGGTGAGCGACACCGTGCTATCGCGTCTCGGCGACTACTTGTCGAAGAGCCTTCGCAACGAGCTCCCCATCCAGGCACCGGTCGCAAGCTGGTATTCCGAGCTCCGCGTGCGGCTCGCCGACCGGGTTGCGGCGGTGGACTTCCTGAGCCGCCTTGGCCGCCCCGATCTCGCGGGAGAGAATGACCTGTTGCAGCTCGCGCCCCAGCTCGCGTGGGAGGACCGCGTGCGGCTCGCCGAAGTCGTCGCACGCCGCGGCGCGGTGCGGGCGGCGCGACAGCTCCTGGACCCCATCTGGGCGTCGGTGAAGGTCGAGGGGCGCCGCGCCGTGGTCCCTGACTCGACCCGGCGCCCCTTCTATTTCTATTCGTGGGAGCGGCCGGTCTCTCGCCTCCTTACCGCCACACTCGCAGCCGACTCGAGCCACGTGCTGCTTGGCCCGCTCGTGGAAACGCTCATCGAGCAGGGCCGTGCCGGCCGGCTTTCGCCCTGGAATACGCAGGACTACGGCGCAGCCGTCGGCGCGCTCGCCGCGTTTGCCCGGCGCCAGCAACGCGCGGCGGCGCGCGGGATTCGTGTCCGCGTCGGCGGCCGCGTGGTTCTCGAGACGCCAGCCCGTGCAGCGAGCGCCGCGGTGATCGACTCCAGCACCCCTCTCACTGAGATGCTCACGGCCGGCCCGGGCGGTTCGAAGACGCTCCGGCTCGCGCTGGAGACTGGAGCGGGTGGCGACGCGCCGGTCTACTACTATGTCACGGTGCAGGAGGTCCCGCGAAACCGCCCCGTCACGCCCGACCAGCAGGGGATCCAGGTGGAGCGGTGGTACGAGGACTTCGCGACGGGCAAACCGATCGTGAGCGTGGCCGAAGGAGAGCTCGTGCGCGTGCGGCTGCGGATCACGATCCCTGCCGAGCGGCAGTTCGTGGTGCTTGACGATCCGCTCCCGGCCGGGCTCGAAGCGGTGGACTTGAGCCTCCGGACCACGGGCGTGCTCGTCGGACCGGGCGCGACGCGGGAGGAACAGGCCGAGCACGAAGAAGCCGAAGGCGAGTCGAGCTACCCGTGGGGCTGGTACTACGGAAGCTGGGACGACGGTTGGTGGTCGCCGTTCGACCATAAGGAGATGCGGGACGACCGCGTTGTGTATGCCGCGACGGTGCTCTGGCCTGGCACCTACGGCGCCACTTACGTCGCCCGAGCTACGACGCCCGGGGTGTTCGTGCGGCCGCCCGCGCACGCCGAGGAGATGTACAATCCGGCCGTCCACGGCCGCAGCGATGGCGGCGTGTTCAGCGTGACGGTGAAGTC
>WNGJ01038897.1_pt1 | contig 10085 bp, 7 predicted proteins | sample 5400611 | NCBI WGS metagenome assembly WNGJ01 (sample SAMN13153375, study PRJNA577476) | soil metagenome | isolation source: 40 cm soil or saprolite under Garry oak tree replicate 1 | place: USA:California | collected 2016-06-15
GGGTTGGGAGCTCGACCTGTCGGTGCCAACCCGCAATCCTTGTAGGCGCCGATGAGCGCCACCATCCTGCCCCGGCCAGCAGCCGCCCCAACGACCCTCGTCCGGAGAACTCGTAGAGGCGAGTCTCCGGGCGGGGTGTGAAGACGATCCGGCCAACGATCAGGTTCCTGAGGATCTCGCGCGCCTCGGGGACCTCGCGCCGCAGCATCGTTCGCCAATCAACCAGGCGGTGGCGGATATCACGCTCTAGGCGCCTGCCCGTGTCGCATCATCGCCTTCCTCGACACGGGCTCGATGGTCGTCGAGGAGATCCGGGAGAGCGTCGGGAAGCCATCCGGCGGATCACGGAAGCGCTGATCCGGTTCGGACTCGCCTCGAGCGCCCGGCGCTGCGCGGGCGGCATCGCGTCGACGGCCTCGGGCGGATATTCGACGCGGTGAGGCCCCGCCCTCAACGCCAGCGCCGTCGGACGGTTCTCGAAGCACCGGTCACAGCGGCCGATGCCTCCGGTGCGGATGAAGCGTTGGCACTCGAAGCAGCGATCGCGCTCGCGATGCGGCTGCCGCACGACGTTGCGCCGATACACCATCAGCGTGTCGCTCAGGCGTGGCCATCGGGGCAGCGGGATCTCCTGGGTCAACGTCCAGTTCAATCGGAGCTCACGATGAAAGCGCACGGACCCGGTGGCGCCGTCGTGGCGCTCGCCCACGTAGATCACGATCTCGCCGCGGTACGCGCGCAGCGCCGCATAGCTCGCGTCGTCATCCTCGTAGGGAGGCCAGCAGAGAAACAGCGTACGGTCGGGATGGCGACCCACGGCGGCCTCCGAGGACCCGCGCCGGATCCGGCTCCAGGGCTTTCGGTCCCGTATGTGGAACCGGTTCACCGCCCGCGCATTCGGCGGCGCGAGATCGTAGGCGATCACGTCGACGCCGCGTGCCTGCAGGAGCGCGCTCCAGTACCCCATCCCCGCGCCGCATTCGAGGAGCGGCGCGTGCTTGGCCAGGACGTCGAGCGCCTCGTTCGTGGGAATCGCCCAGGAGAACAGTGCCGCCAGCTCGCGACGCCGGCCGCGCAGGTCGAGGATCTCGGAGACCGCCGGTGGCAGCGGTGCGGCGGTGAGGATCGTGAAGAGGTCGAGATACGGGTTGTCGACGGCGCCGAGCGTTCGCCACCGACGCGCTGCGTGGAGACGCGTCTCGTAGAGGTCGAGACGGCGGAGCGCTTCGCGCCACTGGTCTTCTGTCGTGGTGAACGGCAGGCCGAGGTCCGAGCGCACGGCCGTGGCAAACCTGGCCTTGAACGCCTCGTACGTTTCGAGCTTGCGGAGCTCCGCGAGTGTGAGGGGTGAGAGCCACTTGGATCGGCCCGCCAACCGTCGACCCCGGGGAACGTGACGCCAGGTATCGGGGCCGGCCGGCTCGACGGCGTTGCCGCACGCGGCACAGATGAGGTGACGGTCCACCAGAACAGGTCGCCCCGCGCTGACGAGTGGTCGCGGCTGTATGGAATGGTCGCGCTTCGCGGACGCGCTGTCGCGGCCGGCGTAGTCGCCCACAAAAGCTCCGCCCGCCGGTCGCGACAGCATCTGACTCATCGCCTCAGCCGTCGTCGTGGTGATGATCGTGGTCCCATCAGGCCCCCACGCCTTCATCACGGTCACCGCGCAGGACGCCCGCGTCGTAGACGATCTCGCCGTCCACGACGGTGAGAACGGGCCGCGTCCGGCGCATGTCGGTGTCGCTCACACTGAAGTAGTCGCGATCGAGGACCACCAGATCGGCGAGCTTGCCGACCTCGATCGAGCCGAGATCGTTTTCTCGGTTGAGGTACCAGGCATTGGCGCGCGTGTACGCGTAGAGCGCTTGCTGCCGGCTGATCTGCTGCCCGGGATTGATCTGCTGGCCGAGGACATTGAGGCCGGTCGTCGCGTAGTGCATCGCGAACCAGGGGTTATGCGGCGCGATGTGGACACCGTCCTCGTGCAAGCCCGCTGGGATGCCGCTCGCGATGATTTGCGGGTAGAGCGGTCCTAGGGGCAGTCCATCAGCGCGCGGGACACCGTTCAACCAGGTGAACCCGGACATGGAGACGCCGCAGTTCAGCGCCTTGAGCCTCGCAAGGTGGTCTGGCGTCGCGAAGGCCGCATGTTGCAGCCCCCAACGCAGGTTCTTGATGCCGAACTCGCGGTCCATCGCCTCGTAGGTGGAGACGACCTGCTCGATGGCTGCGCTGCTCGTCGGGGTGCCGGCTTGCGCGTTCTCGTTGCGCCAGCCTGCCTTGGCGACCAGGCGCTGTGACTCGTACCAGACCGCGTAGTTGTCGGGACTCGACGGCGTCGCGAACGGCGCGGCCCACTCGCCGATGGCGCCGGTGCGCACCATGTCGTCGCCGAAGAAGAAGATGGTGGTCTAGATCACCGAGCGCGGGGATGAAGGGAGCTCATTCTTTGCCGATGGATCTTCCTCCTTCATCGCGGCACTCTCCTCTCTGTCGCTCAGCGTCCCCCACCACCATGGCCTTCGCGCAGCACGCCCGCGTCGTAGACGACGTTGCCGCCGACGACGGTGAGGATCGATCGAATCTTCTTGAGGTCCTCGTCTGGTACGGTGAAGTAATCGCTGTTGAGAACGACGAGGTCGGCCAACTTGCCTTCCTCGATGGTTCCCAGCTGATCCTCCTCGCGCAGGAACCACCCATTCCGCTTCGTGTAGAGCTCCAGGACTTCCTGACGCGTGATCTGCTGGTTGGGGTTGATCAGCACGCGTCGTGTGTTCAGGCCGGTTGTGGCAAAGTACATGTGGAGCCACGGATTCATCGGCGCGATCTGCATGCCATCCGAGCTCATGCCGGCGTGGATGCCACCGTCGACGATGAATCTGAACGGCGGACCTGCATACGGCGCGACGGTACTTGTGGGCAGTGCTCCCCCGAGGTACTGCCACCCGGTGAGAGAGAGGCTCCCGCCGAGATTCTTGAACCGAGTGATCCACTCCTGGGTGATGCCCGGAACGTGCGCGATGACCCACCGCGTCTCCGCGACGATTCCGGGCACTGCGGCATCGGCGACCTCGTAGCCCATGATCTCGAGCTCGAAGTCCGCGGCGTTGCTCGTGGGTGACTGGCGTCGCCCCAGAGAGTGGACCTCAGCCCGCCAGCCCGCCTTGGCGACCTTCGTCGCCGCATCGTTGAATCGCGCGATGCTGGCCGCATTCGTCGCCGACGGCACGACGGTGATGAATTCGCCGATCGCCCCGGTCCTGACCATGTCGTCGCCGAAGAACTGGAACTGATTCTTGAGCCGCTGCACGAGCTCCGGCAGGGCGGGGTCAGTCTCCATGTGCAGGAAGTTGATGCGCAGCCGAACGATTCCGTTGCCCTCGTCGTACACCGCCAGGAACGGCAGGTGCATCGTGAAGTTGTCTTCGTGCGCTGCGCCGTCCGTCTCGGGATTCGTCGCGCTCGTCTGGAAGGCGCCCTGGTCGAGGTGGGTCGTCACCCCGACCTGGGCCGCGTAGGCGATCGCGTCGCGAACGCTGCGCTTGCGCTGCTCGAAGCCGTCCGCGGCGTTCCGGAGGAGCGTCTGTCGAAGCAAATTCAGAGCTCGGCCTGAACCGTTGTTCCCTGGGCTCGAGGTCGTGGCGATGCTCCCGTTCGCGGCGACGACCACACCGTTGGCCTCGAAAAATTTCTTGCCCAGGGTGTTGGTCGACGTCGGGCCGGTGAAGCCCTGCAAGATGAACGCCGGATTGTTCGGCACCGCGGCATCGAGTTCGGCGAGTGTCGGGAGGCGCGGTGTCGGCTCGGAGGGCGGCCAGAAATGATTCTGGTTGAAGCCTCCGATCGTCGTGATCCAAGCGCCGGCGGGAATCCCCGCCGCGCGAGCGGCATACATCGCTTGAATGTCCGCGATGGAGTACGCGTTCTCCAGCGGCGTGTGGTACCCGGGTCGATTGCCCATCAACACGATGTGGTTGTGGTTGTCGATGATGCCGGGCACGACCGTGCGTCCCTGCAGGTTGATCACCTGCGTGCCCTTGCCCTGATGATCGCGGGCACCGTGACCGACCTCGGCGAACCGTCCGTCCTTGATGGCCACCTCCGTCACGACGCGGTTCGTGCCGTCCATCGTGTGGATCTTGCCGTTCCACAGGATGAGATCGGGTCCCTTGGGCGGCATCGGGGGATCGGCGGTCACGCGATTGGCGGACGTCGTGAGCCAGCCCGCCACGCCACCGAACGTCGCAGCGACGCCCGCCGTGGCGCCGGTTTTCAGAATCGTTCGTCTCGAGATCGACTTCGTCTTCATGCCCCTCTCCTCGCGAGGCTTCACTGGGCCGGAGCGCAAAGCGGTACGCCACCGTCAAGCGGTGTCAGCCCGCCTGTTGCGCGTGATGCACGGTCTCCCAGGTTAGCTATGGCCCGCGCGCGATGACCGCGCCGCGGGGTTCGAAGACGCTACTCGTCCGGTGTGGAAGCGGTGATTCGCGGTCACGATCCGATACTGTCGATGATGATGTCCGCCGTGAGCGCGAGGTGGTCGTCCAGCGCCTTGATGGCGAGGTGGAATTGCTGGTGCAGCATTCGCCAGCGCTCGAACGAGGGGCCGGGCTCGCCGCGTGGCGGCAGCGGGGTCGCCGCCAGCGCATCGTGGGCCGTGCGTACCCGCTCTTCCCAGTGCCCGTCACCGAGCTCGATCGGCCGCCGCAGCGCCAGCCCTTCGAGGTCGAGGAAGTCAGCACCTCCCGCGTCCGCTGCCGGCTTCGGGATCGACTCGGTCGAGGACGGTCCACGCCGGGCCGCTCTCGCCGCCATGGCCGTCCGCAATGTCCTGGCGCTCCGGAAACATCCTGAGTGGCTCAAAGTCGGGGAGCAGGTCGGACCCACACAGCGTCGTCGCATCCCGGTGCTCATGCTGATCGCGCGCGGCGACGACGTGGACCGCATCGTGGGGCCCGAGCCGGGGGCGGCCGCGTTTGGGATGTCCATCTGGCTACCCACCCATCTGCAAGCTGTCCATCTGGCTACCCACCCATCTGCAATCTGTTTGACAGAGTGTGCAATCCGCGCGTACGGCTTGTCTTCCTAAATCCTCGCGTGCGTTGACCTCGATCTGTGGCACGGGAAATGCCCTCTACCACAACCAACTAGAGTGATCACCCAGCTCCCCGGCGGCGGCGAGCGCTGGTATACCGTGCGCGAGGCGGCGAGCCTCTGCCACCGCGCCGAGGCACCATCCGAAATCTTCTCTCGAAGTACGAGCTGCCACGACGGCTCGTCCGGGGCCCTGGCAGGAACCCGAGAAGGATCGCCCTGCGCTCCCCGTCGACCATCCTCTGTCGGAGCGTTTCATTTACGGGCCGGCCGCGCGTGAGCGCCCAGCCGCTCGAAGTCTCTTCTTCGTCGAGAGGAGGTGGTACTTGTGACCTAGGTATATTCACGCCGCACTTGTGTTGAGTCAGTCCTTTCATTACTTCCAACCTAAGGGATAGGGAGAATCAATTATGGAGAAGAAGGACAAACTCGAGCTTGTGATCGAGCAACTGGAAGAGCGCATCGCCCCCGGTGTTGTCCATCCCACCAATGGGAACAATGGGTGGGGCAACGGCGCGGAGGGTACGAACCCCGGCAGCGACAACGGTCTCACGGCAGATTCAAAGAGTACTGAGACGGCAACGGCAGTCGACGGTCCGAACAGCGGCACGCCGAACTCCACAACGCGTTAGATCTGGGCCAGCGGGCGGGCGGGGCAACCCGCCCGCCCGCTCGACGCCGGGGGGCCAGGGGTTCTAGCCCTGGCGCTTGGCGCGTACCCTTTAATGCAATAGCGAGGAGGCACTACTGAGCCCCGCACTCGTGGCATTCACGACGCTGGGCTGGCATTGCCACCTCAGGAGAGGTCACTGGGGCCTCAGGAGTCTCGCTCCCTTGGTGAGAAGTCCATGTCTACTGTAGTGACACAAGAGCTGCCCAAGCTCCGGAGCGATCTCGTGATCAGCCGGCAGGGTGGCGCGGTCGTCCTGAAGGATCCGGCGACCGGCCGCTTCTTCCGTTTCGGCGAAGCCGAACACTTCATCACGAGCCAGCTTGACGGCACCACTCCGATCGCAGTGGTCCGCCAGCGGGCCGGGGAGGAATTCGGGTCGCTACCCGAGCCGGGGATGGTCGAAGGGTTCGTCGGGTCGCTCAGGCGGCTCGGGCTGCTCGAGACCGACGACGCTGCGCTTGAGCGTCCGGCCGCCCGGCGCCGACGGACTCGTGGAGGCCCACTGTACCTGAGGTTCAGCGCCTTCGATCCCGACCGCCTCCTGGACCGGCTGGTCGACAAGGTCGCCTTCTGCTTCACCCCGGCCTTCCTCGTGTTCTCCGTCGCGGTCATTGTGCTCGGGTTCGGCATCGCTGTGGCGGAATGGGGTGACATCACCAGAGACCTAAGGCGCCTGTGGCGTGTCGAGATGGTCCTGGTGGCGTGGCTTGTCACTTTCATGGTCTCTGCCTCGCACGAGTTCGCGCATGGCTTCACCTGCAAGCGGTTCGGGGGCCACGTTCATGAGATGGGGTTCCTGCTCATCTACTTTCAGCCTGCCTTCTACTGCAACGTGAGCGATGCCTGGCTCATCGCGGAGAAGTCCAAGCGCCTCTGGGTGACCATCTCCGGGCCTTACTTGGAGATTTTCCTCTGGGCCCTGGCAGTCATCATTTGGCGTGTCACGGAGCCGGGCACCTGGCCCAGCGCTGTCGCGCTGGTGGTGGTCGCCACGTCCGCTCTCAGGCTCTTCATCAACCTCAACCCCCTGATCAAGCTCGACGGCTACTACCTGCTGAGCGACGCCCTCGGGATCCACAACCTCCGCGCGCGCGCGTTCGGCTATCTCAAGCGCCGCCTTTCCGCTCTGGTGGCGTCACCGAGCCGGACGCCGGAGGAGCCGACGCCCCGGGAGAGACGGGTCTATCTCGCGTACGGCCTCCTGGCCGGCGGCTACTCCGCGTGGCTCCTCGGCTGGGTGGCGTTGATGGTGGGCGGCTATCTGACCGAGCGCTACCAGGGCGCCGGGGCGATCGCCTACGCCGGTCTGCTCGGGCTCGCGTTCCAGAATCCACTGCAGCGCTGGGCGGCCAGACCCGGGTTCCGAGCGTGGCGCGAGCGCGTGAGCCCGCGCTGGGTCCCGATCGATGGACGGGTGCGGGTTGTCCTGCTCTTCGCCCTCGTCCTGGCCGCGCTCTTTCTCGTGCCGTGGGAGCTCACGGTCTCGGGCGAGTTCGCGGTTGCCCCGCGCCACAACGCGGACGTGCGCGCCGAGGTCGACGGAATCATCGCTGAGGTCTACGTCGACGAGGGCCAGCGGGTCGCCGCAGGCGAACTGGTCGCCCGACTCGCGGATCGAGACTATCGCGCCGAGCTCAGGGCCGTCGAGGCGCAGAGCGACGAGATTCGTGCCCGGCTCAAAATGCTGCGAGCAGGGCCACGGGTGGAGGAGCGGCGTGTGGCCATTCAGAATCTCGAGACCGCCGAGACCCGGCGCGAGCACGCCCGCCGCCGGCTCGAGGAGGCGGAACGGATGCAGGCCGCCCGCCTTGCCAAGGCGACGGCTGACGTCGCAGTGGCCGAAGAGCGGCTGCGGTACGCTCGCAACGATCTCGTGCGATCCCGGGCTCTCTTCGAGGGCGAGCTGGTCTCCCGGCGAGCACTCGAGGAATCCCAGGAGCGGGCGGCGGTCGGCGACAAGGAGCTGGCCGCTGCCCGGGCCGAGGTCGCGGCCGTGTCGGCCGGCGATCTGGCGTTGACCGGCGATCTCGCTGGGTTCCGCAAGGAGCTGGCCGTGGCCCAGAAGGAAATGGAGGAAGCCCGGGCCCGGCTCCGGCTGCTCGAGGCCGGGAGCCGGCCCGAGGAGATCGAGGGCGCCGAGGCAACGCTGGCGCGACTCCTTAGCCAGCGGAGCCACCTCGAGGAACAGCTCCGGCTCGTCACAGTACGGAGCGCCGTTGACGGCGTCGTGACAACGCCAAAGCCCCGCGAGAGGGTCGGACAGTACATGAAGAAGGGTGACCTCATCGTCGAGGTGCACGAGTTCACCACGGTCAGAGTGGAGATCGCCGTCCCAGAGCGGGAGATCGGCGACGTGAAGGTAGGTCAGCCGGTGATCGTCAAGGCCCGGGCCTTTCCCGAGCGCCCCTCGGAGGGCCGCGTGACCGCGATTGCGCCGGTTGCCGTGAAGGACGAGGAGGCCTGGCGGGGCAAGGTGTTCAGGGTGACGACCGCCGTCGACAACCCCGATCTCCTCCTGAGGCCCGATATGACGGGGACCGCCAAGATCTATTGTGGGCAGCGTCGGCTGTTCGACGTCCTCAGCAGAAGATTGGCCCGGTACGTGCGAGTGGAGTTCTGGTCTTGGTGGTAACGTGGATTTTCTTCAGCTTGACGCCTCCTGCTTGGAATCCGGCGGGACCGCCGGGTTGTTGCCCTTAAGCGAGGGCAGTAGCGCGACGAAGGTCATGCTTCTGTGAGCGGGAAAGGCCGGCCAAACTTGCCGGGGAATAGAGAGGGACCTCTCGGGATGGCCTTAAGTGTTTCGGATAACGCGTGCAGATCATGGGCCGACAGATTGGCCATGGGGACATGCAAGGGATCGCCCACATCCACAATGCGAAACCATGGAGCCGTGCCCATTGCGTAAGGAAGATAAAAACGCAAATTCGTTCGCTGGGAGAGATCACGAAGACGGCTTTCGCTTATACCCGATTCCTCTACGGGTTGAAAAAGGTCCCAGATGGGCATATACCATGCCCAGAGCCGCGTGAAGTTAAAGAGATTTTCCGTTTCATCGCGAAAGCCTGCAGATTTTTTGCCTGAGTGAACCAATCGAGCACAGAGCACGAGAGGTTTTCGTTTTCCTCGTAGCCGTTTCGTCAGAAGGTCGACGGACTCATCCGTGATAGCGGAATCCGCTGTGCAGGCAACTGCTGCATCATCTGTTTCGAAAAGATAGCAGTTCCAGAATGTCTTAAGGGAGGACGGCATTTCTGCGAAAAAGGGGAACGCTGTCGCACGGATGTCACCGATCGTTATCGTCTCCCCGTGCTTCAGGCGGATTACTCTCCGCCTTCGGCCCAGAACGTTGTGGATGACAGCCAAAAGATCAACCTCCCACATGTGATCCGGGTGGCAGTCCGGCACAACAATGGGGATGTCCTCGGGCAGCATCATGAGAACTCCCAAGTTCCAATGATCAATGTCCTGATGGGTGACAAAGACAGCATCCAACGGCGGAAGCTGTGCTGGTGACAGCTGGGTCAGCTGGGGGCCGTATGGTTCGAAGAAAAAACGATCCCCGAAGGTGTCTGAAAAGGACGACTTCAAATCCTTTTCTGTCCACTTAATATGCGGTCGAAGAAATGGATCAACACAAACCGATGATCGAGCGGTTTGAAAGAGAATACAGGCGTGTCCCAACCAAGTGAGGCGGTCCTTCTTCCCCTCCAAGAGGCTTTGAGAGACGATCTGCGCCGATGGGTCGATCTCTTCAATCAATTCAAGGCTGCGGAGACCCTCAATCACTGGTGAAAGATTCACGTCGCACTGCTCAAGAATTCGCGAGAGCGCTTTTTCCGAGACTCCCTGTGAAAGCTTTGAAATGATGTGGGAAACCTCCGGCGAGTAGCGTCCTGCAGGGATACCGGGACTCTCGGTGCGACGGTGGAGACCGTCCAGGAAGTTGATCCTCAAGCGGTCCTCGCTAAATACGATTCTGTCGCGAGCGCTTGGAATTTCCGTAACACGGGGTTCTCCGCTTGTGTCGATCTTCACCAGTTCCGAGTGCGGCAATTGTGCGAGGAACTTTTCAAGGCGGGAAAGTGCTTCCGATTGGGAGTAACTCTTTCGAAGGTTCTCGAACAGGCCATTAAGATAAGCGACCATCCCCTCTAAATACTTCAGGCGTCTCGAATCGAACTGGCTGTTTTGAGGTGTTAGCGGAGCGCGGCCGATCGAGAGTTCAGGCACTGTGAAAAGGGATAGTCGGAGGTGTCTATTTCTTCTCATGGAAATTACACGCGGTAGCCCCGCTCACTCCTCATAGACCTCGTTC
>WNGJ01010055.1_pt1 | contig 10084 bp, 7 predicted proteins | sample 5400611 | NCBI WGS metagenome assembly WNGJ01 (sample SAMN13153375, study PRJNA577476) | soil metagenome | isolation source: 40 cm soil or saprolite under Garry oak tree replicate 1 | place: USA:California | collected 2016-06-15
TCAGGTGCGAGCCGGTGACGCCGTAGTCCGCGACGCAGCTGGCCGCGGCGCGGACCGCGTACCTCAGCGCCCGGCGCTCCGGCAGCCCGTCGGCCCGCAACGCGAGGAACACGCCGGCCAGCACCTCGCCGCCGCCGGTCGGGTCCACGAGCTGCGCGACGGGGGCCTCCACCTCCTGCGGATGGCCGTCCACGATGAGCCGCGCGCCGGAGGGCCCGCGCTTGACGATGAGCGGCGCCTTGGGCACCGGCAGCTGGGCGTCCCCGTATAGGCCGTCGTACTCGGCCTGGTTCATGAAGATGAGGTCGACGCTGTCGCAGACCTCGCGCGAGGCGGTGGGATAGGTGGCCACGTAGTGCTCGAACATGTCGGCCGAGATGTGCGCCCGGCAGCCGCGCTCGTGCAGGTACTCCAGCCAGGTCAGCTGCTGGTCCGGCGGCGCGGTGCCGAGGTGGATGTAGTCTGCGTCCAGGTAGCGCGCCGGGAAGGTAGCGGTCCGGACGATGGCCGCGACGCCGAGTTCGGCGCTGAACGAGCGGCTGCCGTCGTCGAATTCGCGGACCCGGAGCTTCGCGGACGGGCCGGGCAGCTCGGTGACGCCGTCCAAGTCGACCTGTCGGCTTTGCAGCGGAGTGAGGTCGAAGTCCTTCCCGGCTGCGGCCACCAGGCCGGCCCGCCGGCCGATGAGCATCCCGGCGCTGGCGGCCGCCGCGTAACCCGAACCGCCCGCAGAGGTCCAGCTCACGGCGCCGGCGTGCACGATCGACGTGCCCACGTGGCCGACCACGACCAGCTCCGGACCCCGCTCCTTGGGCCCGCCCTTACCTTCCGCACCCCGCATTTCGCACTCCCATGCAGGCAGCCAGCGGACGCGTCATCTGATTACCGGCTGTACCGGTGGCTTCCTACCATAGTGCGCAGTTTGCCCGCTGACCAGTACGTCGAGACTCTGAGTCAGCCAATTGAAACAATCAGTGTCAGCCGGTTGCTAACCAGGGTGTGGCACCGTAGGCTCCGCCGCTCGCAGGAAGGCGAGTAGGTGCCGACTGAACTCCTCGGTGCCGGAGACATAGGCCAGGGCGCTGACCCGGTCTGGGTGGTCCAGCGCGTACCGCAGCGCCAGCGTCGCGCCCCAGGAGTGCCCGAGCAGCGCAGTCTTGGCCAGGCCGAAGTGGCCGCGGACAGCGTCCAGGTCGGCGACCGCACCCGCCACCGAGTACGGGCCGCGGCGTTCGGAGCGGCCGGAGCCGCGCTGATCCCAGCGGATGACGCGGAGATAACCGGACAGCGCGTCGGCGAGGGAGCCGAGCATGTCCCACAGTCCGGGCCCGCCGTGACACAGGAGCAGCGGTGTCCCGTGACCGGCCTCGGCCGCCCACAGGCGGCAGCCGCCGGCCTTAACGATGGCGGGAGGTGCTCTTCTGGTGCTGGGTCCGCGGGAACGAGTGGTGGTTCGCGGTGGGCGCGGAGCCGGCCCCGCCGCGGCTGGTGTACTCGTCTGGGGTCTTGAGGCTGCTGAGCTCGAAGTCGAAACGGGCGTCGAGGGCGGTGGCCAGCGCGGCCAGCGTGCGAAGCGTCAGGTTCTCGCCGCCGCCGAGGATCTGGCTGATCCGCCCGGGCGAGACGCCCATCCGGGCCGCGAGCTCGGCCCGGGACAGGCCACACTCGCGCATGTGGAAGGTGATCTCGTTGGTCAACTGCGTGACCAGCCCGTGCATCTCCTCGTCGACCTTGGCCTCGGCCTGGTCACGCCCACGTCCGAAGACCATCGGTGCCTCCACTAGCTGCTGCCAGACCCTGTCGCGCCCGGTTCTCGTAGCTATCAGTGTACTTAGTCTTAGCTAAACGTATAGCTATGACTAAAGTCTCGCCGACACGGGGGTCAGGGAACCCGCATCGGCCGATCGTTACCGAAACGTTATCATGGGTCGGCTGGTGCTATCCGGCCCTCCTGCGCCGGGTAACGATGAATAACGCCAGGTTAACGCGGCACGGGGATAAAACCCAGGTAGATCCCTTATTCGCCGAAAGCATTATCCTCGGGGTAGCGGCCATGGCCTGCGTACGCGCAGATGTTAAGCGAGGGGCTGGGACATGCTTGGCTGGGTCGTGGGTGGGATCGGCACATTCGTGGTGTCGCTGGCTTTTGCCTGCGTATTCCTGAAAATGCGGTGCCGCGGGCTCGGCCCGCCGTTCGGGCCGCACGCCCGGCCGTGGGGCCTGTTTATCGCGGTGGCCACGGCGCTGGTAGCGGCCGGCTTCGGCCTGCTCATCCTGGCGGCCAGCCACGAGACCCCCGCCGTCCTGGCCGGAATCGTCGTGCCCGGCGGGCTCTGGCTCACCCGCGTGGCCCCGCCGCGTGACCGACTCCGGGCCGGGTGGCTGACCCGGCCGCTCAGCCACCTCTACGACGCCATGGGCGAGGACATGCAGGACTGGTGCGACACTAGGCACCGGGCCGCGGCGGAAGAGCCGCAATGGATATCCGACGCCGCGACGTATTACTACGACCAGGTGAAAGGCCGGATAAAGGACCAGCGGGCGCTGGATGAACTGCGCGACTGGCGGGACTCCATAGTGCACAAGATAACCATTGTGCGGCTGATAAGCCTGGAGACCACCCCGGCCCGGCTGCACGATTCGCTGCTAAAGCACCCCTCCACGCACAACCTGCGCCGGTACGCCGAGGATGACCCGGAGAGGCTGTCCCGCCGGCTGGAGAGCGACGCGACCAACGAACTGGACCTGTTCCTCGCCCGCGTGTACCGGCTCGGATACCACAAGCTGCTGATCTACCCGTTCCGGCCGTCGGTGCACCGGTCGCCGCGGACCAGCACCCCGAGGTGAAATAGCCAGGCCCCGCGCGCGGTTGCACACATGGCGCCCCACGCGCCGCGCGCCCGCATCCAACGGGCCGCGCCCTTAGTGAAGGAGCTAACGTGGCGGACAACTACCGCAAGGACCCCGAGGCCATCGCCCAGCTGACCCCGGAGCAGTACCGGGTCACCCAGCAGGCCGACACCGAGCCGCCGTTCAGGAACGAGTTCTGGGACAACAAGGAGCCGGGCATCTACGTCGATGTCGTGTCCGGCGAGCCGCTGTTCGCCTCGGTTAACAAGTACGACAGCCGCTCTGGCTGGCCGAGCTTCACCGTGCCGATCGAGCGGGGCAACGTGGTCGAGCACTCCGACATCAGCCACGGCATGGTGCGGACCGAGGTCCGTTCGGCCCACGGGGACAGCCACCTCGGCCACGTGTTCCCCGACGGCCCGCCCGAGGAAGGCGGCCTGCGCTACTGCATCAACTCCGCGGCGCTGCGCTTCATCCCGCTCGACGACCTCGAGCGCGAGGGCTACGGCGAGTACCGCACGCTGTTCGACGAGACCCGGAGTGAATCATGAGTACTGAGAAGGCGATCCTGGCCGGCGGCTGTTTCTGGGGCATGCAGGACCTCATCCGCAGGCAGCCCGGCGTGATCTCCACCCGGGTCGGGTACACGGGCGGCGACGTGCCGAACGCCACCTACCGGAACCACCGCGGCCACGCCGAGGCGATCGAGATCATCTTCGATACGGACAAGACGTCCTACCGGGACCTGCTCGAGTTCTTCTTCCAGATCCACGACCCGACGACGAGGAACCGGCAGGGCAACGACATCGGGACGAGCTACCGGTCGGCCATCTTCTACCTCAGCGACGAGCAGAAGAAGGTGGCCGAGGACACCATCGCCGACGTGGACGCTTCCGGCCTGTGGCCGGGCAAGGTGGTCACCGAGGTGACCGCGGCCGGCCCGTTCTGGGAGGCCGAGCCGGAGCACCAGGACTACCTGGAGCGGTACCCGGACGGCTACACCTGCCACTTCCCCCGCCCGAACTGGAAGCTGCCGCGCCGCGCTGAGCAGTCTGGCGCGGGGCAGGCTCGCTAGGCGGAGAACCCTACTGAGTCGACGGCGCCCTGGTCATCCAGGGCGCCGTCGATGTATGTCACGGTGTTGGTCGCCACCGCCGGGACGCGCGGGCCGGGCAGCACGATGCCGGCCAGGTTCAGCGGGTCGGCGGCGGACAGCACGGCCGTCTCCCCGGTCTGCGGCCGTTTCCTGATCTCCCGGAGCATTCCCACCGCTTCGGGGTGGGCGAACTGCTCGCCGCTGAACCCGTGCACGAACCGGCCGCCGCAGATGGTGCCGCGGGCCTCCATCCGGCGCAGCGCCCACAGCACTTCGCGCCACGGCACGGCGAGGTTCTCCCGGGCCAGAAGGTCGCGGAACACCACGCCCCAGCGCGCCGCGAGCTGCTCGGCCACCGCCTCGGCCAGGTCGTCCGGGTCGCAGTCGGCCGGGGGCTCGGGCAGCAGCGACCACCGGCCGGCCGTCCGCGAGCTGAGCTGGCTGCCGCGCCGGAGGCGGCGTCGGCCGGGCGCGTTCTGCATCGCGCGGCGGGCGAACAGCGACCGGACGGCACGGAAGCCGTCCGCGGTGACAAGACCGCGGGCCACGCCGTCCCACAGCGCCTCCTCCACTTCGGACGGCAGCCGCCCGGTCTGCGATTCCAGGTCGGGCGGGAACAGCGCGCCGCGCTGCCGGAGCGCGTCCAGGACATCGCTGGTGCTGCCTGGTCCCGGTTCGGCGGGCCGGTGCTCGCCGCGGGCCGCCCGCAGCAGCCACGGCAGGTCGTCGCGGATGGTCAGGGTGACCGGGGTGGCCCGGGACGGGGCGCCGGCGCGCCGGGGCAGCTCGTCGGCCTCGGCGCGAACCGAGAGCCGGCCCCAGGCGACGCCGCCGTCCAGGCACACCTCGTCCAGCCACTCCCGGCGGTACCCGGTCACCCGGGCCGGGAAGACGGCCTTCTCCCAGGCCCCGGCGGCCAGCTCGAAGCCCTGCAGCTGTTCCACCACGGCCAGCACGCCGCGGCTGCCCTCGCGCCGGGTGTCCGGTGTGACGTGCTGCCAGCGGAGCAGGAAGCGGATGAAGTCCCGGGCCGTGACCGGCTCGACCTCGCGCCGCTTGCGTTGCCTGGTGTACGCGTGGATGCGGGTCAGCACCCGCCGGGCGCACCATTCTTCTGCTCCGTCCGGGTCGGTGAACCGGCCCCGCAGCGCGAAGCCCTCGTTCTCCAGCCGGATCAGGGCAAGGTTGACGGCCGGCCCGGCCAGCGCCGTCGCCCAGGCCAGTTCCTCCGCGGTGCCCGGGCCCGACACGTCCAGGTGCCCGCGCAGCATCTCCGCCGCCGCGGTCTCCGGGTCCATGGGCTTGACCCCCGGCAGATGCGCCATCGCCACGGTCCGCGCGGCGGGGTACAGGTCGGCGAGGACCGGCACCCGTTCGGCCGCACACCACAACCCGGCCGGGACCTCCACCGCCCGCCCGCCCGCGGCCAGCTCCCCGAACCACCCGGCCCACTCCGCCCGTGGCCGCATCACGTACAGCGTCATCAGCAGGTCGTGCAGCTCGTCTGCGTCCCGCGGCTGCGGCCGGATCTGCTCCCTGACCTTCTCGATCGCGTCCGGGTCGAGCCGGGCCAGGTCGCGGGCGTCAACCGGCAGCCCGCGGGGGACCTGCACCTGGCGGCTGCGCCGGTTCCCGGCCTCCGTCTCGTCGTCCAGATAGGTGAACGGCGGCCCGTTCAGTATCTCGTGAGCGAGCACCGAGGGCTCGGTGGTGTCCCGGGTGATGACGGCGATCCGGCCCGCCTCGATCCCGGCCACCAGTTCCCGCAGCCCCTCGATGTCCATCGCCTCGTGCAGGCAGTCCTCCAGGGTCTGCCGGACCAGCGGGTGGTCGGGGATCTCCATCGGGCCGGGCGCCACGTTCTCCTGGCACGCGGCCAGCACCGGGAACACCGCCGCCATCAGGTCGTCAGCCTCCATCCGCTGGATGGCTGGCGGGTTCTTCCGCCCGCCGCGCATCCGCAGGATGGTCAGCGAGGTGTTCAGGTTCCACCGCCAGCGGGCCTGGAACAGCGGCGCGGTCAGCACGGCCTGCCGGACGACCTGCTCCACGGTCTTAGAGACGAGGAACTTCGGTACCTGCTCGAGCGGGAAGCTGTGCTGCGGCCCGAGCGACAGCAAGATGGCGTTGTCGCTGGCCGCCGCCTGCAGCTCGAAGTCGAACGTGACACAGAACCGCTTACGCAGCGCCAGCCCGAACGCCCGGTTCACCCGCGCGCCGAACGGTGCGTGCCCGACCAGCTGCATTCCGCCGGCCTCGTCGAAGAAACGCTCCAGGATGATGGCGTCCATGGTGGGTAGCGCGCCGAGCGCGGCCAGCCCGGCCCGCAGGTAGGCCACGATGATGTCCGCCGCGGGCTTGCCGACGCCGCACTCCTCCTCGAGCCATTTTCTGGCCTCGGCGGGTTCGCGGTCCGCGACGGCCTGCCGCAGCGCCGAAACCTCCTCGGACAGCTCCCGGGTCCGCCCGGGCGCCTCGCCCTGCCAGTGCGGTACCGACGGCGGCGCGCCGTGCGCGTCGACCACCCGGACCGTGCCCGGCTCCACCCGCCGGATGCGCCAGGAGTGGGTGCCGAGCAGGAACACGTCACCTGGCCTGCTCTCCACCGCCCACTCCTCGTGGACGGTGCCGATCTGGACCTCGTCGGGTTCGGCCACGACCCGGAAGTCGCCGAGCTCGGGGATGGCGCCGCCCGAGGTCAGCGCGGCCAGCCGGGCACCTCGGCGAGCCTTGACGGTGCCGTTCACCCGGTCGCGGTGCAGGTAGTAGGCGCGCCGGCCGCGGCCGGTGCGGATCCCCTCGGCCAGCAGGTCGGTGATGTCCTCGAAGTCCTCGGCGGACAGGTCACGGAACGGCGCCGCCTGCCGGGCCAGGCCGAGCAGTTCGTCCTCGGCCCAGGGTTCGGCGGCCGACTCGGCCACCATCTGCTGGGCCAGGATGTCCAGCGGCCGTTCCGGGACGACGATGGCGTCCAGCCGCCCCTGACGCGTGCCGCGCAGCAGCGCGGCGCACTCCACTAGCTCGTCCCGGGTGGTCGGGTACAGCCGCCCGGACGGCGTCCCGGTGCGGGTGTGGTTGGAGCGGCCGACCCGCTGCAGGAAGGTGGCGAAGCTGCGCGGCGAGCCGATCTGACACACCAGCTCCACCGGCCCCACGTCGATGCCGAGCTCGAGCGAGGCCGTGGCTACCAGGGCCCGCAGGTCCCCGGCCCGCAGCCGGGCCTCGACCCGCTGCCTGCGGCCCCGGGACAGCGACCCGTGGTGCGCGGCCACCTGGGCGCCGAGTTCGTCTCCGAGCCGCTCCCCGAGCTGGTGGGCGACCCGCTCGGCCATGCTCCGGGTGTTGACGAACACCAGCGTGGTCCGGTGGCTGGTCACGTGGTCCGCGATCATGTCCAGGATCTGCGCCGTCTGCTCCACGGTGGGGACCGCGCCGAGCTCGTCGTCGGGCAGTTCCAGGGCCAGGTCCAGCCGCCTGCGGTGACCGGCATCCACGATCGCGCACCGCGGCGTCCCGTCCGTGTTGTCGCGGTCCGGGCCCGCACCGACCAGCAGCCGGGCGATGACCTCGATCGGCCGCTGGGTGGCGGACAGGCCCACCCGCTGTACCGGCTGCTCCGCGACATGCGCCAGCCGCTCCAGGGTGAGGGTCAGGTGTGAGCCCCGCTTGTTCCCGGCGACCGCGTGGATCTCGTCCAGGATCACGGTGCGGGCGCTGCGCAGCATGGCCCGGCTCCGCTCCGCGGTCAGCAGCAGGTAGAGCGACTCCGGCGTGGTGATCAGGATGTCCGGCGGGTGCTTGAGCATGGCGGCCCGTTCGGCAGCCGCCGTATCGCCGGTCCTGACCGCGACGCTGATGGCCGGGGCGGTCAGCCCGAGCCGGCCGGCCACCGCGGTGATCTCCCGCAGCGGCGCCTCCAGGTTCTGATGAATGTCGGTGGCCAGCGCCTTCAGCGGCGACACGTACACCACCTGCGGCCCGGAGCCGGCCGGCGTTGCCCCTTCCGGGGGGCCCTCCGCCGTTAGGTCGTGCCCGCAGTACAGGTCGTGCGCGCAGCATAGATCCTGGGCGCGGTAGAACCGGTCGATGCAGACCAGGAACGCCGCCAGCGTCTTGCCGGATCCGGTGGGCGCCGCGATCAGCGTGTGCCGGCCCGCGGCGATCTCCTGCCACCCCGCGGCCTGCGGCTCGGTCGGGCCCGCCGGGAACCGGCCCTCGAACCAGGCACGCACGGCGGGATGGAACGACTCGAGCACCCGCTCACGCTACCTCCGGCCGCTGACATTCCTCCCGGAAACGGGTCCGGGGGCCCCCTTACCCGGCGCGGGCGGGGGGTCCGTGGCTGTGGAGCACTTTGGTCTTGTCCTTGTTCCACGCCGTGGTCGTCCCGTCGGGGTTGAGCACCAGGGTCCAGCCCCAGCGGTGGATCGCGATCTGGTGGTGGAAGCTGCACAGCAGCACGCAGTCCGCGGTACTGGTGTTGCCGCCGTTGGCCTTGTGCTTGGTGTGGTGCACCTCGCACGCCGAGGCGGGCTGGTCGCACCCGCCGGCCCACCGGCACTTGCGGTCCCGCAAGATCACCGCGTTGCGGATCCCGGCCGGGACGGTCTCGGCATACCCGATGTCCAGCGGCAAACTGGGGCCGCCGAGGCGGACGCCCAGCTGCCGGCGGCGCAGGAAGCTGGCCAGGCCGCCCGGCCCGGCCAGCAGGTCCACGGCCTTGCCGATCACCGCCTGCTCCAGCGCCGCCCAGGCCGCGTCCCGGGCGCCGTCCCGCCGCCCGTCCAGCTCCACGCACAGCCGGACCAGGTCCTCCAGCGCCGCCACGTTCACATCCCCGGTGACGATGGGGGTCATCGCGGCGTCGCACGCGATGCCCTCGGCGGCGTCGCCGTCCAGCCAGGCCCCGCCGTCGCTGCCGGTCTCGGACGCGAACGCGCGGGACGCGGCCCACCGCTCCCGGACCAGCGCGGTCCACTGCTCCTGCAGCGCCGAGTCGCCGTCCAGCAGCAGCAGGTCCGCCAGCGAGATATGCACCCAGGCCTTCACCGGCCGCCCGGCCCGCTCCGGCAGCAAGTTGGCGGCCACCAGCCGCCGCATCGCCTCGGCCAGCGCGTCGTGGTACCGCTGGTCCCGGGTCCGCGTGTCCTGCGCCCCGGCCGGGGCGCCCAGCGCGTCCAGCACCCGCCCCACTATCTCGGCGCACTCTGGGGTCAGGTCCCCGTGCATGACCCCGGCGCCGCCGAACGTGGTCGCCAGCTTCACGCCGCGGTCCGCGAAATCCCGGTCCGGGTCCTCATCCGGGAGATCGGACCGGGACCGCTCGTACATCTCCGCGACCAGCGACGCCAGCTCCTCCGGCCCCAGCCCTGCCGCCGCGGCCGCGATCAGGAGTTCGTCGGACTCCTCCCGGAACTTCTCCGGCAGCCGGTTAGTCCACAGGCAGATCAGCCGCCCGACCGACTCGGAGACCTGCTCGGATGCCAGCGCGGCCACCACCCTGGGATGGGTGGCCGCCCGCTTGGCCCAGGCCGTGTGCCCGACGGCGGCGCCCCTCGTGATCCCGGTCCGGTGCATCAGCCAGGACACCGCGCTGTAGTCGGCGTCGTCCGCGTAGCCCTGCCCCGCCGTGAACCCGGCCAGGAGCGAAGCCCGCGCCGCGGTGGCGACTGCGTCGGTCCGCTCCAGTTCCCGCAGGCATTCGGCTTGCGTCGCCGTAGATAGCCGGGTGGCGTCGGTGGCGGCCAGGTATCTCAGCCCGGCGCGGACCATGTCCAGCGCCTCACGGGCCGAAGCCGGGGCAGTACCCACCTAGGTCACCTCCTCTGCCGGGACTGGTCGCTGCTGCTGGCGGTATTCGTCCCCGTAGGGCAGGCTTCTAGGATCTGAATTCGATTCTACCGCCCGGCTACGACATTTCCCGGGACAAACACGCCGCATCACGAAATAGATACGCCTGGTTGAAAAGAGGCGAATGGTGCCACGGATTTCATTGAGGTGATTCAGCGAAATAGGACCGTACGGGCGGGCATCCCGGCCAGGCGTTATGAGCGGATGCGTTACCGACGGCCGCGCCCGCCGGTGCGACGCGGGTCGCGGCGGTCACCTGCCTGCCGTTGCCGGGGGACACTTCGCAGA
>WNGJ01046773.1_pt1 | contig 10083 bp, 9 predicted proteins | sample 5400611 | NCBI WGS metagenome assembly WNGJ01 (sample SAMN13153375, study PRJNA577476) | soil metagenome | isolation source: 40 cm soil or saprolite under Garry oak tree replicate 1 | place: USA:California | collected 2016-06-15
CGCCAGTGGCAGCGCCGGGTAGCCATGGCCGGTTTGGATAAGCGCTGAAAGCATCTAAGTGCGAAGCCAACTCCAAGATAAGGTCTCCCACCGGGTTAACCGGGTAAGGGCCCTGGTAGACAACCAGGTTGATAGGCCGCAGGTGTAAGGGGAGCAATCCCTTGAGCTGAGCGGTACTAAGAGCCCGAGGGCTTGTTCACCTATAACTCACTCTTCAGTTCCTGAAGAGTCGTACGCGTCACGTGATCCAGCGCTGAAAGCAAGCTGGAGAATCTCATAGACCTGATTCGGTTGTCGATAATCCCCTGGGTTTCCGCGCAGCCTCGAGGGCAACGTATATTGCCATGGGTTTGCCGGCAGAGAATCCAGATCCGAGCATCGACATGACCTGGTCCGCGCGCGCCATCGAGCTGGCGTCGCGAGCCGATTTCCGCACCAGTCCCAACCCCATGGTTGGAGCCGTCGTGCTCGACTCGGATGGGCTAGTCGCGGGCGAGGGCTACCACCGAGGCCCAGGTTCGCCGCACGCGGAGGAAGAAGCTCTGGCCGCTGCGGGCGAGCGCGCTCGCGGAGGCACCCTCTACGTCAACCTCGAGCCGTGCTCGCACGCACACCGCACGCCGTCCTGCGCCCAGGCCCTGATCGAGGCAGGCGTGCGCAGGGTCGTCCTATCAATGGCCGACCCGGACGAGCGCGTGCAGGGCGCGGGAATCGCCATGCTCGAGGGCGCCGGCGTCGAAATGTCGATCGGCACGCATGAAGAGAGAGCCCGGAGGCTGAACGAGTTTTACGTCAAGCACCGGCGGACTGGGAGGCCGTTCGTGAGCGCCAAGTTCGCCATGAGCCTTGACGGCAAGATCGCTACCCGAACCGGCGAGTCGAGATGGATCACAGGCGAAGAAGCTCGAGCTCACGGCCACCGGCTCCGCCACCAGCACGATGCAATCCTTGTTGGCATCAACACGGTTATTGCCGATGACCCTGAGCTGACCGTGCGACTGGACGTCGAGGATGTCCGCCAGCCGCTTCGAGTTGTTGTCGACTCGCAGCTCCGCATACGGCAGTCGGCTCGCGTCGTCGGGGCGAACACACTCATCGCCACCACCCGAACCGGGAGGGTCGGCGCTGCGGAGGTCTTGCGCCTGCCCGCGGAAGCCGGCGACCGCGTCTCTTTGCCGGCGCTGCTGGAGGAGCTCGGGAACCGCAAGCTCTTGAGCCTTCTGGTGGAAGGCGGAGGCGAGCTGCATGCGGCGTTCGTCAACCAGGGCCTGGTCGACAAGGTTTACGCATACGTGGCCCCAATGGTCATCGGCGGCCGTGAGGCAATCGGTCCCGTTGGCGGTAAGGGCGTGGAACGATTGAGCGACGCGATTCGCCTGCGCGAAATCGACTTCGCCCGACTCGGAGATGATGTGCTGATCAGTGGATACGTGGATGTTCACCGGGATAGTTAGCGCAGTCTCCAAGGTCGTCGAGGCAGATCGCGGCCGCATCGGCATCGACCATGCGTGGGTGGCGCGTCACCTGAAGATCGGAGGGAGCGTCGCTGTGAACGGCTGCTGTCTCACAGTGGTCAAGAAACGGGGGCCAGTGTTTTTCGCTGACATGGTGCCTGAGACGCTTCGCAGGACTAACCTTGGCGCCCTCAGACCTGGTATCGAGGTCAACCTCGAGCTGCCGCTACGCGCCGACTCGTTGCTGGATGGCCATCTAGTACTGGGTCACGTTGACGCCACAGCCGTGATCAAATCGGTTAGGGCTGTGGCTTCGGGTCGAGAGGTGACCAGCCAGCTGCCGGCCTCAGTTTCCAGGTACGTCGCCGTCAAAGGATCGATTGCTGTGGACGGCGTTAGCCTCACCGTAGCGGCGGTGGACAAGCCACCCGGCACGTTCACGGTCGCCTTGATCCCACATACGCTGGATGCGACCATCGCGGGTGGGTACCGAAAGGGCACGATCGTCAACCTCGAGGCCGACGTCGTAGCGCGTTACGTGGCCCGAAACCTCCACCGGTAATATTCAGTGGCGCCATGAGCCTGGCCACCGTCCCCGAGGCAATTGCCGACTTCGAAGCCGGCAAGTTCGTCATCATCGTCGACGACGAGGATCGCGAGAACGAGGGCGATCTAGTGGTCGCGGCGCAGCTCGTCACGCCGGAGCACATCAGCTTCATGACTCGCCACGGATCGGGCCTGGTGTGCATGCCGGTGGTAGCCCGGCGGCTTGACGAGCTGGGCATAGCGCCGATGGTCGAGCGCAACACGAGCCGGCTGGGCACGGCCTTCAGTGTGAGCATCGACGCCAAGGACAACGTCACGACAGGCGCCTCGGCCTACGACCGGGCGGCCACCATCCGAAAGGTTCTTGACCCGTCAGCGAAGGCCGCCGACTTCTCCATGCCCGGACATACATTTCCGCTTCGGGCAGCGGACGGAGGCGTGCTCACTCGTGCCGGCCAGACTGAGGCGGCGGTGGACCTTGCGGTACTCGCCGGACTCTATCCAGCGGGGGTCATCACCGAGATCATGAAGTCTGACGGAACGATGGCACGCATGCCCGATCTCGAGGCATTCGCCACGGATCATGGCATCAAGCTGATCACGGTCGAGCAGATGATCGCGTACCGCCGCCGGAACGAAAAGCTCGTCGCACGAAGGGTCGAAGCCGTCATCCCGATCGGAGTCGAGTCTCCCCGCTTGTGGAAGCTTTACGCCTATGAAGACGTCCTCCGCCACGAGAATCACCTCGCGTTGGTGCTGGGCGACATCGATCCACAACGGCCCGTTCTCCTGCGCGCGCACTCGGAATGTTTGACGGGCGACATCTTCGGCAGCCTTCGATGCGACTGTGGCGCGCAGTTGCACGCGGCGATGGAGATGATCGCTGCCGACGGCGTGGGCGTAATTCTCTACATCCGGCACCAGGAAGGGCGAGGTATCGGGCTCCTGGACAAGCTCCATGCCTACAACTTGCAGGATCGGGGACTGGACACGGTCGAGGCCAACGAGGCGCTGGGCCATCCCGCCGACAAGCGCGATTACGGCATCGGCAGCCAGATCCTTTACGACCTTGGGGTTCGAAAGATCCGTTTGCTCACGAACAATCCCAAGAAGATCTATGGCCTCGAAGGCTTTGGCCTCGAGGTGATCGAGCGGGTGCCGATAACTATCCAATCTAATCCGCACAACGAGCGTTACCTGAAGACCAAGAAAGACAAGCTCGGTCACCTCTTGTAGGCGCGCCGTGGGGGAGAAAGGGAGCCAACCCGACCTGAGCGGCGACGGCCTGCACATAGCGGTGGTCGTCGCCCGCTACAACGAAGACGTCACCAAGCGGCTCCTCCGTGGAGCTGTTGGCGCACTGCAGAAGAGCGGAGTTGCTGAACCCGACATCTACTGGGTGCCCGGTTCGCTCGAGCTGGCGGTGACGGCGCTCACGCTTGCGGAAAAAGGCCAGCACGATGCGATCGTGTGCCTCGGCTGCGTGATCCGCGGCGAGACGTTCCATTTCGAGGTGGTCGCGAGCCAGTCGGCGGCGGGGGTCATGCAGGTTCAGCTCGATACGGGAGTTCCGGTCGCATTCGGCGTGCTGACGACCGAAGACAAGGATCAGGCGCTCGCGCGCTCAGGGCCGAAAAACAACAAGGGGGCTGAGGCGGCGGAGGCTGCGATCGAGATGGCCAACCTGCTTCGGAGCATTCAGGGGTAGCCGCTTCGGAAGGGAGGGCCCGAAGGGCTGACTATTTCCTAGGCCGCGGTCGAGAAGGCCACCACGGACTTTCCGGCCGGGGCGACGATGAATCCCTCACTGGCCGCAGGCGTGCTGAAGTGGTGCCCTGTCCCAACGCTAGCCTTGTAGAGCACCGCGCCGGACGAGATATCCATCGCGTAGAGCAAGCCGGCGTCAGCGTCAATGGCCCACACGGCGCCGGCGGCGACGATTGGTGATGCCGTGTGCGGCGCGGCTCTCCACGCGACGCTGATCGACGTCTGGGTTACGGAGAGCGCGACCAGGCCGTCGGAGCACGGCACCCACACCATCGACCCCAGCCAAGCCGTCCCACCCCAAGCCCCCGCGCACACCGCCCGACTTGCGACCTGACCGCCAATGCCGCCGAGCTGGTCAGCCTTGAGCAGGTAAGCCACTCCTTGCTTCCCGATAGCGACCACGACTCCAAGCCTCTGCATGAGCGTCGCCCCGACCGAACCGAGGTCCGCGTCGCTTGCGTCCAGCGCCTGCCAGGTGCTCGGGGCGAAGAAGGAGCGGACCTGCAGATCTGGTGTCAGCTCGATCACGGAGTTGCTGTAGCCGAACGATCGCGTCGACGACCCATTACCGGTCACAACGTAAACCGCGCCCGTCACAGCCAACACCGGGCCGGCGGGATTCCATATGCCCGCTTCTTCGGCCACTGGCGTGCGATACACCAGCATCGAGCCCCCGGCTACCGGCACGGCGACCACGTAGCCGTGATAGTTGCCGCAGTCGCCGTAGAGCCCGCCAAAGGGGATATACACCCGGCCCGATCCGATGGCGAGCGCCCCCCGCTCTTGCTGCACGGACGGCACGGATCCCGGCGGGTCGGCCACGACGTAAAGACGGCCAGCAGTTACATCCACGGCCGGCGTGCCTGTGATTCCTGTCACCGGCCCGATATCGCCACACGGGAGTGAAGACGCGTCGACCGGTGCGCCGAGGTGCCGCATCCAGACCACGGAGCCGCTGAACAGGTCGACTGAATAGATGCTGTTGTTTTCCGTGGCCACGAGTACGTGCCCGGAAACGATCAACGGAGAGGCGTATACATCGCCGTCGAAGGGAGTGCGCCACGACTCGCGCGGAGAGCCGAGAGCCGGCGTGCCTGGGCCGATTCCAGTCCGCGCCGGGTTCTGGTGATATTCCGGCCAATCGAATCCCAGGCCTGGCGAAGGTGACCCGGCCACCGACGGGCCTGGTGACGTCGAAGGCATCACGCTGCTCCCCGACTGGCCGCTGCACTCAACGCCGACCCCAAGGACCAGGCAAAGGACGAAGGCCACCCGCAGGCTTCGACTCACAGACCCCAGCTGAATTTGCGCACTCCCGCCAACCGGGCTCGCTCCGGACCGATCAGCTCGGCCCGACCCTGCACGGCGACACCCCGCTTGGGTCCCAGCGCGTCGACAACCATGGCGGCGCGCGGCTCCGCGGTCAGGTTGCGCAGCTTCACGCCGTCGACGTCGAACTCGAACGCGCCGGATTCATCAAACGAATACATGACCGGCACCACATGCGGCCAGCCCGAGGGGCCGACTGTCGCCAGCCGGCCTATCCGCTGCGTGCGAAGAAAATCAAGCTCGGCCGATGTGAATTCCAATTCCGCCTCCATCCTATCTCCGCAGCGATGGGCGCCCCGCTCGTAGACTGCAAAGACTCGGTCAGACCAGTAGTCAATTACTACAGGCGCCACACGACAAACGGCGCCTTCATGGAGAGTGTGGATGGCAAGTATCAGCGCGCGCGGCGTGGACGTGATCGGCGGATACACGATCGTGCGTCGCGAGCCGCTGGAGCGGCTCGATGGAGCCTTTATCGAGCTCGTCCATGAGCGAACAGGTGCCCGGCACATTCACATCGAATGCGCCGACGACAACAACGCATTCGCGGTTTCTTTTCCCACCGTGCCCAAGGACTCGACTGGCGTAGCGCACATCCTCGAGCACGTCGTGCTCGCTGGGTCGAAACGCTTTCCGGTCCGCGATCCCTTCTTCTCGATGACCCGGCGGTCGCTGGCGACCTTCATGAACGCCTTGACCGGCGCTGATTCCACGACGTATCCCTTCAGTACTCGGAATCAGAAGGATTACGTGAATCTTCTGCAGGTTTACCTCGACGCGGTCTTCTTCCCGCTGCTGTCGGAGGATGCCTTCAAGCAAGAAGGCATCCGATTCGAATTCGAGGACCCTGCCGACCCCTCGAGCGGACTTCGTTTCAAGGGCGTCGTCTTCAACGAGATGAAGGGAGCTTTGGCGACGCCGCAGGCCGCAATGCAGCAAAACCTCGGCCGCACACTGTTTCCAGGTCTCACCTACGCAAGCGTCTCCGGCGGCGATCCAGAGCACATACCCGAGCTGACGTGGGCGGGGCTGCGCCGTTTCCACGCCGCTCATTACCACCCCAGCAACGCCTATTTCTATACATATGGCGACAAGCCATTGGACGGAACGCTCGCCGCCATCGAGCAGAACGCGCTCTCGAGCTTCGAACGCTCGACGGTCGACACCTCGATTCCGAATGTAAAGCGATTCGACAAGCCGAGGACATCTACCGAGGCTTATGCGGCACCACCTGGCGAAGACAACTCGCGAAAAGGCCAGGCGCTCGTCGCGTGGGTCACGGTGCCGGCCGTCGACTCGTTCCAGCTGCTCGCCATGAGGGTCCTTTCGGAGGTCTTGCTTGGAAATCCCGCGGCGCCGCTGCGAAAAGCGTTGATCGACTCCAAGATCGGCAGCGCTCTGGCTGACGGCAGTGGTTATCAGGACGATTTCAAGGAGACCGTCTTCGGCGCCGGACTGAAGGGCATCGCCGTCGCTGATGCGCCCATGGTCGAGCAGGTCGTCCTGCGGACGCTGGAGAGACTGTTGGCCGATGGTGTCGATTCAAATCAGGTCGATGCGGCGATTCACAGGCTCGAGTTCGAGAAGAGAGAACGCTCGAACGCAGGCTTCCCTTATGCGCTCAAGGTTCTGTTCAACTTTCTCGGCACCTACTACTTCGGCGGTGATCCGTACAACGCCCTCAATTTCGATGCCGACCTCGAGCACCTCGAGCAGGCTCGCAAGGAGGGCCGCTTTTTCGAGAACCTCATCGCGGCCGAGTTGCTGGACAACCAGCACCGCGCATTGCTGGTGCTCGAACCCGATCCCGATCTCGAAGAGAGCAAACGGCGTCGCGAGCTCGACCGTCTGGCGGCCATTGAGGCCCGTCTCACCGACGAGGAGCGCGCCCGTATCGTGGCCGACGCGCTCCGCCTCAAAGCCGAGCAGGAGGCCAAGCAGGACTTGGGCGTGCTGCCATCGCTGGCTCTTGCGGATATCCCGATGCGTTTCGACGACGTGGAGAGCCGCGAGGTGAGGCTCGGCACTACCAACGTGGAGTTCTTCCCTCTGCCCACGAACGGCATCACCTACCTCGACATCCGTACCGAGTTCGCGAGCCTCTCCAGCGATTTGAAGGAGCTGCTGCCACTGTTCAGCCGCGTCTTCACCCAGACTGGCGCCGCCGGTCAGGACTACGTGCAGATCGCCAACCGCATCGCCGCGGTTACGGGAGGCATCGGAGCTGGGCCCGCCGTACAGCCGCTGGCCGCGCGCGACGACTACCTCCAGTCGTTCCTTGTCTCTGGTCGGGCCCTCGACCGCAATGTGGGTCCGTTCATCGACCTGATCACTGATCTGACCGCCAGGCTGGAGATCGAGCCGCACCGGCTGAAGGAGATCATCGACGAAAGCGCAACCAGATTGGAGAGCTCGATAGCCGGCCTCGGCTTTCAGTTCGCCATTCTCAGGGCCACGTCCAAGCTGAGCTCCGAAGGCGCCATCAACGACGGGCTGCAGGGGATCGGCATGCTGCATGAGATCCGCCGCATCGCGCGGTTGAAGGAAGGTGAGCTCGGGGACGTGATCGCCAAGCTCCAAGCCATCCGCACGACCCTCTTCCGCAAGAGCGCAATCAACATCGTCGTCACCTGCGAGGAGTCGATGATCGAATCCATCGCGGAGCGATTGCGTGGCCTGGTGGAGGCGCTGCCGGACAGCACCAGTGATGGCCACGTCGAGAAACCGAAGCCGCTTGCCAGAGCCCCCGAGGCTCGAACCGCACCGCTCCCCGTCGAGGGTTCAAAACCGTCCGCTACACACATCCGGACGCTCCCGCGCTACTTGTGCTTGCCAACTATCTCCGCGACACATTCCTGCACCGCGAGCTGCGCGAGAAGGGCGGCGCCTACGGAGCCGTTGCGCAAGCGAGCATCGGCGGCGGCACGTTCTACATGGCTTCTTACCGAGATCCGGAGGTGGTACGCACGTACGACACGTTCGATCGCGCGACCGCTTGGGTCATCAATGGCGAGATCACCGAGGAAGCGCTCAAGGAGGCGATCCTCGGCGCATGCGGTGACGTCGATCCACTCGAGTCTCCAGACATCAAAGGCCGGCGGGAGGCCACCAACCGGCTCACCGGTTTCACACGAGTTGAGCGGGAACGGTTCAAAAAGCGCCTTCTCGACGTCTCAGCCGCGGACCTGAGACGGATTGCTGCGGCCTATCTATCCACCGACGAACAGGCCCAGGCTACGGTCGCCGGACCCGAGCTGATCGAGTCTGCAACCAAGGAGCGGCCCGGCCTGTTCGAGGTCGTCGCCCCGGTCTGAAACCGTCCGTGTCAGAATCGGCGCCATGAACTTCTGGCGCCGAGAGTATTTCTGGCCGGCCGTGCTGATCGTGCTCGGGTTGTATTTCCTTCTCAGCAACATGGGTTTGCTGACCTGGCTGCGCGGCGATCTGGTGTGGCCGCTATTGCTGGTCGCGCTTGGCCTGTGGCTCATCCTGCGGCGAGCCCGCACCTGAAGCGATGACCAACCGGTATCGCAGCTTTTTCTGGCCGGCGATACTGATCCTGGTCGGGGTCTTCGCCCTGCTCGTCAACGCCGGTCTCGTGCCGGCCGAGCGTCTGGATCGACTGGTGGATCTCTGGCCGCTGATCCTGATCGTGATCGGACTCGAGCTTGTGGTGCGGCGTGCCGTCAAGGGCCCAACCGCCGAGATCGCCGCCGCGCTGGTCGTACTGCTGGCAATCGTCGGTGCGGCCGCGTACGTGGCCTTGGGGCCGGCGATCCCGACGGGCACGCAGACGTTCGACGAATCGGCGAAGCTGGGAAATCTCGACAAGGCCAGCGTGCGGGTCGATGTGGGAGCGGCGAACATCACGATGCAGGGGAGCAACTCACTTGGCGGCAACTTGTTCAAAGCACATATCGAGTACTCGGGGCGCAAGCCTGACGTGGGTCTGGACACGTCCACCGGCGAGGTGCACATCTCGCAGAGCAACACCTCAGGCTTCTTCTTCCAGAACCGGCGTTTCATTCTGAGCCTGCAGCTGAACGCCAGCGTTCCGTGGAAGATCGCAGTCAACAGTGGGGCTTCGAGCGACACATTCAACCTGTCGAGCCTCCATGTGAGCGGCATCGACGTGAACACCGGTGCGAGTCACGAAACGATCAATGTCGGGACTCCCTCGGGCACCGTGCCGATCACGATCAACGGCGGCGCCCTCACCGTCAACGCCCATCGCCCCCATGGCGTGGCAGCTTCGGTCGCTGTGTCGGGGGGTGCCGTCAACTTGAGCTTCGACGGCCACCAGAGCCACGCCGTCGGCACCCTCAACGCCCAGAGCGGTGATTACGACAGCGCAACCGACCGCTATCAGCTCCAGATCAATGGCGGCGCGTGCAACGTCACCGTGGACCAGAACCTCACGGAAAGCTAGTCGCGACCGGCCAGATCCAGCCTCCGATCGAGGGCCCTGATCCGCGTCGTAAAGGCTGCCTGGATTTCCGGTCCCATGGCAATCCGAAGTCCTTGCGCCGCGATCCGCAGCATGGCTTCGAGCTCGTCGGTGAGCACACGGGCCGCTTTCAAGACCCCAACCAGCGCGGCCGCCTGCTCCGCGGTGCTCAGCATCTGCTCGGGTTCGATGGCCGTCCGGGAGATCGCGTCGGCTGTTTGCTCGAGCCGGCCCGCCAGTCTCAAGTGTTCGTCATCGCGTTGCGCTGCACAGAGCTCCGCACCGCGCCGGGCCGCGGCGGCGGCAAGGCGTGCCTCCACCAGACGTCCGGCCGCGGCCGAGGTCGCAACAGCGGCCGGACATAAACCGATGATCTGCTGCGTCCCCAGCGCCACGCCACGCTGCACGAGCTCGGTGATCACACCCGCAGGCGGCGTCTCGCCCAGGCGGAAGAGGTTCATCGAGAGCTGGATGCGATCGCCCGGTAGCTCGAACACCAGTGCCTGCACGCCACGCAATCCGCCCGATGATTCTCTCAAC
>WNGJ01010060.1_pt1 | contig 10081 bp, 4 predicted proteins | sample 5400611 | NCBI WGS metagenome assembly WNGJ01 (sample SAMN13153375, study PRJNA577476) | soil metagenome | isolation source: 40 cm soil or saprolite under Garry oak tree replicate 1 | place: USA:California | collected 2016-06-15
TGCGCATCCGCGGGTCCGTCACCACCCGGCGGGTGTGCCCGGTCATGTCCATCGAGATCAGATACTCCGGAGAGTTGACATCCAACACGAACGTCCCATTCACAGCCGACCAGTCAAGTGAACGGCCCCCGGGGAACGACCCCGGTATCGTGTCGAAGCCTGACCCGTCGAGGTTCATCACCATGATGTAACCGTGTTGGGCAGCTAAGCGACCCTTCGGAACCACGCTGGCCCACACGGTGTCGGTGAACCCCAGCGCTGTGATCGCCACCGACCCGCGACCGATCGCCGCGCCGGTGGCCTTGCCCGGCGCGCTGATGGAGAGGGCGGCGCTGAAGCTTTGGTATTGATAGGTTGGCGCGACCGGCAGGCGATTACCATAGGCGTCGGTGACGAAGGGCCGGAACGTCACGCTGCCGCCGACATACAGCGCGGTGTCGCCCGGGTCGGCTCGCACCAGGGCCGGTGCGCCAGGGAGGACGGTGAAGTATAGGTCCACTGATTGCCCGCTCGGAGCGACAATGACGACCTTCCCGGTCGCCGCATATTGCTTCGCCTCGACCCAGACGGATGCGTACCCGCTCGCGTCGGTGATCACGGGCAGGCGGTCGATCACGAACCCTGGGTCGTCAATCGGGGCCACCAGCACGAAGCCGTTGGTATTGAAGTACACAGTTTGGCCGGACATCGGTTGGCGATCCCCGTCGAGCAGGACGACGGTGAGCGGCGGCTTGAAGGTCGAGAGCACGGTATCGGACAATCCTGCGCCCGATACGATGTTCAGCCCCGAGCGGGGCCCGCTCGGGTTACCGCACGCAGCTACGAAGGCGAGAGCGCTCATTGTGAGCGCGGCGAAACCCGTGCGCGTGTTCACCCCCAGAATCCTGGAATAATGCTCGATGCTGCTTCAGCACGCGAAGTCCGTGCCACGAACGTCAGGGTTGGGGATTAGGTACCCCAATGGCGTGACAGCGGAGCCGAGCCCCTCATGGACACGGACGTGCACGTCGTGACATGGAGGTCGTGGATTGGGCACAATGTGGTATCAGCAGCGACTCTATCATGCTGGCTTGCAAAGACTTCTGAAATGGGCGACGAGGCATGTGCGGATCGTCGTTCACCGGGCAAGGCGCGCGACGTTTTCCAGCAGACTGGAGTGACCCCCTGATGGTGGGACAGGCGGGGCCGTCGGAATTGCCCCACTTCCGGGGTGAAGTTGCTCCACTCTGGTTTTGGTCCCTCGGGTTCTGTCTCCGTCACATCGCGCGACGATGACTGGTCGAAAGCCCCTACCGCAAACCGGCTGCCAGGCTGGGCGCTTCGCTGTGGCGGGCGAGCAAAGTACCACTTTGTTCCAATTTGTCCCGAACAATCCGGAACAATGGGTCAAACGAAGGGACCTGTGCCGCGCTAAGTCCTTTGAATTCCAAGAGCGACAACGATCCGGCGAACGGCACACTGCGTGCTTGGAGATGGGCGACCTCTTCATCGGAGTCGCCCGATGCCTGTCCTCTCGGCACTGGAAGCACGTCCCACCATTCGCAGCGCGACACGGACCGCAACCCCGCTCAGAATCCGATGGGTCAATCACGCCTCGTACGTGCTGACGGCCCGTGATGTCTCCCTCATAACGGACCCCTGGCTCTTCGGGAGCGCGTTCAATAACGGCTGGGACCTGATCTCAGAGACGAAGTTTTCTCTGGACGACTTTCGGGACATTACCCACATCTGGTTTTCGCATGAACACCCCGACCATTTCGCGCCGCCCGTCCTCAAGGCGATCGACCCGGCAATTCGCGCCAATATCACGGTCCTATTCCAGGAGACCAACGATCATAAAGTGCTCGATTTCTGCGCCGCCTTGGGCTTCAAAGTCCAGGAGCTGCGAAACCACGGGTGGCACGCGCTCGCTCCGGGGCTCCGAGTGCTGTGCGGGAAAGTGCCTTTCTATGATTCGTGGCTGCTGGTCGAGACACGGGGGCTCAAGATTCTCAACACGAACGACTGCGTGGTAGACGGTGAGGCGATTGCGGGTGACATCGTCCGGCACACTGGCAGGGTGGACGTGCTCCTGACCCAGTTCAGCTACGCGAACTGGATTGGAAACCCCGATGACCGGGAGCTGCGGGAAGAGTCTGCCCGCGAGAAGCTCGAGCGCGTCAAGATTCAGGTGTCCACCTTCCGGCCCACGTTCACAGTCCCATTCGCCAGTTTCGTCTATTTCTCCCACGAAGAGAATCGCTATTTGAACGACGCGATCAACACGATTGAACGTGCGCACGACTTCATTCGGAGGGAGACCAACACTACTCCGGTGGTTCTCCACCCCGGAGATGAGTGGGACATCGGGTGCGATCCGGTGCGTCAGAACGCCACGGCCCTCGACGCCTATCGGCGCGATTATGACCTAGCGGCGAAACCGTTTCGCAAGACGAGTTCTGTGTCCTTGGAAGAGCTCTGCCGCCTGAGCCGGGAGTACGTAGCGCGCATCAAGAGCAAAAACAGTGCGCTTCTCATGGCTCTCCTGGCGCTCCCTCCGCTCCGACACTTCGAGACAGTCAAGTTCCAGTTGACCGACATCGATCGTGTCCTGGCCTTCGACTTCAAGCGGGGACTCCGCGTAGTCGAGGACGGATCGGCCGGCGCTCAAATGTCGCTCTCATCCGAGAGTCTCGCCTTCCTCCTGAAGTTCGATTGGGGCTTTGACACACTCATGGTGAATGGGCGCTTTCGCACGTCGCCGCGAGACTACAAGCGAGTCATGAAGACCTTCTACATCGGCCCGCTTAACAATACGGGACGTTATCTTCATCCCCGCACCCTGGTCGATCGTGACTTTGTCCTCCGGGCGTTGCGCAAGCTCCGGCGCTAAGCTCCCGGGGGAGCCACCCGAGGACGGCGTGGCAGGGGCACCACGGTCACCTTCACCGGCTGGGCGGTTTCTGCGACCGTCACCTAGTACGTCGCCGGTTGCCTACCTTTGGCGTGTGCGCCCCCGATCTTGGGGGCGCTTTTTTCTTTGCGGACCGAACGCACCATCCGGTCGTCGCGCGAGAAGTCGGCGAGAAGTCCCAGTTTGTTTCACCATGTTGCGCACAACCTGATACAAGCGTTGGACCGGGTTCCAAACCACCGGGGCTAAGTCGTAGAGGATCAACGGCGGCCGTGAATTCGTGATTCGGCACGCTGCGTGCCTTAGAGCGGGCGACCCCTTCGGGAGCGTCCTGTGGTTGCCCGTTATCGCTGGTTCAGCGTTCTAGTTCTCTTGCTTGGGTACACTATCGTTGAGTCGCCAGCAAAGAAGCCTGCCGAAGCGGCGCCATCGCCGGCTGGTCGAAGCGCGCTTTGTGTGCCTCCGGCGCCCCCCGAGGACTACGCGGTGTCGGTGACGCCGAAAGGGACTCCGGTGATGTGGCCGTCAAACACGAACGGACACGCCGACACGTTCACGGTGACGAACACCGGAATCTGCCAGGACACCTACCACTTTGGGCCCTCAGCCGGTGGGCCGATTTCGGGTGTGACGCTCAACAAGACCAGCGCCTACCTACCCACCCACGGCTCCAATACAACTGTCATAGCCACGTATAACGTCGGAGGCCCGGGTACGGGCACGCTCACGCTCTCGGCGTCCGGCACGGACGGCCCGGCCAGCGACTACGGCTCGTACAACGTGACGGCGGTCAGCCTCGCTGTATCCCTCGCTCCACAGAACGGCAGCACACGACCAATCGACCCCTTCGACGTCGTCCACACAGTGACGACCCCGGCGTATCAATCGCTTCAAGTACCGAGAGCGTTGACGCTCGTGTACAACAGCTCGACCGTGCGACCCACGCCCGTTGTGTCCGTCAACGTCAGCACTCCCTCCGGGCTCGTTACAACGACCTACCAACTCCAGGTGCAACGGGTCTCAGATCTCACGTTCCTCAGGTTGCTGAACGGTGCCACCTCTGTGTACTACAGCGCTCCGGGTGACACGACGACGACGCGGTTGGTAGCGGCAATTGACGCCAAAGCCGACAGCCTGAGTACGGGCTGGTACGACGTCAACATCGTCGTGACCCCATATGACGGATCAACCCCCGGGTCGCCGACCACTGTGACAACGCGATTCCTCGTGGACGACGAGTCGACGAGCCCGTTCGGCGCGGGGTGGCAGATCGCAGGTCTTCAGCGACTCAACAGCATGCAAGGCACCTACTCGGCGTTGATAACCAACGGCGACGGGTCAATGTCGTTCTTCCGGCGCGATTGCGCCACCTGTGCCTTCGTTTCCCCTGCCGGCGACCCCACGCAGCTTGTCGTGTATACCGGTCCCGACACCGGAATTGCGTATCGACGTGCCGCGCCAGACAGCTCGGCCATGGACTTCCGCTCAGACGGGCGTATGGTGCGGGCCTGGATCGCCGAACTCCACCGTCCCGCCGTGATCGCCAACTGGTCGGGAACGCAGCTCATGAGCATCCAAGACCTGATCGGCAAGAAGCTCACGCTCGGTTACACGGGCCCCGCGAGCCAGAGCGGCAAGCTTCAGTCCATCACTGATCCGGCGGGGCGCGTCACGACGATTTGGACCGACTCCGCTGGCAGACTCTACCGCGTCACGGATCCTGACAGTTTGACCACGAGCTTCACCTATGATGGATCGCTGCGTCTCACGAGTGTCACCGATCGCGCGGGCGCTACGACGACCCTCACATACGACGCGCTCAATCGAATCGACTCCACCAAGGCGCCTTCGATCATCGACTACACCGGACGCGACAGCCAGCCGATCACGACCGCTATGGCAGCGCAGCGGATCGTCTGGCAGCCGGCAACCGCTGGGACGTCGATTGGCACCGAAAAAGGCAGCGTACGTCCCGACACCCTATCAGCCAAGATCGTGGATCCGTTGAGCAACGTGACGCGAGTCACATACGACGGGTTCGCTGGGGTGACCAAGATTGTCGATCCGCTTGGACAGATCACCACGATCCAACGAGACACGCTGGGGCAGGCGACGGCCATGCACACGCCAAACGGTCACAGCGGGACCAACACTTACTCCGGTTATCGGCTGACGTCGACGTACGACAGCACGACCAAGCGGACGACGAACTACACGTACAACGCCTTCAGCCGCATCAGCACGATTACGGGGAATGGCAAGGCGATCCGAGTGGACTTCTATTACAAACAGGCGTACCCAGGCTCTGGTGACTTCGGCTTGCTGGACTCCGTGTATGTCGGCAATACCAACACGCACGCGCTGCCGAGTGGCGGTTTTCTCGCGGCCTGGAAGCAATACAATGCGTGGGGGCAGGACTCGATCGTCACGGACGGCGCGGGGCATCAGAGGACTACGCTCTATTCGGACACATCGAATTTCAGTAACCTGGTTCAGGTGACAGATCCCTTCCGCCGTGTGGTGAGCAAAGCCCATTACGATGGTGCGGGCCGGCCCGATAGCGTATGGGCGCCGTCGAACGGTTCGCTCGTGCGAAGCATTCTCAACTACGATCAACTAAACCGTATACGTACAATTACGGGTCCATTGGGCTTCGTGACGCAGTACACGTACGGTCCGACGACCCTCAACCGTCTAGTTGACCCGAAGGGCCAGATTTATCGGTTCGACTACAATGCCTTGGGCTGGACGACGACACAACACGACCTCGCCGACACGACCAAGGCGGACACGCTCAAGTACGACGTCGGGGGACGAGTTCGAACGGTCCGAAAGCGCCGGGGGGACGCTGTGTCTCTAACATACGACGCGCTTGGGCGCGTGCTGACACACTCGGGCCCAGACTTTCCGGTTGATTCGTTCCGGTACGACCCCGCGGGCCGGTGGACGGTGTCCGTCAACGCGAACGCCTACGATTCTCTAGCATACGACGTGGCCGGACGCGTCGTGTATAGCCTGGAGCGACTAAGTGGCGATTCGAACTACGCCATGACGTTCGGCTATGACACGCTCGGGCGGGTGATCAGTCGGTCCGCCCCGCGCAACGGAAGTGCGATGACGTTCGGGTATAACCCGGGTCGAGGAACCCTGGACACGGTGTGCGCGGCGGGCCAGTGCTCGGTCTGGGCGGGCCGTGATGCCGACAACATTCCCCACACTCTGGGTTTCGCCGTGAACCAGGCACAGCACTTTCAGCTCAATCTCTACACCGACAGTGCGCATCGCGTCGTGGCCGATACGTTCACGGGTCCGACGACCTACGCGCCGCAATTGGACACGGCGTTTTCCAAGGCATGGACGTACGACACGCTCGGACACGTGACGGATGAGTGGCCGTTTGGTTCGACGTTTGGGGCCGGCGGATTTCGGTATGCGTACGACTCAGACGGACGACTGACCTTGGGCTGTCTTGATGAGACGAGGTTCATAAATCCCCCCGGGGAGCTTGATCCTGAGTGCATCGATGAGTATGGGCACAACAACGCCTGGGGGTTCTCCACGCACAACCCGTATCGCTACGACTCTGCGGGCAATCGCACCGATTCCATGGCGGCCGCCGTCGTCGGACCTGGGAATCGTGTCACGCAGTTCAAAGGGTACGCGCTCGCTTACGATCCCAACGGAAGCATCATCAGCAAGAAGGGGCTGGGCGGATCGTGGCCATCTGACACGACGCTCTTCACGTGGGATGCGGCCAGCCGCTTGACACGGGTGGAGCGATGGACGGGGAGTGGGGCGCATACGATCATTACGTACGCGTACGACGCCCTTGGGAAGCGCGTCGCGAAAACCGTGGGCAGCACGACTGAACGCTACGTCCATAATGGGGACCAAGTGATCGAGGACATCGATGGAGCAACCCACGCCCTCAAGGCGGAATACACATGGGCGCCCGGTGGCCCAGACCGGCTGTTGTACGTTCGCACCACAGGGTGGACTGCGGGAGTGATCACCGATCCCCTGAACGGTACCGTGCGGGGTCTCGCGAACCTGATCAACGGACAACCCCTGAAGCAGTACCCCGCGAGCTACTGGGGAGAGGTGTTGGCCGACACCGGATTCGTGGTGCGGTTCCGGCATGCCGGGCGCGAGTACGATCCGGAGGCCGGGCTCTATTACAATCGGGCGCGCTACTACGATCCGCAAATCGGGCGGTTTCTCTCAGAAGACCCCTGGGGCGTCGCTGGCGGACTGAACCTCTACACCTACGCGGGGAATGATCCAGTAAATAACCGCGATCCAAGTGGCGGTCTGGTATCTCGCATTACGCCAGATCCGGGGTGCGATCCGGACGAGGACCCAGATTGCGGGTCGGGCGATCCTCTGGCTGGGAATCCGGGCGGGTTGACTCACAACGGAGGGACGGTTGGGCAGCCGGGAGGAGGGGGCGCTGGCGGTGATCCGCCGGGCGGGGAAGCGCCGGGCGGGAACCCCGGGGATGGACAGAAGCCGGGTGGGTTGTGTAGTGAAATGACTTTGGCCGGCCAGATCAAGGTTGACGCCTCGATCGCGAGCGAGGCCTTGGGTTTGGTCAACAGCGCTGTGTTTGCTGGCGGATGGTTCGAATCGGCCGCCAGGCCCACGGTCCCAAATCAGGTTACCTTGTGGCTCAGAAGGAAGATCGGACCTCCCATTTTTGGTCCCGAACAGAAATGGCCAGTCGCCGATCCCGGGACAAGCTGCCACGAGGCGGGCTTTTGTATCGACATTGGTTTTTCGGAGTCTGCCTTCAACGTCTTCATGAGCGATTTGTTCCCGATATTCGGAAGCGAGTTCATCAACAAGCCGAGTGACCTTGTGCATTTTGAGTCGAAGCGGTGGTCAGAGATGTCCAAGTCTGATCAACAACAAGCAATCAGCAACGCGCAGGACGCCCTCGAGGGGGATGTCCCTCCCTGCTCGAGCCCCTTGCCTGGCTCATGACGAGCATGGCTTGGCGATGATACATCGTCGGACACGTTCCGCGATTGCGCTGGTGCTCCACCTCAGCGTCCAGACCGCCCTTGCGTGCCGAACCTCCCGAGAGCCACCACCGGGCGCTGAGGCATCTCGAAGGGACGTTGACGCGCACTCGAACCCCCGGATCCCCCTGCGAGAGGACGGAACGCCGGGTGCGCAAGGCCAGGAAGGTTGTCGGACTCTCCAGCAAGTTCGGATTTCGCCGGACTCTGTAGGTCCTCTCCTAACGTCTGCACCGGTTGCACTGCTCCGGATGATTTGTGGTGGCACTCCGACGACGCGGCATACGGAGGAGTCAGCGTATCCGGCAGTCAAGTTCAACGTCGGAGGGTTGATGGTGCTAGCGTCACAGAGCTTCTCCGAATCGCTGCGGCCAGGCGAGCCGGCCGATACATGGGAAGTGACGGGGATAAATGGCCTTCTGCCGATGAACGTCCCTCTAAACAGCAGGTGGGCGGTGTTACGACGCGTATACGGAGGCGCGCTGGGGAGAAGAATGGACGGCGTCGTCGTGATGTTTTGCAGGTTTCCGACTATGTTCTTTTATCTGGATGCTGATCCCGACTCCGTTGGTCCAATAGTCGGCAACGACTTCACCAGAATCCCGTCAGACTCGAGAATAGCGCGCCTCATTATCCGTTCCGTTCCCGGGTGGACCTGTGCCGGCGCGGAAAAGCCAGGAGACTGACGTGCGAGCCATCACCCTTGCGCCCCTGAGCCGAACTGCGCTGTTCCTCCTGTTGGGCTGGGGGCTCGGCTCCGCAGCGTCCGCCCAGGCAATGTCGATGTCGGAAAGGCGGAATTGTGTGCCCCCGCCCGGTGGCATGCTCAACGTGTCTGAAGATTCCATCGGTTCTTTGGGGATCGATGAAGAGCTGGGCAGACTCCGAGACCTGTGCGTCTCGGCTCGCGACACCATTGTGCGACTCCGGGTCGACGTGCCAAACGATTATCCAGGTCTAGCCTTTCACTTCGACAGCTTGCTGGTCATTGCACTCCAATACCGTGGATCGAGCTTGGACTTGCGCCGCCCTGCCGACGTTTGGATGATTTTCGGAGGGGGCGGGACCATCCAACATAAGGTTGCCCTCTCTGCCTCATGGTCCTCGCTCCGCACGGCGCTGGGGATGCCGCAGGCGAACGCGCGTGGAGTACTTGTGGTACGCTTCTGCTCTTTCCCAAACGCGGTCATGACACTTAACGCCGATCCCCGTGCGGTCACCACGCGAGGGGGCCGCGTTGACGTCACGACAATTCCGGCGAGTGCGACCATTCACCACCTCGTGATCATGACCAGGAGCTTGGCGAGCCATTTGCAGGGATGCTGACGAGTCCTCCAGCTCCGTGACACGCTTGCTTGGTTGGCCCCCTTTTGGCCCCCGGGATTCTGCGTCCATCACGTCGCATCAGACGATCGGGGGGACAGCCCCTACCAGCAAACCGCCTGCATGCGCTACGATTAACCATGATGGCCTTCGATGCTAGAACATTCCCGCCGCTTTGAGGGGGCGGTGGTTCGCGATGGTAAGCGGTAGTGACACGTGGTGATCCGCGGGCGGCATGACGCCGTTGGCCCCCGAGTTGGCCCCCGCAGTTTGCTCGGCCCTGGTGGTGAAACTGGTAGACACGCCATCTTGAGGGGGTGGTGCCGTAAGGCGTCCCGGTTCGAATCCGGGCCAGGGCATCCGGTCAGCGTAGCTCAATAGTAGAAGGCTCGACGGCCAGCGTGTACCGGCGCTGGTCGTTGTCTTTTCAAAGAGGTAGGGAGGGCCAGCGACGACGAGCGTGCACCCTCCAGCTAGCAACGCGAATAACAAGGCGAGAGCTACCCGAGGCGCGTTCGTCCTCGATTGCTACCCCTGCTGTGGCCGTTACCGTGATTCGATGGACTCAGGGGCGTAGAGGATGGATCTGGGGCGCCAGACGGCTGTCTGCGTAAGGGCTCCGCGATGCGGTGGGCACTTTGACCCGACTGGAACTATTGCCCTGTGGGCGGGCCGACTGCAGCTTAAGCGAGATCCGTTAGGCTCCCCGTCACAGGCAGATCACTTCGCTTCGAGGACAGGACGTGGACCGACGACGTGTCGCGGGTCTTGTCGGCTTTGTGACTCCGATGCTAATCGCCCCCGCTATCGCTCAGAGGCCGGAGGAGCCGCAAGCACCACAATT
>WNGJ01037924.1_pt1 | contig 10080 bp, 17 predicted proteins | sample 5400611 | NCBI WGS metagenome assembly WNGJ01 (sample SAMN13153375, study PRJNA577476) | soil metagenome | isolation source: 40 cm soil or saprolite under Garry oak tree replicate 1 | place: USA:California | collected 2016-06-15
CAGAACGCTCCGTGGGTGATGCCGGCTCGAAAAGCGCCGCGGTTGCCGCTCCCGAAGTCATGCGAGACCAGGAAGTCGAACGGGGTGCGGCACGCAGTCAGGCACGCCGTCTTGAGCGGCGTGAATTGGTAGAACCCGGCCACGACGAGGACAAGGCCGGCAATTAGGGGAGCCCAGCCGGGCACGCCGGCCATTGGATCGTAGTTTCGGAATGCTTCGAAGACCGCGAGCGGGACGAGGCCGATCGCAGTCCACACGAATAGATAACCGGCAACGAAGACGGCGGTCGCAATATTGCCATCGCCCTTGCGCTGTACGACGAGGCGGTGCGCCAGGACAATGGGCGCAATGGTTGGACCCATCATCGCCACCATCATCGCGAGCCACATCCCCATGAAGATGGGGATCGACACACCGTTAGGCATCGGGCTGCCAAGCTGAGCAAGACCCCCGACCATGCCTCTCATACCGGTAGCCTGGCCAATCGTCACCATCCACCCGCCGGCGGCCAGGAGAAACAGAAAGAGTAGGGTGCTGACGGTTATCCGACGCGTCAGTCGTTCCGAGCTCGCACCGGGCCGCACGTCAACGTTCGCGTTCATCGTCGCCAGGCGGCGCCTCCCCTCGTTTACGCGATCAGCCCTTGGTCGGTGTGCACAACGTGCGCCAGCGAGCTGTGCGTGCCGGAATGCTCGTACTTGATCTGACCAGTGGACCTGAGCTTGGTGGTCTGGGCGACTTCCATCTCCTTATACTCGAAGCCGCCGGGGAGCTTAACGATCACCCGTTGCTCGTCGCCAGTAGCCGGGACGGTGAGGGGCTTGGTCTCAGTTTCGACTACGCCGGGAATCTTCACCTTGGCACGCCGGGCTTCGCGGTCGAACTCGAACTCAATGTCGACTAAGTTCGGACCGTGGAAGGTAGTCACGATCTGCGAGAAGATCTCGAATAATGCACCACCCTCCTGGCCGGATAAGATCTTCATAAGGGCTTCCTGCTGTTCGGGGCTAGCGCTTTTGTCGATGAAGATCTCGGCGGTGCCATTGCCCTCGTGGAGGGCGCCCGGCCAGTGATAGTTGGCCGCCCACGTGACTCCGCTGAGGCTCAGTCCCTCGCGGTGCCCGTCTTGAATACGCATTGCGAGGAACCCCTCACAGTTCTTGTGGGGCGACGGGAATCCCGTCGTGTCGCAACTGCATGTAGCGGCGCAGTTGCAGTTCTTGAGGTAGTCACCAGCCATCTTCCAAGCCATGTTCGCGCCCTCCCTGAACGTTCGCTTGAACGGACGAAGGACAACAAGTTAGCACTGGTAAGGGGTTCGTGGGCGGCACACTCATCTCCCACATGCGGGGAGTGTCAAGCATCAACTGAGACATTGTTCTGTCCCGGCTATCACGTCCATGGTCGTCGCCGGAGATCTGTCGAAGTCCGCAGCTGTGGCTGTCATGTTGGCTGTCGGAGCGCTAAGAAATGGCGGGGATGGATGGGAATCGAACCCACCCAGGACGCCTCAACAGCGCCCCGCAGACGGTTTTGAAGACCGCGGAAGACACCAGTCCTCGTTCATCCCCAGCCTCGCGAATCCCTATTTTGGCTGTCAGCCCGACAAAACAGGGGTGCGACCGGTCACGAAAGTCGATGGCGCTCCAGGAGACCACTCCCCACGTTTTTGAAGACCGCGGGTCTGGCATCCATAGGCTGCCATAGAGATCCTTTGCAGTTCGATCGCGCGGTGGCACGTTCCGGGGTCGTCCGCACGTGTGCGCCGCTGTCCGGCAAGTTGGCTGTCTTCTTGGCTGTCAGCGATCGGGGTTGATGGGGACTTCGGGCGTTCTTCGGATGGGACCGGACCGCTGAGCGCCTCGACCTACCTCCACTCTTTCGCTAAGTCAAGGAACAGTCCGTTGCGGCGTCGACGCTCGCCACAAACGTAGCGCAAGGATTGTGAGCCAGGTCCAGACAACGATGATCATGACCCTCTGGACCAAGCCGGGCTTTCCGATTGCATCGATTGACAAAAAGGTGACAGGTATCAAAGCGCCCGTAGCGATCGAGTAGACAGCGAAACGAACATCGTTCCAGAAGCGCCTCGCAAAAAAGAAGCACGCGAGAGCCAGTCCGAGGAACGCCATCAGGCTCACTGCCTCATGCAGCGCACCGTGGGTAGTGACGATCTGACTGTCAGGATCGGCCACGAAAACGCCTGCAGCCACCGCACCGACCCCCACGATCCCGATCAGCACACTTCCGATTCGGCCCGAAAGGCGAGCACCAAATCCCTGCCAGAGCGCCAACGAGAAGACCAACAGCGTTGCGCCGAAGACCAAGAAGTTAACGATCTGAATCCAGCCGAGCTCACCGATGCTGCCCTCGCTAACGAATCGGACGACCGGGTCGTAGCCAGGCTTGATGAAGCCAAGGACGAGAAAAACAATTACGAAGACCGGCGGGCCCAGGATGCCTGCCAGTGCGAGTCGCCGCGTTTCCCGACTGAACCGCCGCCGATCCACCACAACGTTGGTCGCCATCTCCTTACCCTCATTCGGAAAGCCGGAGCGGTGTGTGCCGCCGAGCCTAGTCGTCAAACCAATGGCCGTCAACTTGGTTCGGTTGGGTCAAGTTAGGCGGGCAAGTCAGCTAACAAATTACTTCTCAACGGTCAGGGCGCGCAATGCGCATCGGTCTTGAACGCGGAGGCGGTCAAGAAAATCCACCAGCGGGGGGCCGACATATCAGGTGTTCGAGGGGCCACTCTTGGCCAAGAACTCTCCCCACACGCCGTCCCTTCGGTAGCCCCTCACCATGGCTAGGGCGATCAGGAACTGGATCAGTCCGATTGCGCCCTGCAGCACCTCGTACCAGGCCGGCCCGGTGCCGCGCATGACGCCCGCGAGTTGAAGGACCGACGCCGGAAGGCGCAGGAGGCCGAAGAGGAACGCAACGAGGATCAGCCAGAACGCCCACCGCCAACGGCGCACAACGGCGGCCAGTAGCAGGCCGATCAGGGCCGATAGCGCCACCAGGAATGCGACCTCGATCACGCCGATGTCGCCGGGTACGCGCTGGAGCGTCTGCGAGTAGACGTCTGGCGAGAAGACGAGGATCGCGACCAGCGCCAGCCAGACCAGCACGAAGAAGCTGAGCACTAGGAGCTGGGTCCGATTGAGAATGCCCATGGCTGTCAGTCGCATTCTGCGGGAGTGGACCGGACTTACTTTGTTCATCAAGATTCACAGAGACCATGGCACTCAGTTCACTTCTTGGGCATTCACTCGTCGAGCCGTCGACTCGGGACTTCTGCCATCGATGGGCTCGGTCGGCGACTGTTTCGACAACGCCGTGATGGAGGCCTATTAGAGTCGGATGCAGGTCGAGCTGCTCGACCGAAACGATGGAGCAGTCGCATTGACCTCGCCAACGCGATGTTTGAGTACCTCGAGATCTTTCACACCGCAAGCGTCGCCAATCGTCGCTCGGTAGGGCTCACACCCGTCGAGTACGAAGCTCGACCTCGTAGGCCAACGACAGCAGCATGATTCCAAGAACCCCGCTCTACCTGAGCCAGGCTGGGCCAGCCAAGTCGCATTTGACAATCCAACCAACGGGTGGTAAGCAGTCTGCGGGCCGTTCGCTGCCATCTGGAGGAGCATCGATGCGTCGCCTGGTGTACGTGCTGATCCTAGGTTTCATACTCTTGCTCGGATTCTCGGCGACCGTGCAGGCCGACCGATTGCCTGGCTCCGACCAAGGCGGCCGACCTCTGACGACGGCCCTGCTCGGGCCCAATGAGATCCCGCCTGCGCCTGGCACTTCCAGCGGTGCGGCTAGGGTCACGATCAACCTGGGCCAGGGTGAGCTCTGCTACGTGCTCACCTTCTCCACGACAGAGACAGTGGTGGCTGCGCACATCCATCACGCTGCGGCGGGCAGCGTCGCCCCGCCTCTGATCCCGCTGACCGCACCCGTTTCCGGCTTTTCTTCGGGTTGCAAGCAGGTCGATCAAATGGTCCTGAAGGACATCCTGCAGAACCCGGAGCAGTACTACATAAACGTGCACACGACCGCGCACCCTAGCGGTGCCGGGAGGGGTCAGCTAACCAAATAGGGCTGGCACTGAGCGTCGGCTGGAAGACCGTGCGCCACATTATGTATGTGTGAACCGTTAGCGAGATAGAAGTCTGTTCGGTTCTTGTCCTTGGCGCCGCGTCCAATCCACGCACTGATGAGTCTGGCGTGCTCTTCGTGGCGCTCGGCAATCCGCCGCTTTCGTTCACAGTCGACCTGGTAGAGGGCCAGGAACAGAGTTCCCACGGTCCCAATCGCCGCCACCCACACAGTGATATGGCCAAGCTGTCACGTTAGCTCCGCGGAGGGTCCGATCCTGACTTTCAGAATTTGGTCGGGGGCCCGGGATTTTGAACCCGGGGCCTCACGGTCCCGAACCGGCGCGGTGACGTGTCCTTCAGTATCCCGGCGGGTCCGCCAGTGTCCTCCTGTACTTTATTCGCAGCTTCGTCGTGTCCTTGCCTGTCCTCGCTACAGCCTCCTGGTTTCGGGATTCTGTGACCCGGCTGTGACCCGGCGCGGGTCTTACGTTCTAAATGGACCATCACACGGCCTTCGCGTCCTTATCTTTCCGTGTGGACGGAAGCGACGACTCGAATTCCGTCCGTTAGCCCGTCCTATGATCCCTCGCATCCGAAACCATGTGAGTCCAAAGGAGAGTCCGTCATGTCATTTAGGTGGCGCACCTGGACCGGCGTCGCGACTGTTCTCTTTCTTCTCTATGGCGCAGCGAACCTGCTCGCCGCGATCATAGTGCCGACGACCCTAATCGCAGGCGGCGCCGGCGCCCTAGGAGGCGGTGGGGTCGTATTCAGCGGCGATGGCGACTCGTATCTTCTCGGTAGCTCGCTCGGTGCGCTGCGCGGCTCGAACCCAAAGCTCGATACGCTGCTTGTTAGCTCGATGGTTGGGATGTGCGGCCAGATGATTGCCCTGGGGCTAGTGTTCCTCGCTGTGACGTGGTTCGCATTTCGCTCCTGCCAGAGGTGGGCGCTGTGGACGCTCGTGGTCGGGGCGTTGATCGGTTGGCCACATCTGATCACGATCATGGCGATGTACTCGCAGAGGGGCGCGCCTTCCGCTGCTCGCTTTTGCAGCCGGCTTGGCCGGCCGACGTCAAGCGCTGCCCGCCTGAGGCTGCGGGTGCCAGGCCAGCAAGTGCGGTACTACGCGGTGCATGACGTCTGCCCAGCCCGAGAAAGTTAGTCGTCCAATCGCTGACTGATTGGCCTAGCTTGGACGTCGCCAGCCGGTTAGGACAGCCCAACGAAATGAAGCGAGACCCCGACAGCGGAGTCGTTAGGCTGGACGATCTGCGTCGCAAACGATCGATTCGCGTCAACCATTTAATGAAGGCCTCATCGCTGGCGACGTCGAGCTCATCTCAAGTCCGGTCCAGCGGTTCGATCGCTGCCAGTCGTTCCCGCTTGGCCCTCGGCAACGGATTCTTCGCCCTCAGCTGCGTCGCCACCGCCACTCCAGTTCTCGCGGCCGGACTCGACGCCCTGTCGGGTCAGTCCTTACCCCGCTGGCTCGGCGTCGCGGCGCTCCCGATCGCCGCGGGCTCCTCATTTCCGCCTCAGTTCCGGTGAACCGCGCTCTGGCTCCTACCTCACCTCCTCTTTTTTTATCTGTGGTGGGGGTGGCCACCAGTATTGTCTTGTTGAGGGGCGGCGCTAGGGTCAACTAAGCTGGCTAAGCTCTCAGACGGCGAATCAGCTCATACGCGAGTACCGGGACGACAAAAATCGTCACCGCAACCAGACCATCCATCCAGGCGGTGTACCCGTCGCCGAAGGCAATGTAGTGCCGCGCCAGCGCGGACTCATCGCCGGCGATGGTAAGCAGGGCGATGGCGAGTAGTAGCGGTGCCGCGATGATCCGTGCTGGAAGCCACCGCCACACCCATCGATAGAACGCAACCACCCATGCGAGGAGGACTGCGACCAGCAGGACGTCAGACCCAAGCACGAGAGCTGGCAATGAGTAATCGGTGGAGCGCCAGATCCCTGCGATGCCCAGTACAAGATTAAGCAGAATGACCTCGCTAGCTCCCACGCTTCCGCCGGCTACCACGTTCCAGCGCTCACCTCGCTGGCGCGCCCAGAAAATCGTCCCCAAGACTGCGACGGCCGCTGCCCCGACCACGAGGCTACTGCCCAGTGGGGTTCGCACGAACTCGGTGAACGGCGAGTCTACGACCACACTCCAATGATCGCCTTCACCGTCGACGACTGACGTTCCCGATTGATGCAACGGTTCGCCAAACAGTAGACCGTGGTGCTTTATCAGGAGAGTCAGAGCGATCTGAGTCAGAGCGCCCTATCTAGTGGTAGTCCACCGCTCGGAGACTTGTATGCCCCAGACCTTGGGATTTTGAACCGGATTCCTCACGGTCCTGGCTTTTGTATCCTCGGGGCTTCAAGCCTCTGCGCACTCACCGACACTGCTGAACGCAGATCGCCTGACGATAGTCGCTACTTCGGCGTCGCAGTTGACTTGCTCCCCAGGAATCTGTGACCCGGCAGTGACCCGCCCACTCCAGAGCCCCTCGAGAATCGCCGATTTCGACTACGAAATGGTCGTGGGCCCGGGATTTGAACCTGGGGCCTCACGGTCCCCAGTCGACCGCTGCCACGCCGCTCCTACTCGGACCCGAGGAGGATCGCTGGCGGGCTCGCCTCACCCTCGAGATGGACAACCTGCGGGCAGCGCTGGCCTGGAGCCGGGATCAGGGCGATGCGGAACCCCTGGCCAGCATGGTGACGACCCTGATGTGGTTCTGGGCGTGGCCAGGGCGAGTCAGAGAGCTTCAGATGTGGTTGGAGGCTGCCGCCGACCAAGCTGGGGACCTTTCGCCGCGTTTGCGGGCCAGGGTTCGGAACTGGCAGTGCCTGATCGCCGTCGTGGTACCAGGTTCGGCAAGTCTCGGGCAGGTGCCCGCCCTGGCCAGCGAGGCCCTGGCCCTAGCCCGAGCCAGCGGCGACAAGTATGAAGAAGCTGTCGCGCTGTTCACCCACGGCTTCCTCGCGGGGGTGGTCGGCGGCGCCGAGGCGATGCGCCCCTACCTCGAGGAGGCTCGGCTGCTGGCTCGCTCGGCCCGCTCGGCCGGCTTGGGCCACATTGAAGCTCTGGTGTGGTGCGCAGAAAGTTCATCCCGGGTGGCGGCGATCTGCGCCTGATCGCGTAGCCTGGCAACCTTCTCATGGTTGCGGCCCGAAAGGCCGACCACTTACTGTGCCCGCTCGTGCTCCTCCCGTCCTTCTTCACTGGTCCGGCTGATGATCGGACTGGTCGCCCTCACTGGCATGGCGCAGAGCGAGAAGGACGCCGAGATCTTGGCCATCCGTCACGAGGTCGCGGTTCTCCGGCGACGCGTTAAGCGGCCAGACCTCTTCCCCACCGATCGCGCCATCTTCGCCGCACTCGGTAGCAATCTGCCGGCGGGCAGACTCATGTTTCAGCCGGCCACCCTACTCCGGTGGCATCGCGAGCTAGTCAGGCGGAAGTGGGCAGCCTTTCAGCGACGCCCCCGTCGTGGCCGACCTCCGCTGACCCAGGAAACTAAAGCCTTGATCCTGGAGATGGCACGCGAGAACCCACGCTGGGGAGCTCGTCGCATCAAGGTCTCGGCAACCTCGATCCGCATGCTCCTGCGCCGTCGTCGGATGCCGCCGTCGCCTCGTCGCACAGGCCCGACTTGGCGACAGTTCATTCGCGCGGATGCCTCGGCGATCATAGCCACCGATTTGTTCACGATAGATACGGTTTTCCTGCAGACGCTGTACGTCATCGTCTTCATCGAACTCGGCACCCGGCGGTTGCTGTTTGCGAACTGCACTGCCAATCCAGACTCCCTGTGGATCACGCAGCAGGCGCGGAATGTGGCTTATGAGATCCAGGACCTTGGCGTGCCCGTGCGCTTCGCAATTCACGACCGAGACGCCAAGTTCACATCCTGCTTCGACGCCGTCCTCGAGTCCGAGGGCGTGGAAGTCATCAGGACTCCCTATGAATCGCCCTGGGTTTGATGGAGGCTGAGGGGTGCGGTTCGAAAATCACATCGAAGCAGCGCTGGAGGCACGGACACAGAAAAGGCTTCGGCTTTGCGAAGAAGAATTACTTCGTCCGCGAGCTAGGTATCTTCGACGTGATCAGCCACAGGGGCTCCCAGGAAGCGATAGGCCCACTCCTCGCCCAATCTACGCGAGCCGGCGAAGACCACCGGAACCTCTGGGTATCGGACAGCAAGCCGGCCGAGCATGTCCGCCATCCAGGAACCGCGACCGGGCTGACAGCGGGATTCGAGGCGACATCTGCTATACCGATTCTGCGATGCCGGTTAGAAGATCTGGACGTTTAAACCACGCGGTGACGGATCGCGACCTCAAGGGCGCACCTCGACGAACCCCGCGGCGTTGAAGTGGTCATCGAAGGCGGGCGCTTCGCGGATTTCGACGCCTGCGCGTTACCGCTCTACCATGGGATCGCGGCAACCCAGACGCGAGCAGCTGAGTGGCACAGTCTCAAGTGCCTATATCCAGTTTGGATTTGACGTAGCAGAATTGTCTCCATTGGGGATTGGCGTGAGTTCCGGATCTGGGAGGTAAGAACATGCATCGATGCCTGCGTCTGATGGGTTCGGCAATGACGACTTTCATACCTAACGGTCCTCCTCGGTTTGCGGACGGAAACGTGATCGTCAGTGCCACCCTGAGCGGAACAATCAACGGCACGTTGACTGGTACCTGGACTGAGCAGGCAATCGAGGTGCTTCATCCTGGCGGCAGTGCCACGACGCACGCGTCCGGGACCTTCACCGTGGCGACGCCTTGCGGCGCCGGGAGTTTTCAGTTTGCGATCGAGGGCCAGCAGGCCTCACAGACGAGTCCTCTGAGCGGCGCGTTCAGAAGCATTGATGAAAACACGGCCACCGTGCGCATCCACACCGTCGATTCCTTTGCCACCGTAAACTCCTCGACGTTCGTCTACTCGGGAAGCTACAGCTGCTAAAGATCGGCGAGCGGCGCCGGGCGCGCCGCTCCACCTCCTCTGAGCATTCGGTCGGCTGCGCCGCCTGAGTTGAGCCAGACAAGTCTGGTGTGGGGTTCAGAAAGGACGTCTAAGCACACCTGCGACACGGGATTGCAAGCGCGACATCGATGCTCCGCCGACCGCACAGCCTTGATCGCGACCGGGCGCGAATGGGTCGTCGGCTAGGTGTGCGGTTCGAAAATCACATCCAAGCGCGGTGGCTGAGGGGTTGAGGACGTGTTTCCGTCGCGCAGGGAGAGTGGCTAGCTGCCTACCAAGCTAGGCAGATTCGATGCGGTCTGCCACCGCCGCTCCGAGGAAGCGATAGGCCCTGTAGGGCGGTTCAAATGCATCGGTCACGCAGCCCTGCCGTACGCGTGATGAAGTCCGCCGAGCATCGCGCGAATGACAATGACGCCGTGTGACTTTGGTGGGGTGGGTACCGGCATTTGCAAATCCATTGTGCGGTGGGGTCGGTCCCGGTTGTAGTAACGGACGAACTCGGTGAGCAACGTGAGCAGATGCTGCTCATTCAGCACGATGATGTGGTCCAGACACTCTTGGCGAAAGGTCCGCACTACCCGTTCCGCGACCGAGTTCGCCAGCGGCGCCCGATAGGGCGTTTTGTGGTCTTCGCTGCCAAGCATGGCGAGCTTGGTCCCGAAGTGGGCACCGCATGAGTTGTCCCGATCACGGATCAGGTGTTTCGGTTGACCGCCCCAGGCGGTGGCTTCGATCACCTCCTCCAGATCCAAGCCGCCGTCGGGCTCGCGGTTACCTTGCACCGAATCAGCTCCCTGCGCTCGTGGCGGATGAAGAAGAACACAAACAGTGTTTGGAAGCCGATCGTCTGCACAACGAACAGGTCCGCCGCCCAGATGCCCTTGATCTGATTCCGTAGGAACGTTTTCCAACCCTGATTTCTCTCCCGCTTGGGACCCCGCCATCGATAGCGGCGAATCGATCGATTGCTGACCACGA
>WNGJ01010064.1_pt1 | contig 10078 bp, 7 predicted proteins | sample 5400611 | NCBI WGS metagenome assembly WNGJ01 (sample SAMN13153375, study PRJNA577476) | soil metagenome | isolation source: 40 cm soil or saprolite under Garry oak tree replicate 1 | place: USA:California | collected 2016-06-15
CCTTGAAATCCATGTCACCGAGATGGTCCTCGTCGCCCAGGATATCGGAGAGCACCGCGTAGCGCTCGCCCTCGAGGATCAGCCCCATGGCGATGCCGGCGGTCGGCCGTCGCAGCGGCACGCCCGCATCCATCAGCGCGAGCGACGTGCCGCACACGGCGGCCATGGAGGACGAGCCGTTCGACTCGGTGATCTCCGAGACGACGCGGATCGTGTAGGGGAACTCGTGATGCGGCGGCAGCATCGGGCGGATCGCCCGCCACGCCAGCTTGCCATGACCGATCTCGCGGCGTCCCGGCGCGCCGAGACGGCCGGTTTCGCCCACCGAGAACGGCGGGAAGTTATAATGCAGCAGGAACGTCTCTTTGTATGTCCCCTGCAGCGCATCGACGAATTGCTCGTCCTCGCCGGTGCCGAGCGTTGCGATCACCAATGCCTGGGTTTCGCCACGCGTGAACAGCGCGGAGCCATGGGCGCGCGGCAGAATGCCGACTTCCGACACGATCGGGCGCACCGTTTTCACGTCGCGGCTGTCGATGCGGCGGCCGGTGTCGAGAATGCTCCAGCGGACGATCTTCGCCTCGAGTTCCTTGAAGGCGCCCTTGACCCGCAACTCGTCGTACTTGGGATTCTCGGCGCCCTCGGGGAAGAAATGCGTCATCACTTTGGCCTTGGCGGCCTCGACGGCGACGTGGCGTTCCTGTTTGCCGGGGATGGCGTAGGCGGCGCGCAGATCCTGCTCGATGAGGCCGAGGATTTCCTTGTCGAGCGCCTCGTTGTCGGGCAGCGCGAAGTCGCGCGGCTCGTTGGCGGCGGCCTCGGCGAGGCGGATGATGGCATCGATCACCGGCTGAAAGTGCCGGTGGCCGAACATCACGGCACCAAGCATCGCGTCTTCGGGCAGCTCCTTCGCCTCCGACTCGACCATCAGAACCGCGTCCGCGGTGCCGGCCACCACGAGGTCGAGCTGGCTCTCCTGCATCTCGTCGATCTGCGGGTTGAGCACGAACTCGTTGTTGATGAAGCCGACGCGCGCCGCGCCGATCGGCCCCATGAACGGGGCGCCCGACAAGGTCAGTGCCGCCGAGGCCGCGACCATGGCGAGGATGTCGGGATCGTTTTCGAGATCGTGCGAGAGCACCGTGACGATCACCTGGGTGTCGCAGCGGTAGCCGTCGGCAAACAGCGGGCGGATCGGCCGGTCGATCAGGCGCGAGACCAGCGTCTCCTTCTCGGTCGGGCGGCCTTCGCGCTTGAAGTAGCCGCCCGGAATACGGCCGGCGGCATAGAATTTTTCGAAGTAGTTGCAGGTGAGCGGCAGGAAATCGAGGCCGGCCTTGGGCTCCTTGGCGGATACCACGGTCGCCAGCACGGTGGTCTCGCCGTAGGTGGCGAACACCGCACCGTCGGCCTGGCGCGCTATCTTGCCGGTCTCCAGGACGAGCTTGCGCCCGCCCCAATCGAGTTCAACACGATGGGAATCGAACATTGCGATTTTCTCTCATGGTTTTGACGGAAGCGCGAAAGCCATGAGCAAGACGGCGAGAGGCTGTCGCGACGACGTTCAGTCGGGGCAGCGTCTGGCGATCCTGCCATGGCCTTCGGGGCTCCCTTGGTTCACGGGCCAGTGTTGGCCCTATTCACGGCCGGCAGCGGCATTGCTGCCCGGCCAAAGCGGATGCCGTTTCTTCGGCATCCTCACGCAACAGCGCGGACGAGCCGCGCGGAACAGTTCAGCGTCGGATGCCAAGCCGCTCGATCAGCGTCTTGTAGCGCCCTTCATTGGCGCGCTTGAGATAATCGAGCAGTTGGCGGCGCTGGGAAACGAGCTTGAGCAAGCCGCGTCGCGAATGGTTATCGTTGACGTGCGTCTTGAAATGCTCGGTCAGGGTGGTGATCCGTTCGGAAAGAATCGCTACTTGTACTTCCGGCGAGCCGGTGTCGCCGGCAGTCGTCGCATAGTCTTTGATGATTTCGGCCTTGCGGCCGGCGGTCAGCGACATCGTATGGCCTTTCGCATGGTTGTTAGCGGCCGGCGCCGCTCGTGAGGCCGGCCAGGTTGAATACGCGCTTGGGGACGATTTCGCCGTGGTCGACCTCGGCAAGGGCCACGAGCAGGCCCGACGCCGTGACATAGACCGCACCGCGGATAATGGGGGCGTCCCGTCCGCGCAACAGAACGGCCTGGCCTCTTTGCAGCCGGGCCGCGTCGGCCCGGCTGACGGCCAGCGCCGGGATGTCGGCCAGCGCGGTCTCAACGGGCTTGAGCGCGTCGGCGAGGCTTGCCTCGCCGGCGGCCGCTCTATGCCACAAAGCCTCCAAGCGTTCCAGTGAAATCATGTCGCCCGGCCCGAACGGGCCGACCGCCGTGCGCCGCAGGGCACAGACGTGGCCGAACGTGCCGAGAAGCCGCCCCAAATCGCGCGCGAGCGCCCGCACATAGGTGCCCTTGCCGCACTCGGCCTCGAACACGGCGTGATCGGCATCCGGCCGTTCCACCAGCTCGAGCCGGCCGATCTCGACCGGCCGCGCCTCGAGTTCCACCACCTCGCCGTCGCGCGCGAGGTCGTAGGCACGTTCCCCCTCGACCTTGATGGCGGAAAAGCGCGGCGGCACCTGCGCGATCGTCCCGGTGAAGCGCGGCAGGGCGGCGCGGATGGCCGCCTCCTCCGGGCGGGCGGCGCTGGTTTCGACCACGCGGCCTTCGGCGTCATCGGTGTCGCGCTCTTCGCCCCACTGCACGGTGAAGCGATAGCGCTTGCGGCCCTCCATCACGAACGGGACCGTCTTGGTCGCTTCGCCGAGCGCGATCGGCAGGCAGCCGGACGCGAGCGGATCGAGCGTGCCGGCGTGCCCGGCGCGCCGCGCCGACGTGAGGCGCCGCACCGCCGAAACCGCGTGGGTCGACGTCATGCCGACCGACTTGTCGAGCACGATCCAGCCATGGATGTCGACCTTCGGCCGCCGGCGTTGCCCCGTCGCCTCGGCAGGCCGACCCGGCTCAATGCTCGCCATCGCCCCCTCCGTCGAGGTCGCGTTTGACCGCGGGCGAACGCAACAGCTTCTCGATCCGCGCCGCCTCGTCGAAACGTTCGTCGAGGCGGAAGCGGATGTCGGGCGCGAATTTCAAATTGACCTTGCGGGCGATGACGCCGCGCAGATAGCGCTTGTTGCGTTCGAGCGCGGCGACGACGGCTTGCTCATCGCGCCCGCCGAGCGGCATCACATAGATGGTTGCAAGCCGCAGGTCGGGGCTCATGCGCACCTCGGGCACGGTGACCATATGCCCTTCGAGCACCGGATCGTGCACCTCGCCGTGTGCCAGCACCTCGGCGAGCGCATGACGCACCGCTTCGCCGACGCGCAGCTGACGCTGCGACGGACCGGCGACGGATTCGCGGTGCTGTCCACGAGACATGAAACCTCGACCTTCGATCGGGCCGCGCACAATGGCGCGATGCTTCCGCGCTCCGGCGGCCCAATAATGGTTTGCTTACAAATATTCGGCGCAGGCTAAAGCGAACGCTGTACCGTCTCCACCCGATAGCATTCGATGATGTCGCCCTGGCGCATGTCCTGGAAGTTCTCGAACGCCATGCCGCATTCCTGACCCGCGACCACCTCGCGCGCGTCGTCCTTGAAGCGCTTGAGCTGCGAGAGCTTGCCTTCGTGGATCACCACGTTGTCGCGGATGAGACGCACGTTGGCGCCGCGTTCGACGGTTCCGTCGGTGACGCGGCAGCCCGCCACCTTGCCGACCTTCGAGACGGTGAAGATTTCCAGGATTTCGGCGGTGCCGAGCGTGGTCTCGCGCGTGGTCGGCGGGAGCAGGCCGGACATCGCCTTCTTCACGTCGTCCACGAGGTCGTAGATGATGTTGTAGTAGCGGATTTCCGTGCCGGTGCGCTCGGCCGCCTCGCGCGCTTCCTTGTGGGCGCGCACGTTGAAGCCGATGATAGCGCCGCCCGAGGCCTCCGCCAGCGTCACGTCGGATTCGGTGATGCCGCCGACGCCGGCGTGGATCACCCGCGCGATCACCTCGTCGGTGCCGAGTTTGTCGAGCGCGCCGATGATCGCTTCGACCGAGCCCTGCACGTCACCCTTGATGACCAGCGGGAATTCCTTCCGGCCGGTGCTCTTGAGCTGACTCATCATCTGCTCGAGCGAGCCGCGCATGCCGGTAGCCCGGCTCTCGCGCTTCTGGCGTTCGCGATAGTCGGTGATCTCGCGCGCGCGCCCCTCGGTCGGGACGACGGCAAGCCGATCGCCCGCTTCCGGCGTGTGGTTGAAGCCGAGCACCTCGACGGGCACCGAGGGACCAGCCGCCTCGATGGTCGTGCCGGTGTCGCTCACCAGCGCCCGCACTCGGCCCCAATCGGCGCCCGCCACGACGATGTCGCCGCCCTTGAGCGTGCCGCGCTGGACCAGCACGGTCGCGACCGCGCCGCGCCCGCGGTCGAGCTTCGCCTCGATCACGGTGCCTTCGGCGGGACGGGTGGGATTGGCCTTGAGGTCGAGGATTTCCGACTGCAGCCCGATGGTCTCGAGCAATCGGTCGAGGTTGAGCTTCTTGGTCGCCGATACTTCGACGTCGAGCACGTCGCCGCCCATGGATTCGACCTGCACCTCGTGCTGCAGAAGTTCCGTGCGCACGCGCTCCGGCCGGGCGTCTGCCTTGTCGATCTTGTTGATGGCGACGATCATCGGCACCTTTGCGGCCTTCGCGTGATGGATCGCTTCGATCGTCTGCGGCATGACGCCGTCATCGGCCGCGACCACCAGCACCACGATGTCGGTCACCTTGGCGCCGCGGGCGCGCATCGCCGTGAACGCCGCGTGGCCGGGCGTATCGATGAAGGTGATTTTTGCGCCGGACGGAGCGGTCACCTGATAGGCGCCGATGTGCTGCGTGATGCCGCCCACTTCCCCGGCGGCAACCTCGGTCGACCGGATGGCATCGAGCAGCGACGTCTTGCCGTGATCGACGTGCCCCATGATGGTGACGACCGGAGGTCGCGGCACGAGCGTCGCCGGATCGTCGGGCGCGTCGAACAGGCCTTCTTCGACATCGGATTCCGCGACGCGTTTGACCGAATGGCCCATTTCCTCGGCGACCAACTGGGCCGTGTCGGCGTCGATCACGTCGGTGATCTTCACCATCTGGCCCTGCTTCATCAGCAGCCGGATCACGTCGACCGCGCGCTCGGCCATGCGGTTGGCAAGTTCCTGGATGGTGATGGCCTCCGGTACCGTGACCTCTCGGATCAGCTTCTCCTTCGGCTCGTCGGTCTGGTGCCCCTTGAGCCGCTGCACCCGGCGGCGGAACGACGCGACGGAGCGCTCGCGCACCTCGTCCTGGCTCAGCGCCGTGACCAGGGTGAGCCGGCCGCGCCGTTTTTCCGGCCCGGCGCGCGACGGCTTGGGGGCCGCCGGTGCACGCGGGGCACCGGGACGGCGTGCCGTACGGGGCGGCTCGTCGTCCTCGGCCTCGAGGGCGGCCTGGGCTCGCAGCGCCTGCGGCGAGCCGGGCTTCGCCTTGGCCTCTTCCTCGCCGAACCGTTTCTTGGCTTCCTGCTCGGCCTTGCGCTTGGTCTCTTCCTCGTGACGGCGGCGGTCTTCCTCCTCGCGTTTGCGCGCTTCGGCGGCATCACGCTCGGTGCGTTCACGGCTTTCGCGGTCGGCGCGACGGCGCGCCTCCTCTTCGGCGATACGGCGCTCTTCCGCCTCGCGCACCCGCGCGTCATCGAGCGCATGGGCGCGGCGGTTGAGTTCCTCGTCGCTCAGCGCGCGGAGCACAACCCCCGACGGCTTGAGCGCGGGCGCCGGCGTTGCGCTGGCGGGCGTTGCGGCGGGCGCGGCGGCCTTGCCGGTTGCCCGGCGGGCGCCGACGCGCGCCTCGGGGGCAGGTTCCGGCTTCACTTCGATGGGGCCGATGGTGCGCCGCTTGACCTTCTCGACCACCACGGCCTTGGTCCGGCCATGGCTGAAACTTTGCCGCACGACCCCCTGTTCGACGCCGCGCTTGAGCGTCAGCGTGCCCTTCGTGGAGGCCACGCTGAGCGTCTTTTCACCAGGGTTCTTTGTCTCACTCATTCAGCTTCCGATCCGCGCGCCTCTTGAGGCCGCGCAACAACCACTCAATCACGTCCCAGGCGTCGCATCGCCGCATGTGAAGCGTGCCGGGGCTTTCGGGTCCGACGGCCCGGCCGCGCACTAGCACCCCTGCCCGCCTGGACCAATGGCCCGAAAGCGCTCAAGGTTGCGATAGCGCGCGAGAAACCCGTCGCTGGCCGAGCCAGCGAGCAGGGCAGCATGTACCACATTTGGCCGCCCGAATGCCAAATCCAATTGGGCGGCGGTAAATTGATCCATCACCGGCACGTCCTCGGCCTTTTCACCCAGGCGGCTCCGCGCCGCGGCAAGTTTGCGCACGCCCTCGCGGCCCGCGTCGGCGGCATGCAGCAAGGCGACGACTGGTTCGCTCGCCAGCGCCCGCTCGACCTGCGCAAAGCCCAGGGCGGCGCGTCCGGCTTTCCGGACGATGCTCAGCGCATCCAAGGCGGATCGCTCCAACAGACGCTCGACCTCGTCGGCCAAGTCGGGCGCCACGCCCACGTCGGCCTTGAAGCCGCGGGCGAACGCGCGCCGCTTGACCGCTTCCGCGACTGCCGCGCGGGTTGCCGTGACCCACACGCCGCGTCCGGGAAGCCTGCGTCTGAGGTCGGGCACCACGTGTTGATCCGGCCCGATCACGAACCGGATCATCTCGGTGACGGGTTTTACCTCGCGCGTGACAATGCACAGGCGCTCGGACCCGGGCGCGCGGCGCGGCCCGGCATCGAGAACAGCATCGTCGTTGCGCGCCAGCACCAGATACCCTTTCCCGGTTACGCCGCCGGCTGCGCCTCGCTGCCCTCGGGCGCAGCTTCAGCGGGCGGCGGTGCAAGGTCGGCTTCGGTAATCCAGCCCGCCTTGAGGCGGGCCTGCATGATGATGCCCTCGATGTCCTCGCGCGACAGCTCGAAGCCATCGAGCGCGCCCGGATACCGGACGTTCTCGCCGTCCTTGCGCTCGCTCCAGCCGGCCAATTCGTCGGTGGCGCATCCGGCCAAGTCCTCGACCGTCTTCACCTCGTTTTCGCCGAGCGCGACCAGAATACGGGTGGTCACGCCGGGAACCTCCTTGAGCGCATCCTCGACGCCGAGCTCGCGACGCTTGGCGTCGAATTCCGCCTCGATGCGGTCCAAATATTCGCGCGCCCGGTTCTGCAGCTCCTGCGCCGTGTCGGCATCGAAGCCTTCGATGGAGGCGATTTCCTTTTCGTCGACCATCGCCAGCTCTTCGACCGAGGTGAAACCTTCCGACGCGAGCAGCTGACCGACCACTTCGTCCACGTTGAGCGCATCCATGAAGATGCGCGTGCGATTCTCGAACTCGGCCTGCCGACGCTCCGATTCCTCCTGCTCGGTGAGGATGTCGATGTCCCAGCCGGTGAGCTGGGAGGCGAGGCGCACGTTCTGGCCGCGCCGGCCGATGGCGAGCGAGAGCTGCTGATCGGGCACCACCACTTCGATGCGCTCGCGGTCCTCGTCGAGCACGACCTTGGCGACCTCGGCGGGAGCAAGGGCGTTGACCACGAAGGTCGCGATGTCGGGCGACCACGGAATGATGTCGATCTTCTCGCCCTGCAACTCGTTGACCACCGCCTGCACGCGCGAGCCGCGCATGCCGACGCAGGCGCCCACCGGATCCACCGACGAATCGCGGGAGATCACCGCAATCTTCGCGCGCGAGCCCGGGTCCCGGGCGACGGCCTTCACCTCGACGATGCCGTCGTAGATTTCCGGCACCTCCTGCGCGAACAACTTCGCCATGAACTGCGGATGGGTGCGCGAGAGGAAAATCTGCGGCCCGCGCGCTTCGCGGCGGACATCGTAGATGTAGGCGCGGACGCGGTCGCCGTTGCGGAACACCTCGCGCGGCAGCATCTCGTCGCGCCGCACGATCGCTTCGCCGCGGCCCAAGTCGACGACCACGTTGCCGTATTCGACCCGCTTGACGAGGCCGTTGACGATGTCGCCGATGCGGTCCTTGTATTCCTGATATTGGCGATCCCGCTCGGCTTCGCGCACCTTCTGGACGATCACCTGCTTCGCCGACTGCGCGGCGATGCGGCCGTATTCGAGCGGCGGCAGCGCGTCCGCGATGGTGTCGCCGAGCTGCGCCGCCGGATTGTGCCGCCGCGCGCTCTCCAGGCTGATCTGATTGGACGGGTTTTCGACGGCCTCGACCACCAGCATGTGACGCGACAGCCGTAGGTCGCCGGTCTTGGGATTGATGTCGGCGTGCACATCGGTCTCGGCGCCGTAGCGTGAGCGCGCCGCCTTGGCCATTGCGTCCTCCATGGCGGCGATCACGATGCTGCGGTCGATCGCCTTCTCGCGGGCGACCGCGTCGGCGATCTGCAACAGTTCGAGCCGATTGGCGCTGACTGCCATTGGCTAGTCTCCTTCATGCTGGGCGACGCGCCGGCCCTTGCCGGACGCCCGCCGGAAATTTTCGATTTCGTCGTCACCGGCGGCCGCGGCCGCGCGTTCGGCTTCCTTACCCCGCTTCAACGACTGGGCGACCAGTTCGTTGGTGAGCACGAGCTTTGCTTCCGCCATTTCCTCGATCGGCAGCAGGACGTCGGGATTCTCATCCGCCGCCGCATCGGCGCGGCGCAGGCGCGCCTTGTCGCCGTCAACGCCGAGCAGCGTGCCGCGGAAGCGCCGGCGGCCGTCGATCGCGACCGCCATCTCGATCTTCACCACGTTGCCGGCCAAGCGCTCGAAGTCCGACCGGCGCACCAGCGGCCGATCGATGCCGGGCGAGGAGATCTCCAGCCGGTAGGCGCGGTCGATCAGATCCTCGACGTCGAGCACCGGGGAGAGCGCGCGCGAGGCGTTTTCGCAGTCCTCGATGTTCATGGTCCCATCCGGACGCTCGGCCATGATCTGCACGGTGCATCCGTCCATGCCGGAAATCCGCACGCGCACGAGGCGGAAGCTCAGCTGTTCGAGCACCGGCTCGACGATCGCGGCGACGCGGGCAGCCAGCCCCGGCTCGACGATGAGCCGCGGCTCGGCGATACCGGGTGCCTCGACGGCTGTGACCATGCTTCGTCCGCCCGGGCGTTGGGTAACAAAAAAGAGCGGGTCCCGGGGGTCCCACTCTCGATAGCCGTTCGGATATCCGACCGTTATGAGATGTCGCTAACGACACGGCGAATATAGCGACTTTCCCCTGGCGCGCAAGGTCCGCAAAGGGCCTTTCCGGCGATTTTACCGCTACGCCGTCAGTTGCGCCGGAACACCAGATAGCAGGGCACCCGGCCGTCGCGCACGGCCATGGCCTCGTAGCGGGTCTCCACGAACCCCGGCCAGGGCCGGCGCCAGTCGTCCGCGCGTTCCGCCGTCCAGATGAAATCCGCCGATCGCAGCAAACGCGCCAACGTCCAGGCCGCGTAGTCCGGGATGTCGCTGACGAAGCGAAATTCGCCGCCCGGTCGCAGGATGCGCGCCATGTCGGCGACGGTCCGCTCCTGCACGAACCGCCGCTTCCAGTGCCGGCGCTTGGGCCATGGGTCCGGATAGACGAGGTCAATGCCGACAACCGAGGCGTCGGGAAGCCAATCGATCAGCGGCACCGCATCGCCTAAATGCAGGCGGATGTTGGCGAGGCCGCGGGCTTCGATGGCGGCGAGGGCCTTGGCCATGCCGTTGACGAAAGGCTCGCAGCCGATGAACGCGGTGCGCGGATGTGCCTGCGCCTGAGCAATCAAATATTCCCCGCCGCCGAAGCCGATCTCGAAGCGGACCGCATCGACCGAGTGAGGAAACAAACTCGTGAGGTCGCCGGGCGGCGGCGCGTTCACATCGAGCGCGAGGCGCGGCAGCAATGTCTCGATCAGCGCCGCCTGATGCGAACGCAGACGGTGGCCCTTGCGCCGGCCGAAAAAGCCGCGCCGGTCGTCCGGCCTGTCGTCGTGGCGCATCATGGTGCCGCTCGTGAATGCGGCACCGTAGTCCCGCGGCTC
>WNGJ01019353.1_pt1 | contig 10078 bp, 10 predicted proteins | sample 5400611 | NCBI WGS metagenome assembly WNGJ01 (sample SAMN13153375, study PRJNA577476) | soil metagenome | isolation source: 40 cm soil or saprolite under Garry oak tree replicate 1 | place: USA:California | collected 2016-06-15
TGGATCGAGCAGGCGGTGTCGGTCAACCAGCAGGAAGCGGCGGCCACGGTGAACCAGACGGCCTGCAACAGCATCAATAACCCGCTCTTCCAGTGCCCGAGTTACATGGTGTACGTCGAGCCATGAGCGCCCGTCACCGCGAGCGCGGATTCACCTTGGTCGAGCTGATGGTCACGGTGGCCATCGCGCTCTTCCTCATCGGGGGCCTCCTCACCGTGCTGCAGAACGTGCGCGGCGCCTACAACAATCAGCAGCAGCTCACTCAGCTGCAGGACCAGCAGCGCTTCGCCCTGACGATTCTGGCGGACGTCATCCAGGCGGGCGGCTACTTCCCCGACCCCACCACCTGGACGCCGGCGAATTCCCTGCCCGCGGCCAACGCGCCCGCGCCCTGTGCTGCGGCGTTCGTGGCGGGACAGGCGTTCTCCGGCTGCCATACCGCCACTACTGCCCCCGACACCATCGAAGTGCGCTACCGGACCGCGCTCAGCGCTGGCGTGGATGGCGTGATCTTCTGCGACGGCAGCAGCAACACTACGCAGGGCCCCACGGGTCTTTTCGTCAACCAGTTCACCGTGGTGCCGCCGGCCGGCAACACGCCCGGACAGCTTCAGTGCCAGCTCTCGGACGGGGCCACCGGGGCTGTCATCACCGCTCCGGTCACGATCGTCAACGGCGTGCAGAACCTGCAGGTCCTCTACGGAGTCAAGCGCACTCCTGCGCTCAGCGACTACAACGTCGACACCTATCTCACGGCGGATCAGATGAACACTGCGGGCGTGAACGGCAACGATTGGAACAACGTCAGCTCGGTGCGGGTGATCCTCACCTTCACCAATCCGCTGTACAACCCGGCCTCCCCGGCCGGGCAGCCGGCGACCATCGGCTTCGAGCGTGTCATCCAGGTCATGTCGCGCGCAGGAGTACACACATGAGCGCTCGAGCACGCCTCGTGATCCGTAGCCTGCGGACTCGCCGCGAGCGCGGCATGGCTTTGATCACGAGCCTCCTGCTGCTGCTCATCATCACCATCCTGGCGCTCAGCATGTTCCGCGGCTTCGGCTCCCAGGAAAAGATCGCCGGCAACCTGCGCGAGAAGGCGCGCGCCGTGCACGCCGCCGAGAGCGCACAGCAGTACGCCGAGTGGTGGCTGCTGCAGGGGAACAACGCCGCCATCGGCTCCGGGACGTGCTCAGCTCCCTTGCTCAACGCGAACCTCGGCCAGGGTGAGATCTGCGACCAGCCTCTGCCCTTGGATCTGCCCTGGAACATTGGCGTCACCTATACGCCTCCGAACATGAACGTCATTCCGAACCCCAGCAGCGTGACGGTGAACGTGAGCAACGAGTCCTACTACGCCGCGCCCGGCTTCTATATCGAGGATCTCGGCATCGCGGCAGACCTCGCGGGCGAGGCTTACCGGATTGATGCCTACGGCTATGGCGGATCAGCGACAACGGTTGCAATCGTCGAAAGCACTTACGAGGTCTCTCAGGGCGTCGTCTGCCTGAGTTGTCAGTGATATGAATCGAAACACCTTCGGCACCTTCCGCACCGTGTTCGCCGCGCTTGCGGCGCTGTCGGCGCCGCTCGCGGCGCACGGACAGACGCTCATCAGCGAGGACTTTACCGGCACCACGACGAGCAACCCCTGGTCCTTCTTCGCCGACGCGTGCCTCACCGCCTCGACCGCCGCCGGGGTCCAGCCCTCGGGTTCCGGCAACGGGCAGCTACCCGGGTGCGTCGCCATTCAGAGCACCTACAACGAGAATCTGGTCGGTGGTCAGAACGGCGTCGCCGGCCCCACCCAGACGCTTCCCGACCCTAACGGACAGGGGGCGCTGCGCTTCACGAACGGCAACCCCGGCGGCTACGCGCAGCATGGCGCCATCGTCTCCACGACGCCCTTCCCGACCGGTGCGGGAGTCTCGCTCACCTTCAAGACCGTCACCTACCGCGGAAACTCCGGCGGTGCGGGCGGGGATGGGGCCGACGGCATCAGCTTCTTCCTCATGGACGCGAGCCAGTCCCCGAACATCGGCTCGTGGGGCGGAAGTCTCGGTTACACCTGCTCGAACGCGAACCCGCCGTACGTCGGGATGGTGGGAGCCTATCTCGGCCTCGGAATCGACGAGTACGGTAACTTCCTGAACGGCGCGAACTGGATGCCGGGCTACAACGGGCCCAATGCCGCGACCGGCGACAACACCGCACTCGGCTACGGCTACAGGCCCAACCGCATCGGGATGCGCGGAGCCGGCAACATCGCCTGGTCGTGGCTGAACGCGAACTATCCCCAGTACTACCCGAGCTCGTTTTCCACCTCGGACCAGCAGGCCGCCGTCCAGGCCACCTGCCAGAGTGGCCTGGTGTGGGATTTATTGCATCACGGCAAGGCGGTCAAGGTCACCGGCGACACGATCCCGCTCTACGACTACGCGCCGATCCCGAACGCCTATGTCGAGCTGCCCTCGACGATCCAGATCGCCAATGAGGCGGCCATGGCCCGCCCCCAGGCGACGCCGATCTTCTATCAGCTGAGGATCAGCCAGAGAGGCCTCCTCAGCCTCTCCTACAGCATCAACGGCGGCGCCTATCAGCAGGTCATCAAGTCGCAGGACATCACCGCCGCCAACGGTCCGCTTCCGGCCGGCTTCCTGTTCGGCTTCGCCGGCTCGACCGGAGGCAGCACCAACATCCACGAGATCCTGTGCTTCAAGGCGGCTCCCGCGACGACCGCCGCGGGCTCCGCGGGCGCGAGTGAGAAGCAGTCCGCCAAGCTCGAGTCCGGAGTGCAGGCCTACTTCGCCTACTACGACCCGAATAACGGCTGGACCGGCCGCGTGACCGCGAGCAGCCTGGGCTTTGACTCGTTCGGCAACGTCGTTCTGTCCCCAACGCCGAACTGGGACGCCGCCTGCGCCCTGACCGGAGTGGGGAGCGGCAGCACCTGCCCCACCACCGGCGTGGCCGGACCGACGCCGGCCCAATCGCCGGCCAGCCGTGTGATTCTCTCGTGGAACGGCAACCAGGGCATTCCCTACGAGTGGGGCAATCTGACCAGCGCTCAGCAGACCGCCCTCGATGCCGGCGACACCTCGGGATCACCCTCGCTCAGCTCGCAGAGCTGCCCGACGAGCCCGTCGCCAACGCCATACGCGACCAACGACCGCCTCGCGTTCCTCCGCGGTGACCGCAGTTGCGAGGTCAGCACCGCGGGCGTGGGCCTGTTCCGCAGGCGCTCCGACGTGCTGGGGGACATCGTCGACTCGAGCCCTGCCTGGGTGGGCCCGCCGATCGCGCCCTACACCGCGGTGTGGAGTGACCGCCTGTACCCCTCGGCAACCAACCCCGAGACCGCGAGTGGTTCCCAAACCTACACGCAGTTTGTCACCGCCGCGCAAACGCGCATGAACGTCGTATATGCCGGCTCGAACGACGGCCTGCTGCACGGCTTCCGCTCGGGCTCCTACGACGCCAACGGCGCCTTCGTCGCCACCGGCAACGATGGCCGGGAGGTGCTGGCGTACATGCCCGGGGCGGTCGTGCAGACGATCCATTCGACCACCAACAACGTCGACTATGCGAACGTCCAGTACGGCCACAACTTCTTCGTCGACGCGACCGCCGCGACGGGCGACCTGTTCTACGGCGGGCAGTGGCACACCTGGCTCGCGAGCGGTCTCGGGCCCGGCGGCAACGCCATCTTCGCGCTCGACGTCACCGACCCGACGCCCGCGAACTTCGCCGAGTCCAAGGCCGCAAGTCTGGTGGTGGGCGAGTGGAATTCCTCGACGATCAGCTGCGCGTCCTCTGCGGGCGGGTCGAGCTGCGGCGGCAATCTCGGCAACACCTACGGCACACCGCAGCTGCGACGACTGCACGACGGCAAGTGGGCGATCATATTCGGCAACGGTTACGGCAGCGCAACCGGCGATGCCGGCATCTTCATCATGACCATCGACCCGAACACGGCCGCCACGACCTTCTACTACCTCAGCACCCAAACCGGTAGCGCGGCGAGCCCCAACGGCATCGCCTTCCCGTCCGCGGCCGATCTGGACGCTGATCACACCACCGACTACGTTTACGCGGGCGACCTGCAGGGAAACCTCTGGCGCTTCGACCTGACGAGCAACAACGAGTCGAACTGGGCCGTCTCGCCCGGGCCATTGTTCAAGACCGCCGCCGGCCAGCCGATCACGACCGCGATCGTCGTAGCCTCGGGTGCGCCGAGCCCCGGAATGCAGCAGCAGGTGATGCTGCTCTTCGGCACCGGACAGAGGCTGCCGGTCACCAATGCCTCTCCCGCGACCTACGCCTCCGGCACGCAGAGCCTCTATGGCGTCTGGGACTGGAACATGGGCGCGTGGAATTCATACGCGAGCGTGCAGTACGCGAGCATGAATGCTTCCGCCACGGGCCTGTCGACCGCGAACTACTATCTGACTCCGTCCAGCCTGCAGCAGCAGATCGTGACGGTGAACGCTGCGACCGGGGACCGTGAGATCGCGGCGAACGCCACCATCTGCTGGGCCGGCCAGACTTCCTGCGCAACCAACGGGCGGTTCGGCTGGTATCTCAACCTGCCGGGCACCCAGGAGCAGATCATCTACAGTCCGGAGCTCGTGCTGCAGGCGCTGACGGTGAACTCGATCGTGCCGGCCTCCGCCAATGCGACCTCGTGCGCGCTTCCGAGCGACATCGGCTTCACCTACGTCATCAACGCGATGACTGGCGGCGCGTTCAATCAGGTATTCCTGCCCCCGGGTGCGGCGGGCAATCCGGCGTTCAGCACCAATCCGAAGTACACCGATGCGGTGGCGATCGCGATCCAGACCAATGCGACCGGCATGTCCTTCGTCACCACCAACGGCGCGGGTACCCGCTTTCTCGTGTACGAGACCAACCAAGTCGACACGGCCTCCAACAACATCGCTTCCGGCGCGCAGCCCCTCAACCTGCCAGCGAATAATACCGGGCGCCGCCTGAGCTGGATCGAGCGCCGCTAGTCATCGCCGCACGCACGAGAGAGGCTCCATGCAATCGCGCAGCGCTCAACGCCCGAGCCGAGCGGCCGGCTTCACGCTGGTCGAGCTGATGGTGGTGGTCGCGATCGCCACGATTCTCTTCGCCATCGCGGTTCCCTCGTACATCACCTACGTGCGCCAGTCCCGGCGCACCGAGGCGAGGACCGCCGTCCTCGACCTCGCGGGTCGCGAGGAGCGCTTCTTCAGCACCAATGGGGCCGCCTATACGGGCGCCGCGAACCAGCTCGGCTATACCGCCTTCGGGGTTCCGATCGGCAGCGGTTATTACCAGCTCAAAGTCTGCACGCCGGCGGACGGCAACTGCGTCGCCAACCTGAACATGCTCAATCCCCCCGCAGCGCCCTCTTACACGGTCGTCGCCACCCCGGTTGCAGGTCAAAGCCAGGTCAACGACACGCAGTGCGGCGCGTTCGCGGTGGACTCGGTCGGACAGCAACACGCGATCACCTCGGCCGGCGCCGACAACACGGCCTACTGCTGGGCCAATTAGTCGCAGGCCGCTACTCGCGTCACACTGCCGAGACGACATAAAGCGGGGTGCGCCCGCTTACAGTCCCTTCCGATGACCGCCCGGGACCCGGTTGACGCCGCTCGTCGGACCGGTCCTTCGAGCGTGAACTGATCCTCAGGGTTGCAGCTGGCGAGTCCAGTAGATTGCACCAGCATGATGTCTGAGGAAAACATGTTGGTAACGGACCGATCGAGCGACGGCTCAGCGAGCATGAGAGCGCAAAGGGGCTTTACGCTCACGGAGCTCATGGTCACGGTGGCGGTCGCCGGCGTCCTGGCGATGATGGCCGTGCCGAGCATGCGCAGCTTCGTCCAGAACAATCGCCTGAGCTCGGCCTCGAACGACCTGCTGCGCTCCTTCAACCTAGCGCGCACGGAGGCGATCAAGCACCAGACGAACGTGGTCGTGTGCGCTGTGGCCGCCCCCACACTGGCGTCTCCCCAGTGCAGCTACGGCCCCTTCAACGGATGGATCGTCTTCCAGGACACCAACCTCAACTGGAAATGGGATGCTGGCGAGCCCATCTTCGAACGGCACGTGCTCCTCGACAGCTCGGTGACCATCAAGAAGGACAACGACGGCATCGAGATGTACCTCGCGACCGGATTCGCAAGCCCCGCAGGGGTCAAGAACCCGACGCGCAACATCCTGCTGTGCGATGTCCGAGGCAATCAGATGGTCGGCACGAATTCCGTCGAGCGGGCCGTGCTGATCACCGCCAGCGGACGCGCTCGCGTGAGCGCGACCAGCACCGACGTCAATGCCGCCGCGGCCGCCGCCGGCGCCTGCCCATAGGAGGCTGCGGTGAACCCCAGCACGCAACCGCGACGTATGCCGCGGCGCCCCGCCCGGCCTCGGGGCTTCACGATGATCGAGATGCTGGTTGCGCTGGTCGTGCTGGCCGTGGGCATGTTGGGCGTGGCGATCCTGTTCGGCATCTCCCTGCATTCCGGCAGCAGCGCGATCTCCCGCATGCAGGCGGTGAACCTGGCGGCCGATATCGCCGACCGCATCCGCGCGAACCGGCGCGCGGACAACGGTACCGGCACCGCATACGGCGGCGCAGCCGCGGACAACGGCTGCACGGGAGCGGGCGCTGTCAGCTGCACTCCCGCGCAGATGGCCGCCGACGATCTGTACCACTGGCAGCGGCAACTCTCGCAGTCCATCGGCGGCGGCACGGCGACCGGCACGGTTATCTTCGTTGCCGGAACGCCTGCGACATACACGATCACGGTGGCCTGGAAAGAGCGAGCCGGAACGGGGGTCGCCACGTTGCAATACCAGATGCAAGTCCAGGTGCCCACGAGTTGATGCCATGAAGACCCAGCTGCGCAGCCATCACCGCTTTCCCAGTGTTCCCGGCCGGGCCGCCGGTCTCACGCTCGTCGAGCTCCTCGTTGCGATGACGATCGGACTGGTGCTGATCGTCGGTGCGACACAGGTGTACGTCGACAGCCACGCCGCGTACGCAGTAAACGAAACGACCGCTCGTCTGCAGGAGAACGCCCGTTACGCCATTAGCGTCCTCGAGCCCGACATTCGCATGGCGGGCTACTGGGGGCTCACGAACCGCGCCGACGGCATCGGAGGAATAGCGCTCCTCCCCACCGACGCTCAACTGGCGCTCGGCGCCCCCGCCGGCTCCACGTGCGGCGTCAATTTCCCGCTGCTGCTCGGGTTCCCCGTGCAGGGCACGAACGATTCCTATACCGCGACCTGCGCAGCGAGCAGCGCTGCCATGCTCAACGCAGACACGATCACCGCCTCCTGGTCACGGACATCACCGGCACCTTCTGTCAGGGCGTGGACGCGCAGATCAACAATCTGATCGTCAACCTCTATTACGTCGATCAGAGCTCGAGCCAGGCCGGGGTGCCTTCGCTGCGGCGCAAGGCCCTGACTGCCGGCCCCGGCGCCACCTTTCAGGTCCCGGACGAGGAGCTTGTGCCCGGTGTCGAGGACCTGCAGGTGCAGTACGGGGTCGATCCGACGGGGGGCGTCGGCGCTGCGAGCGGAGCCGCGACCGAATATCTCGATGCGGGCGCGACGCTGACGAACTTGTTGAACCCTCCGCCTCCCGCTAGTCCAGCTCAGATCGTCGCGGTGCGGATCTGGCTCCTGGTGCGCTCCGACAGCCCGGAGTCGGGCTTCATCGACGCTCGTATCTACGAGTACGGAGACCGCCTGCAGACGAACGGCACGACCGGCGATCTGACCAACGTCGCGGCCAACACGAAGGCTTATCAGCCCTCGCTGAGCACCGACAACAGCTTTACCGGCGTAAAACACTACCGCCGGCTGTTAGTCTCGAAAACCATTCAGATCCGCAACGCGTTGGAAAATTGAGCCAAAGGATGCCCGTAGTGACGAAGGCGCATTTCAGGACTGACGGTTATCGCAGGCAGCGTGGCGCGGCGCTCGTCGTCGCCTTGCTGCTGTTGCTGGTAATCACACTGCTGGCGGTCGCCGGCATGAACGCGGCCGCCGTCGAATTCGTCATGGCGGGCAACGAGCAACACCGGCAAACCGCATTCCAGGCCGCCGAGACCGGAATCGAGCAGACCATCGTGAGCGGCGGTTTCATTCCGTCAGCGGTCGACGAGATTCACAACAATGTCGCCGTGCCCGGCTCGACCACCGACACGTACAACACCACCCTGCGCTCGGACCTCGCCGGGGCTGCACAGCCGGCGCCCCCGGGCAGCAGCTTGGGCACTTTCTCGAGCTACTATTACACCATCACGAGCCAAGGGAATTTCCTCGCGAACTCGGTGCGCGGCGCACAATCCACGCACGTCCAGGGCATTGCCGTGCCGGCGCCTGGGGGGGGGCCGCTCGGCTGCCAGACCCCCCCGTGTTCACTGAATTGACGCGCGCGAGCCGTGTATTACCGCATTGTGAGGCCATGAACATGAATATGCGCAAACTACTGATCGTGTTCGCCGCGCTGACCGGTTGCGCGCTGAGCGCAGCCGCCCCCGCGGCGACCAAGGTCGTCTCGCTCGAGCTCGGCATCGAGGCGACCACCGACACCACCACCCTGCCCGCGAGCAACACGGGTACGGTCGCGCTGAATTGCGCGACATGCACCGCTCGTTCGTACCGGGTGACGTCGCAAACGATCTACTTCATCGGAGCGAACAGCGTCACGCTCGCTCAGCTGAATACATTCGTCAGCACCAGCGGCAGGCGCTACCTCACGATCTTCGTGAAGCCGGACGAATCGGCGGTCACGCGCATCGTCGTGGCGGCGAATTAGGTTTCTCACCGGCAAGCCGCCCGGCGCGCCGAAGCACATCGGATATATCCCAAGGACTCCCCATGAGCCTGATACTCAAGCCCCGCTGGCAGAGCCTCATCGCAGCTTCGCTGTTCGTGATCGTTTGCGGCCGCAGCGCGCTCGCCGATGACAGCGAGATTTTCACCGGAAGCTCAAGTAGCGGCGCCCAGCCCAACATCCTGCTCATTCTGGACACTTCGGGCAGCATGGCTTCGCAGGTCATCACGCAGGCGGCCTACAACCCGGTGACTACCTACGCGGGCGCCTGCAGCTCGACGCTGGTCTACTTTCAGGCGAGCGGCGGCAGCGCTCCGACCGGCTGCAGTGGCATGAGCTCCTTCAGCACCAGCTACCAGAAGTGTCAGTCGGCGGTCAACTCACTCATCGACCCAGGCTTCTACACCGACCAGTTCCTCCAGTGGAAATATAAGAGCCCCAAATACTCCTGGACCAACAGCATAGTCAGCGGCGCCAACCGCTACGAAGTCGCATGCAAGGGCGACTATCCGGGCACGGCGCCTTTTCCGACCACTTACAACGGCACGGCCAACACCGCGGCCAACGAGTGGACCAACACTGCGAACGCGGCGATTTCCTACTGGGCGCAGAGCGGCGCCTCAGGCGGCGGGTACACGCTCTACAGCGCCAACTATCTGAATTACCTCGCCTCGAATCCGCCCACCGTGAGCGGCACGCGCATGTCGGTGGTGCAGCAGGCCGCGACGAATCTCATCAACTCGCTGTCGAACGTCAATATCGGCCTGATGCGGTATAGCGATAATCTAAAAGCCCCGGCGGGCCCCGCAGACCCGGGTAACGCGGCCGACGCGTACGCGGCCGGCGGCATGGTCGCCTACCCCATCTCACCGGTCGCGGTCGGCACCAACAGGACAAACCTCGTGAACACGGTGAACAGCTACTCGCCGAGCGGATTGACGCCGTTGTCGGAGACGCTGTACGAGGCGTATCTGTACTACTCAGGCGGAAACGTCTTCTTCGGAAACACGTCCGCGCCGTCCCTGAGCGTCGCCGGGTCGCGGGTCGGAGGCTCCGCCGCCTCGAATCAGTACCAGACGCCCGTGCAGTATCAATGTCAGAAGAACTTCATCGTCTATCTGACCGACGGTCTGCCCACCGCAGACAATCAGGCCGATTCGCTGATCACCGCGCTGCCGAACGAGGCGACGGTGGGCGGCGCGTGCGATGACACCACCAAATCGCCCTACAATGGCC
>WNGJ01024416.1_pt1 | contig 10078 bp, 8 predicted proteins | sample 5400611 | NCBI WGS metagenome assembly WNGJ01 (sample SAMN13153375, study PRJNA577476) | soil metagenome | isolation source: 40 cm soil or saprolite under Garry oak tree replicate 1 | place: USA:California | collected 2016-06-15
TTCGTCCTCAATGGTCACGGCCACTTTGACGCGTATCGGTTCGTCAAAGCCATCGCTCCAGGACTCGTTCTCGTAACGCCCATTGGGGAGTGCGCGAATTGCCTTGCGCATGGCTCGTTCCGAACGCATAATGATCTCATCGGCAAGTGGATCAATCGAATCCAGGCCGAACTCATCCATAAAGTGAAGCAGTTCGCGCGCTCCCACCGCGTTTGAGGAGGTCTGAGCATAAAGATCACCAATAGTTTCATCTGGAGTGCGCACGTTCGCGCGTATGATCTTAAAAAGCTCATGATTGGGCTCATCACAGATGAACAGCTTTGTGATTGGAATGCGTAAACCTTCCTCGTAGACCTCGCGCGCCTCACCTGAGAAAACGTGTCCGCCGATATCGGGGGCGTGGCAGGTGCTGGCGAAGTATCCGATCACACGCTCGCCTTTGAAGACCGGCGTGAGTATTGTCATATCGTTGATCTGGCCTGCGGTTTGCCAGGGATCGTTTGTGATCAGCACATCGCCTGGCTGGAGAGTTTTTGCCGGATATGCTTTCAAGAAATGGCGCACGCCGGTCGCCATCGCGTTGATGTGACCGGGAGTACCGGTGAGCGACTGGGCAATCATTGAGCCACGCGTATCAAAGACCCCACAGGCAAGATCCTGCGACTCGCGCACAACAGTGCTAAAGGCCGTTCGCATCAGAGTAACTTGCTGCTCATTCACCACGGAGAGCAGGCGGTTCCAAAGTACTTCCAGGGTAATTGGGTCGATTGTATCTTTCATCGACGAGAATCCTTGCTGGTTACGTTACAGTTCAACAATAAGATTCCGCTGCTCGTCAATACGGAAACGGCAATCCGGCCCGACGATCACCGTCGATTCCCGTTCTTCAACGATGGCCGGTCCGGCGAAGCTTGTACCGGGCAGCAGAGCATAGCGGTCATAGACAGATACAACGTGATAGCCACCTAACTCCGGGAAATACGCCTTGCGGCTCCCCTTGCGAGCAGTTTGAGCAACCTTCGGCTCATTCTCCACTACTTGCAAGCGTACCTGGGGAGCCGGTCCGGACGAGGTAACGCGCCAGTTGATAATCTCAACCGGCACAGACTGGCTGAGCCGCTCATAGAGACGGCGGTAGATCTCCTCAAACGATTTGATGATAGTAGGGATGCTCTCGCTGCTAAGCCGACCGGTTGGCAGAGGAACCTGAATCTCGTGGCCCTGACCGACATAGCGCATATCGGCCACACGCCGGTGGTTAATGCGCTCAGGCAAAATGCCGGATTTTTCCAGGAGTGTCTGGCCTTGCGCCTCCATCTCACTGATCAAGTCATTGGTCTCCTGCCAATTCAGAGAAACGATGCGACCGGGCCAGGAGCGCACGAAATCAAAGGCAAGCGGAGCGGTGAGGAAACCAACTGCACTCATGACTCCCGCTCCAAACGGCACAATGAAGGCTGGCGAACTCAGTGCTTTCGCGATGTGTAAACCATGCACCGGCCCGGCACCGCCGAAGGCAAATACAGGGAAGCGAAGTGGGTCCTTTCCGCGCTCCAATGTATGAACGCGAGCGGCATTCGCCATGCTTTCATTCACAATCTGGTGGATGCCCCAGGCTGCCTCTTCAATAGAAAGGCCTAACGGGTCAGCGATTCGTTCTCTAATGGCTCGCTGAGCGGCTTCGAGATCTATCCGGAGCTGGCCTCCGAGAAAGTAGTCGGGGTCAAGGTAGCCAAGCACCAGGTCGGCATCAGTCACCGTCGGCTCGGTTCCCCCGAGGCCATAGCAGACTGGACCCGGCTCAGCCCCTGCAGAGTCTGGCCCAACTTTCAATAACCCCATAGGATCTATGCGAGCTATGGAGCCGCCTCCCGCGCCAATCTCGATCATTTCGATCACCGGTAATTTTATCGGGAGGCCTGACCCCTTCTTTAGGCGATACCTGCGATCAACTTCGAATTCACGGGCAATCAGTGGTTGACCCCGGTCGATGATGCAGAACTTGGCGGTGGTTCCTCCCATATCGAAGGAGAGCAGGTCGTCGTACCCACATGCCGTACCATGGCTGGCCGCTGCCAATGCACCTCCTGCTGGACCGGATTCGAGTAAGCGGACCGGGAAGCGCATGGCCGTGTCGACCGTGACAATCCCACCACTGGAAATGATCAGGAAGAGGCTGCCTGTGAAGCCAATACGATCCAGGCGAGCCTGCAACTCGCTCAGGTACTTTTCGACACGGTCCTGAACATAGACGTTGGTAATCGTCGTCGAGGTGCGTTCGAACTCGCGTATTTCTGGCACTACTTCCGACGAAATGGAGACCCGCATTCCCGGTGCGACACGCTGAATAATAGCACGGGCCTCCTCTTCAGCAGCGGGGTTAGCGAAACTGTTCAAAAAGGCGATGGCAACGGCCTTTATCCCGTTCGCATCGAGTTCGCTAGCCAGTCGCTCCACGAATGCAGTGTCCAGTTCCTGGAGGGTCGTACCATCGGCCAACGTGCGTTGTGGCACCCCAAAACGCAGGTAGCGTGGTACAAGTGGCTGCGGCATTTCCAGCATGAGGTCGTAGAGTTCGTAGCGGTTCTCGCGCCGAATTTCAATCGAGTCTCGGAAGCCTTGCGTGGCGAGCAGTGCGGTTCGCGAGCCGGTGCGCTCAATGATTGCATTGGTCACCAGGGTTGTGCCATGGATGAGTTGCTGCACGCTTGCTATGGCAACCCCCTCTCGCTCAAGCGCTTCGAGCACGAGTGTTTCGACGGCCTGGGATGGATCGCGAGGCGTAGTGAGGGTTTTGCCAACTGCAAAGCTACCTGTAGCATCGTCGAACACGACGAGATCCGTGAACGTACCTCCGATATCAACTCCAATTCTGCGATTCTTGGAGGGACCTTCCATCACTCAACCTCCAGTTTGGGGAACCGACTCAACGGGAAAATATCGACTTGAGGCGAGCGTTGCTGGGTGAGGAGACCGCCGTCAACAGCTAAAATGTGTCCGGTAATGTAACTGGCATCATCAGAGGCCAGAAAGGCTGCCGGTCCGGCTATCTCTTCAGATTCACCCACGCGCCCAAGCGGTATGGTTTCGCCTCGCTCTCGCTTTACATCGGGGCCCATGCCCTGAGAATCAATCGCGCCGGGAATGAGGGCATTGACGCGAATGCCGTATGGAGCCAGGTCCAGCGCCATGGCTCGAGTAAGGGCTTCGATACCGCCCTTCGATGCGTCATACGCAGCCATCCCTCGGTGGGCGCGAGTGGCTCCTCCACTCGACATGTTAATAATGACGCCTTGATGCCGGGGAGCCATCACCTGGGCCGCGCGGAAGGAACAGAGAAATACACTCTTGAGGTTGACCGCGAGGACCCGGTCCCACCAGGCTTCGTCCGCCTCGAGAAAGTGTCGTTCGACATTGATCAAACCAGCGTTATTGACCAGCACATCCACCGTTCCAAAGTGTTCAAGCACAGTATCAAATAAGTGGTCGACCTGGCTCTTTTCCGAAACGTCGGCAATACCAGGAATGGCCAAACCTCCGTTTTTAATAATCTCATGGACAGTAGCTTCGGTGCCCTGGGCGTTGACATCATTAACAATGACCTGCCCACCCTCACTTCCAAAACGAAGAGCAATAGCCTGCCCTATACCATGTGCAGCTCCTGTGACTAGCACTACCTTGTTTTTGAAGCGTTGCCCGATTTGCGTCACCATATTCTCTCATCTTTCTTGCCCATAGTGAGCGAACGAGACCTTTCCTGGGAAAGTCGTCCAGGCGGCATACGATCAGGACGTGCTAGTGTGCCGTCGGTTTCGCGCAACCACAGCGAGACATGACTCGGCTGCATCGTGTTCTGCACTACCCTGATCAGGTGCTCGCGCAACAGGCTCAAGTCTACTTCATCGCGTAATGTTGCGCTGAACGCCTCCACAGTCTTGGCCGCATCATATTTGCGGCGATAGAAACGGCGGTCAATGATCGCCTGGATGCGATGACGCAAGGGCTGGAAGAGCGCAGCAATAGCGAGAGTCGAGGCAACAATGATGACTGGAGATTGTTCTCCCAGCCCAGCAAATTCGCCCAACAGCCATGTTAGGCCGAAAACAAGTCCAACGTAAAGCAGTGTCAGGATCACTGTCAAGGTGCTATAGACGAGTGTACGACGAATGAGGACATCAATATCCCATAAACGGGAACGCAGGATAGCTATCGTGACACTCAGAGGAATTAGCAGAAACGCCAACTGGGTAAGCGACGTGTTCGCCAAATAAAAGAGCGAACCTACTACACTCGCGGTCGGGATGAGTCCATCCATGATATTAGAAAGCAAGAACAATAGCAGAAAACAGGTCAAGCCAAAGATGACCCACTTGGTCTGCTGGCGTTGTGCTGGAGTGTAGATGCGTCGATAGCGGTAGACTTGTACCGCGACGGGACTGCCATACGCGAACACAAGCTCGATCAGAAAGAGCGGGACTGGCCAGGACAAAATATTGAATGGGCCAGGTATCATGAAGAAGATTGCCTGCACAAAGGGCATGAAACCAATCAGCCAGCTCCAGCGGGGGACGAAGCGACCGTCAGGGAAGGTGACCAGGAAGAACCCAAAGCACAAAAGCAGCAACAAGGTCTGGATCACATTCACGAATATTTGTAAAACAGAGGGCAGGCTCGAAAGATCTCCCCCAAGCGTTTGCAATCCCAGCAAGAGGAAGCTGAAGGAGGCAAGCAGACCCGCTAATTGGTCGAACTTACGCCAGAATATGAGCACGCCAAGTCCTATACAAAGTAGCGCGGAGAAGAACCCGAACCCTGTTGCATAGTTCGTGTAGGCAGTGAGTGAAATATGCGCATGCTGGAGCGCCAGGAGTGTTGGTGCATCATAGGGACAGGTAAAGGTGAGTGGGCAGATTTTCGTCTGGCCCCCGAAGAGCGGTTGCAAGAGATTGATGCCAAACAAGATGAGATTGAAAAAGGCAAAAGCCAGCCACACTGCTCTGGCAAGCAAAAGCACCCGGCCTCGCAGTCGGCCTTCAGTTCTTGTTGTCCCGGCTTTCATCTCTTTCACATTCCCTCGCGTAATGCATCCCTAAGTCAGACAATGCCACAAATGAGGTATTTCAACGAAAAGAAAAGCTCGACCTAAGCTACACGTTTCTGTCTTCCTCAGCAGTATCATACCATACCCTCGTCTCGCAATCGTTACGAAACCGTTACAAACCACAAAATGTTACGTGTCTTTTCCCTCTGCCTACCTTCTTAAAATCATAAAATGCTGCTATACTTCTCCTAGAAGAAATTCGATACCGATTCTGGGAAAAACGCTACTTTTGGGACGCGCAGGGAGGATAAGGTCAGGCATGTTAGCCTGGATATGCGTTCTGCCCATATCATCTTTTCTGAAAGCGAGAGTTGTGATGTCACAACAACAGAAACTCATTTACTTGCCTCTAGTTGGCACAATCATTCTATGCTTACTTGTTGGTGTGTACCTGGCTGCTTGGAAGCGTTTTTCGAAGTCAACTCCATCGAACAAGGTCACTAAGCATACGGTTAAGACTCCTCCCGATGAAGCTCTCAAGTATTGGACAGCGGACAAAATGCGCAATGCAAAAGCCGCTCCTCTACCAAATGCCAATAATCTCGATCGAGAAAAGCAAGACCCGCAACGCCCTCCACGTCCTTCTCGACCGCAAGATGCTTGATGAAAGAGAGAGGCATAATGCCGCAACTGGATCGATTCATTCTACACCCCTTGACTGGCAAGATCTTTCTCTCCTTGCTCGCAAGTGCATACTTGATATATCTGGTTGCATTTGGGCATGTTCTGTCCACGTCGTTGTTCGGTCCTTCAGAGACGATCATCGTGCAACCGGTGAATACAAACCCCGACCTCGCCGTCAAGTATTGGACAACGGCGAGTATGCAAGCTGCTAGCGACGCCGATCAGCAAATCGGCCTGGCTTCCGATCTAACACAGGCAAGCATCGACATTAGCGCGGGCAAAGCTGCCCAGCAACAGGGACAACCTCCACGTAATGGGAACATTTCTTATCCGCTTTCGACCATCGGAAAAGTCTTTTTGACGAACGCTGCTGGTCAAAATCTCGCCTGCTCTGGCACTGCCGTCGTGAGCAGTAACGGTAGTGTGGTTGATACCGCCGGGCATTGTCTCTACTTGAATGGTAGTTGGATGCGGAACGTGATCTTTTGCCCTCTTTACGAGAGCGGCAATACGCCATATGGATGCTGGGCCGCGCGAGATCTAGAAGTTCCTTCTGACTGGATAAATGCCAGGCCAAATGACTATCATCATGATTTTGGCATGATCATCGTTACTCCTAATAACGAGGGCGTCTTGACCGACCTGGTTGGTGGTGCTGGTTGGGCATATAATCAGCCTGCCAATCAAACCTTCTACGCCTATGGCTATCCCGCCGCCTCTCCTTTCGATGGCCAGACCAGAAAGTCCTGCGAGGGTTCGATTGGTACCACCTGGCAACATGGAGGCGGAAATGTTGTCTCCATCCGTTGTGGTATGACCGGTGGCTCCAGCGGTGGCCCCTGGTTCATTCAGATGAACGGCAACCTGTACCTCAACGGCCATAACGACTTCACCAACATTCTCCAACCTGGGTATATGTTTTCTCCCTATTATGATGATACCTGGTACACCCTTTATAACAAGGCCCAGCAGACGTAAAGGCACGGTCACTTACTCTCAAATAATGTATCACCGTTACTACATACTTTCCCAGAACCAGCGAGAGCAAGCGCGCACCATCGTTTTACCCCCGCGTGTCATATGCTGGAACCTGGTAAATTCATGTCCCGGCGTTGGGAATGGTTCAAACCAGTTATGTATTTCCAAATGTTCACCGAAACGAGGGCTATCGCCATATTCAATGTCATAGTGGCGGATCGTGAACCTGGCATCGGCTGGGGTAATCTCACTGCTTGCCAAAGCTTCCCAGCCCGCGTTATCCAATATTTCAACTACAGACGCGTTATTCAGATGCTGCATGAGATCGATCTCAGAGAACTGCACCACAGCCAAAGTCGTGACCGGTAGACGCTCAGGAAAGACAGGAAAGGGCTGTACTGGTTGGGGCGAAAGTACCCCATCAGGCATCCATATCTCAGCCGTCCGTTCTGGTAAGCGCACAGGCCGTCCATTTGAATTAACATAAACCCAGAGTGTACGCGCGCTAACCAGCGGTTCGTCTTGAGGTACGAGAGCCTTGTGTGCCTCGTATCCTCGCAGGGCAGTAATACGTGAGAAGCCGATACCATATGTTTTTAATTCGAGTCCGGCGTGAAGGGGAATAGACGAGGCGAAAGACATCATAGTTCGTTTGATCACCCAGTAGCCTTCTCCTTCGAGTTGGGAATCCTCGGCATCTCTCGATGCGATATCCTGCATATAGCGTAAAAAAGCAGCAGGCGTCAGAACGCCATCACAATTGCATTCGTCATAGCGAACGGTATGGGTCAGACAAAACTGTCGATTCATGCATACTCCTCGTGAATGATATCAAGTGTCTGTATTCTCTGTCTATGTATTTTCCATTATATGAGATTTTGAAAAAGTTCAACAAATTCTGATATTGATATGATTCATATCATTATGATATGATTCATATCATGAATGAACGAAAAACGTATCAAAGTCAACTCCGCAAGGAGCACATGCAGCAGACCCATGATTTGATCCTGGAGGGCCTGATTAGAACAATGGCAAACGGTATTGTAACCTGGTCAATTCCTGATGTTGCGCGAGAAGCTGGTGTTTCGGTTCCTACCGTCTATCGCTACTTCCACACCAAGAAAGATCTGGTTCAGGCCCTAAGCATCTATGTCTTACAAAAAGCAGGCCTCAATAATATGCAATTCCCGCATAGCCCCGAGGAACTGGTTTCTCTGACACGTGAATTGTATATTCGATCAGAGGGTATGAGCAATGAATTCCGTATGGCATCACTCAGTGAACTGGCACAAGAAATTCGTAAAGAAGGAATCCCTATGCGTATCAAAATAATTGAAGATGCGCTTGCACCAGTTTTATCTTCCTTTAATGAGCAAGACAGACTGCACCTGGTTCGCATTGTCCTTCTCCTCACTTCCTCTGCTATGATTCGAGCTTTTAAAGACTATTTGGATCTCACAGGTATAGACGCCGCTAATACAGTAATCTGGGCTATCCTGACCCTCACACACTCATCGGTGTCTATGTAGGGGCCGATTTATCGCGCCCACCGCCGAATTATCGGCCATCGGAGGTTGTTCCGCTATCCAGATGAAAAAGTATAACAGTAGTATAAGTCCCTGCGTGTACTTTCACTCCACGAGAAAGAGGTAACAAAATGCAGTACGTCACTCAGCTAGAAAAAATTCATCTGTATGATTTGATGACCGTAGGAGGAAAAGCTGCCAACCTTGGCGAACTTATTAACGCGGGATTTCCAGTTCCACCGGGATTCGTTGTGCTGACTTCAGCATATGATAGCTTCGTCACAGAGAACAACTTACAATCAGATATAAATAGACTCGCACAAACAGTCTCTCTCACCGATCCCTCCACTGCCGCACAGGTCGCACACGGCATACAGGAGTTATTCAAACAAGCTGTACTGCCAGAAGTAATCAAAGAAGCTGTATTTTCGGCATATGCACAACTTGGTAATACTGCTGTCGCTGTTCGATCTTCAGCGACTGTAGAGGATCTACCCGGCGCATCTTTCGCTGGGCTACAAGAGACATTTCTCAATGTCTTAAACGTGGAGGATCTATTCCTGGCATTACGTCAATGCTGGTCTTCGCTATGGACCGCTAGAGCGCTGACCTACCGTGCTTATCAGCATATCGCACCTGAAACTGTACACATGGCTGTAATTGTGCAACAGATGGTTGTAGCAACAACCTCAGGCATGATCTTTACATGCAATCCCATGACAAGCGCCCAGGATGAAATGGTTATCAACGCCTCCTGGGGTCTGGGCGATGCGATTGTGAGCGGACATGTCAATCCCGACGTTGTTACCATCAATAAAGAAAGTGGGCAGGTTCAATTCAAAAAGGTTGCTGAGAAATTACTAATGACCGTTCCTTCGGATAGCGGTGTGTTCGAGCAAGCAGTTCCATCAGAGCTTCAGCAACAACCTGTACTTTCAACTGAGCAAATTGCATGCTTACACCAGCTTGGTTTGAAAATTGAGAAGCACTTTCATTCTCCACAGGATATCGAATGGGCAATTGCTGATAACAAGCTCTTAGTGCTACAAGCGCGTCCCGTCACAGCACGTCCATCTATCCAGGCAATCACGGTTTCCCAGTCAGAACTTGCAGTTCCTGGCGACGATGGTTGGGACCGGCAGACAGAGCCTCTAGTACAACCTTATGATTTGTGGACACGCACCAATCTCGGTGAGAATTTTCCTGACCCCGTTTCTCCGTTGAGTGCGACTTTATGGCCTATTTTCTTTCTGTTGGGATGAATACCAGCAAAGTCTGAACGTACTTCGGATGCCCCTCCACTGCCTACTATTGGATCACGATTTTATGGTCGCATTTATGTGAACGAGGGCGCCGTCATCCATATAGCAACTGAAGCAGGCATTCCAAGCAGTTTTCTCGATACCACATGGGGTAGTAGTGGACGTGGTTTGCGTAGCTCCGATGACACCTTTCACCTTTTCCGGTTACTACGCCGTTTTCCCTCCATGACAAAAATGGGGCTGCAGCAAGCCAGGCAGGAACGCGGGTCTTCCAAGCAGAAAAGCCAGAAGATGACCCGCCTGAGAGGTGAACAGCTTTTCGTGCAGATCGATCGGTGGGTGGACGAATTTCAACAACAGGATATGAAGAATCTTGATGATCGTGAGCTCTGGAACCGCTGGATGCCACTATGGATAGAGCGCGTCAAGGCTTTGAGATACATATTAGTGACAGCGCAACTGGCCGCTCTCGCCTTTTACCTGCTTGAGCGACGTGTTAGCAAATGGACGGGCAAGAAAGGGCAGGCGACTTTTCTTGTACAGGCGCTTTCTGGCGTCTTTACCGCCGAAGTAGGTCCAGCGCT
>WNGJ01039006.1_pt1 | contig 10078 bp, 10 predicted proteins | sample 5400611 | NCBI WGS metagenome assembly WNGJ01 (sample SAMN13153375, study PRJNA577476) | soil metagenome | isolation source: 40 cm soil or saprolite under Garry oak tree replicate 1 | place: USA:California | collected 2016-06-15
GTCGCCAGACCAGTATTCGATCCACGCCTGGGTGAGCGGGACCATCGCCGCCCGCTGCTGGAGGCTCGCCATCGGCTCCTCGCCCGGCAAAACGTGGAGGTGGCCGCCGACCAGGTAGTCGCCGGACTGCAGGGCAATTGGGTATGTGCGCGTCGGCTGCCGCATGGTCTCGTCGCCCGCTGGTCCGCTGGCATGCACGGCCACCAGGTCGCCGCGGGAGATCACGAACTCCTCGACGGAGCGCGTCGAGCCGTCGTTGTGACTGGCGATCTCCACGTCTTCGAGATGCAGCTCCTGGCAGGCGTTGAGCAGGTCGGTCAACCGATCCGCCTCGAGGCGAACCCAGCCGTAGACCCGATCCTCCGAGCCATACGCCACGAAGCGGATGAGCGGCGTCTCCGACAGGAAGTCAGGCTCGTACACCTCCTCGAACGTCGGCTGCAGGACCAGGTGCAGGCGGCTTGGCGAGGACGGCGACGGCATGGTCGTCGCAGGCTACGGTTCGCCACACGCGCGCGGAATCACCTGAAGGTACCGCCGCTCAGCAGCGCGGGAGGTTCTCCAGGTTGTTGGCGGCAGTGTGGTCGGGCGCCGTGGTGAGGTAGGGGCTCGCCGAGCACGGGGGCATGGGGCAGCTCACGATGGTGCGGATCCTGACCTGCGCGCCGCCGCCACTGGAGAACCAGGGCTCCCCTCCGTCGATGCGGGAGGCGACGTCTCCCCGGGGGTAGTGGGTGCCGCCGGCGGTGCACACACCCTCGATGTGCCAGTGCGTCCCATCCGCGGAGAGCTCCTTGCGTACGCGCGTGACGGTGGGCACAGACGCAACCTCCTGGGGCATGGGGGTGGGAGGCCGATTGTGGGAACTGTAGCATCCAACCAAGTATCTATATCAGTGTTGGGCAACACGTATTAGGATGCTGGTCGACCGGTGCGATCGGCAGCTGGTTGCCACCGGTCAGATGGCCCGGTGAGCCGGCTCGGGGGGAACTGCCCGGCTGGCGGACGGCTCGCCGGGCCCGATTCGTGAAGTAAGGGTTGAGCCGGAGGGTATAGTCGCAGCCATGCCTCGTACGGCCCGCAAGACGCGCAACGTGACCGTCGTCGACAACCGGCCCCTTGCCCTGAAGATCGGCTCCCGGATTCGGAAGGCGCGCCTACGGTCGGGCCAGACGCAGGCGGAGCTGGCGAAGGGCCGATACACAGCCGCGTACATCAGCGCCCTCGAGCTCGGACACGCCAAGCCGTCGATGGCGGCGCTGGCCTTCATCGCGGAGCGCCTGGGCATTCCCGTGCGCGAGTTCGTTGGCGATGACGACCTGGGTCCCAGCCGGCTCGAGGCCGATCTTCTGCTCGCATCCGGGGAATATCAGCCCGCCCTGGACCGCTATCAGTCCCTCCTCGACCAAGCGACCGATCGCCGACGGCGAGCGGAGGTTCTCCGCGGCATGGCGGAAGCCCTCTGTCGCCTTGACCGCGGCGCGGAGGCGATCCGCATGGCCGCTGAGGCTCAGGAGCTCTTCACACTCATGCATCGTCCGCTTGACGCAGCGGATGTGGGGTACTGGCTGGCCTACGGCCACTACCAGCAGGACAACACCGCCGAAGCGCGCGCACTGCTCTCTGGCCTGTTGGAGCGAGCCCGAGCCGGCGATGAGCCCGTGCCGGACTTTCGATTCCGCCTGCTGGTCGCCATTGGCAGTGTCGAGATACGGGATGCGGAATATCACCGCGCCATCGATTACATGGAGGAGGCCAGAGCCCTCGCCGACAACCTGGATCTCCGCAGACGAGCAGCCCTGCTCTCGGGACTGTCCACGAGCTATCGCGAGGCGGGCGACCTCGAGGCGTCGGTCACCTCCGGGATGCAGAGCCTGGCGCTCTATCGTGCGGCGGATGCGGAACGCGACGGAGCCTCACTCGCCGGGAGCCTCGCGCTCACGTACCTGCAGGTTGGGAACCTCAACCAGGCGGACGAGCTCCTGGCGTCCGCCGTCGCAACATTCGAGCGCATGGACGACCCGCGGATGCTGGCCCACGTCGTGGATAGCCAGGGCCAGGTTGCGCTGGCGCGCCACGACCTCGACCGGGCTGATGAGCTGGTCGCGCGCGCGATCCAGCTCGCACGCGAGACGGACAACTTCAACGCATTGGCCGGCTCTCGACAGACCGCGGCGCGCATCGCGCTGGAGCGGGGTGACGATAAGGCCGCCGCGGAGCATCTCGAAGGCGCGCTTGAGCTCCTTCGCGAGCACGGATCGAAGGCGCAGCTCCAGGAGGCGCTGGCTCAGCTGGCCGATCTGCGTCGTTCCGGCGGAGACCTGGCCGCGGCCACCGACCTGTACGCCGAGGCCCTTCGCGTTCGCCGCTGAGAGCGGGTGATGTTCCGAGCCGCGAGCTTGTGCGATTGATCCAGAACCGCTCTACCGACGTAATACTTGAGTGGGCACTGGAAGCCAGGATGGCGAGCCAGCTTACGAGGGTGAAGGACCGGATTTAGGAGTCGATTACGGCCAGGGGGGTGGCGGGGTGGTAGCCAGGGCCTGGGCTACCAGCACGAGCAAGGACACTACGGAGATCACAAGGGATCCCGCGACGAGCCTGAATCGGGGAAGGCGCATGAGGAGGCTCCTTTCGGATCACGCTCGCCTGTCCCGGTCCAGTGCCCACTCCGATCATGGATAGCAGGGTAGGTTGTTTCGGTGCGGGAATCAACTATTAGTAAGCATACGAGCTGGGGACCGCGGTCGCCCTTCGCGAACGCAGTTGGTCAGACGCTGAGAATGGAGCGGCGACGCCTTCGGCTGTCGCAGCGGGACCTGGCCGGTGGGTTCAGCGCATCGTTTGTCAGCCGGGTCGAGCTCGGCGACGCCGTGCCGTCGCTGCCGGCGCTTGCCTACCTCACCGACCGCATCGGTCTGTCGTTGGCGGACTTCTTCGAACGCGTCGCGGACCGCTTGGGCTGAGGCGAGCGCGGCCGGGGTAGCATCGGGACCCACACGCCTGGGGAAGCGTCGGATGTCCTACGAGGGATCAAGCGGAGAGGTCAGCGCCGTTTGGCGGCCGCATGACCAGTTCATGGTCTAGCGGTTCGAGGTTTCATGGCCTTCGACGACTTCGAGCCGCCCTACGATCGGTATGCCGCCGCGTATCGGGATTGGTGGGGACCGGTGATAGCCCCTTCCGCGGTGCGACTGCTCGACAGCGTGGGAGTGCCGGCGGGCGACACGCGGCGTTTCGACCTCCTTGACGTGGGGACCGGTACCGGGGCGTTGGCTCTCGCTGCCCTCGCGCGCTGGCCGGGAACCCAGGTCACCGGCGTGGACCCATCGGGTCGGATGCTCGATCTCGCGGCCGAGGGTGCGGACCGGCTGGGAGACGGCGCAGGGGACAGGTTGCGATTGCTGCAGGGCAGCTTCGACCGAATGCCGGTCGCGAACGAGTCTATGGACGTTGCCATCTCGTCGTTCGTGATCCAGTTGGTGCCGAGCCGAGCGGCGGGCCTCCGGGAGCTCGGTCGTGTCCTGCGACCCGGCGGTCGCTTCGCGTGCATCACCTGGCAGGCCGAGAGCAACCCGTTCGAGCCAGACGACGCGTTCCTGACGGCGCTCGACGAGCTCGACATCGACGTACCGCCGATCGACCACGACGCTCGGCCGTACACCTCGCCCGAAGCCGCGGCGGCAGAATTTCGTCGAGAGGGTTTCGGCCGGGTGCAGGCCCGGATCGAATGGCTGGAGCATCGGTACACGCCGGAGAGCTTCCTGGCAGTGCTCGAGCATTGGATCGAGTCCGATCTGTTCGAGGAGCTCGAGCCCCAGATACGTGAGCGACTGCGCCTGCTGACGCTGGACAAGCTGCGAAGGCTGCCTGCCGACACGTTCGTCTGGCGCAGGCCCTTGATCAGCGTGGCCGGCGACCTTCGATGACGCCGGTCGGTTGCGTCAGGCCGGAACGAGCCCGTCCAGCAGGCGCGTGAGCACGTTCTGAAGGTCCCGGGGCTGGAAGGGCTTCTCAAGGAATCCGTCGCAGCCCGCCTCCATGGCCAGGTCCCGGGGGCTTGGAACCACGCTCGCCGTCATCGCCACCATCAGAGGGCGCGGCTCGGGAAGGCTCGCTGCCAACACGAGCCCATTGCCATCGGGCAGGCGGACATCCAGGAGCAGGACGTCGAAGCTGCCGTTCTCCAGCGCTCGGCGCCCCTCCGCAATGGTCGGCGCCTCCACGAGCTCGGCGTCGCGAAGCCGCTCATCCTCGGCGCGGGTGAGGGTCGCGCGCACGAGTGCGCGATTCAGTACCTCGTCCTCGATCAGGAGGATGCGGATCGGTCTATCAGACATCGGCGGCGAACCCAGCCCTGGGCGCAGGGCGGATCGCCGCAGCCAGCCAGCTGCGCAGGGCGCTGCCCGCGTTTGGCCCCTTCTCGCAGAAACCGATCACCTGGCCGTTCAGGCGCTCTTTCTCGGCTGAGGTCAGCTCGTGGCCGGTGAGCACCAGGATCGGGGTGGCGGCGGTCTCCTCGTTCGCCTTCAGCTGTGCGATCACCTCGAACCCATCCACCTCGGGCATCAGCAGGTCGCAGATGACGAGGTCGAGACCGCCCTCGCGGGCGCGCTCCAGGCCCTCGCGTCCTCCATCCGCGGTGACCAGCCGCGCTCCGGCCGGCTCGAGCACGTGGCGCAGGATCTCGAGCGTTGCCGGATCGTCGTCGATGGCCAGCACGTTCGGCGTCATGACCTGCGCGAACGGGAGGCATCGGTCCAGCGCGCGAAGCAGGGCCTCCTTGTCAATGGGCTTGAGCAGGTAGTCCGCGGCACCCAGCGCGAACCCGAGCTTCCGCTCGTCGACCACGGTGACCACCACAACCGGAATCTGCCGCAGCTCGGGATCTGCCTTGAGCTGGCGAAGGACCTCCCAGCCATCCACGTCCGGAAGCAGGATGTCCAGCAGGATCGCGCGAGGCCGATGCTGCCGGGCGGCGGCGACGCCCTCCATGCCGCTGCCCGCCCGGATCAGCCGATGCTCCGTTGAGCCAACGGCATGGCTGTCGTCCTCGATGAGGAGGATGGCGTCGCTACCGACCGGCGCCACGTCTGCCTCGACGACCGTCGCGGACGGTGCCCAGCTGGTGGCCGGGATCACCTCCACCCCGGGCAGGGTCACCGTGAAACGACTTCCCTCGCCCAGGGTCGAATCGAGATCGAGCCGGCCGCCGTGGGCTTCGACCAGCCGTCGCGTGAGTGCCAGGCCCAGGCCGGTTCCCTGTTGATGCTGCGACGGGTCTCCGACCTGTGTGAACTCCTCGAAGACCCGCGCGAAGTCCTCTTGCGCGATTCCGACGCCAGTGTCGCTGACCGAAACGAAGATCTCTCCGCCGTCGTTCCGCCCGGTCTCGACCCGTATGCTGCCGCGCTCGGGCGTGTACTTGATCGCGTTGGAGAGCAGGTTGTAGAGGATCTGACGGAAGCGCCCCGGATCCGCCATGGCGCGGTCCGAGCTGACGCGTGTGACGACCTGAAGACTCTTCCGGTCCGCGAGCGGGCGGACTCCGGCAAGCACCTCACCCAGCGCCGCGCTGAGCTCCAGGGGCTCGGGGTGCAGCTCGATCCTCCCGGCCTCGATCTTGGCGAGGTCGAGTACGTCGTTGATGAGATCCAGGAGGTGCCGGCCGGCGTTGTTGATGTGCTCGACCCACTCGGTTGGGGCGCTCCGTCGATCGCCGTCGGCCGGCTCGGTGCGCATCAGGTCGCTGAAGCCAAGGATCGCGTTGAGGGGCGTGCGCAGCTCGTGGCTCATGCTGGCCAGGAAATCGCTCTTGGCCTGGCTCGCGCGACGCAGCGCCTCGACGGTGTTGCTCAATCGCGATCCGAGCGCCGCCGCCTGGGCGAGCGCGGTCTGGCGGTCGGCCAGCACCGCAGCCTGGCTTCCGAGGAGCTGGATAAGAGCGCGCTCGTCGTCGCCAAAGAGGCTTCGGTATCGATGCAGCAGAACGGTGATCAGCTGGTCGCCATCGGCAGGTGGAATTGCCAGCACGCTCGCGCTCAGTCCGTTGAGTGGGTCGGTATCGGCGGCATCCCCTTCAGCGTGTGCGCCAAAGATCGCCTGCAGCGTCGTCTTTCCGTCCCGCTCTGCGGGCAGCTGCAGGATGCGATGCCACGCTTCCGGGGCCAGCGAGGTCGGCTCGGGGCTCACAATCCCAGCCTGCGCCACGCGCCGAGCCGCGCCAGCAGACGGGCCCGCGAAGAGCACGGCGCCATCGGCTGCTGAAAACTCGAGCGCCAGCTGCATGAGGCGGTTCCACGAATCGGCGGCGTCATCTCCAGCGGTTGACAGGAGGCGCTGCGTGCCGCTCAACGCGCTGCGCGCCTGCCAGAGTCCGCGCATCCACCGTGGCGGCATGAACGCGGCCAGGTAGGCGACCACAGCGCCCAGCGCGGCAGCCTGGACGATCACGCTTGCTGCCGGGCCAAATTCCTTGCTGACCGACACAAATCCAAGCGTCAGCAGCGCGAGCGCCATCAGAGCGGTGGCCGCGCTCGCGGCGAGCAGGCGAACCTGGGCGCTCCCTCCTCTGCGGCGGGCGCCGATGGCCATCGCCACGGCGGCTCCGGTGTCGACGAGAACGAAGTAGCCGATAAGGGGCAGCACCATCAGCCGCGCCGTGGCTGGCGCGAGGAGCCCAGCCCCCAGCAATGCGAGCGCGATCCACGATGCCCAGATCGCCCAGCTCGGAACCCGGGCCAGATCGCTGGCCAGCCGGAGGCTGAATGGGGCGTGGGCAACGAGGACCACGAAGGCCAGGGCGACGACCCATGGTGGCGGCGTGACCTTGATCAGCGGGAGCAGCTGCAGCGAGAAGAGCCCGACGATGGTGGCAAAGACGAGCAGGACGTCGAGCTCCACGCGACCGCGACGTCGCAGGACGCCGACTAGGGCAACCATGAAGAGCGCGAAGAAGGCGACCTCGATCACGACCGTGACCATGTCAGCCCGCCTCCAGGGTCAGCCCGCGCACGAAGGCATCGTCGACAGGGCGGGCCGGGCTTAGCTGCGCGTCCAGCGATTCGATGAAGGTCCGCGCCAGCTCGGGGTCGAACTGCGATCCCGCGCCGGAGATGATCTCCTCGCGCGCCTCATCTGCCGAACGCGCCTCGCGATAGGGCCGCTCCTGCGTGATGGCGTCGTAGGCATCGACCACCGCGACGATGCGTGCGCCGAGGGGGATGTCGGCGGCGCGAAGGCCATCGGGATAACCCATGCCGTCCCACCGCTCATGGTGCGACCGAACGATGGGCGCCACCAGCTTGCCGAGCTGCAGCGGCTCGACGATGGTCGCGCCGATTCCCGGGTGCTTGCGCATGTGCGCCCAGTCGTCCTCGTCGAGCGGTCCCGGCTTGAGGAGCACGTGCTCGGGGACGCCGATCTTGCCGACGTCATGCAGGACGGCGCCGTATCCAACCGCCTCCAGGACGTCCATGCCGAGTCCTGCGGACCTGCCAAGGGCCAACGCGAGAGCGGCCATGCGGCTGCAGTGATGCTGGGTGTTGGGATCCTTGGCCTCGACCGCATTGGCCAACGCGGCGAGGATCGACTGCACCGATTCGAGGCGTCGGAAGGCCTGGCGTGTTCGCAGGGCGGCACGCACCCGCGCCCAGAGCTCGGCTCGATCGAACGGCTTGGTGACGAAGTCCGTTGCGCCAGCATCGAGGCCGGCCACCTTGTCGGTGGTCTCGTGCAGGCCGCTCACCAGGATGATCGGGAGGGTGGCCATCGAGACGTCAGCGCGAAGCCTGCGCGTCAGCTCGATGCCGCTGACCCGCGGCATCTGGATGTCGGTCACGACGAGGTCCGGATGGTGCGCGTAGGCCGCGACGAGAGCCTCCTCCCCATCCTTGGCCTGGACGAGGCGGTACCCATCCCGCCCCAGGATCGAAGCGAGCAGCTGGCGCGTGGCCTCGTCGTCGTCGACGACCAGGATGCAGGTCGTTCCGTCCGGCGCGGCGTGCTGGCCGTTGGTGTGTGACATGTGGGCAGCGGTTCTCGTTGGGCTCTCCTTCGGGCGACGACACCCTACGTCCCTTGCGTGCCGGACCGGGATGGGGATTTAGTACCAATTGAGTTCGCTCAGTGGCGGACGCTGAGGTACGCGGGTCGACACTCCATCGGCCCGCGTAGACTCAGGCCGTGCCCGACCAGGAGGCCCTGCTCTCATTCGAGGTCGACCCGGATTGGGACTTCGTCGCGGAGCTGATCGAGCAGAGCTACCGCATGACGGCTCCCCGTAAGCTGATAGCCCGGATGGAGGATGGCAACCCATGAGCAACGAGGACCTCGTGCGGCGCTACGTTGAGGCCACCGTGGCCGGCGATCTCGACGGCGAGGCTGCGCTGCGACATCCCGAGTGGAGCGTGCATTGGCCCCAGTCCGGTGAGCGCGTCATGGACGAGGCCTCGTACGACCAGATCATTCGCAACTACCCGGGCGGCTCTCCAACGTCCCGCGTCACCCGCATCGCCGGTACCGAAGACCGATACGTGGCCACGCCGAGCGGCACGCTCGCTCGGGTCGGCGGCCAGGGCGATTTCTGGGTGGGGGAGTGGGAGGTCACCTATCCGGACGGTGTCACCTACCTGTGCGTTGACCTGATGGACCTGCGCGACCAAAGGATCTGGCGCGAGACCGTTTACTGGGCTCCGCTGTTCGATGCGCCGGCCTGGCGAGGGCAGTGGGTCGTCCGCGGTGACGAGTAGGGGTGTTCCATGGCCGATGAGAAGCTGATCCGCGATCGAGCCGGCAGCTACCACAGCGAGGATGGCCGCTTCACCGTCGAGAACGATGGACGGTGGAACGTGCGCGACGACCAGGAGCACGACGAGCTCGGATTGCCGCGCGTCCTGGGGCCGTTCGCATCGCTCGACGCGGCGCGGGCCGCGATCGCCGACGCCCGGGAACGAAAGGTGGTCAAGCTTCCGAAGAAGCGCCGCTAGGGCTGGTTGTCCAGGAACTCCCAGCTCGAAGGGATCTGGTCGGGTGGCTTGCCAATGACGACCGCGATCTCGAGATGGCTTTTGAGCTCGATGTCAGCGGGATTGCCCGAGACCTTCTGACCGTTGACGTAGACAGCGATCTGCGTGTTCGACAAGCAGAACTCACCCACGCACTGGCCGTCGAGGCGGACACCCCATTCGGTGAAGAACTGCCCGAGCTTCGCGGGCTTTTGGTCAGGGACCTTCGACTCGCTGTGGAGGATGCCGTCCGGGTCGTGGGTGTGGAGCTCCGACAGGCACACGTTGGGGCAGACGGTGACCTGGTAGTCCTTGCCGGTGCCGTCCGGGGTGGACTGCTCTGCTACGCCCTTTGAGGTGGTGTCGATGCCGATGCCCGCGGGCACCGGGACGCGCTTGCCATCCACGAGGACGTCCAGGTGAGCGTGCGTGTGGGTAATGAGGAACTCACGATCGGTGGGTTCGAAACCAGCCTTTCGTGCCAGTCCCATGGGATCCGAAGGAGCAGGCCAATTGGGTTGCGCGAGTGGCGCGCTGCTGCATGCGGGCAGCGCCAACGACAACGAAAGGATCAGGAAGGCGGTCGTGGGCGCGAACCGCGAGCGAGCACCCCGCATGAGCCCTCCGATGGAGCGCGAATCAGTCGCGCAGTGTACACGTCGCCCGCATACTGCACGGCCGATGAAACGACCCTGCCGGCTGGTCCTGGTCGGCATGATGGGATCCGGCAAGACAAGCGTCGGCCGGCTGCTCGCGAAGCGCACCGGATGGCCGTATGCAGACAATGACGAGCTCCTCCTGCAGCTCGTGGGCAAGACGCCGAAGGAGCTGCTCTCCGAGAGGGGTGAGGCAGCCCTGCGCGAATTCGAGTCGGCGGCCCTCCGCATGGGACTCGCGATGCGCGAGCCCTCGATCGTGAGCGCGGCCGGCGGGACGATCCTTGACCTCCAGAATCGGCGCGACCTTCGAGCGGCGGGCCTGGGGGTTTGGTTGAAGGCAGGACCTGCCGCAATCCAGCAGCGGGCGATGGGGGCTCCCCACCGGGCGTGGCTGGACACCGGTGGTTTGGAATG
>WNGJ01026825.1_pt1 | contig 10077 bp, 7 predicted proteins | sample 5400611 | NCBI WGS metagenome assembly WNGJ01 (sample SAMN13153375, study PRJNA577476) | soil metagenome | isolation source: 40 cm soil or saprolite under Garry oak tree replicate 1 | place: USA:California | collected 2016-06-15
ACGAAGACTGCGCGAACCTCCGGCCGCGACAGCAGCTCCCCTGCCTCCTGCACCGGGGAGTCGCCGCTGAGCGTGCGCGGCTCCGCCAGCATCGCGTCTCGGACGCGGTCGCTCACGGGTAGATGCCTCGCGACGTAAGGGCGGCGCCGACCTCGCGGATGCCGGCGACGAGGGCAGCGCTCCGCAGCGAAAGCCCCTGTTCCTCCGCCAGCCGCCAGACCCGCTCGAAGGCGTCGGCGAGCTTGTCGGCGAGCTTGGCGCGGATCTCGTTCCGGTCCCAGAACAGCCGGCCGATGTCCTGCACCCACTCGAAGTACGAGACGGTGACGCCGCCTGCGTTGGTGAGCACGTCGGGCAGGACGAGGATGCCCCGCTCGCCGAGAATCGCATCGGCCTCGACGGACGTCGGACCGTTCGCGCCCTCGGCGACGACCCGCGCCTGGATCCGCCCGGCATTCTCGCCAGTCACCTGGTCCTCGCGCGCCGCGAGGACGAGGATGTCGCACGGGAGCTCCAGCAGCTCCTCGTTGCTGACCCGCTCCCCCCGGTCGTAGCCCGCAAGCGAGCCGTTCGCCTCGGCGTACGAGCGGAGCGCCGGGATGTCGAGCCCGCCTTCGTGGTGGATGCCGCCGGACAGGTCCGAGACCGCGACCACGAGCGCGCCGCGATCGTGGAGCTCTGCCGCTGCGATCCCGCCGACATTGCCGAAGCCCTGGACGGCGCAGCGCTGGCCTGCGAGCGGCGTTCCCAGCTTCTCGCAGCAGCGCTCGATCACCATCACGACGCCGGCGCCCGTAGCCTCGTGGCGAAAGAGCGAGCCGCCGAGCGCGATCGGCTTGCCGGTGACGATCTCCGGCACCGCGTAGCCGACCTGCATCGAGTAGGTATCCATCATCCACGCCATCGTCTGCTCGTTGGTGGCCATGTCCGGCGCGGGAATGTCCTGCTGGGGGCCGAGCACCGGCAGGAGCTCCGACGTGAAGCGGCGCGTGAGCGCCTGCAGCTCGTTCAGCGACAGCGCGCGGGGATGGCAGCGGATGCCGCCCTTGGCTCCGCCGTAAGGGAGCCGCAGCAGAGCGCACTTCCAGGTCATCCACATCGCCAACGCGGCACACTCGCCGAGATCGACCTCGGGGTCGTAGCGAACGCCGCCCTTCGTCGGGCCGAGCACGCTCGAGTGCTGAACGCGGTAGCCCGGGAAGACCCGCCAGCGTCCGTCGTCGAGCTGAACCGGGACGCTGACAACGAGCGAACGCTCCGGATAGCGCAGCCGCTCCGCGACGGCGTCGCCGACCGCGGCGTGCGGAAGTGCCTGCTCGAACTGCGTGATCGCCTGGTTGAAGAGTGGCGTTTCCCACTCCAGGTGACCTGAATCGTGCGAAACGTCCTGCACTTCGGCCATCGCAAGGAGTGTAGGAGGGATTGGCGGGACGGCGCTCGTCGTCGGGGTGCGATGGTCGTTCCGAGGTAAGGACGCAGGGAGCGTCGATAGCAGGACGTGCCGTCAACCCGTCAGCGCAACATCGTTTCGGTTCTCGAGCTGGAGGTGTGCGTTGGCGAGGAGGCGGAGGGAGTACTCGGCGCAGGAGCGTCGGGAGCTGTGGGAGCGCTGGAAGCGAGGCGAGTCGGTCAGCGAGATCGGCCGGGCGCTCGAGCGGGCGCCCGGAACTATTAGTTGCACGATCCGGCTGCGTGGAGGCGTGGCTCCCTCCGAGCGGCGCCGAAGCCGCCTGGCGCTGACGCTTCAGGAGCGGGAGGAGATCTCGCGCGGCGTTGCCGCTGGCGAGTCGGCGAGAGGGATTGCCGCCCGTCTGGGCCGATCGCCCTCGACGATCACACGTGAGCTCAATCGCCATCGGGGCCCACGCCGTTACCGCGCCGCCGAGGCCGATCGGCGCGCCTGGGAGCGTGCGCGGCGACCGCAGCGCTGCAAACTGGCCCGCCGGCCGGCTCTGAGCAGGATCGTCGCCGCGAAGTTGCGGGAAGACTGGTCGCCGGCGCAGATTGCCGGCTGGCTGAAGATCGAGTTCCCCGACGACGAGACTATGCGGGTGTCGCACGAGACGATCTACCTGACCCTGTTCATCCAAGCGCGAGGGGCGTTGAAGCAGGAACTCGTCGCGCACCTGCGGCAGGCACGATTGCTCCGCCGGCCTCGGACGGCAAGCCGCGTCAACCGCGGCCAGGGACAAATCGTCGATGCGGTCTCAATCCGGGAACGGCCGGCCGAGGCAGCCGACCGGGCGATCCCCGGCCACTGGGAAGGCGACCTGCTCGCCGGCGCCGCCAACAGCCATGTCGCGACGCTCGTCGAGCGGCACTCGCGCTTCCTGATGCTGGTCGCCGTCGAGGGAAAGGACACCCGCTCAGTCACCGGCGCGCTGAGCCGCCAGGTCGGCCGGCTACCGCGGCAGCTCCGCAGCTCGCTCACCTGGGACCGCGGAATGGAGCTAGCCGAGCACGCACGCTTCACCGTCGCGACCGACGTCAAGGTCTACTTCTGCGATCCGCAAAGTCCCTGGCAGCGCGGCTCGAACGAAAACACCAACGGGCTCCTCCGCCAGTACCTGCCGAAAGGCACCGACCTCTCGAAACTCAGCCAGCCTCAGCTCGACGCGATCGCCACCAAACTCAACACAAGACCGAGACAAACCCTCAACTTCAAAACGCCAGCGGCTACCCTCAACGCAGCGTTGCGCTGACGGGTTGAGATGACCGCGGTCTTCTTCGCGCGGGAGAGCGAGACGCGGTGAGCTGCTTCCGGTTCATCGCGGCGGAGAAGACCAACCACCCGATCTCGCTGATGTGCAGGGTGCTCGGGGTGTCGCGCTCGGGCTTCCATGCCTGGGAGCAGCGGGCGCCGTCGGAGCGGGCGCTCGTCGACGCCAGCTGAGCGAGCGGATCCGCGAGATGTACGCGCGCAGCCGTGACAGCTACGGCGCCAGGCGGATCTACCTCGACCTTCGCGACGAGGACGTCCGGGTTGGGCGCAAACGGGTCGAGCGGTTGATGCGGGCCGCGGGCCTGTCGGGCTACGTGAAGCGGCGGAAGTTCCGCACGACGTTCGGCGTGCCGGGCGTCAGGGTCGCCGACGACCGGCCTCCGACATCAAGTACGTCTCGACCTGGGAGGGCACCCTCTATCTCGCCTCGGTGATCGACTGCTTCAGCCGCAAGGTCGTCGGCTGGTCGATGCGCTCAGACTTGCAGGCCGAGCTCGTCGTCGACGCGCTCGAGATGGCGATCAGCCGCCGCCAGCCGGCCGGTGAGCTCGTCCATCACTCCGACCAAGGCTCGCAATACGTCGCGCTGATCTTCGGGCAAAAGCTTCGCAAGGCCGGGATCGCCCAGTCAATGGGCTCGAAGGGTGACTGCTACGACAACGCCGTCTGCGAAAGCTTCCACGCCACGCTCGAGAAGGAGCTGCTTCGCAACCGCTCGTTCAAGACGCGACAGGAGGCGAGGACGGCGATCTTCGACTGGATCGAGGCCTGGTACAACCCGGCGCGGCGGCACTCCCGACTCGGCTACCGCTCACCCGACCAGTACGAGCAAGCCCATGACCGGAATGTCGACGGAAACCCCCGATATGAATTACAGAAAGGAAGAGAAGAAAGCCGCTTGATCACCTAACCACCACGTGTCCACGAAAGCGGGGGGCCTCCACGGGGTACGACGGCGTCGAGAGCTCGTGCGTGGCGAACTGGCACGACCGGATCTACACGGGCAGCGTCTTGTACGGGTGCACCGTGGTGGACGTCTGATCCCGGCGTGGCCGTAGCCGCGGCGCTGCATCCCTTCTGCCCACTGCCCGCTTTCCTTCCGCTTCGTCGCCTGATATGTCGCGGGCCAGGAGGCGCGAGCTCGCGAGTCAGACGATCAGCCCCTGCACGCTCCCACGGTCGCCTTGACCCCGGTCGCAGTACGAGCCAATGATCTGACTTCAAGGTGTTGACTATCGGCCAATGACTGGGGGATCCGTCCCGTGGGTGTTGCTTCAGATCCGGCTGCTGCCGGACGGGTCGGCGGTCGCCACCTATCTCGACTCGCGCAGCCGGCGGCTCAAGGCTCCTGACCCTCAAGCCACTCAGCCGCCCGAGGGCGAGCTGCGCAGCGTCGATGTTGGCGAGGGCCTTTGGCCCGTTTGGCTTCCAGCTCGAGCAGCAGCATGGGCCGTCGAGCTCAGCCAATTGCTCCCAGAATACGCTGGACCGCACCTCCTCGGCTCTCGCCCTCTCGCGGTCTACGTCAAGCCGCCGACAGAGCTCTTTGGTCTCCGCTGGGAGCGCCTGGCTGACCACTTGATGCCCCCGCCCTTCGAGGTCCAACCCGTAAGGCTGGTTCGGCGTAGCGGCTGGCGAAGTCTGCCGCCGTTCCGTCTTCCGCTTGTGGTGCGCGCAGAGGAAGAGGCGGTCATCGAGCCCCTCCGGCAGGCGAACTGGCTCGCACTTGGAGAGGCTCGAGAGTTCGGCGTCGCGATCGAAATGCTTTCGAACGACAGCGCGCTCGACGACGCCGTTGCCGGCTGCGACGTCTTGATCATCTCTGCGACGCGAGCTGTCGCGGCCTTCCGCGCAGCTGGACGTGCGGCCGATGACGGCCCTCGCCTCGTCGTCGCGATTGGATCAGCGATGCCCACCGGGATCGCCGCTGGCCTTCTGCGACCGCCGGCAGGCGTATCGGCCATCTGGCTTGAGGAGCGATCTGCGCCGAGTGCGATCGAGCAACTGATCCTCGCGATCGTTCACGACCTGTCGCTGCCCGAAGCGGTACACGAGGTCAGAAGGACAGGCGCCGTCCTTGATCCGGCGCTGGTATCGGACCCAGTCGCGGCCCAAGAGCTTCGCATGGCACAGGCGTTCGGGACGTTCACGCGCAGGTGGGCGAGGCTGCAGAGCCAGGCTCGCGTCGGAGACCTCGAACGCTTTCTGAAGCGACTGCCAGCGGACTCAGCGAACTTACTGGAGCCGCGTCTTCGTGGAGCTTCGGCGGTCGAGGCAGAGTTGCGTGCAACGGTCGAGCCCCTCCAGCACGTCAGGGTCGATTTCGGCCGGGAGAGCTGGGGATTGCGGCCCCTTGCTGAGGCGGAGTGGTCGCTAGCTGCCGCCACACGCCTTCAGAGGCACATCGAACTCGAGTTGGGCGACCTCGCCCGCGAGGCAGAGTCCCGCGAAGTTCTTGCGGCCCACCAGCAGCGGCGGGCGGACTTCTCCCTCCGGCGAGACGGAATGCCGCCGCTCGTTGAGCCAGGCGAAACACTCCAGCCGGGTGCGCGCTACCACCTCCTGATTCAGATCGGAACCCCGTCGCCGGCGAGTCTTCTGAAGGACGAGCCGCCGCCGCTAGATCCACTGCTGCCCGACGTTGAGCCCGGCCAGGGTCACGACCTCGACGTCGTCATCTTCCCGCAGGATTTCCGCCTCGAGGGAGCATCGACCCGCGACGTGCACCTACCCGAAGCCGGGGGCACCGCACCGGTCGAGTTCGAACTTTCGGCTCCCGACTGGGACGAGCAACGCCAGGCTTCTGCGCGTATCGGCATCTACCACGAGAACCACCTCGTGCAGTCGTTCCGCCTTGCATCGTTGATTTCGAGTAAGCGCGACTGGGCCGGCGGCGAAGGGGTGCGGGTGGAACTGGAGTTCTCGCGCACGAGACGTTTCCAAAATCTTGACCAGCTGCGACCGCGGGCGATCTCACTCGGCCTGAACGCCGATGAGACCGGGAACCACCGCCTGCTCCTAAAGACCGAAGGCGCCTCGGAGGACCTCTTGCTCGACGCGTCCCTACTAGACAGCGTCGCCCAACGCTTTCGCGACGAACTCGCAAACGCGACTTTCCTGGCCGGCGATCGTCCGCGATTTCCGATCCGCGCAGCCCGCAGCCAAGCATCGGAGGATTGTCTCGCGGTGCTTCGCCAACTTGCGCGACAGGGGAGAGAACTCCATCGCGAGCTCTTCGCGCGGAGCAGCGACGCTTTCAAGGCCGAGCTGCGTGAGTTTGCGAAGGCCCGCGACGAGACTGTGCAGATCGTCAGGCACGATCCCAACTACGCGTTTCCGTGGGCGGCGGTCTACGACTTCCTCCTGCCCGATGACCCGTCCGCACCCGTGTGCCTGGGCGTCGAGCCGGATGGAAAGCCCTGCCAACACCGGCTGGGTGATCAGGTCTGGTGCGCAAACGGCTTTTGGGGGGTGTCGCCGTCGTCATCGGTCACCTCGACGAGCTGGCACCGCGGCCGCGGATCCTGCTTCCCGAGAGGAAGCTGCTCGAGGGCGGGACGCTTATCGACCGGGCGTTCGCCGATGGCGGCTGGACGGACCCCCGTTCGCTGGTGCTCTTGCTCGCATGCGGTACGGCCAGCACCAAGCTCGCGACCCTGAGCGGCCTACCGCTCGCATTCAACACCGCGGGTGCGACGGCGGTGATCGGCACCGAGGCGAAGGCGTTTTCAGGCCTCGTGGGCCGCTTCGCAGAGGAGGTGATCACGAGTCTCTGGGAGGGCGCATCTCTCGGAGCTGCCGTGACGAGCTTTCGGCGCAACCTCTTCCAAGCGGGCATCCCGCTTCCGTTTGTGTTCACGGCCTTTGGCGATGCTGACCTCACGCTCACGCACTAGAGCGGTACTTATCCTGGTCGCAGCGACGGTCTGGCTGCTCGCCATGTCGAAGACGTCGGCATGGCCCGCAACAGGTACGGGGTCGCTCGTCACGCTCAGCGCCGGTGCAAGCCGGCAGATCTACGCCGATCGCGCAACCGTCCAGGCTCGCTTCCCGCTCGACTTGGCTGCCGGCGTCACGATCAAACAGCTGCAGGTCACGGTCGTCGACGTGAACGCCAATGCGCATTCTGCCAACGCAGCACAAGGCTCCTTCGGGGCGAGTCTCGTTAAGCCCTCAGCAAGCGGCCAGCCCGCGAAGCTCGTCGTCACCGTCAAGCTCAGTTCTGCGGTCAAGCCTGATACGTACAACCTCGTAGTCCGTTTCCGGCTTCGCAAGAAACCTCGTCGGAAGGATCCCCAAGTTCAGAAGCTTGCAATCAGCGTCGTCGTTCCCGCCGCTCAGCTGCGCGCGCCGGGGACACTGACCGCCGAGCGAACGATGGCCTGCTTCATACGGATCCTCTGCGGCACGCACGACGACAAGCCGAAATTGGACCTCGTCGAAACGTCCGGAGCTTCCCGATTGAGCAACGTGAGAATCAGCGACGTCGGCCAAGCGACGCAGGACGACCGCCCTACGACGGCACGACTTGAGTTCACTCCACCGAAGGAGCCAATTCCTCCCAATGGGGTCGGTTCTGGAAGCTACTCGATCGAAGGCAAGCTCAAGCCGGGGACAGCCAAGGGGGCGCTTCGCATCGAGGCAAATGAATTGCAATCGGGTGTTGAGGCGACCTGGAATCTGCGCGTGCGTCGCAGCGGCTGGGATCTTCTGGTGGTCGCCCTCGCCGGCCTCGTTTTCGGGTTCGTCACTCGCATCGCGCTGCAAAGGCTGATCGACCAGGGCCGTGCACGAGCTGCCGCCGGTCGCTTGCGGAGGCGGCTCCAGGCAGAGCAGCGACAACGTCCGGATCCTGCCTTCCAGGAGTCCGTGGCCACCGTCGAGTCGACCCTGGCGCACGATTCTGGGTTCTTCAAGAAGCCCTCGGAGATCGCCGCCGCCGTGAACAGGGCGTCCCAGAGCTTGACCGACGCGCTAAGTGCGCTCGAGCAGCGGCGCGCTGACGCGACGCTCGAGCAAGAGCGCCTCGATCGACTCCTCAGCGCCCGCTATGCCCTGCCGCAGGAGATCCAAGACGCGCGGCAAAGCGCGAAGGGAGCGTTTGATGCGGCCCAGAATGAGCTCGACAACGAACGCTTCAGCACCGCGCTCGAGAAGCAGGGTCAGGCCCGCGCGACGCTCGTTCAGAATGTCGCCTCAGCAGGTGCGGCGTGGAGTGGCACGGTCGAGGAGGTCTTGACCGAACTCGGCACGGTCACCATACCGGCGGAGCTGGTCCCTGCCCTCAACGTCGCCATTCAGCGAACAAGGGCGGGCCTCGCCGCGGCTGCAGCTGTCGACACGTCAGATCCGAAGCGTGCGGAGCTCGGCGAGATCTTCCGCGCCTACGAGGAGGCGTTCCACGGTATCTGGGACGTGAAACTTGTTCTCAGTCAGGTCGACAGGACGGTGAAGGAGGTTCGGGCGGCGATCGGTTCTCGTCCCGACTTCGTCTCCGTTGATGCCGCGTACGTACGCCTCAACCAGGTCCTCCGCGACGACGCCCAATTGGCCGAGGTCGGATCCGCTTTCAGCGACCTCATGACCGCACTCGCCGCTGCAATTCGAGCTGCCGCCCCAGAGCCAAACGCAGTCGACGACCTACTCGCCGCTGGCAGGTACGCGGACGCCGCGCGCACCGCAACATCGGAGGAAGAAACGGCACTCGCGACCGGGGGAGAGGCTAAACCGGAAGCCGAGGAAGCAGTTCTCTTCTCTCTTCCAGCCTCGGCACTGGCACGCGACGGTGTCGTTACGGGAGCAAGACCAGTCCCCGGACTGACTTCGGTCTTCGAGAACCCTGTCGTTGTGGAGGTGCTCGGCTTCTTGCAGTACTTCATCGGGCGCTTGATTCAGTGGGTGCTGCTATCCATTGTCTTCTTGTTCCTCGCCTGGGCAATCTTTTCTGATGATTTCATCGGAACGAGCAGTGACCTGGCGAAGGTTTTTCTGTGGGCTTTCGCTCTTGACCTGAGCGGGAACACACTGCTGGATAGTGCCAAGGCCCTTCGAAGCTCCTAACCAAACACGTTCTCCAAGGACAGGTCTCCGCGAGGCGTCACCGACCACGCCTACCCTGGAGAGCGCGCTCATCACAGCTGTTTTCGGCGCTCCGCGAAGCCTCCTCGACCCCGGCCGCTCATTTGAGCATTAGTGTCGTGGATGTACCCCTGGGTTAGCTCTCGCAACCGACTCCGTCGCGGTCGCCATCGAAACCCTGCGGGTCCGGGTTGGCCACATCCCAGCGCACGCGGAAGTTGCGGAAGGGGATATCGGCGCAGTTGAGTTCGGGCGGGGCCGCGGGATGCAGTCGTCGGGGTAGGAGGCGGCACAGCGATTCCCCGCGGGAGGAGGCGGCGGAGGGGCGCCTTTCCGCGTCCGGTGAGGCAGGCAAAGCCGAGCACCGGGTGCAGCTCGATCGCGTTCGGCGCACGCCGGTCTGGCCGTGCTTGTAGTCGAAGAAGGCGACACCGACGACCCGTGCTTTGGCGCAGACCCCGGCCGCGTTGCGGGCGCCAATAATCTGCACGCCGCCGCAAGGCCGTGGCCCCCTTTGTGCAGAGCGGCGATGGCGTCTCAGGCGAATCACCTCGTGTTGCGACCCTAAAGGAGCGAGTGGCGAGCCCCACGACCTTTCCCCTGCAAATCCGGCACTTATCAAGGGTCGCAATGGGGGGCCGTCGGGGTCGGCTTGCGACCCTCGGCTGGCTCGCAGTGATCAGGCGAGGGCCCTCGTCCAGCTCGCGGACGTCCTTCAAGCGTCAGGGCGATCGGACGAGGCGGTCAGCGCGTACTCGGAGGCGCTCGCGTTGTACGAACGGAAAGAGAACCTGGTCGGCGCCGGCCGCGTCACCCGTTCCCTCGCGTTGCTACGCGCAGCTTTTCGCGCCAGGAGTCCCACCGGGGCGAGGGCGCGAATCGGTAGGTCGTGTTCGAGAGTAGGCGATCGCCCGATATGCGCGAGCAATTCTTCGGGAGCGTAGGTTCCCTCGGCGGCCTAGGCTCCGGGCCATTGTTGAGCCGGCCTCGATCAAGGCGCATAGTGGTTGCGAAATGCACCAGAAGGCCCGAGGGCTGGGTGGCATCGGTCGCGAGCGGCAGGCGGAGATCTACCTCGGCGGCGTGCGCGGCCGAAAGCCGGCCGTACCGGTCGCCGCGGACCTCTTGGAAGAGCGCGCCCGCGAGACCATGTCTCGAAGCGGTTTCGCCTACGTGGCAGGCGGCGCCGGCTTGGAGAAGACGATCGATGCAAACCGAGCTGCGTTCGAGCGGTGGCGGATCGTGCCGCGAGTGCTTCACGACGTCGCCGAACGGCA
>WNGJ01033212.1_pt1 | contig 10077 bp, 14 predicted proteins | sample 5400611 | NCBI WGS metagenome assembly WNGJ01 (sample SAMN13153375, study PRJNA577476) | soil metagenome | isolation source: 40 cm soil or saprolite under Garry oak tree replicate 1 | place: USA:California | collected 2016-06-15
GTAAGTGGGGGCGAAGTTCACCGCGGCTCTCGATCCGGACGGCAAGATCGCCGACGCGTATGGGGTGACATTCGGCCTGCCCACCAGCGTCTTTGTCGACCGCGATGGGACGGTCCGGGTCATCCACCTGGGACAGATGGCGCCCGACTTCATCGATCAGCAGGCGTTGTCCCTGCTGTAGGGTGACTGCGGTCACCGGAAACGTCCTCATCGCGCGATTAAAGCGATCGGGCGCCATCGCGATTGTCCTCGCATGGGCCCTCCTGGTCGCCGCACCGATCAATGCGGAAGCCCACGCCTTTTTGGTGAAGAGTTCACCGGCCGCCGGGCAGCGCGTTTTGGCCGGCCCCGCGGTGCTCCGACTCGACTTCAGCGAACCGGTGATTCTCGCAGGGAGCCGTGTGTCGATCAAGACCGGCGGTGGCCCCGTCATCAATACCGGCGCGCTCCAGCGATCCGTCGACCGGACGGCGCTATCTGTTCAGCTCCCAAGGCTGGGTGAAGGCACTTACCAGGTGACCTGGCAGGCCCTTTCGGAAGACGGACATCCGTCAACGGGCGACTTCGTCTTTGGAATAGGCGTCGCTGCCGTCCTTCCAGCGGTGACCAGCGGAGCTGCAACTCCTACCGACTGGCCCGAGGCGCTCGCGACCTGGGTCGTGATCGGTGGGCTGGCGCTGCTGCTCGGTACGGTGGTCAGCCGCCGATGGGTCTGGAATGAGGCCCGGACAGTGCGCCAGCGCGCATCCTTATATATGGTGCACGTCCTGGTGATCGCCGGGACGGTCCTGGAATTCGTGCTCACCGTGGCACGCGTCGGGGTGGGTGGCGAAGCCATCACGAGCGCGATTATGACCACCGTCGCGACGCAGGCCGGTTTCCTGGCGCTGCTCACCATGCGCTGACGGGAGGAAGCGCCATCGGCTGGAGGCGGCCGGAAGCCCGGGTGGCCGTTCCCTTGATGCTCGCCGCCGGTGTGGGGGCGCAGGCGCTTCGGACTCACCCTGGTGTGTCGGGCCAGCTTTGGCAGGAATCTGCAGTCGTCATTCACGTGGTGGTCGCCGCGCTTTGGGTTGGAATGCTGGCGCACCTTGTCGGCGTGATCTGGCTTCGATCGGCCACCTGGGAACAGATTGGCCATGCCGTACGGCGGTATGCTTCGGTGGCGCTGGCTAGCGCGGCCCTGGTGGTGGCGACGGGAATCATCCTCGCCGTGGGGCAGATCCGCCGGCCCGAGCAACTACTCAGCACCGCATACGGTCGCATCCTGCTCCTCAAGGCCGTGCTCGTCCTCGTGGCGTTGCTGGCGGCGGCGTGGGCGAGAGGATTTCGGATTTCACGACCTCGAACTCCGCCGTTGGCCGGGCTGCGCGCCCTTACCCGGATCGAGGTGGGCCTGCTCATTGGCGTCGTGGGGGTCGCGTCTCTGCTCGGCTCGGTGGCACCGCCGGCGCCCATCACTTCGGAGGCCGCCATGCAACCACCACTGAGCGCGGCGGCGATCCCCGCCGGTCCCAGTCTGACCGTGGCTGGCCAGGCCGGCTGGCTCGAGGTGTACGTCTCGGCCAGTGCCGGAGCTGTTGTACTCCAGGTGCTTTCTCCGGCTGGCTCTGACAGCGCCAGCGCCGTTCACCTACGGCGCTTTGTCATCCATAGTCCCGCCGGCCAGAGCCTGGCGCTCACGCCCGGCCGGTGTGGTCCGGGCTGCTTCCGCGCCGGATATGAATGGGCCACCGGCACATCGCTCATCGACATCACGGCTGATGCCACCAACTGGACGGGTGGTTCCCTTCGGCTCGCCGTCCCCTGGCCGCCGATCCTTGCCGACCCGGCGCTCAGCGCTCGGATGGTGGCGACGCTGCGGGCGCAGCGATCCATGCTGATCGATGAGGGCGTGACCAGTGGGCCCGGTGCGAGTGCGCAGAACCAGGCGAAAGTGACCGGCGAAGAACTGCTGCAAAGCTTTCCCTATGGCGCCGGCGAGACGTACGCCTTGCCAGCGTCGGGGACGGATCGGGAGGTAGTGGTCTACCTCGCGGGATCACAGATCTGGATGCACCTCTGGATCGATGCGCAAGACCGGCTGGTGCGCGACGTCATCGTGGCGCCTCACCAACTGCTGGAGCACACCTTCTCCTACCCCTGAGGAGGACGGGCTTAAAGGATCTTCGCCAGCTGCTGATCCAGGTATGTCGGGTCGAGCGCCCATGGGGCGAAGGCGCTGACGGTCCCGTCGCGGGCGACGAAGACGCTGACCGGCAAGCCGCTGGTCTTCAGGCCGACGCCATACGACGCGGCGACTCGGCCCTCCGCATCGAGGTATGGCGCTGGCTCGAGGTGGAGACTGTTCCAGAACTGGCGGACGGTCTCCGAGGACTCCTTGAAGTCGACCGCCAATACAACCAGCCCTTGCGTACGGTGGGCTTGATACGCGGAGCTGATCATCGGCAACTCGTCCCGGCACGGCGTGCACCATGTGGCCCAGAAGTTGATCAGCACCGGACGGCCGCGGAGGCTGGCCAGCGTGACCGGATGCCCATCGATATCGGTCACCGTGAAGTCCGGCGCCACCACGCCCGCCCGCATCGCGCCTGCGGTGCGCGGGATCCCGGGCTTGTCCTGCGCGGTCGATGCCTGGAAGGTGTTCGCGAACGACGGCGTGATCGAGAAGTAGGGGAGGTAGCTGTTCAGGATGGTCAGTTGATTGGTAAAGATGAGCGCGCCCATGGCGATCATCACTACGGCGGCGATCGCGTTGACGAACCGGGTGACTCCCTGGGCTTTCCGAATCAACCGAGTGAGCTGGCCGACCAGCCCGGCGGCCACGAGCAGCGGCAAGCCCATGCCGGCGGAGTAGGCGGCCAGCAGGAGGGCGCCTTTCGGCGCCGCGGCCGAGCTGGCGGCCAGGATGAGGATGGCGGTCAGGATGGGGCCGATGCAGGGGGTCCAGCCGACGGCGAACGCGAGTCCCACCACGTATGAGGCCCACGGAGTCCGCGGCAGCCGGTGCGCGACCTCCACGCGAAACTGGCGGAGTAGCCAGGGCAGACCGCCCAGCAACACAACGCCCATCACCACTAACGCCACCCCGGCCACCCGGAGCAGCAGAGGCCGGTAGGCGATCAGGTCCGCGCCGATCAGCCCCGCCGCCGCGCCAAATGCGATGAAGATCGTCGCAAAGCCGGCAATGAAGAGAAGCGCGTTGCCCAGGACCCGAAGCTGCTGGCTGAGGGCGGTCTGGTCTGGCACGGCCACGGCACGACCGCCCATGTAGGTGATGTAGGCCGGGATCAGGGGAAGGAAGCAGGTCGAGGCGCAGGAGACCAGCCCTCCGGCGAAGGCGAGCGCGAGTGTGGCGATCATTCCCCTGCCCTCAGGAGGCTAGCAGCTTGGCCTGGATCAGCCGGCCCAGCTGGTCCTCGCTCACCTCTCCAGGCGTCCGGGCCACGATGATGCCGCGACCGTCGACCAGGACCTGCGAGGGTGGAGCATCCACCTCGTAGGTCGCCGCGGTTTTTCCGGCGTCGTCATAGAGGCTGGGGTAGGGGACATGGAACTCATCCGCGAAGGCTTTCGCGGCCGCGTGGTCATGGTAGAGGATGTCCACACCGATGAACTGGATCCCGCGGGTGGCGTAGTCCGTTGCCATCCGGTTGAGGAACGGCTGCTCGTGGCGGCAGGGACCGCACCAGGACGCCCAGAACAGGAGCACCGTCTTTCGGTTGCGGAACTCCACCGTGATGGGCGCCCCATCCAGCGTCTGACCCGAGAGCGCCGGGGCGGGGACGCCGATCTTGCCAGATGGGGGTGCCACGGCAACGTCCTGTTGCAACGAGCAGCCGGACAGCCGGCTGCTAGCTCCAGCAACAATGAAGGCGGTCGTCAGGCGCCTGTGAAAAACGCCGCGGGACACTCAGACCTTGAGTCGAGTCAGGATGTTGACGAAGCTCGCCCGATCAACCAGGATGCGACCGTCGGGGCAAGCTCGACCGCGATGTGATCCATCGGCCGTGGGGCAGGTCCGTAGAAATTGACCGAGTCGCGGAAGTAGCGGCTTCCATGACATGGGCATTTGAAGCCCGGCAGCGCCGGACTGGCTCGGGTCGCCGCCTGGCCGGTGAGCGGGTCCCGGATTCCCGCGATTCCGCTCGCGACCAGGTCGCTGGTCACGTCGGGAAATGAGCGTGGCGTACAACCCAGATGGGTGCAGATCAGATTGAACGCATAGAGTTCATCGGGGTCGCGGTTGATGACGACCCGCTGGTCGATGAAAACTGTTGTGGATCCAACCGCATAGTCCGCCGGTGCGCCGGCCTTGAAGGCCGACGGTTGTTCATAGGTCGCGTTCGGAAAGATGAACCGGATCGACTCAAAGAGGGCCACGAGCGATGCGACGACGAAGGCACCCCAGCCAAGCAGCGCGAGGAAGCTTCGCCGAGACATCTGGCGAGTGTCCTCGACGAATCGCCGAGCGCCGATCATGGTTGTACTCTGGGCAAACCAGTTCTCCGCGTCGAGGAGGGCAACTACTACCGTGCTATAGTAGCAGCCAACCGTATGCGCATCGGACGCTTCTGCGTCGACTGGAAAGTAGTTGCCGGACTCGCCGCCGTCGCGGTCGGCGTCTTCCTGGTCCAACCTCGGCTGTTCATCTCGGCCCTCCCCGTGCTTTTGGTGGCTGCCTGCCCGCTTTCAATGGTCCTCATGATGTGGGAGATGCGGAGGCAGCTGAATCCCCACGAGCAGATCGGGCGCCTGCGTAGCCAACTGACCGATTTGCAAACCGCGCAGCTTGCGATTACCGATCAGATCCGCTCCTTAGAGACCGCACTCGATGCTGCCAGGCCGAACGCGGTCGAGCTAGCGCCCCAGCGCCCATCCTGACCACGTCGGGAGGGCGCCGAGCGCGACGGCTGCTACGCCGAGCAGCCCCGCCGTTGCGATAAGGGCAAGCCACCAGATCGCGCCGGCCCTTTCGCGCTCCGGGAGAGGGTAGGTGTAGATGCCATGATCGGTGGCCGCGATGAGCCCGGAGCCGACCGGGAGGATTCGCCAGACCGCCCCTCGAGCGAGGCCGGCCGTTATTCGTGTCCATGACTGACCGCCGTCAATGCTGGTGGCCGTGCCGTCGAGCATCATTGCGGCATACACCTGGCCGCCCGGTACGGCCGTGATGCTATCGACGTGAACGACGCGCACACCGCCGTGGTTGGCCACGAGGCCGGAATCAGACTGCTGCCACGCGCCGTTGTTGAACACCTCGACGCCCTGGCCCATCGAACTCGCAAAGAGCCGGCCGTCGCTGCTTCGATCAAGACTGACCACGGCGCGCTGATTTGAACTCTGTTCCCAGGTCGATCCCGTCCAGCGATAGACACCGTGAACGTCGCTCGCAAATACAGTTCCATCGAAGAAGCTCATCGCCCACGCCGTTGGAGGCTCGTGGATTCCCGCGGATTGATTCGTCCAATGTCCGCCGGCGTCTGTGGATCGCCAAAACCCCAGGCGCGAGCTGGCCCAGATCATGTCTGGGTTCACCGGATCAACCGCAATGCCATGAACTTCGCGCGCCGGAAATGAGAGCCGCCGGTAGGGTCCGTCGGCGGTTGGGCTGGCGTAGAGTCCTGTCCCGGTGCCGACGTAGACGGCAGTCGGTCCATTCGACATGGTCAGCCCTAGCACCAGGTCGGGGGGGAAAGTGATCCGGTGCCAAGTACCGCCATGCACTGATCGCGCGTAGAGCCCCTCGCCACCAGCGACCAGGGTCTGTCCATCGGCGGTGCGTTCCATCCGGTCGAGGAAGATACCCGGCAGCGTTGCGCCGGTCCAGGCATTCCCCGCTCCGACCTGGGCCAGCAAGGACAGCGCTCGTGGGACCATCGCAAACGCGGCCACGGGGACCACGGCCACCGCGGCCGCAGCCAGGAAACGGCGAGGCACTGGGCGGCGTAGTCGAGGCACGAACGGCAACGCCCATCGGCGGTGATGCCAGGCGTGCCAGGTGGTTGGGACCGCAGCCCACACCGACATGAGCAAATGGGCGTTCGCCAGGCTCTGCCGCGCAGGGGCCGGAAATGATATGAGCAGGAGAACGCCGGTCAGGTAGACACCGGAGTACAGGACCAAAAGGCTCCAGGAGACCCAGCGATGCCAGAGAACGAGCTCCGGAACGCTCTCCACGCGTTGATGGAGACCGACCCGCGCCACTTTCGCGACAAAGAAGGCGATCGAGGCCACGCCGACATAGACATGGACCGTGTCGACGGCTGCAAGTTGGATCGGCGAGGGGAGATTCAAACGGGCCAGCAGATAGGCCAGCCCAGTGAGCCACGCCAGGCTCACCAGCAGGACGAGGCTTGCGCCAAGCACGCCCAGCGAGAACTGCGCGGCGAGGCCCGGGCGGCGTGCTGCTGAGTCGGTGGCTACCGCTCGGGCCATGCGGCCTTCCGCTGGCCCCGCCTGTAAAGGAGTGTGATCGAAATGCCCACCACGAGGCCGCTCCAGAAGAGCAGACCATGCTGAGCCCAGTGCACAAGGTCATTCTGATCAGCCAGTGGCTCGAGCGGAAACTGGGCAAGCAGCGCAAGGGCTACCCCTGCCAACAGCGCGATGAGCGCTTTCATCGGGTTCCTCCGTGAGTTACTATCTACCCCTAGTAGTCTAGGCGTGCAATTGCGCCGCGGTCCAAATTGAAGGAGCGGTTGGAATGCCATCCGATCGGTCGGCACTAGCCCGGGCGGCTGCTCTACTCGGACCTTTGGAAGGCCGGATCATGCGTGCGGTTTGGTCAGGTGCCGTGGAGAAGACGTTCGTCGTCCGCGACATCCAGCAGTTCATGCCCGAGCTGGCTTATACCACCGTCATGACGACGCTCGCCCGTCTGGCACAAAAAGGCTTGCTCACAGCCAAGTCGGTCCCAAAGCAGAAGGCACACCGATACCAGGCGGTTGGAAACCCCGCCGACTTTTTAGCGCGAGCGAGCCGCCAAGATGTCGACAAAATCGTGCGGCGCTACGGGGATGCCGCCCTCGCGGCTTTTGCCGAGGAATTGGACCGGCTTAGCAGCGAGCGCCGTCGACGGCTGGAGGAATTCGTGAAATGAGGCAAGCTCGCTGGCTCGCGGTTGGGCTGCTGGCGACACTTGCCTTCGCCTGTGGCGTCTGGGTCATGGGGTGTCCAGCTGGGGCGGCGTGTCTGACCGCGGGCGGCGCCATGGTCTCGGCATTCTCACTCGGCGTCACGGCATCCCTGGTCCTCATCGTCCTGGTATTGAGCTGGCCGCTTCGGGCAATGTGGCTGTACCGACAGAGCAGCATGGAGGTGAGGCGCCTACAGCGGATGCCGTTGCCGAGTGTTTTGGTCGCGGCCATCGCCAGGACCAGGACGCGCAATGTGGAGTGCATCGAGGGAAGCAGTCTGCAGGCCTTCTGTGCGGGTGTGCTCCACCCCACGGTTTTCGTGACGGCCGGGTTGATCGATCGACTGGATGGCTCGCAGCTCGATGCCGTGCTGCTCCATGAGCGGCATCACGCGGAACGTCGAGAGCCGCTCCGGCGCGCCTTCGCCAAAGCAGCGAGCGACGTTTTCTTCTTCATCCCGCTTTTGACCTGGTGGGCGGAGCGGCGGCTCGAGGAATCCGAACTCGCCGCTGATCGCGCCGCCATTGGCGAGCTGGGCCGCCGTACGGTTGCGCGGGCCCTCTGGCACGCGGCTTCTCGGGAACCTCGAGGGCTGCCGGCGTTCGGAGGCGCGATTGAGGCACGGGTGGCCCAAATCCTGGGCGACCGCGTGGACTCCCAACCGCCAGCGCCCTCGCTCTGGCTCACGTCGGCAGCGGGCTCAATTCTCGTCATGAGCACCGCCGTATGCCTCGCCCACGTGTTGCTCGCCATCTCCTGATGCCCACCTGCCGAGTCTTCCTCGGCTGGCGTCAGGCTCGGTCGATTCCGCTTCTCTTGGGCTCTGCCCTCCTCCTTGCCGCCTGTGGCGCTGGCACGAGTGCTGGCACCGCTGCTCCCAGCGCTACGACGGCGGCGCTGCAGGCCCAAATCGTCGCCTCTGAGGTTTTGGTTGGAAGCCAGCGCTTCCCGGTTGGGATCCTTGACCAGAACACCCCGGTCAATGATGCGACCGTGCACGTGCGCGCCTTTCTCGTCAACGGCGCGGTCGCGCAACTGAAGAGCGAGTCAGACGCTCCGTTTCGCGGGGCTCAGCTCGAAGGCAAGGGCTTGTATGTCGCGCAGCTCAAGTTCGAGGCCGCGGGGACCTGGGGCGCGGAGATAACTGCGCAACGACCCGATGGCGGGCACGCCGTCATCAGACTGCCGTTCACGGTCGTCGCGAACGCGACGGTCCCGGCGCCTGGACAACCGGCGCCGCCAAGCCATAACCCGACCGCGAAGGACGTCTCCGACATCGGCACCATCGACAGCGGGCAGCCCCCCGACGATATGCACCAGCTATCGGTAGCCGACGCGATCGCCCAGCACCGTCCGACGCTGGTCGCCTTCGCCACCCCGGCCTTCTGCACCAGTGCGACCTGCGGGCCGCTGATCCACGCTCTGCAATCCTTGGAGCCCAACTACCGAACTCGGCTCACGTTCATTCACATTGAGATCTGGCGCGACTTCAAGCCCGATCCGTCGAAGCGGCAAATCCGGCCGGAAGTCCTGGAGTGGCGGCTCCAGACCGATCCTTGGGTATTCCTGATCGACGCGAAGGGGCTGATTCGGACCCGATTCGAAGGCGTGGCCGACGCGGATGAGCTGCGCGCCGCCATCGATCAATTGCTGGCGTCGCCGTAGGGGAACCGATAACTACTATAAACTGGTAGTTGGAGACCTGAGTTGACCTGCCGAGTATCAGCTCGCCTCACGAACAATGGATGAAGGACTTCGCCGTCTCGTCATCGTTGTGGCCGTCCTGACGGCTGCTGTCCTCGCATTGATCCTTATCTCGAGCCTTTTCATGGTCCTGATGATGGGTTGGATGATGAGCGGAGGCTTGATGAGCGGGATGATGGGCCGCGTGGGCGGCGGCGGGACTATCGGCGTGATCGGGTTGCTGGTCATGGCCGTCATTGTTCTGCTCTTCCTCGGTGGCCTAGCCGTCCTCATCGTGTGGATTCTGCGACAACCTGGCCGGCACTGAGTCGGCCCCTGCTGATGAGCAACTCGTTCGCGGTCGTTTTCGATGACAAGGCACGCCGGTGGTTGAACGAGCATCCCAGCCAGGATGCGCTCGTCATTGCGTACGAAGATAGCCGGTGTTGCGGCGGCGGACACATTCGTGAGGTCTGGCTCCGTCGTAGCCAGCTAAGAGACGAGAGCTCTTTGGTGGGCATAGGCGACATCACTGGGCGTCGGATCCTCCTGGACCGGCGCATCAGCCATCGAATGCCTCAGAAGATTCCCGTCACCGTTGGGGGCATCGGGCCATTGCGCGGATTACACCTCGACTTCTCGGCTGAGGAGTGGGCTCGACTCTTGTACGACAACGCCGCGCCGTCCTCAAGACCCTGAGAACACGAAGGGTCGCGGCCAAACTGAGCGTCAATCAACTGGCGTGATGCCGTTTCCGTATACCCCCCTAGGGTATGATAGAAGCATGAAACCGAGCTATGTCAAGGACAGGGACGCGCTCCTCACCCGCCTGAGCCGGATCGAGGGTCAGGTCCGAGGGGTCTCGCGGATGGTCGACGAGGAAGCTTATTGCATCGATGTGCTGACCCAGATCAATGCCATCAAGGCGGCGATTGACCAGGTCGGGTTGCTGCTGCTCGAAGACCACATCAAGGGCTGCGTGACCAGCGCGGTGCGCCAGGGCGATCAGTCCAAGGTGGACGAGCTGGTCAAGGCCGTCGAGCGGTTTGCCAAGGCCTAGCCAGGCGCGCCACAGGGCGTCATGCAAGTTCTGAGCCCGATCGGCGACAGCCTCCGGATGGCGTTCTTCATGTTTTGGGACACGCTGTGGCCGCTCATCTTCGGGTTCGGCCTGTCAGGCGCTATTCAGGCATTCGTCTCCCGGTCGGATATGCGGCGCGTGATGGGCGATCATGGGCCGAAGACGCTCGGCATC
>WNGJ01012818.1_pt1 | contig 10076 bp, 9 predicted proteins | sample 5400611 | NCBI WGS metagenome assembly WNGJ01 (sample SAMN13153375, study PRJNA577476) | soil metagenome | isolation source: 40 cm soil or saprolite under Garry oak tree replicate 1 | place: USA:California | collected 2016-06-15
GGTCGCCGACCTCGTCCGCGCCGATTCCCGTCTGCCGGCAAATGCTGGTGTTCGCGGCGACGATCTGCAGGCCGCTGCACACCAGAATGCCCTCGGCGATCACGTCGAAGAGTGAGGTGAGCCGCTGGGCTTCCTCGACCGCTCGGCCGGCCCGGCGGTGAAGCATAAGCGCGGCGATCACCGCGCCCGCCAGCACCGCAACGACCAGCACCGCGAGCACGAGCGCGATCCAGGGCACCTGCCCGAACGCGGCTTGGCTTGGCGCGAGCGTCGCAGCCGCGGCGGGTTCGCACGCTGCGAAGACGACAGCCGCCTGCAATGCCGCAACCGCACGCGCGCGACCGAGAGCCTTCGCGCCGCATGCGGGGCCGTCCAACAGCAGATACGGGTCGTGGCGCGTGGTCGAATTCACGGGAAACTCTCGGTAAATCCGCCGCTTGCGCGAGACTATGGACCCGACACCGCCAGCAAATCGTAATGTCGGCTGCCCCGAACCGAGAAAAGCCGAGTTACGCTTAAGATCGTCTGAATTTTACGCCCTTCCGTTGCGGCAGCCGCGCATTCAATCGCGCGCACCCGGCCCCGTCCGCGCCGTTTCGCCTGTTGGGGATTTGTTAAGCGCTCCGCCGCCGCCCGATTCACACTTCCGTTACGCCGCAACCGTAATATTGCGGCGAACAGCTTCAACAAACTGAAGGGATGTCGTCGATGCACAAGGTCGCCGGACCGTCTTTGGCCGTGATCATCGCTCTTGCGAGCCTGCAGTCTTTTGCCGAAGCCAAGGAATTGTCGGTGGTGGGCACCGGCGACGGCATCGAGCTGTTGCGCGCGCTCAGTGCGGCCTACTCGGCGGACAACCCGGACACCACGATCATGGTGCCCCCGAGCATCGGTTCCGGCGGGGGCCTTGCGGCGGTCGGCGGCGACAAGGAAGTGCTGGCCCGCGTCGCCCGCCCGTTGACCGACTCCGAGCGGACGCTCGGCCTCGTCGCAACGCCGATGTTCCGGCTCCCCTCGGCCTTCTTCGTGCATCGCGGCGCGAACGTCACCAATGTGAGCGCGCGGCAGCTCGCCGATATCTACGCCGGCCGAATCGTCAACTGGTCCGACGTCGGCGGCGCCAACATGCGCATCAAGGTGGTGCGGCGGGAGGAGGCCGACAGCACGCTCACCGTGCTGCGGCAGTCCATGCCCGGCTGGAAGGATCTCGCGATCACGGAAAAATCAAAGACCGCCGTGACCACGCAAGACGGCATCAACACGGTGAAGGACGTCGAGGGCGCGATCGGCTTCGGTCCCTACACGAAGGCGCTCGAGATGGAGCTCGTCGTGCTGCAGATCGACGGCAAATATCCGACCGATCGCGATTATCCCAGCGCCGTGACCGTCTCTCTGGTTCACAAGCAGGCGACGGTGACGCCGGATGCGGCGAAATTCATCACCTATGTGAAGACCGCAAAGGCCAAGACCCTGCTCTCGAGCATGGGCGGCGTCCCGGCCCTGGAGTGACGTCTTGCACCGGCTCTCCTCGCTCAGCGCGCGTCTGGTCGTGGCCGTCCTTGCGACGGCCACCATCGCGTTTGCCTCCTCGTATGGCCTCACCTTCATCCGTCTCGGGCAGGGGCTGGAGCGCCAGGCGGCGGAACTGGGGCGGCTGTCGGAAGAGCGGCTCGGGCAACGGCTCGACGGCGAGGCGCGGCTCGCCGGTGCGCAGTTGGAGACGCTGTTCGAGAATATTGCGCGCCGGATCGAGGGCATCGCGCAACGCGCCGACGTGGTGAAGGTCGTGGCGTCCGCCAACGTCGTGCCGATCTGGGACCTGCTCGGCCGCACCGGGCGCGCGGCCGACGTCGACGGCATCCTGGTGGTGGACGCGAAGCTGCGCGTCTTCGGGGCCGATAAGGATAGCGTCGACATTGCCGCCGCGTATCAGGCGCTGCACATGCACCCGCTCGCGCAGGACATATTGCCGCTGCTGGCGGACAACGATCGCAAACACCCGCGCGTGATCCGCCGCACCCTGCCGCTCACCCAGGATCTTGCCAATGCCCTCGGCGCCAAGGCCACCGCGCCGCTGGCGCTGGTGCTGGTCGAGCCGATGTTCGACGACTTCGGCGATGTGTTCGCCGCGCTCATCGCGCACCGCGCAGTGCGCCCGAGCGAGACCATTCTATCTGAGTTCTCCCGGCTCGAGGGCGCCGGGCTGATGGTGCTCGAGGGCGATCGCCCGATTTCCTCGGCGGGCATCGCCAACACGGCGGTCACGGTGAGCCCGCTGGAAGGCTCCACGCTACTGCGCACCAGCGATGCCGCCTATTGGTCGCGCTGCACCGGGCTGTTCGATACGTGGCGCATGTGCGCGCTCACGCCGGTCAACGAGCTGCACGTGTTGCGTGACGAGCTGGTCCGCGTCGGCGAGATGGAGGGTCGCTCGCTCACCACGTGGCTGATCATCGTCGCGGCCCTCTCGCTGGTCTCCTTCGCGGTCATCACGTTATGGGCCTCGCGCCGCATCAGCCGTCCGCTGACCCGTATCACCGAGGCGGTCCGCGCGGTCGCGCGCGGCGACTGGAAGTCCGAGGTGCCCGGCGCCGACCGCAAGGACGAGATCGGCGGCATCGCGCGCGCGGTCATCGTGCTGCAGCGCTCCCTGCAGGAACGCGATCGCCTGCGCTCAGACGTGGCACAGGCGGAAAGCGTGAAGAAGCGGCGCGAGACGCTCGAGGACGCGATCCGGCGGTTCGACCGCACCATGCGGGCGGTTCTGCTGAGCGTGAGCGACACGGTCGAGACGATGGATGAGACGGCGCGCGACTTGGCGCGGACGTCGGCAGTGGCGGAAGGGGAAGCCGCGGAGACCGCGTTCGTGTCCGAGCACACCGTGTCCAACGTGGCGATCCTGCGCGCGGCGACGGAACGCCTGAGCGCCTCCATTGCCGAAACCGTGGAGCGCATCCGTCAGGCGACCGATGCGATCGGCACCAGCAGTTCGATCGCGCAGGCGGCTTTCGTGAAAGCCGAGCACCTCGCGAAAAGTTCGTCCGACATCGAGGCGGTGGTGCGCTCGGTCGACGAGATCGCCACGCAGGTCAATGTGCTCGCGATGAATGCCACCGTGCAGGCGGCGCGCGGCGGCGACGCAAACGGCACTTTGGTCGCCGACATCAAGGAACTCGCCGAGCGCATCGCCCGGGCGAATGAAGAAATCGGGCGGCGCATGTCGCACGTCCGTGGCGCCACCGACGAAACGGCAGGCTCGGTCCGTGCCGTGGCCAACAAGCTCGACCTGGTTCTTCAGCAGGCCAAGACGATCGCGCTCGCGGTCGAGCGTCAGGACGCGGTCACGCGCGAGATCGCGGAAAACATGTCCGCCACAGCCACCGGGACGGCCGATGTTTCCTCCAGCGTCGACCGCCTCAAGGCGACGATCGAGGAGGCACGCGGCGCGTCCATGAAGGTTGTCGCCAAGGCGACCGACATGGCCGATGAGGCGCACCGCCTCGACCTAACGGTGAAAACCTTCCTGCGCGAAGTGACGGCCTGACCGGGCAGGCCTGTTACGCAAGATCGCCGGACCGCGTCCCCGGACGCGGGAGGGTCGCCGGGGCGGGACGCAGGACGCGTCCGGCACCCGCCGGTTGGCGGGCAGCCGCGCCGGCAAACGGCCGGAACACCCAACCGAGCCCCCGCGGTCGCGGCGAAAGCACATCCGCATCGGCGGCCTCGCCGGCGGGCGTGCGCAGCATCTGCATCACCCGGTCGACGAGCGATGGGGCCTGCACGCTCGGCAGGAAGGCATCGGCATAGCAACGCGCCGCGGCCGACCTGGCCTTGCGTTTGACCGCGTCGACGAGCCCGCTCGGGCCCGCCACGTGCACCGTGTCCTCGAGGCCGAGCGAGGGCAGGTAGTGGGTCGGCCGGCCCGGCAGGATCGGCCGCGCCGCATCGACCTCGGTCGTCGCGATCACCTCGCGCACGCCGTCATCGATCAGCCAGTTGAGCGCCGGCCGCATGTAGAGATTGTCCGGGTCGCGGCTGCCGGCGATCACGACGACGTCGCGATGCCGTTGCTCGTGACGGGCCGCGCGCGCCAGCGACCAGATCGGCGCCCAGCCGGTCCCGCCGGCAACGAGCACCAGCGGCCCTTCGCCCTCGCGCAAGAAGGCATGGCCGAAGGGCCCATGCACCTGCACCCGGCGCCCCGGCCTGATGGTGGCGCCGAGTTGAGAGGAGATCAGGCCACCCGGTAGCCGTCGGACGTGAAAGATCAGCTCGTTCGGATCGAACGAGCCGTCGAGGCGGCAGGTCGGGCTGTATTCCCGCGCGGGGAAGCCTGCGAACTTCGCCTTGACGTACTGCCCCGGCCGATATTGCAGCGGCGATTGCAGCGCCACCGCGACTTCGACCACCTCGGGCGACAATTTGCTGATTTCCGCGACGATCCCGGCGACCTTGGTGGTTTGCGGCACCTCTTCGAACGTGATCACGGCATCGCCGTCGACGGTCGCCTGGCAGGCGAGGACCGTGCGGCCGTCCGCGGTCCCCTGGTCGTCGACGGAGCCCGACTCCACGGTGACCCGGCACGTCTCGCATTGGCCGGTACGGCAGTCGTGCGGAACGACCACCCAGCCGCCGAGGCCGGCATCCACCAGGGTCTCGCCGATCCGGGCGCTGATCGGCTGGCCGTTGATGACGAGCTGGCACGTGTCGGACATGGACGCGAACTCGAGGCGAGAGCAGGTGCGGTTGCTAGGGCGGTGGGCTCAGGCCGCAGCCCTCAGTCCGCGGCGGGATATCCCGCGGGCGAACGATCTCGGCCATGCGATCTTCCCCCCGATGGGCCCCGGCGCGTATGTTCTACCACAAAGTAAATGCGAAGGGTGAAATTATAGCGAAAATCGAGTAAAGTGTTACCGGTAATTGTAACATATCGTTAACCACCCGAAGCGCCTGGACGCACGCCGCGAGCCGCATTACCCGCGGCCGGCGGGGATCGCTTGCGGATCGTGGGCGTTCGGGGGCAATTTAGCCGCCGATGGCGGGCTGTTCGATCGTTTGAGCAGGCCTCAGCGGGCTCCGGATGCGTTTTTTGGTAATAAGGTAGGGAAATGGCGACCGTTTTCGGCCCCGAACGCGGGCCATTGAACCAATTCGACCCTTCCCGCGACTAATCCCACGAGTAGACCGGCCGACCAGCGATGCAAGCCACATCGGACGAAGCGCTGATCGGACGGATCGCGACAGGCGACAAGGTCGCGATGCAGGTTCTGTTCGCACGGCATCACGTGCGGGTCTATCGGTTCGTCCTGCGCCTCGTACGCGATCAGACGAAGGCGGAGGACCTGATAAGCGAGGTGTTCCTGGACGTCTGGCGCCAAGCCGGGAAGTTCGAAGCAAGATCTGCGGTTTCGACCTGGCTCTTGGCAATCGCCCGTTACAAGGCGCTCTCGGCGCTCAGGCGCCGGCCGGACGAGGAACTGGATGACGAGACGGCCGCAGCCATCGAGGATCCGGGAGACGACCCGGAAACGGCTCTGGAGAAGAAAGATAAGGGCGAAATCCTGCGCAAGTGCCTGACCGCGCTGTCGCCGGAACATCGAGAGATCATCGACCTTGTCTACTATCACGAGAAGTCGGTCGAAGAGGTGGCTGAGATCGTCGGAATACCCGAGAACACCGTGAAAACCCGGATGTTCTATGCACGCAAACGGCTCGCGGAGCTGCTCAAGGCGGCTGGAGTCGAAAGAGGTTGGCCATGATGACAAAAAATGAAACCGAGCGCCGGGACATCGAAACCCTGCTGCCGTGGCATGCGGCCGGCACGCTCAGCCGTCGCGACGCGCAGCGCGTCGAAGCGGCGTTGAAAGAGGATCGCGATCTCGCCCGGCAATTCGAGCTGGTGCGCGAGGAGCTCGGCGAGACGATCCACCTCAACGAGACGCTCGGCGCGCCCTCGGCGCGCGCGATGGAGCGGCTGCTCGCCGGGATCGAGGCCGAAGGCACCAAGGGGCGCAAGCGGCAGTCCTTCAACCTCGCGGCCTTCATCGGCGAGCGGATGAGCATGTTCTCGCCGCGCACGCTGGCCTGGTCGGCGGTGACGGCGGTGCTCGCGATCGTGCTCCAGGCGGGGCTGCTCGCGAACCTCTACATCAACGAGCCCGGCAGCGAGGTGCCGTCGGCCTACAAGACCGCTTCGGCGCCGACGCGCAGCCTCGGCCCGGTCGGGTCGTACGCGCTGATCGGGTTTACCCCGCAGGCGAGCGCGGCCGATGTGACGAAGTTCCTCGAGGCCCACAAGGCGTCGATCGTCGAAGGCCCGAAGCCCGGCGGACTTTACCGGATCCGCGTTTCCACAACCGCGCTGCCGAAGAACGATCTGGCAGCCATCGTGAAGCAGATGCAGAACGACAGCAAAATCGTGCGCTTCGTCGCCGCGACCGAATAATATCGCTCCGCATCGACGCCGGCCCGACCCGTTCGGGCCGGCGTTTTTTCATTTCTTCCGACGGATGTCCGCTCCGCGAGCCGATCTTGAATAGTGCTCATGGGGTAGTTTGCGCCATGTGGCGTGCACGGAGCGCGACGCCGGCTTTTATCGAACAGGCCAAGGTGATATCGTCGTGGCCATGATCAAGGCGCTCGAACAAGCGGTCGAGAAGGTCAAGAAGCTCTCCGAGGAGCGGCAGGAATACGCCGCGGCGGTGCTTGAGCAGATCGCCGAAGCTGGGGATGAGATTTACTCCCTCACCGACGAGGAACGCCGCCTCGTGCGCGAAGGTCTCGACCAGCTTGATCGCGGTGATGTGGCAACAGACGCAGAGGTGCGGGCGGTATTCGACAAGTACCGCACATGAAGGTCGTCTACGCGTCGCGCGCTCTGCGCGACATCGACGACATTCTTGCCTACATTAAAACGCGCAGTCCCCAGGGGGCCCGCAGCGTGTCGCTCGCGATCGAGCATGCGATCCGCACGTGTGCGCTCAGCCCGCACGCGTCCGCGAAGACCGATGAGCCAGGCGTTTACCGTCGGCCGCTCGGTAGGTATCGTTACACGATCTTCTATGTGATTCACGGGGCGCGAGTGAGGAACCTTCGCAGGATGCCCAACGACCCCGAACCGGGCATGTGATATCGGTGCCCGGTGGACTCTACCGCATCCGCGTCTCCACCAGCCGTGCTGTCGAGGCAAGACCTGGCCGCCATCGTGAAGCAGATGCAGGACGACAGCAAAATCGTGCGCGTCGTTCCGCGACCGAATAAATATCGCTCCGCATCGACGCCGGCCCGACCCGTTCGGGCCGGCGTATTTTTTTTAAAGCTTGTATATAATACCAACGGCCCGTCGAGCTGACTCATCCACGCCGTCATGGCCGGGCTTGTCTTGGCTTGTCCCGGCCATCCACGTCTTTGAGTTTGTTTGTTGTTTCAAGACGTGGATGCCCGGCACAAGGCCGGGCATGACGGGTGAGACTCAGCGGCCGTTGGTGTAATCACTCGCCGCTCGCAGGCCATTTACTCAAGCCTGATGTTGGCATCCCGGATCACCTTCCCCCACTTGTCGGTTTCCGCCACGATGAAATTGCCGAAATCCGCGGGCGACCCGGTCACCGCGACAATGCCCAGGTCGGCAAACCGCGCTTTCATCTGCGGATCGGCGAGAGCGGCGTTGGTCTCCCGGTTGAGCTTGTCGACGATCTCGGCGGGTGTGCGGCCGGGCGCGCCAATGCCGTACCAGCCGCTTGCCTCGTAACCGGGCACAAATTCTCCCACCGCGGGGACGTCCGGTAGCGCCTCCTGACGTGTTCCCGTGGTAACCGCCAGCGCGCGCAGCTTGCCGGTCCGGATGTATTCGAGCGCGGAGGCGATCGGACTGAAGGCCGCCTGCACCTGCCCGCCGAGCAGGTCCGTCATGTAATTGCCGCGATATGGAACGTGCACCATGTCGATACCGGTCGTCATCTTGAACAGCTCAAAGGCGACATGGGGGGTGTTCCGATCCCGTTCGACGCCACGTTGATCTTGGCCGGATTGGCTTTGGCATAGGCCATCAATTCAGGAACGGTATTGGCCGGGAATGATGGATTGACCACCAAGACAAAGGGGGTGCCGCCAATGCGCGCGACAGGCACGATGTCGCGGATGACATTGAAGTTGAGGTTCGCGTAGAGCGACGCGTTGACGGTATTCGTCGAGGTGACCAGAAGGAGCATGTAGCCGTCCGGGGATGTTGCTGCCCGCGCCCGGTCGGTTCTCAACGGCGATTTGCTGCCCGAGCCGCTCCGACAGGGATTGAGCCACGAGGCGCGCGACAATGTCGGGCGCGTAACCGGCGGGATAGCCGACCATCATCCGCACCGGCCGCGTCGGATAGCTCTGCGCCTCGGCGGCACGCGACACGGCCGGCAGCGCGGCAAGGCCCGCAGCGAGACGCAGAAAGGTTCTACGCGGAAGTTTCATGGGATCATCCTCTACGAGCTTGTACAAATCCCCTTGGAGCAGATGTGCCCGCCGGTAGCTCTGCGGTGCTATGTCGCCTTTGGCACTTCTAACCATATCGCCAGCTCACGCGCACCTCCGCAGTTGCCGGCAGACCGGCGCGCGCAAAATCATGACCATGAAGTAGCGAGCTGCTGGTGCGGTATCTGGGCGCTGCGGGCCGCTGCGTTTTTGTGCCGCTGTGACGTTTTGGTGACAGACTGCCGGCCGCGCGCGTGTTAACCTTTGTGCCAGTACGTCATCGTTGTTCGTGGGCGTATGGTCCGGCGGGGGGCTCCGGCGGATTATCCACAAGTAGTGTAGGCGACTGCGTCGTCACGCGTTGTGCGTGAGGATTGTGCGCGCCACGGTGACTCCTGCGAGATCAGGCGGAGCGGCGGCGGCGCGATCATGCACGAGTCCAAATCCACGTCCTGGCGGCCCGACGAGTTTGCGCGCAAGTGGCACGCGCTTGCGCAGCGGCGGCGCAAGCATTTGAGCGAGCTTTAATGCGCGAGGCGGCGGGCGAGGTCGAGCGATGGGGCGCGGTGCTCTGCGATGAGGCCTCCGGCGAGACGGACCACGCAGAGGCGCCGGCCAATAGTCCGCGCGCGGCCTGACGCCCTCCAATTCACGCCAACGGTCGGGGCGCCCACCCGGTGCGCCGCTGGAACTTGAGCGGAAGCGGGAGGTTGGCCTCCCGGGCGACCTGTGGTGAAGTGGCGCCCCTTTCGCCGCGGAACCTCGATGAGCAACATCAACCCCAGCTTCTTCACCACCCGGCCCGAAATCGAAGGCACCTTCGGCGTCGTCGCCTCGACCCACTGGATCGCCACGGCGGTCGGCATGGCGACCTTGGAAAAGGGCGGCAACGCCTTCGATGCCGGCATCGCCACCGCCTTCACCCTGCAGGTGGTCGAGCCGCACCTCAACGGTCCGGGCGGTGAGCCTCGATATCATTCCCGGCACCGGGCTGCTGCCCGCCTGCGTCCCGGGCATGTTCGACGCCTGGATGCTGCTGCTGCGCGACTACGGCACCATGCGCCTCGCCGATGTGCTCGCGCCGGCGATCGGCTACGCCCGCGAGGGTTACCCGCTGGTCGAGCGCGCGCACGCGACTATCGCCACGGTGGCGGGGCTGTTCCGCGAGCACTGGCCGACCTCCGCGGCGGTTTATCTGCCGGGCGGCAAGGCCCCCCCGACCGGGACGCTGTTCACCAACCGAGCCCTGGCCGACACCTATACGCGCATCCTGCGCGAGGCGGAGAGCGCCGGCGGCGACCGCGAGCGTCAGATCGAGCGGGCGCGCCAGGTCTGGTCTCAGGGATTCGTCGCCGAGGCGATCGACCGCTTCTGCCGTATCCAGGACGTCATGGACGTGAGCGGCTCGCCCCATCGCGGCGTGCTGACCGGCGAGGACATGGCGCGCTGGCAAGCCCGGATCGAGCCGCCGCTCACTTACGACTACGGCCGCTACACGGTGTGCAAGGCCGGCGTCTGGAGCCAGGGCCCGGTGCTGCTGCAGCAGCTCGCGCTGCTCAAGGGCTTCGATCTCGACGGCCTCGACGTCGCCGGTCCGGACTTCATCCACACGGTGGTCG
>WNGJ01039104.1_pt1 | contig 10075 bp, 10 predicted proteins | sample 5400611 | NCBI WGS metagenome assembly WNGJ01 (sample SAMN13153375, study PRJNA577476) | soil metagenome | isolation source: 40 cm soil or saprolite under Garry oak tree replicate 1 | place: USA:California | collected 2016-06-15
AAAAGACTGGGCCAGCCTGATCGATCACACGCTGCTGAAACCCGAAGCGACGGACGATGATATTAAGAAGTTATGTGAAGAGGCCGCGCGTTATCGCTTTGCTTCTGTGTGCGTCAATCCAACGTGGGTGCGGGCGGCCGCTTGTAACTTGCATGGCACAGGCGTACCGGTTTGTACGGTGATCGGTTTTCCGCTGGGTGCAACTCTTGCAGACGTGAAGGCCTATGAAGCACGCAGAACGATCTTCGATGGCGCCAGGGAAGTGGATATGGTCATCAATATTGGCGCGCTAAAGAGCGGAGACGACTGTCTCGTCGAACATGATATTCGTTCTGTTGTTGAAGTTGCTCATGAGTACGATGCTATCTGCAAGGTGATCATAGAAACGGCATTGTTAACTGATGACGAAAAAGTGCGCGCTTGTCTGGCTGCCAAGGAGGCAGGTGCGGATTTCGTCAAGACTTCAACGGGTTTTTCAAAGGGCGGCGCCACGGTCGCCGACATTGCTCTAATGCGTCGCACGGTTGGTTCAGAATTAGGTGTCAAAGCATCTGGTGGTGTGAAAGGTCTTGACGACGCGCGCAAAATGGTTGAAGCCGGCGCCACGCGCATCGGCGCGAGCGTTGGTGTGAAGATCGCCCAGGAAGCAGCGGGGAATAAGCCCGCACAAGCTACTAGCTCCACTTATTGAGTATTCACCTCACTGAAACCATTGGATTCCAGCGGCGCAAAGATCTCTCAAGCTGAGCTACGGCTTTGCCGCCCGATGTGAGGCTGCGGCTATTGCCCCGCCGGCAAGCTGCAAGAATCATTTGGGCTGCTCCCCTTGGTTCGGGCTCTGCCCTTGAGTTCGATTAGAAAGTTTCCTAAAAAAGAAAACTGATCCGCCTTTAAATCTTGATGGCAACGCCGTTTTGCGTCTATTCTTGCTTCAGCAACTTAATAGACAACAGGTAGACAGCACATGCCCGCAGACGCGAAACTGTTAGCAGTCATTCTGGGTGGAGGCGCAGGTACTCGCCTCTTCCCGCTCACCCAACAACGATCAAAACCAGCTGTGCCACTGGGTGGCAAATACCGGCTCGTGGATATCGCCATTTCAAATTGCATCAACTCCGATATTCTGCACATGTTTGTGCTCACGCAGTACAACTCGGCGTCGCTCAACCGTCATATAGCGCAAACATATCGCTTCTCACAATTTTCAAATGGGTTCGTTGAAATCCTGGCGGCTGAACAGACACCTGAGAGTCCGCACTGGTTTCAAGGAACGGCGGACGCGGTGCGACAAGTACTCCCGCACATTCGCGACTGGGGGATCGACACACTGCTGATCCTGTCGGGTGATCATTTGTATCACATGGACTACCGTCCCTTTCTCGCTCGACACCATGAGACCAACGCCGACGTAACAGTTTCAGTCATTCCCTGCGAAGCGCAATCGGCCGGAGAATTTGGTCTACTCAAGACAGACCAGAATGGACGCATCATTGAGTTTAAGGAAAAGCCGAAGGGTGACGATCTGTTATCAATGCAGGTCGACACAACCAGTCTGGGGCGCGCCGCAGACGATGCAATGCGTCGGCCTTTTCTTGCATCCATGGGAATCTACGTCTTCAAGTACGACCAGCTCGAGCGCTTATTGTCTGAGGACCCGTGTTGGCTTGATTTCGGAAGAGAGGTCATTCCTGCGGCGATTAGATCCGGAAACGTGCAGGCCTTCATGTTCGATGGTTACTGGGAGGACATTGGAACCATAACCGCTTTCTATCGCGCCAATCTTGATCTGACCACCAAGATTCCGAAATTCAATCTGTTTGATGCCGAAGCACCGGTATATACAAGAGCACGCTACTTACCACCGTCTAAGATCGAAGACACCGAAATAACCGATTCGATCATCAGCGACGGTTGCATCATTACTGGAGCAAGGGTTAGTAATTCTGTCGTCGGCCTCCGCAGCCGGATTTCAAAAGGAGTCAGGATCGAATCTTCGTTCCTGATGGGTGCTGACTATTATCAAACAATCGACGATATGCGCGTTGATCTGGAAAAGGGTCTGCCTCGAGTTGGGATTGGTGAAGGCGCGCTGATCAAGCGAGCCATCATTGATAAGAATGCGCGGATCGGGAGTGGTGCTCGCCTGGTAAATGAGGCGGGAGTTCTGGAGGCTGATGGCGCTGGGCTCTCTTATTTTATTCGCGACGGGATAATAATTGTTCCGAAGAGTGCGGTGATTACAGACGGCACGGTCATCTGATCACCGTGTGAGGAATTCCTCTTGTCTCAGGCACGGCTGATATGGTGATCATGTAATGGCTCGAGGGTGGGAAAGTAAAGCGGTCGCGGATCAGATCGAGGAAGGGAACGCACGCCGGTCACAGCGGGAAACGGTCCAGCTCTCGCCTGAAGCGCGCAAGAAACGTGAGCGACTACAGTCGCTGTTTCTTTCACGGTCCAGACTGATTCAGCAATTAGAGCGAGCCACGCATCCATCTCATCGCCGCACTCTGCTGAACGGGCTAAAAGCCATAGAGTCTGAGATTGAAGAACTCTCAACTCAATCGTGAAGTCGCGACCACTCAAATCCGATGGATTAGCGTCAACTCTCTGGGGCGCAGAGGTGGATTTTTCAAACTAGGACACCAGTCAGCTGACATTTCGTTGGCAATCACTGAAGTGATACTTTAACTCGGAGGCTGGTCTACTTTAGTCATAAAAATATATTTCGGAAGGTATCGCCGCTTTTCTCAAGTTATACTTTAACTAATGCCCAAGGCAAAGCCGGTCACACGTGAATACCACCCCGCTCGAATCCAGAGAGCTCCAAGTTCGAAGAAGCGCAAGATGCCCGTGCGGCCGTTTGCGCTCCCCAGAGACCAGACTGGTTTTGAGGTCAAGATCGATGGTCGGCTGGTAAGGCTGACGAATCTTGACAAGCCTTTTTGGCCTAAGCTGGGCATCACAAAGAGAGATCTAATCCAGTACTACATCAATGTTGCACCGTCACTGCTACCACATCTGACGGACCGGGCAATGGTCATGAAGCGTTATCCAAATGGCGCTGCCGGAGAGTTCTTTTTCATGAAGAGAGCTCCAACACCAAGACCTGATTGGATTGAAATCTGCAGCATCGAACATTCATCAGGGAACATCATCGATTTCCCGATGATCCAGGACCTGCCCTCACTGTTGTGGGTGATCAACCTCGGCTGCATCGACCTGAATCAATGGTACGCGCGCTGTGACGATGTTGATCTTCCTGACTATCTGCACTTTGATCTCGATCCGGTTCCCGGTGCTTCGTTTGAAAAAGTGATTGAGGCCAGCTTGTTCCTGAAGAAGGCGCTCGATTCGCTTCGTATTCCCAGCTATGCAAAGACAACCGGTTCCAAGGGCATTCATATTTATGTTCCCATCCAGCGCGGGCCAACGCAGAAACAGGTCTGGGGCTTTGCGAAAGAGTTTGCCCACGCAGTCGCCTCGGAAGCGCCGCAGTTGCTGACTGCCGTCTACCAGGTTTCCAAGAGGCCAAAGGGAAGGGTATTGGTCGACTACAACCAGAACGCTTGGGGTAGAACCTTAGCGTCGGTTTACTCCGTCAGACCAAGTCAGCAACCGACAGTCTCAACGCCGGTTCAATGGAGAGAGCTGGAGCGCGGTGTGGTCATGGAAGATTTTCGCATCGACAGCGTGCCAACAAGAGTTCGCAAGCTCGGCGATCTTTGGAAGCCACTGCTTGCCAAGCGGGGTCGATTTCGACTTGAGGTTTATCTTTAAGGCAAGCTTGAGATCTCTCGATTGTTCACTAAGGAATTGACGTATAACTTCAGGAGTCGGCCCGCCTACACCTGAGGTTTATGTTTAGGGTTGGTATGTCGTGGCCATAACGCAGCCCATGAATTGAGTCAGACTCCACCTACGACAACCTACGCGACAGCTCAGTGGCCAGCAGTATGAAAACCGATAATCCTATTGAGGTCTGGACCATTGGACATTCCACTCGAAGTAGCGAAGAGTTTGCTGCCATACTTATGACTCACAAGATTAAGGTGTTGGTTGATGTCCGGAGTTTTCCCGGATCGCGAAGATACCCACAGTTCAACAAGACGAGTCTGGCCCTAACACTTCCGGAAATAGGGATCACGTACATGCACTTACCGTCGCTGGGCGGCAGAAGGAAACCTCACGCCGATTCGAAGAATACTGCATGGAAGAATGCCTCGTTTCGAGCATACGCTGACTACATGGAAACTGAAGATTACAGACAGGGAATTAGAGAACTACTTGGAGTCGCTAGGCACGAACGCACGGCAATCATGTGTGCAGAAGCTGTTTGGTGGCGTTGTCACAGAAGTTTGATTGCAGATTATTTGAAGTCACTGGAAATGGCGGTCACCCACATAATCGATGAGACGCACACACGACCTCATCCTTATACTTCCGCGGCACGCATTGTCGAAGGCAGGTTATCTTATCAGGGTTTATTGAGCGGCGCCTGAACTACAACTGTGACTCCAGAGTTAAAGTAAAGCTTTACTTGCTATGCCACACCTTCGCACTGGCACCTTTCTTCCGCCGCTTTACGCCGGTTCGTCGCGGTATGTTTTTCGGGTCACCAGTAGCCGCTTTCTTCACATCGCCACCTTCATCCTCGGCGATCTCAGCAAGGGTACGTCGAGTGAGAATAGAAGCCGGTGCGATCTCAGTCACGTCTTCTTCCGTCGTGTAGTAATCACGATGTTTCATGAGCAGCCACTGCCGGTCCCTGGTGCGAACCAGTACCCAGGAGCCTTTTAGTTTTTGTCCGTCGAGTGAAAACTTCAATTCCCCTTTGCGTAAGGCAGAAGCAACATCGTCGGTATTCTCAGGTTCGTATGTGCCGTAGTCCCAAACCATCACTGTGCCTCCGCCGTATTCGCCCTCTGGTATTACGCCTTCAAACTTTGCGTAGTCGACCGGATGATCCTCAACCTGCATTGCCAAACGCTTGACTGTGGGGTCGAGCGAGGGACCTTTTGGAACTGCCCAGGATTTCAAGACGCCGTCGACTTCCAGTTTCTGGACGACAAACATTCGGCCGGTCTTGGTCTTCTTCCTGATCGGACCGGGCTCGGGAGTCTTGTCGAATTTCCGCTTCTGCTTGTACTCGGTTAAGGAAGCCATACTCTGACGAGCAAATCTTAAAGTGATTCCTTAAGTTTAGCGAAAGAATGGAATTTCAATGATGGAGTTCTCTAGGACGCAACTTGGGCCGCGGCCATACTTGTGTCGCGGTTCTGATCATCTTCGAAGAGCTCGGCTTGAATTGGGTCGAGACCCAAAACCTCTCTTACTCTGGCAAAGCTCCTCCGGTGAATGGGAAGTGCTCCAAGCTCTTTGAGAGCGCGACAATGCTCCGGCGTAGGGTATCCCTTGTGAGATGCCAACCCGTATCCCGAATACAGTCTATCAAGCTCGAGCATGTGCGCATCGCGCGTGGTCTTTGCGATTATCGAGGCGGCAGCGATGCTGGCAGAAAGGGCATCGCCCCGGATGATTCCGCGCTGTGGTACGAGGCAATTGGGAATCTTGCGGGCGTCGACGAGAACAAAATCCGGTAGATAACTGAGTCCCTGGAGTGCTCGCTGCATTGCGAGGAGTCCAGCATGATAGATATTGATGCGATCGATTTCTTCAACTTCGGCAAATCCCGCTGACCAGCAAATTGCGTCCTGCTTGATCTGTTGCGCCAACTCATCTCGTTTTTCCGGATCGAGGATCTTCTTTGAATCGTTAAGACCGCGCAGCTTGTAGTTCTGTGGCAGGATCACAGCTCCAGCCACGACCGGTCCGGCAAGGGGCGCCATGCCCGCTTCGTCTACGCCTGCGACAAAGCCAAAGCCTTCGCTCCACAGCTCGATCTCAAAGCGAAGTAAGAAGTGCAGGCGTTGACCTTCAGAGCGATTGCTGCGATAGCGCCCGCGAATTCGTTTTGCTAGTTGTTGGGCGCCATGGCGTGGATCAACGTCCAAAGCCTCAAGTAGTCCTTTAGGTACGGGTCGGCGGCGCTCGATGAATAATTGGCTAAGTTCGGGTATGGATTTACTCAGAAGTGCTTCGAGAGACATATTTTGAAAAGACTGCATGCCCAAAATGATTTGCAAATACCGGGAGCAGTCTCTTGCTCATTGTCCCTCGTTGTCAAGACTGCGTTTGTTTTTTTCGATATTAGAGGATAGTTTGATGGGAAATATTGAGCAGCAACAGGACACGAGACTTGGCGAAAAATAGATCATCCGACATAGGCTTACGATTGCTCGGTTTGCTTCCGTTGCTCTTCTTTGTTGCGCAGGGAATTCACTACTGGCGCATCAACCAGCTGGGACACATGCTCTGGATGTGTAACATTGGGAATCTGCTCCTCGCTATTGGCCTCTTCCTTGAGAACGCACTTCTCATTAGAATCGCAATTATCTGGATGATTCCCGGATTTGTGGTCTGGTTCTTTTACGTCGTTATGGCTTGGGGGATTTTTTTCTCATCAACGTTAGCGCACGTTGGAGGGATCGTGGTGGGAATGATTGCATTGAGAAAAGTGGGAATGGATCGAAGGGCCTGGCTTTACGCCTTTGGTTGGTATTTGCTTATTCAACTGCTCTCGCGTCTATTGACATCGTCGGACCTAAACGTAAACCTTTCACATAGAATTCAGTCAGGATGGGAACAAACATTCAGCGCTTACTGGCAATTCTGGCTCGCACTGACTCTGGCCACGGCGACGATTCTTTGGGCAATAGGTTCGATGCTTTGGAAAGTTCGGCCTGCGAGTTATTCGGGGAAGCATTTAGGACACTAGCCGGAAAGCTCCATACTGGCGTTCTGAGTGGCTGTATCGATCAAGGAGGAAACGAGATCGCACAACTCTGACGTCTGGCTGGGCTTTATCAGGTAGGCTTGAGCGCCGGCACTTAAGGCCATGTTCTTATCCGCCTCGTACGCAGCAGCGGAGTAAAAGAGAATGGGAGTAGCAAGATCGAATTTACGAATTCTCCGGCAAAGATCTAGCCCCGAACCGTCCGGCAACCATGAATCCAGCAAGTAGAGATCAAAGCGCTCTTCAATGGCTAACCTCACGCCCCCGGCTACCGTTTGGGCATTTGCCACTTCAAAATCTCTCTGTCGAAGAACGATGGTTACCAGTTCACGGGTGTCTTCGTGATCCTCCACATACAGGACACGGCGTTTGTTCAGTTGCATAGCATCTCACTCGCTAAGAGGGGAATTCAACTTATGAGACTTCAACCTCCTGAAAGGTGACAAGCCGACTCAGTGGTACTTCTCAAAATCAGTGTTGCAGGATTGATTAAGAAGAAGGCCCAGGTCGGCGTTGGTTCTCAAGGTCTAGTCGGGAAAGACACGACGACCCAGGCTACCCCTGCTTGTCGTATGGACGAGACTGTAGCCCCCTCAATTCAGACCGTCTGTACGGTATCGAACGAAGAATTAATATGAATTGGTGCGCATACGTACAGACGCGCGGCAAAACCTTTTGATATGTTCAAATCCGGATGAATCAAATGACCGAAAACCGAAAACCTGCAAAGGCAATTCTGCTGGTGGAGGACGACGATGAAGTTCGTGAGGCCATGGCTGAATTCCTAGATGTTAGGGGATATCACGTCATCCAGGCGACGAACGAAGCTGACTCTATTGAGGAGAGCGTCAAGTCGGAATACCAGATAGAGCTCATTCTTATAGATCAAGACCTAAACTCCGATAAAGCCCTAGCTATCGGACGCAGGGTCCGAGACCATTTCAAAATGGGTCAAGAGGTTCCTGTAATCGTCCTTCCGGCCGAGTTCAAAAAAGAGATGGAAGGCACGGATGAGGGCGTAGGCGGCCTGGATTGCAAGAGTTATCTTGCTAATGGTCAACAGTTGGAAGGACTCTTGAGTAGATTGCTGCCCCGTGACGGCGATTTCTAGACCAAGCAGCACTTTCATGCCGTACACGGTGATAGGTCTCCAACTCGACAAGCCGTCAAACAGAGCGTAGAGTGGAGTTGGATAACAACTCGGGTTTTTCGGTTCTTTGTAGAATCCATTCTCGACATTGGGTCCAGGTCCCAAAAGCCTCTTCCTTCTGCCGTCAGTGTTTTCACACTCGATGGGGACCTGGGGACCTAATATTTCAACGATAACTATCAGTCTAGGAAAATGATCTACTCGCGAAAGTTGCAAGGAGGGATGGGTTTGTGTGTGACAGTTACCTACCTTACGGTCTAGTCACTTGAGTTGATCAGACAGCACAATGGGCCAAACTCATAAGTTTCCACCCGACAACTTGCTTCTCGCTGCACTACCGCGCGAGGAGTTCGATCGCTTTTCTGACCAGCTGGAAGTTGTGACTCTGAACCTCGGAGTGACTTTGTACATACCCGAAGAGCCCATAACCTACGTGTATTTTCCAACAGAAGGAATCGTCTCGCTACTGGCGGTGTTGGAAGGTGGTGAGAGTGTTGAAACTGGAGTTGTCGGTAGAGAGGGAATGGTAGGGTTTCCAGTGGTGTTTGGAGCTTACAGAACATCTAATCAGGCGCTGGTCCAGGGGAGTGGTTCGGCCTTAAGAATGAGAGCAACGTCTTTGAACGCCCTTATAAAAAACGGCGGACCTTTGCACGACATACTTCTTCGTTACATTTACACGATTTTCACCCAAGTCTCTCAGACGGCCGCCTGCAATCGGGTTCATCCTTTGAACGAGCGATTGGCCCGATGGCTCTTGTTAACACACGATCGAATTAATAAGGAGCAGTTTGCGCTTACGCACGAGTTTCTGGCTCGCATGCTCGGAACGCGGAGAGCAGGCGTTAGCGTGGCGGCAAGCGCCCTGCGGGAAGCAGGTCTAATCGACTATTCTCGAGGGCAGGTTGAAGTGTTGGATAGGAAGGGACTGGAAGCGGCTTCGTGTGAGTGTTACGCAGTGGTGAGAGCTGAATTTGACCGCATGTTTCAATGATTTCCAAAACTCTTTACTTTAGGCATGTCCAACCTATCCTGAATAATCCCTGAAAAAGAGTCTATCGCCTTGAGCGTGATCGAGGCTGTACATTGATGCGTGACAAAGGAATCATCTATACTGAGCACAATTGAATAACCCTTTCCTCCTGTGGGTATAGTTGGCGCGGCGGATGGCAAAACTCGCCGCGCTTTTTTTGGTCCATAAGACTCCTTTGTTGCTTTGCCAGGGCGTTCGTCACGTTGCGCGACAGTTGCTCGAAGCTTAGAATCTAGCGTTCATCGATCTCCGTTGCGCTTATGTCCAAGTACTCGCGGGTTGTCGGATGAAACTGAGTCCCCTCCGTCTAGACGCCTTAATCGCCTTCATCGCAATCGTTTACTTTGCTGCTGCCGAACTGGGTCTTTCGCTGGCCTCAGCCCACACTAATGTCACGCCAGTCTGGCCTCCAACCGGAATAGCCATTGCCTCGCTTCTAATCTTTGGTTGGCGGGTGTGGCCAGCAATTTTCATCGGTGCTTTGGTGGCAAATCTACGCACTCACGTTCCAATACCAACTGCATTTGGGATCGCCTTCGGAAACACCCTGGAAGGACTGCTGGCGATCTTCTTATTGAACAGGGGCGGCCGGTGGCATCAGTCGCTCAAGTCGGTAGCTGATGTGTTGTGGTTTGTTCTGTGCGCTGCAGTGCTGGCGCCGATGGTTAGCGCAACAATTGGCAATCTAAGTCTCTATTTGGGAGGCGCCGCACAATGGAATAAATTCGCAGATCTTTGGATCACTTGGTGGCTCGGAGACGGTTTCGGAGCTCTGATTCTGGCGCCGTTTCTTCTCGCATGGAGCTCGGGTGAAGAAATGAGCCGTAGGTTTGTATCCGAGATGACTGCGCTTTTGCTGATGCTCTTCGGCGTATCGATGATTATCTTCGGCGGTTGGTTCCCAGGGCCGGTAAAAACCTACCCACTGGCGTATTTGTGTCTTCCATTTCTGCTTTGGGCGGCGTTGAAATTCGAACAGCGAGTCATTACTAGCGGCATAGTGCTTCTCGCAGGTGTTGCCGTATGGGGAGCGACA